>Ga0100391_1005688_pt1 | contig 11515 bp, 7 predicted proteins | sample CryGeymeta201515_FD_81541 | JGI IMG/M metagenome (GOLD analysis project Ga0100391, IMG submission 81541) | Groundwater microbial communities from Crystal Geyser aquifers in Utah, USA - Crystal Geyser metaG 2015-15 | ecosystem: Environmental > Aquatic > Deep subsurface > Groundwater | place: USA...
CAAAAAATCTTCTTGACTCATACGAGTTTGAAGAGAATCATTTTTATAAGGTGTAATTACGCCACGTTTTACAGCATCGATAATATGTTTTGTAATTTCATTGTCTGTTGCAAAGAAAGGACGGTTTTGTTTTTCCTTCAATGAAATTCTACGCCAAACCGTTTTTTGATACGAAATATGATTCTCATAGACTTTGTTTTCTAAACTAGAATGATTTTTTAAAGAATCAGAAGTTGTTTGAGCTTGTAAAAAATAAGAGGAAGAAATGAAAAGTATAGAAAAAATAATAGAGGTAGAAATTTTCATAAAACACAGCAATCAGAAGATGGAAGAAATAACAAATCAATTCTGATAACGAAGGATTATTTCTTTATTGTAATTTTTGAAAATAGAGGAGCTTGATAGAATGAAATCTTAACAGAAAAATTAGAGTGTATTCGTTTTTTGTGTACCTATAATTAGAACTAATTAGAAGCTCAATGAGCTAAAAACCAAGAAATTAAAAATGCTTTTTTTTGACTGCACCCAAAGTCGCTTTACGAGATTAATTAAAAAAAGGTTACGTTTTTAGTTGTTTTTATTTGCAACTTTGTTGCATTTATGAGTGATTTTATGACTAAATATGAGTATTTTAGTAAAGTTTTTAAGCTAAAAAAATTAATATTTGGTTTTTTTTGAGAAAAAAGAAATTATTTTTGTTTAAATTGATATTACGCAATATAAAATATTATTTGGAATGGTGTCTTTATTTTATCTTAAAACAGAATATTATTTTGCTTAATGGTGTATTTTTCTCTTAAATATTTGGTTTTTGTATTTTTTTGTTTGTTTTATGCTGTTAAAAAATGATTTAGTAGAATTTTGTTTTTTTAAAAATGCGTCGTATGTTTGCAACACCTTTCAAGAGTAAGGTTTAATAAAAGATTTAACTCAATTCATTTCCCCTTTAACATTTTTATAGAATAACATGACTTTTACAAAAACAATCAAACGCACACTTTTTAGTTTTGGACTCGGCATAGGAATGCTTGTAAGTTCAACCTCATTCGCTCAAGATTCTCATAATCATAAAGACGATCGTACTTGTACAACAGACCACAACTTAGAGCGTTTGCTTTCTATCAATCCAGAGGCAAAAGAAAATATGGATAAAGTAGAGGCATTTACACAAAACTATATTCAAAATTTAAACCATCAACGTACAGAAGCTACAGTTTATACAATCCCCGTTGTAGTTCACGTAATTTATAATACTTCAGCTCAAAATGTAAGTCAAGCACAAATTCAATCTCAAATCGATGTATTGAATGCCGATTTTAGAAGAACAAATCCTGATTATACACTTACACCAGCTGAATTTGCTGGTTCAGTAGCTGACTCAGAAATACAGTTTGTTTTAGCAACAACAGACCCTAACGGTAATCCTACAACTGGTATTACTCGTACTCAAACAAACAAAACAGCTTTTTCTACTAACGATGATATGAAATTTGATTCAAGAGGTGGAAAAAATGCTTGGGATACTCAAAAGTACTTGAACATATGGGTATGTAATATAAGTGGTGGAATTTTGGGTTATGCTCAATTTCCAGGTAGTGGTGCTGCAAATACGGACGGTGTGGTTATACTTACTACTGGTTTTGGTTCTACTGGAAATGTAAATGCTCCTTTTAATAAAGGCCGTACCACAACTCACGAAGTAGGACACTGGCTTAATCTTCGCCACATTTGGGGAGACGGTGCTTGTGGTGCTGATGACTTTGTAACGGATACGCCTATTGCAGCAGCTTCAAATGGTGGTTGCCCTTCATATCCTTCAAAATCGTGTAATAACAACGGTGGTTTTACAAGTGATATGTTTATGAACTATATGGATTATACCAACGATGCTTGTATGTATATGTTCACAACAGGTCAGAAAAATCGTATGCGTGCTGTACTTGCATCTGGTGGATTTCGCTCAACTTTAGTTTCTGGTGGTACAACAACGCCTCCACCATCAACGCCTTCTTACTGTGCATCTAAAGGAAACGACGCTAGTTATGAGTGGATTGCAGGTGTGAAAGTTGGTACTTTAAACAAAACAAGTGGTAATAACGGTGGATATGTAGATTTTACTTCATCTTCTGTAACACTTACTCAAGGAAGCTCTAATGCAATCACACTTACTCCAGGTTTTTCTGGCAGTACATATAACGAATACTGGAAAATATGGATTGATTTTAATAATGACGGTGATTTTAACGATGCTGGCGAATTGGTTTACGATGCAGGTTCTTTGAGTAGTACAGTCGTAAATGGAACTCTTGCTATTCCTTCAAATGCTCCAACAGGTGCTAAACGTATGCGTGTTTCTATGAAATACAATGGCGCACAAACGGCTTGTGAAACATTCTCTTATGGTGAAGTTGAAGATTATACTGTAAATATTACTACGGCATCTACTCCTTCTTGTGGTGTTCCTTCTGGATTGACTTCTTCTTCCGTAACAAGTTCTTCATTTACAGCCTCTTGGTCTTCTGTTTCAGGTGCAAACTCTTATGATGTTCGTGTTCGTTCAAACGGAAGTACTTGGACTGTTCTTAACTCTACTTCTACTTCGCTTAATATTACTGGCGCAAGTCCTTCTACTCAATATGAGTTCCAAGTTCGTGCAAACTGTTCGGTAAGTAGTGCCTATTCTGCAAGTAGATTCGTAACTACTTCGGCTGCTCCAGTTCTTTCTTATTGTAATTCTAAAGGAAATAGCGTTGCAGATGAGTGGATTCAGAGAGTACAAGTTGGTTCTATTAATAACAATTCTGGTGCTAATGGTGGATATGGTGATTTTACAAACCTTTCTACAACATTTACAAAAGGAACCACTTATACAATCACAATCACTCCAGCGTGGTCGGGTCGTACTTACAACGAAGCATATAATGTTTGGATAGATTATAACCAAGATGGCGACTTTAATGATGCTGGAGAAAAAGTTTATACTCGTTCTAAAACAACAAGTACTTCTGTAAGTGGCTCATTCACCATTCCTTCTTCTGCTGCAAATGGTGCTACTCGTATGCGTGTAACAATGAAATATAATGCAAATGCAACTCCTTGTGAAACATTCTCCTACGGCGAAGTTGAAGATTATACAGTAGTAATTGGTTCTGCAAATATCATTAACCCTGCTCCTATGGCTTATCACAATGACAGACCACAAGATGCTAGAGTTGATGGAAACAAAGATGGTGATGTTGCTTTTGTAGCTTTCCCTAATCCTGCAAGCCAAACATTGAATGTTCGTTTAGGTTACTTTAGCGTAGATTCTGAAGTTGTTATTTATAGTGTAACAGGCGCACAAGTTGTTAAAACTACACTTACTTCTCAAGAAACTACTATCAATGTATCAAAACTTCCTAAAGGAATGTATATCTTGAGCATTAATAACGGTCGTGAAGTAGAAACAATGAAATTTATCAAAGAATAAATCAAGATAATACAAATTATAAATAATTAAAATTATTTATTTAATACTATCTTTGTAAATAAATTAAAAAACACCTAATCTACTTTGTAGTTAGGTGTTTTTTTGTAGCATAATTTTTGACAAATAATAGCTATAAATTAGATTTATAGTTACCCCTCATTTTATTTTTTATTCCCTTATTCTCAGTCCCCAAAATTTTAAAACAAAAATGAACAAATCAATAAATTACTCTCTCTCTTTTTTGGTACTACTCTTTAGCTGTTTTTCTATTATATCTTGTAAAGATAAAGACGATAATGTAGAACCTGCAATCAACTGTGAAACCTCTGTCGATAAAATAGCAGATGTAAACACAATCCTTTCTGAAAGTACGTGGGAGTGGGTAGAATCTCGTAGTGAAGGACGAGCAGGCGAAATAGTAATTACTCCTCAAACAGAAGGAAAAACAATGTCTTTACTCTTTAGCTTAGGCGAAAATGTTGAAGAACTTGAAAATGGACAAGCAACTGGTGCGTGGTCATACAGAATTAGTGCTGCTACTGATACTACACTAGGCAAGTTTACTTCAGTTTGGATAGACGCAAATGGAAATGTTGATAGAAATTATTATTTAGATGTTTGTCCAGAAATATTGAAACTAACTGACGCTTCAAGTAGCTTACTAACTACAATTACCTATAAAAAGAAATAAGTAAATAAAAAAGCCTATTTCTTTGTGAAATAGGCTTTTTATTATCATATCGTTTTTACTACTCTATAATGATCTTTTCGGTTTTCATTTCTTCTCCGTTTTGAATTTTCAAAACATATAATCCTTTTGGGAAAGAAGAAACTGAAAACTCAATAGTTGTTTCTGTGTATGTTTTAGATAAAACTAACTGACCAATACTGTTATACAATTCTACTTGTGTAGGATTTTGATTGTAAACACTTGGTAGTTTTATGGTAAGTTGATTGCTTACAGGATTGGGATAAATACTAATTTCATTTCTAGTAAATCCATTACCTATTGTTCCATCTGGGTTGGCTATTTGCCTATAGAGTTCTAAAGTAGTATTAGCTTGTAGATTTGCAGCTACAGGAGCAGGACGAGTAACTGCGATAACATTTCTAGTAGTGTTTAAATTGAATTTTATCCAATCTTCATCACACGCTTCTGGACTCCCCCAACTACCAGAATCTCTATGAAAAGTATGATGACGACGAGGGAAACGAGAAATATCAACTTCATTTGCAACCATAAAATGATTATCATTTTCATATTCATCAATATCGTTATTGTTATAAATAATTCTGTATCCATTGTTTATAGGACTATCATTGTCCAAACTGAAATACATTATGGCTTTTTGTGTACGAGTGATAGAATTATTTTTTACTCTACATATCACACTACACACCAAATAGAACTGGATGTTTACATTATTTGCCTTTAATATTTCATTAGCAGTATTGAGTAATTGCATAATTTCAAACTCTTCAGGAATTACTCCTGTACCGTCATTTCTGCGATATACCCAAGCCTGCACAGCACCTTATACCCATTAAAAACACGTTCTACTTTCATGTTGCTATTCCCTTCCAAACTATCCAAATAGTTTAGAACCAATTCATTGTTATTATACCAAGGTAGTTGTTCTATTTGTTCATCTGTTAGCTCAGTAGTTCCACAATGCTCATCAAAATATTCTTTGTCTTGGGCAAAAGAAGTAAAAGACAATAGAAGCATTGTCAGAACCATAAATGATATTTTTCTCATTGTTTTCTTAGTCTATATTTTAGTGTTTTATTTAAATTAATTATTTCCTTTCTTTATCATATAAGGAGAACCTTCTGCAATATAACAGGAATCTCCATTACAGTATAAAGTTCTTGTTTCTCCTTTCCAAACTAATGTATCTACTTCTTCTGGAGACCAATAGAGATAAAAAGGCTTACTATCATAAGGGGTATTACTTATTTTATAATTGATAATAGTACCTAAAAAGTCAGATTCAAAAACATACCCCCTATAAGCAGGATGAAAAGGTAAGTCAGTACTAGTTATATCAGTACCATGTGAGTATTTCAAATCGTCTACTCTTTTACCGTCGTGCATAATAATATGAACATAATCTAAGTCATACGGACTCTCTTTACTAGTCAATATGTTTTGAAATTGTCTATTTACTGCTGTGATATGAAAAGGAGAAGGTCGATAGCCATAAACTTCATCAGTATCATCACTGTTGATGTGGTTACACCCCCAAAGCCCAAAAGCCAAACCAAGCACCAACAGCCACATAGGCGCATGAAAATTCATTGATTTTTTCATTGTATTAAAAATTAAATGATTGATAAAATAACATAAAAAAACGTATCAGTCGTAAATTGATTTGCAATACTAAAAAATATTTTGCAAAAAAACATAATCTATGTTTTTTTATACATTTTTATAAAAACACTCTATACAGTAAATAGAGATAGATTTTATTTAAAGATTTAACATTTAAGCAAAAGCTACTTTAAATAATACAATTATTTTAGAAATAGTGCAATTTTTGAGTAAAAACCTTATTTGACTTCTATTTATTTTGAACTCTCTTATTTTAGGTTATATTTACAGTATTAACTCAAACCTCAAAAAAAATGACTTTACATTCAATAGATACAGGACTTTTCAAACTAGATGGTGGTGCCATGTTTGGCGTTGTACCGAAAGTGATGTGGCAAAAACTCAATCCTGCTGACGAGAATAATATGTGTACGTGGGCAATGCGCTGCCTTTTGATAGAAGACGGAAATAAACTCATTCTTATCGATACAGGAATAGGAAACAAACAAGATGAAAAATTTACTGGTCATTTTTATTTGCATGGCGATGATTCTTTAGGCAACTCATTAAAACAAAAAGGCTTTTCTACTTCCGATATTACAGATGTTTTTCTTACTCATTTGCATTTTGACCATTGTGGAGGAGCAATTAAAAGAGAAAAAAACAAACTTGTTCCCGTTTTTGATAAGGCGATATATTGGTCAAATTCAGAACATTGGAATTGGGCAATCGAACCCAATCCACGAGAAAAAGCCTCTTTTTTGAAAGAAAATATTATTCCTATAAAAGAAAGTGGACAATTAAAACTCCTTTCTAGCAATCAAAAAAATGATTCTTTGCCTTTTGATTTGCGCTTTGTGGACGGACACACCGAAAAACAAATGTTACCTCAAATAAAATACAAAGACAGAACGATTGTTTTTTGTGCTGACCTTATTCCATCAGTTCATCATGTCCGTTTGCCTTACATTATGGCGTACGATATGCGACCTTTACAAACACTTTCTGAAAAAGAAGAATTATTAAATGAAGCTGTCGAAAAGGATTATATTTTATTTTTCGAACACGACCCAGTTAATCAATGCTGTACTTTACAAAAAACAGAACGAGGAGTTATGCCAAAAGAAATTGGAAAACTAAGTGATTTTGTGTAGTTTGTAGGTGTGTAAAATTCCCCTTTTTTTACGTTCCTTATTTTTTTATGACAAAAATACTATTTTTTCGATATTTTGTTGAACTTATTGTAACCATAATTCCCCTTTTAGCTTCTTTAAATTCCACAAAAACGTATGCTCAATCTCCTGTGAGTGATGGTGCAATTCCTTTTACTCGTATCTATTCGCCTAAAGAATATCAAGCTGGTATTATAAATATGGCTGTCAAGAAAGATAAAAAAGGGATTCTCTATTTTGCTAATACAGAAGGTATTTTGCAATTTGACGGAAAAACATGGCGAAAAATTGAAGTTCCTGATGTAGGTTTTATACGTGCTTTAGATATTGATGAAACGAATACTGTTTTTATCGGTGCTATCAATCAACTTGGCAAACTGGAAGCTGACTCTACTGGAAAGCTAGAGTTTGTGTCTTTAGTAAATTTATTGGATTCAGCAGATAGAAATTTTGGCGAAATTTGGAAAGTAAAAGCTACGCCAAAAGGTGTATTTTTTAGTACTGATAAATATATTTTTCGTTATAAAGATGGAAAAATAACAAAATGGACTCCAGAGGGAAAGTATTTTTACTTGATGTATTACATAAATAATCAAGTTTATGTATTGGATAAAGGAGTTGGTCTAAAAAAGTTAGAAAATGAAGAGTTACAGTTTGTTTCTAATGAAGCCTTGATAGATAATGCTGGGATTTATTTTATGTTACCCTATCCAAAAACAAATAAAGAAGAAATAATGGTAGGTAAAAATTATGAATCTTTATTAATCTACAACCCAAAAACCAATCAATTTAGGAAGTTCGAGACCGACCTTACAGCAGAAGAAATAACCTCTATTTATCACGGAATCATTGGAAGTGATGGAAACTACTATATTTCTACACTTCGTTATGGAATTATTTGTGTCAATCAAGAAGGAAAAAAAGTATTTCAATACAAACAAGCAGACGGAGTAGCAGATAAAGTATATGGAACAGAAATAGACAATCAAAACAACTTATGGCTCGCCCTTGCCAAAGGAATTGCAAAAGTAGAATTAGGCTCTCCTTTTACTCAATATGGTGAAATCAAAGGAATAAAAGGGATTGTTACAGATGCTAAAAGACATCAAAACTTATTTTATGTAAGTTCTACAAATGGTGTTTTTTATCATGATAACAAAACAAATAATTTTTCAGCTTTGGAAGGTAAATCTTTTCAAGCATGGCAAATGCAAAGCCTGCCTCTTTCGTTTTCAAATGATACTATATTTTTGGCTGTTACCAATGTTGGAGTCAATAAAATAGAGAAAGATTCTTGGGAAGAATACCTCAAAACAGACGCTTCTTCTAATTACATTATTCCTTCCACAACAACACAAAATCGTTTGTATGTAGGCGTACTCAATCAACAAGGTATTTTTCAATTAGAATATTCAAAAGACGGAAAACATAGTTTTTTACAAGTAATTCCAAACCTTACAACAGCAGGTTTAGAAATGAAAGATAATTTATTGTTTGTTGTTGATGGAGAAGCAAAACTACATATTTTTGAAGAAAAATATTCTTTAGAAGAACAAAATATAGAATTTAATCATAAAGTACACAATATAGAGAAGCATAATAATCAAATTTATATTGCAGCCGATTCATTGGTGTATATATGGAAAAATAATACTTTTGAAACAAATCAAATTATTAGTAAATTAATAAAGCCAAGTGAATATGTGGTAGAAATGTACAACATAGATGATGAAAATATCATACTACGAATAGGAGGAGTGGAAAAAACAGATTATTATTTATTTAATACAAAGACAAATAAAAGCCAAAAACTTCCTACTGAAAGACTTGTCAAAAACTCTATTTCTATCAATACATTTTTTGGTGTAGAAGAAGAAAATAAAATTGGAATAGGAACTTCAGAAGGACTTTTTTATTTAAATATAACTAATGACAATTATCAAAAAGCAAAATTTAATATCTTTATCAGAAAGATAATGCAAGCTGATTCGGTGCTTTTTAATGAAAATTATACAGAGCAAAATAACGATCCTGTACTCAATTATGAGCAGAACTCCCTTACCTTTTTTTATAGTTCAAATAATTCTTTAGACGAACAAAATACAGTTTTCAGATATAAACTAAATGGCTACGATAAAAAATGGTCGGAATGGACAACAGAAACTAAAAAAGAATATACCAACCTCAATGCAGCAACGTATTCTTTCGAAGTAGAAGCAAAAAATACGTATGGAACAACTAGCCGAATTACAAAATATGATTTTACAATAGCACCTCCTTTTTATAAAACTCCTTTAGCTTATGTTTTATATTTTGTATTTGGAATTCTACTTGTTTCTATTCTAACTTATGCTGGTATTCGTTATAATGTTAGAAGACTTAAATATAAAAATCAGAAACTAGAAGAAACTGTAAAAGAAAGAACATCAGAATTACAACTTGCTAATGGACAACTAGAACAGCAAAAAGAAGAAGTTTTGATGCAAAAACAAAATATAGAGCAACAAAAAGAAGAAATAGAAAAATCATATCAAAATATCCAAATACTTGCAGATATAGGTCAGCAAATTACGGCTACACTTGACTTGACAGAACTTATAAGTATGCTTTACTCAAGTGTAAATAGTTTGATGCCAGCAGAAGGGTTTGGAATAGGTATTTTTAATCCGTTTCGTCAGCAAATTGATTTTAGAGGTTTTGTAGAAAATGGAGAAACACTACCTTTTAACTCAGATTCTTTAGAAGACACTCAAAAACTCGCTGTTCAGTCTTTTATCAATCAAAAAGAAATTTTCACTAATGATTTTCAAAAAGATTTCCCTGTTTATCATACAAAAGAATTAGAAGTAGGAGAATTGCCTCAATCCTTAATTTATCTTCCTTTGGTTGTACAAGAAAAAGCTATTGGAGTGCTTACTGTTCAGAGTTTTGCTAAAAATGCGTATCAAAATAATCATCTCACTATTTTGCGTTCTTTGGCTTCTTATGCTGCCATTGCCGTTTCGAATGCTCAATCGTATGCCACTATCAATGAAAAAAATGAACATATTACCGATTCCATTCGATATGCAAGAACAATACAAGCAGCCGTTTTGCCTTCAAAAGAACTTATCAAACAAAATATAGAAGACTTTTTTATTCTTTATCGTCCAAAAGATATTGTTTCTGGTGATTTTTATTGGTTCACGACTGTTTTTGATAGAGATACAAATACAAAAAAAATGGTAATTGCTGCTGTTGATTGTACAGGACACGGCGTTCCAGGGGCGTTTATGTCGCTTATTGGAAATACTTTTTTACATGAAATAGTGAATGAAAAACACATTACAAATCCAGCTCAAATCTTAGAAAACTTAGATGAAATACTCAAAAACTCACTTCAATCAGGCGAACAAACCAATAAAGATGGAATGGACGCAGCCATTTGTACAATAGAAGTAAATAAAAATAGCCCAACAACAAAAATAAGTTTTGCAGGTGCAAAACGTCCACTTTGGTATGCTTTGCCTACTACTACTTCTTTAGAAAATGTAGCAGGAACACGCCGTTCGATAGGCTCAAACCGTACAAAAGGAAAACCTTATGAAAGTAACGAACTTATTTTAGAAAAAGGAACAAGCGTGTATCTAACTACTGACGGTTTTGCAGACCAATCCAATCCAAAAGGAGAAAAATTTGGAACACCTAATTTGATGCAATTAATAGAAAAAAACATCAATTTGTCAATGGAAGAACAATGTCAGCAAATTGAAATAGCTTTAGACACTCATCAAGGGCAACTAGAACAACGTGATGATATTACTGTTTTGGGTTTTAGGGTATAGTTTTACAAAACAATCGTAATTTTTTTTACAAAATCTTTTCAATTTCCTTCCAACACGCAATATCATAACTCGCCACAGAATACTGAGGTGTTTTTTTATGAGGATTATAGAAAATTGTTTTCATTCCTAAAGAACGTGCGCCCAAAATATCGGCATCAAAACTATCTCCAATCATAATAGAATTTTGAGGTGTAGCGTTAGAAATAGTGAGTGCATGGTTAAAAATAATAGGATTCGGTTTGGTATATCCTGTACAATCAGAAGTAATGATATTTTTAAAGAAAGGCAAAATACCAGAATGTTCTAATTTCAACTTCTGACTTTCTTCAAAACCATTGGTAAGGATATGAAGTTGATAGCCTTTAGATTGCAAATAAGTAAGCATTTCTAAAGCAAAAGGCAACAGATTGGGCTGACGAGGACAGGTATATTGATATTCGTCTTCTAGCTCTTCCAATAAGTTTTGCTCAAAGTTTTGATAAGCCATTTTATCGAAGAGTTCTTTCTTATTTTTCATCTTGTGTAGCTCTTCAAAGATAAGAGTAAAGCGAAGTTGTCGTATCTTTGTCTTATCAACCAAGCCTAAATGATGTTGTTTCCAAAGAAATTTAGTTGTAGTTTGGAAGGCAATCAAAAAATCATCAAAAGATATTGTTTCATTATTAATAATTTTATCAGATAATTCATACTTTTGATACAAACTAAACAAGGTTTGTTTAGAATTTTGTTCAAAATC
>Ga0100391_1005693_pt1 | contig 11504 bp, 5 predicted proteins | sample CryGeymeta201515_FD_81541 | JGI IMG/M metagenome (GOLD analysis project Ga0100391, IMG submission 81541) | Groundwater microbial communities from Crystal Geyser aquifers in Utah, USA - Crystal Geyser metaG 2015-15 | ecosystem: Environmental > Aquatic > Deep subsurface > Groundwater | place: USA...
TATTTATGACAATTATATTATTGAATATAATAGGATTATTACCATTAGGATTTGCAGTAACAAGTCATTTTGTTTGAAGTTTATACTTATCATTAAGTATGGGTTTAGGTATTTTTTTTGTAGTAAGTTTATATTTAATATATATAGAAAGTATAAGATTGTTATGATATTTTTATTTATGAAAAAGAATTAATTATATAAATTATTTATTTAGAAAAAAAAATAAAAATTTAAGATTAAATAAAAGAAATAAATTTGTTAAAGTTAAGGAAAAGGTAAAAGTGTTTAAAAGAAGTTATCATAAAAAAAATTTATTGTTAAACCCACCAAAAGTGGAAAAACCAACACAGGTAAATAGTAATCAATCGATAAGTACACAAAATAATAAAATAACTATAAATAAGCATGATAAATATAAAGGTGATGGTGAAGAACCACCGTATAATAGAAATGAACTAAATAAAAATGTAGGGCATTATGATGAATCAAATAATCAAGGTAGTCAGTTAAATAATTCATGAGAATGAGTAAAAAATACAATAATAGAATCTAAAAATAAATTGTTTAAAAATTATGTTTGTAGTTATATTTTTAAAGATAAAATAAAAAATAAAGATCAAACATATATTGCTTTTAATAAAGTAGTGCTAAATGATGTAAGAACTGAAGAAGAAATAAATTTAACTTTATATCATGATATTATAAATTTAACTGCGTCTAATAAAATAAAAATATTTAAAGGCATTTTAAACGGTGTAGAAGAAGTAGAAGATTTAGAAGATTTTAAAGATGTAAAAGATGTAGAACATTTAGAAGATTTGATAAATTTAATAAATTTAATAAAAGATTTGTATTGAGATTCTGATTTAAATCTAATTGTGAATAAATTATATTTATTAGAATTAATAAATAGATATAATCATGGTAGTATAATATTAATAAGCGATTCAGAAGAAGTAGGTTTTGAAATAGTATCAACAACATTAAATGTAGAAAGAAGAATACAATTAAGAACGACTGAAAATGTTGAAGGGGAGCTTGTAGAAATAGTGCAGCAATTATTTTTTAATAGTGATGGTACCGAGATTGGTGCATTTTATACAAAAAAAATAAATTTAAACCAAAATGGTGTTGATTTACAGGCTTTTACAGTAACCAAAATTTCTGATACTGTGAAGGAACGTATTATTATAGAACATTTAACAGAGAATGGTGCGTATTTACATCCATATTTTTTAAATGCTAATGAATTAGCAAAATTAAATTTTAGTCATTTTAAATTGTTGAAAAAAATGAAAAGAAGATCAGAAGAAGATTTAAGAATAGCGTTGCAAGAAATTGATGATTTTAATGGGATATTAGAAAATAATCAAAATTCAAGAGAGCTGTTAGTGGAATTTATAGTTTCTAGGTTGTTAAATGGTGTAGGTTTAAGTAATACAATAAATTATCCAGTTAGAGGTGTTTTTGGTACAGGAGAATTTAATGATATTTGTACGGAAATTATAAATGATGAAGAACAAATATTGATGCACATAGGGTATTATATAGAACTATTTGATAGAAACCCAGAGTTAATGGATAAATATTTTTATAAATCAGAAAATGGTGAAATTTTTGTAGATGAGTGTATAAAATTATTTAATAAATTAAATATAAATGAAGGTTTATATGAAGTTATAAAAGAAATAGGTATTCATAGGTTAAGATCAGAATTTACAATAGAAGAAATTTATGAATTGATAAAAGAAAAATGTTAAAAAAAAAAATGGTAGATAGATATATAAATAGGCGTGATAATATAAAATTAAAATTTATGTTAAACCAAGGAAAATTATTCAAAAATATAAAAAATAAATTAAAAAAAGATGAGAGTAATTTGGTAAATTTAGAGAAAAAAAGTTTATTAAAAAGTTTATTAAAAATTGTATTAAAGGTTATAATAAAAATATTCACATATATAAAAAAAGTAATGCAAGGTGAGGAATATTTTTATGTAAGATTAATAATATTTATAAGTATATTAATAATAACTTATGATGTAAGTTATATACGAAGATATATAATAAGTATAATAATAATATGTTGAATAATAGTATATAAAAAATTATATTTATTATTTAAAACCGAAAAATCTAATAGAAGTAAATATTTACAATTTTTAAGGACGCATAATAAATTAAATTTTTTAGTAATAGTTCCACTATATTTGATATTAAATAGATATGTTTGATTGAGAAGAATCCAAAGAATATGAATATTTATAAATAAAATCTTGAGATATATAAGTTTAAAATTAAGAATAGAAAACTATTATAAATATATAGATGAAATAATGTATTATATAATGATGGTATATTTAAAGGTAATTGTAGATAAAAGTTATATTATGACAGAAAAAATAAAAGATAAAATAAAAAAAAAAAAATTTAAAAAAAAAAAAAAATTAAAAATAATAATATTAATAAAAAAAAAAAAATTAAAAAAAAAAATTTTAAAAAAATAATAGATTGAAGAGTATTAGTATTAATAATAAATATAATATTAATACAAAAACTCTTAATGATATTAGGTATAAATATAGGACAAATAATAATAATAGGTCTAATAATAATAAATATATATTTATTAGATCAAATGTTAATATATTTATTTAATTATAATAAATTTTTAATACCAATATTATATTTTTTGAAAGATCGTCAGTATGCAAAAATAACATTAAAAGATATATATATATTACCACAAGTCAAATTATCGCGTTTAAGTTATACATATATTTTTTATTATTATTTTAGCGATGAGTTAAGATTATTTCCGGAACGGAACCATAAAAATAGATTGAATCCTAATTGATATATATATGAATATCTGTGTTGAGGTTTTTTTGGTGCATCTGCTGAAGGTAGAGATTATTTTAATAAATATTGATTAAATGAGGAATTATATTATGCAGATATTATATTTGGAATAAATATAGCAGATATAAATGAATATTTTGTGCATTTAAATGCAATATTAAGAGAAAAATCAAAATTTGATTATTGAATAGAATTCTTAGAAAATTGAAATAGTGGTGGTAATGTTTTTGATTATGGTTATAGATGTAATATAAATATGAAAAGTGTAAGGAAAAAAGTAAAAAAGAATTTAGAACCTAGAATGGATATTAATGATGTAAAAATAAGAAGAAAAATAGTGCCACAAAATAAATTGGAAAAGAAATTTAATTCTTTAAATTTTAAATATTGAAATATAAAAGAATTACAAGAAATTAATGATAAAAGATATCAAAAATGTATTGAATTTTTAGATATATTAAATGAAATTTTTAAAGAAAATGGTCAAGAAATAATAATAAATACTCATGTCTGTATAAAAAGAGATGCGACGCTTTATAGAAAAGAGTGGACTGATGATCCAAATCAAATAATTTATAGTGAAATAATATATAATAATTATGAAATAGATAATAGTAAATATAAATTGAAATTACATTGAAAACATTTTGAATTAAAAACAAGGTTAAAACAAAAATTAGAAGAAATGAAACAAATTAATACGGAATGGGTAAATTATATTCAAACTAAAAAAATTCCGCTTATAGATCTAAAATCTTTTGCACTTTTGCAAAAACCTGGTAAAAATCTGTTAAAAATACCAATATTTTTGTTAGATACAGATGATGAGTCAGATCGTCTATATTGTTTAATAAATTTAGAAAAATATGAAACATATTATATGGTGGAAAGAGTAAAGGAAATAAAAGAATTAGTAAAAAATCATGAAAAAATAAGAAGTAATGAGGAAGTAAAAAAATATAAAATAAACTCAGATGGTAGTTTTGTGGAAATAATAACAGAAAAAGAATATCAGGACCAAAAAGAAATAGTAAAAGAATTAAAAAAAAATCTAAGTGAAGTAAGTAAAAGAATAAAAAAAAATAAAATGTTTTAGGTTTAGGTCTATTAAAATTAATGAAATAAAAGTTAAAGCAGTTTAGAATGATTGAAAAAAATGTTGTATGTTATTTAGATAAATTTATTAAATTAAGTATTTTATCTTTTTAAATGTTCAGTATTTAGTATGATTAATAAATAAAAAATTTAAAAGCAAAAAAGTATAATTAAATTATAAAAAAATAATTTAAAAAATCAGTTTTATAAAGAAGAAAAAAAGAACAAATAAGAGTTTGATCCTGGCTCTGAATGAATGCTTGTAAATCAATATTACACATGCAAGTTTATTAAAAAATATATATTATTTTTTATGGCGTAAAGGTGAGTAGTATAAAAGAAATTAGAAATTGCCATTGTAAAAAAAATGATAATTATATATTAAAATATATAAAAAAGTATAAAGATGCAATTTGATATTCTTTTATAAGATTAGGTATTTAGTAATGATAAAAGCTTAATTAGCCTACGATCTTTAACGGGTGTGGGAGCACGTACCGTCACAATGGGGTTGAAATAATACCCGGACCTTCTATTATAGGGCAGCAGTGAGGAATGTTGGACAATGAACGAAAGTTTGATCCATTTAGATTGCGTATTATAAGAAAACCAAAGTTGTAAGTAATGTAAATATAGGAAAAAAATGATATTACTATATTGTAAAGAACCGGCAAATATCCGTGCCAGCAGCCGCGGTTACACGGGTGGTTCAAGTGTTATTCATCTTAACTGGGTGTAAATGCATGTAGCCGAATTATTGTATAAAAATTAAAATATACTCAAAATAGAGTAGTATAATTGCAAAATTAATAATTTACGAGTTTTTTAGATAAAGATAAGCAGTTCTTCAGTATGGGTGGAATCAGTTAATAAAAGAAAGACGACCTAAGGTGAAAACATATTTTAATAAAAAACTAACGGTGAGGTGCGAAAGTGTAGGTATCGAATAGGATTAGGCACCCTTGTAGTCTACACCCTAAACTATGTGCATTAAGTATTGTAAATTTTTATTACAGTATTTGAAGTTAATGTCCAAATGCACTACCTAGGAACTACAGCCGCAAGGTTAAAACTTAAGGGAATTGACGGTAAGCTCGTCTCTAGTGGTGGAGCATGTGGTTTAATTCGTATCAACGCGCCAAATCTTACCATGACCATGTCGCTGATCTATCTTTATTAATTGTGGTTAATAAAAGAGTATGGAGGAAGCAAAGCTCTTGCATGGCTGCAGTAAGCCCGTGTCTTGAGACGTTAGGTTCAATCTCGCAACGGGCGCAACCCTTATTTTTTTGTTTAGGTTATAAAAACTACTCGCGTAGCGATCTGAAGTGAGGAAGAAGGCAAGTCAGTATGAGGCTAGGCTGTCATGGGCTACACATTTGCTACAAAGGAGATTACAATACGAGATATTTTTGTAAAAAAGTATATATTCGCTAAAAATTTTCGAAGTTCGGATTGTTTTCTGAAACTTGAAAACATGAAGGTGGAATCGCTAGTACTCGCTTATCACAACGAAGCGGTGAATCTTTTTATGCTTACGTACAAACTGCCCGTCAGGCGATAATAGGGCCGTTTTTGGAATCCTTTGATGGGGGTGATTTTTGTTTTATTTTATAAATATTAATATTTATATTTAAAACAATAGCTTTGTTATTACAGAAGGTGATATTTATTCGGTGATAATTGTTGCTAAGTCGTAACACGGTAATGGTAGGGGAACCTGTTGTTGGGAATTTGTAAAATATTTAGGGCATAGTATAATTGGTAGAATAGTGGTTTTCAATGCCGAAGATAAGGGTTCGATTCCCTTTGTCCTCGTTTATATTTAAAATCGAATTTTATATTTTGACTTGTTAGTTTAATGGTAAAATACCCGGCTTTTAACCGGCGTGTCATTGGTTCGAATCCAATACAAGTCAAAAATTTTTTAAAATAATTATATATTTGGTTAGAGGTTAGAAGATACCTAAAAAAACTTATGTTAATCTATTGTATATTAAGTAATAAAAAATTTGGTTTTATGTTTATATATTATGTAAAAATATGTATGTTAAAAAATTATAAAAATTTTTAATAATATTATTAAATCAAAATAAATTAAAAAAAATTATAAATAAATAAAAAAATGAAACAAAAAAAAAGACATTTATTTCATTTAGTAGATTATAGTCCATGACCATTATTTGTTTCATTAGGGGCGTTTTTTTACAATGTTTATAGTATTAACAACAGAAAGATTAGAATTACAAAAAAAAAATTAAAAGTATAAAAAGTAATGTAAGTTAGGTTTACATAAATAAAAATTTTAATTTAATAAAAAGAAGAATTATCCTTAGTTTATAAAAAATAATACTACTTAATTGTAAAGAAATAAGTTAAAATCTTATAGGATATAAATAAAATTATTATATAATTAAAAAAGTAAAAAATGGATACCTAGATATTAGTAAAAAAAGGTGTTAAGAAAAAAAACAGAAAAGTTATACGAAGTCTTAATAAAGCAATAATGTATAAATACCTTAAAAAGAAATTGAAAAAAGATTTCAAATAAAAATTTTTTTTTATTTGTCAACTTAATGAATTGAAACATCTCAGTAGTTAAAGGAAAAGAAATTAATAAAGATTCCATCAGTAGTGGTGAGCGGAAGTGGAAAAGGCCTTTTTTTTTTTTATAGTTTTGAGAATTAATATAAATTAACTTTAAAGGGTTTATTTTTTTTAAAAAAAAAAAGTCCCGTATCAAAATTAAAAAAAAAAAAAAGAGTAAAACGTTTTATGTGAGAGTATGTTTGAAGAAAGTAGAACCTCCTACTAAGCCTAAATATTACTAATAATCGATAGTGAAGAGTACCGTGAGGGAAAGGTGAAATAGCATCCTAAAAAGAGGGTTTTGAAAAGAATTGAAATTTTTTACTTAAAAGCAGTTGAAGTTTTATTAAAAAATAAAATGACAGCGTACCTTTTGCATAATGGGTCAGCGAGTTAATTTGTATAGCGAATATAAATTTTTCGAAAAATGTATATGTAGTGAAAGCGAAACTAATTAAAAAAGTAGTGAATAGTTATATGAATTAGACCCGAAACCAGGTGATCTAACCATGAGCAGGCTGATGTAAAAAGAGGGCCGTACCCGTATCTGTTGCATAAGATTGGGATGATTTGTGGTTAGGAGTGAAAAGCTAATCGAACTTGGAGATAGCTGGTTTTCTACGAAATCTATGTAAGTAGAGTATTTTTTTATTCTTTAAAAGGGTAAGGCACTTAGTAATCTAGGGGATAGTTTTCTCAAACTTCTTTAAAATTATTAAAACCTAGAATATTTTAAATGAAAAAAAAAGTTAAACAGTCTACGGGTTCAAGATTCGTTGGACAAAAAGGAAAAAGCCTAGATTATAAACTAAAATCTTCAAATTTTAGCCTAGTGTATAAGATGAGTATAAATAAAAAATATTAGGAAGTTGGCTTAGAGGCAGCCATCTTTTAAAGAAAGCGTAAAAGCTCACTAATAAAAAAAATTTAATATGAAATCGAGAATGTATAGAGACTAATCAGCTTGAAATTGATGTTATAAAAAGTAAATAAAATATTATTTAAATTTACTTTGGTAGTAGAATGTTCTGTATATTTATAAAGAAAAATTGTGAAGTTTTTTGTTAAGATCAGAAGTAAGTATGCTGACATGAGTAGCTAAAATTAATGTTTAAAATATTGATATAAAAATCATGTTTTAAAAATAAGCATTAACACCGTAAGATCAAGGTTTTCTTAGCAAGGTAAAACCGCTAAGAGTGAGTCGGCCCCTAAGAATAAAGTAAATCTGAATTTGATGGGTAATATATTTAATATTAATATACTAAAAAAAAGTGATTATTTATATAAATAAAGTATTTTTATTGTGATTAAATAAGTTATTTATTAAAGTATGTAAAAAAGCTTTTTTATAAAAAAAACCGTACTAATAACCAACACAGGTGATCAGGCAGAGTATGCTAAGGTGTTAAGAGAACTATGTTAAAGGAACTCGGCAAAATAACTTTGTAACTTCGGGAGAAAAAGTATCTAAATAATAAGAAATTTATAAAAAAAACTTTGGTTTTTTTTAAGAATTATTTGTTAAGTAGATGTAACAGAAATGGGGGGGGCGACTGTTTACCAAAAACACAGGATTATGCTAAATTTTGAAATGATGTATATAATCTGACTCCTGTCCGGTGCCGTAGGGTAATTATTTTATAGTGCATGCTATAGATATAAGCCTTCGGTAAACGACGGCCTTAACCTTGAGGGTCTGAAAGTAGCGAAATACCTCGGCAATTAATTGTTGTCCTGCATGAAAGGAGTAACGACCTCCCTACTGTCTCTAATATAGGCTTAGCGAAATTGAAATCTCTGTGAAGATTCAGAGTACTTTTAGTGGGACGGAAAGACCCTATGAAGCTTTACTATAACCTAATATTGTTTATTTATATTAAATACAGAGGATAGATATGAGCTTAGAATACCTTGATTTCTTTTGAAATTAATAGAGTAGGCTTCCTTTAAATAGTATTTTTTTTTTCTAAATAAGCTAACTAATAAAAAAAAATTTTTAGGACAGTTTTAGGTCGGTAGTTTGACTGGGGCGGTCGCCCCCTAAAGAGTAACGGGGGTGTACATATGGTATACTTGGTATTGAAGTGATGTTTGGTATCTTAGAATAACAGCAAAAGTATGCTTGACTGTGTTTATTGACACATAATATAGGAACGTAAGTTGGTTGTAGTGATCCGATAGTTCTGTGAGGAAGGGCTATCGCTTAACGGATAAAAGTTACTCTAGGGATTCAAATAGTGCGCAGAGTAACTTATTTATAAATATAAATAAAAAATTGAATTAAAATTATAAGTTATAATAGAAAAAATAAAAAATGTTAATTTTAAATAAAAATTGAAATATAAAATCTAAGAAGAAAATAAAGAAAAATGTTGTCGTGGTAATAAATAATATAAAAAAATTATATTGTAATAATAATTTAAGTTTAGATAAAAAATTAACAAGAAAAGAATTAAATGAATACAAATTAAATTTAATATTAACGGAAGAGCAAAAAGATGTTATAATAGGTTGTTGTTTAGGTGATTTATATATACGTGTATTTTCTAATAAAGGATGTTTATTGTTTGAACAAAAAAATAAAGAATATTTATTTCATTTATATGAAATTTTTAAATCTTATGTTAAAACAGCACCAAAGGAAAGAAAACAAAAACGTTTAACCACTAGCGAATATAAATCAACATGATATTTTAATACAATAACCCATAATTTTTTTATGGAATATCGTTTATTTTTTTATAATCAAAAAAGTAAATATATAAATAAAGATTTAATTAATTGTATAACAGCGCGATCGTTAGCTTATTGATATATGGCTGATGGCTCTAAACAGAGTAATTATATGTATTTATTATATACTTGTAGTTTTACTATCGATGAACATAATATACTAATAGATATTTTATTAAAAAAATTTAATATTCAATCTTTTTGGAAGTATGCTAATGTAAAAAAACAATTATATCCTATATTAGTAATTTCAAAAAAACATAGTACTAATAATTCTCATTTAATTTTTAAAGAATTAATAAAACCTTATATAATAGAATCAATGAAATATAAATTATAATATAAATATCCAAAAAATCTGTAGTCCCTGTCTTTTTGTGAAAAAAGATGAAAAAATTGGGTGAATTGCAAGGAGGCTAAGTATTTTTATTAATAAAAAAGTAATGTTAATAAAAATATATGTTAATTTGCAGCGAAGTATATCGAATGATTATAATAAAAAAAGTAGATATAAACGTTCAACGACTAGCTAGTGAGGAAAATCAACCAATAACCTATCCACGAGCGCCCGATAACTTATAAAAATAAATAAAAAAATATAAGTTAATGACATAGTCTGAACAAATAGGAAACTATTTGAAGTAAAGGATAAAGAGCTTTTACGGTAACATAATTGAACAGGCTAATGGTTCTTGAGAGTCCTTATCGACAGGACCGGTTGGCACCTCGATGTCGGCTCATCACATCCTGGTAAAGTAGGAAATACCAAAGGTTCGACTGTTCGTCGATTAAAGTGATACGTGAGCTGGGTTCAGAACGTCGTGAGACAGTTTGGTCCCTATCTACTAAAAGTGAAAAGAATTGAATTTAATCTTCCTTAGTACGCAAGGATTGGGTTGTTTTTAATTTAATTAAATTAAAATAAAAAATATTTAATAAAAGAGTATATCTATGGTGTTTCGGTTATCATGCTTGTGGTAATGTCGAGTAGCTACATATATTTAATATAATAACTGATTATATAAGTTAGAGTGTTAGGAAATATAAAATTCTTTTGTCCTAGTAAAAGATGATTACTTAGATAGTAAATATGTGTGTTTATTGTAAAATATTTAGCTTTTTTTAACTAAAAAGGGCAGTATTATATAGTTTTATTTAAGTTTGAGGTTTGTTTAAAAAAAAATTTTTTAAATGTGAAATATATTTTTAATCGTATAGAGTTTTTGAATTAGAGTTTTTGAATTTTTTTTAAGTAGTGAAAATTTTATTAAAATATAAATAAAATTTTGGAGGTTATTGTGTATTTTGTTGTTAAATCTATAATTTATAATAAGATAAAAATTTAATAAAGAATGTTTAAACAAGAAATAAAAAAAAATTGAAGTAATATTGATATGTAAAAATAAAAAAATGTTAAGGTTAAAAGATACTTAAAAAAATGAATTAATGTTAATAAATATATTTTTTATTAATCTTTATTTATAAAAAATAAAAAAAGATTAAAAAGTTGAGCTCCCTGACCATTAGAAGGAAGGATACGGCTAATTAATTAAAGATTAGATATTAAAAGTTTTGAAGTCCCTTCATTATAGAAGGGGTGAAGAGAAAGATAAATTAAAGATTAAGAAAAATGAGGGGTTTAAAAGTTTCCCAGAGAAAAAAGTAATTTAAGTTTGAAATGTTAGGTAAAAATAATTAAAATACGTGCCTTACAGAATGTAAGATTGTATAAAAAGACTTTAGATAAAATTAGTCGATAAATTTTAAAGAAATTTTTATTGTAATAAGATATAGTCTTATAATATAAGATATAGTCTTATAATATAAGATATAGTCTTATAATATAAGATGAGTTATAATATATAAGAACTAGTGTATTATGATTATTTATTAAATATTTATAAATTTTTATTTAAAAAAAAAAGAGTAATAAATTTATATTATATAGAAAAGTTTTATATTTAATAAAATATTAAATAGTTAATAAATTTCTTTTTTATAAAAGTAAGAAAATAAAAAAATTTATTAAAATTTTAAAAAGTTAAAAGTTTTTTAGAAACTTAAAATTTTGATTAAAATTTTTTAAAATGATAAAAAATATAGTTACTGTGTACTTTTGAAGCATTTTTTAGGTGTTTTTTAAGTGTTGATGCTGGGGAATTTAGTATGAAATAGTGGTAAGGTAGTAGTACACAAAGTGTATTTTAAAAGTAAAAAGGAAAA
>Ga0100391_1005704_pt1 | contig 11493 bp, 6 predicted proteins | sample CryGeymeta201515_FD_81541 | JGI IMG/M metagenome (GOLD analysis project Ga0100391, IMG submission 81541) | Groundwater microbial communities from Crystal Geyser aquifers in Utah, USA - Crystal Geyser metaG 2015-15 | ecosystem: Environmental > Aquatic > Deep subsurface > Groundwater | place: USA...
ACGATATACGATATACAATACGTTGTCTTTGTTGACTTGTCTGTTGGTGACTGTTGAGTTTTATCAGAGAAGACGTTATTCTTATTAGTTTCAGTCATGTTGAAATTGAGTCTTGTCATGTTGCTTGAAATTGAGTCTTGTTGAAATTGAGTCATGTTGAAATTTGTTGAAATTTGTTGAAATGTGTTGAAATGTGTTGACTTGTGTTGAAATGTGTTGAAATCATATTTATTTCAACATATTTCAACATGACTCAAACAGCTGTTTCAGAATTTTAGAGCTGTTCTAGAACTCGTGCTATATTTCTCTTTTTAGGGTTTAAATAGGGGTTTGTGGGACCTTCCAGTGGTCTACTACTACTACAGTAGCTCCTACTAGAGTACTAGCTTAGTACTCTGCTAGCTAGGAGAGTACTAGTAGTACTGCTCAGCACTCTAGCTACTAGCTACCAGGTCGTACCGTAGTAGAAGTCTATTAGAGTATTTTTTATCTACTCTATGCAGGATTCCGAATAATCAAGTAAAGCAGTAAAAAAGAGCTAACCAATCTAATGCGAGCAGGAGCAATTTTACTTTGCAGCAGAGGCGACAATGTTTTTGATGATGAGAGGCAAGTCCTCGCTATCAAGACAGACAACAGCTCTTTCGTTTGGAATAGCCCTGGAAAGTCGGCTCGCCTCTTCGCCAAACGATCCAATCAACACAAGGTGGGTATGAACATCCTTGCGCTTCAAAAGATCGCTGACATCTTCAGGATCAATTCGGTACCTTTGCAAATTGGCATCGGATATAACCAGTACCAAATCTCCTTCGTGCGCCTGCCGAATAGCACTCTCCATGGCTTCAATCGTGTTGTCGCCCGCAAATGTGTATTGGGTGTGCGCGACCATGGTCTCGAGGACTTTTAGCTGGCTCTTTGGGTCCCGAGGAGTGTCGGGTTGGATCAAGGGAATCTCAGCACTATCACCATTGTGACCAACAATTGTAAGAGCAAACCTGTCGTCGTCTTTGAGTGCCTCCATGATCATCAATGTGGCTTCCAAGAGGCGCTGCAGGCGGCCGTCGTAGCCATTGAATCGGTACATGGAGGCAGATATGTCTACCACTAATTTGATAGCCATCGGTTCGGCTGCTTTTGTGGCGTTGATACTCGAGTTGGTAGCTTTTCCTCTTCGTTTAAAGACGTCCTTTTCGCCCGCCAGCGCGTCCACAAGCCGTGAGTCGTCTAGCTCTCCCGTTGACTGTCGTTTTAGCCAAATTCGTTCTTGCTTGCGACGCTTGATGTCTTTCAATAGAACCTGAAGCTGTTGAATTTGAACGGCAACTTGGCTTTGCAAGTGATTGTACCTCTCCCAATCAAGCTCACCCATATTTAAATCCTTTAATTTTTGCTCCAAACCTTCTCGAGCCATTTCCCGTGCCTTCTTCTGAGCCTCTTCGGACACTTCCGCCTTCATTTCATCCGAAACTTGATGAACAGGATGTCCGGAATCGAGACGATAAGGTCCACCCCGTCCACCCAGTCCAGCTGTATCACTTCCGCCTGATCCACCAGCCCAAGTGTTACCTCCAACATGCGGGTCATTGTTTTCGTCAACTTTTCCGTGCTTGGGACTCGAAGTTCGAGTTCTAGGAGTGGATACTCCGCCTGCAGTTCCGGCGACGCTCGTTTTGCCTTTTTCAATAGCCGCAACAGGGACCCCGTGACTCGCGAAAATATTGGCTAGCTGCTTCAACACGATATTGTCGAATCGGTCAAAAGCAATCACATTTTCAAAAGCTCCCTCCAATCCGTCAGCCGGATATCGATTGAGATGTTTCGTGACAGATACAGCTTCGCGAACACTGAATGGATATGCCATGACCCCTTTCTCGTGGGCTTGCCTTAGGTCTTGCCAGATATCAATAATCTTGTCAATGGCTTGTTCGGAGACTCCTGGTCCGTAACTAAGTAGAATTCGTTTTTGACTTCCAGGGTCAAGTGGCGGAACAGTATGACAAGAAAAGACATCTGACATTTCTCCACTGATATCATTGCCGTGAAATGGGTACGTTGCCGGGTTGGCAAGAGCCCACACGCGGAAGTCAGGGTGAATCACAACTGTATCTTCCTCCGATCCAGAGCATTCCGACTCATAACGCAAAGTTCGGCCGTCAGGTAGTGCTAGTTCACGATCTTCAATCAGCCCTTTCAAAAGCGCCACAACTTCCACGGGGGCTTTGTCAGCTTCATCGACAACCAGAATTCTTCCATATTTGGCGGCTCGAACTAAAGGAGAATCTCCGTACACAATCTGACCATTTTCAACCGATGGAGAAGAGAGCAGCGATTGCACAGTGGTGTCTCGATGGAGCTGCAGGTATTCTCGTTCACACTGAAGTCGGGATAAAAGGTAGTCAATCACACGGTTTTTTCCGACGCCTTGAAAGCCCATGATGAGCAAAGCCCCCTCGCCCACGGCGTGTGCTTCCAAAATATCCGATAAGACTCGACTGTGCCCGGGATTTTCCTCAAAGACTGGGTTAGGAACAAGTAGAGATTGTTTAGGAGTCCGCCGACATTGCTCCACCAAGCTTTCATCTAACGCAGACTTTTTTTGCGTCCGTCTCCCTTGTTTATCAAAGGTAATAATCCCACAGTCTTTCATACAAGTGTTCACAATTCGACTTTCTCGATCTGGCATAAGACTTGTCATAAGAGCATTTTGAATGAGACGAGGCAAATCATCGCTTCCTCTCTGTTCCACACGCTTGCAAATATGTTTCATTTTTCGTAGCGAAAGCAGCAAACTCTCTTGTTCGTCCAATGTATCTGCAGCTCCACTTTTTACAGCATCGTTCAAACGATCTTGTAGATTGACAATCTTGTTTAACGAGTCCGCATCTATGGAAGGATAGAGTCCCGACAAGACACTCTTGAGTTCATCACTCGGAAGAGGATCGACGCGTACGAAATGAAACATGCCCATCACTTCAGGTGCCAACCAATCTACACCATCTGGTGGATGAGCCAATGCTATACAACGGAACCCGTCTCCTGCTTGCAGACGTGTCCCATCAGGAAGATCGACCTGTCCGTACTCCATCAACAATGCTACGGATGTCAACGTGTCTGTACTGATTTTGTCAATGCCATCCAAAATCACCCAGCATCCCGTCTGAACTGCTCGCGTCAAGGGTGTTTTCCTCCAAACAGTATTTCCCTCCAAGTCTGTTCCCCGTGTCAAGAGCAGATCTCTCGCCGTCATGTCAGAATACAAGGAAAACAATTCAACATTGGCGCCATGGCGTCGCGCCAGTTGTCGTGCCAAAGCCGATTTATAGGATCCTCGGGGCCCAACAATGGCGACAGCACGCTTGCTGCTTTCAAAAGCGGAAATTACCATATTTTGGACCGCTTCCGTCGTTTTGGTTTCCACAAACATTGAGTGCAACCCTTGTGATGGATAACTTTCATGTTCAGCCATCGAAGCGGACATCATCCCTTGTATATCTTCCACACCTAGCATATGTGTCGTGTAGGCGTTCATGGCAGCCTTATACGAAAGATTACTGGCATTCCGCTCCAAGTACCGAGCCGCATCATGCACAGATTGAAGTGACATTCCTCCGGGAATATTTGCCGCTAGACCCACTAGCTCCTTTATCATGTCAGTAGTCAATGTCCGATCCGGTATCGCAGCAACGGCGTGTAGCATTTCACCTGGATCCATTTCGGTTGCTAATCGAGCCTGAAATCTCGACCGTAACGGTGGATCCAAATTAGAATCACTCGCCAAGGCGGCTACTCGGAAATCGGGATGAACTCTGTGGATTTGTAACGACGAAGAAGCATTTTGAGTACGGTTGTTGTGTTCATCGAAAACCTTGGACGACACCAAGAGACCTCCATCGTCGAGGGACAATTCTCGGTTCTCGAGTAAATTGTTCAACGTCGGTAGCACATTGCGTTCTGCCTTTTCTAGTCCATCCAAAATAAGCAACCGCCCATTCAAGGCGGCTCGCACAGGAGCTTGATTCACGTAGACGGATTGATGATTGTAAACTTCCTTGCGTTGCTTGAGATCGGCATCCGAAGTATCTCGTGATAAGGCCACGTATTCTACTTCACGTCCTACCAAGGCTGCATACAAAAACAATAAATGTCGACGATCCCGTGCCAAAGAGGGAGGTCCCAGCAGGAGAAAATCTTGGTGCAATCCCAAATCCTTTTGCAACATCCAGCGAAGATGAGACATGTGATCCGTTGGGATATAGGTAGAGTCGCCGGGATTCAAAGCAGGGACAAGGTCAGGCCGTCCAGTGCCTTGGGGAGCTATATCTATTCTCACATCACCAATGGAAATACTTGGATCTGAATTTTTGGAGCTGAGTTGCCTGATGCATGGGATGATGCGACTTGCCAAAGAACTTGGATCTGGAAGGGATCGTCTGCCATAGCTGCTAGTAGGTGATGCCAGTGGTCGTTTGAATTGAGCAATAATGCGCTTTCTGGAGGATGATGAAACTGTTCGTATCAGAATAAGAGCCGTCATCTTATTTTGTGTGTTATGAGAACAAATAATATGTTGCATGTCCTTTGCACTGGAAAAAGTGATGCGTCGAAATTGTTGGTTGGATTTTGATGCCTGTGAACGTTTAGTCATGTATATGATGTCATGAAACACGTCATGAAGATCCTGGAAGATCTTTCGAGAGACTTCATCCAACTACAGAGAGTACGCCATGGTTTTTTCCATCTCATGATCAACATCCTTTCATGGTACTTCGACAGAGCTCACAACAACACATCGCCGCCGTATCGCAGGAGTATTCAATTAGCAAACAGGTCTACTACAACAAATAACAACAATAACAATATCATCCTTAAAAACATGAGTGACATGACAGGAAAACCAATTCAATGCAAAGCCATGGTGGCTCGAGCTGCCAAACAGCCTCTTGTCGAGGAAACCATCACGGTGGCTCCACCCAAGACCGGCGAAGTTCGCGTCAAGGTCATGTGCAACGCACTCTGTCATACAGGTAAGTCAGTCATGTGGAGGTAATGCTGTAGATAATTGAGATTAGGAGTATTTTTTTTTGTAGGATCATCCAGTGATGTTCAAATGGAACGGGTTGGTTGGGATTCTAGGATTATCTCCCCCCTGTCACATAAATTCTCCCTGCCGTTGCCGACAATTGCACGTACATTATGTCTTATCCAATCGTTCTTACCGGCCGTCATTGATCATTTGATTCTTCACACACCAGACACTTACACCCTTGACGGAAACGATCCCGAGGTACGTTCAGATGCTATCTGCGAGTCTGCGAGAAGGAAAACGTGTCGATCCAGGCCAGCCATAAAAGAACAGCTGCCAGTATTTCTCACGACCCTTTTTAATTGTCGGTGACACATTTTCGCCTTTCATGACAATCATGAAAAATAATTAGGGTCTTTTCCCCTCCATCCTCGGCCACGAAGCTGGATGCATTGTGGAGAGTGTCGGTGAAGGAGTTACCTCGGTCAAACCTGGGGATCATGTAATTCCAGCCTACACGCCTCAGTGTTGCGAGCCTAGCTGCATCTTTTGTCAATCCCCAAAGACAAATCTTTGCCCTGCCATTCGTAGCACACAGGGACAAGGTGTCATGCCCGATGGAACTACCCGTTTTACCGACAAGGATGGAAAGGAAATTTTCCACTTTATGGGATGTTCTACCATGAGCGAGTACACGGTCTTGGCAGAAATCTCCTGCGCCAAGATTAATCCCGATGCACCCTTGGAAAAAATGTGCCTTTTCGGATGTGGAATTAGCACTGGATTAGGAGCTGTCTGGAATACTTGCAAAGTTGAGGTCAACAGCACTGTCGCTGTCTTTGGTCTTGGAGCCGTGGTACGTATTGCATATCCGAGAGAACAAATGGATCAATTTATGTATCATTGTTTAGGTCTGTGTGTTTTCGTGTTTAAGGTTCATCTAACCCATTCATTTAAATATGAAATGTTCATGATTCTTCTCGAACTGATGGCGTGCTCCGAAATTCAAAACGACAATTTATAACACAAATACAAATACTATACAACAAACAATAGGGACTAGCAGTTGTTCAAGGTGCTAAAATGGCTGGCGCCAGCAAGATTATTGGTGTTGATGTTAACTCGGACAAGGCAGAAATAGCAAAGAAAATTGGAGTTACGGACTTTGTTAACCCCAAAGAGATTGATGGACCCATTCAGAATTACATTGCCGGAACCATGACCAAGTGGGGCGTCGACTACTCGTTTGACTGCACAGGTAACGTTCAAGTCATGCGTTCTGCACTGGAATGTGCGCATCGTGGATGGGGAGAGTCGTGCGTCATTGGTGTTGCCGCCAGTGGCCATGAAATTTCTACGCGTCCCTTTCAGCTAGTCACGGGCCGTGTGTGGAAAGGTACGAACGGATTCATTATTTACTTGTGTTTGCTCTGTTGCAGCGATTGCTCTTTTCCTTGGGTACTCACATCTGTGGAATTTAAACCTGTTTATTTCTGACGACCAACTCCAGGAACTGCGTTTGGTGGATTCAAGTCGCGCCGAGACATTCCCATGTTGGTAGACAAGTGCATGTGCGGAGAATTGCCCGTGGACCACTTCATCACCCACAGCTTCGATGGTGTGGGAAAGACTAACGAGGCCGTTGATGCCCTTCACTCTGGAAAGTGCCTTCGCGCCATTGTGAAATATTTTTAAAAAATTCTGAAAATTGCAACCAAACCAAGTGGCAACGAGATTCAAGTTAGCTCTTTTATTGAACGTGGCGTCGTTCTTCACTTTTGAGTAATGAGTACTACGGTAGTAGCAACATCAGTACAGACTAGCTAGTCTACTACTCCTTGAATAGATACCAGTAGGTCTAGCGAACTTCTTTGTAGAGCTTGAGCGTTTGCGTCATTGAATACACACACACACTGTCGCGTCGGATAAGTAAGTAGGCCTACGAGTGGTAGTTGACAGTGCTGCCCCTTCTTTTGCCACCACCACGACCGCTTAAGGTTGTACTATCAGAGTCCTGGAAGTTAAGTGGAAATGTTCACCAAAAAGTCAATGTCATGAAGAACTCTGAAGTGTACAGTACTACTGGTAGTATTCTTTAGAGCCGTTTGAAGGTGTTGCAAGCCGTTTGAGAGACAACGCGTCATGGACTTCTTGATTTTCAATTCAGCCAATGCCCTGGATTCCTTCGCTTAACTTCAATTTTTTTAGCGCGTTTTTCGGATTGCATTCTTCAACATTTTTTTAAGCTGTTTTTTTGCTTCCACTTCTGTTATTTCGACTTCCGTACGTGCTCACCACCTGCTAATTTTAGGTGTCTAGAGTACTACGGTAGTACTGTTCTTTGGTAAGCAATACTCCAAAAGGAGGAACCCATAGTCCAGAGGTAGATCAATCTAACAGGACTCTTGATCTACAAACCACAAAATGGTAGGACAGGCCAGAGATATCCTCGACATCTCTCCTCTGACTGTATCGAGCGCAGGCAAGAGCTGTAGCAGCGGCGGCGTAGCTCTCTTTCCTATCATTTTGGAGCCTGGTCAAGTCAACGAAGGAAATACTGTCAATCATCTCAAGAGTCTTCTGCATCGAGAGACAGCGCATTACCTCCCTTGTATGGATTATCTTGAGGCGATTGCCTCATCTTTGCAGATGTCCACGTTTTCTTCTCCCTCTTGTCGTCCGACCCACACAGTTAAGTCTGGTTCACCGGCAGAGAGCAACGATGCAGCTGCAGGCAAAGCAATTCAAGTGGATCGAGTGAATGAAGCTTGGAGGCGGAAGATCTGCGAATGGTGCTTTGATGTTACCGATCACTTCAAACTTGAACGAGAAGTAGTCTCGGTGGCCATGAACTATCTGGATCGCATGGTGGCCAGGATGATGCATCAAGATCAATCCATTGGTTCTGGCGAGATCCAAATTTCCAAGAGGCAATTCCAACTGGTGGCACTCACATCACTTTACATCGCAATGAAACTGCACGGGGAAGTGGAAGAAGGACAGCGCCTGGAACGATGCAATCTGAATGTGACCGTCTTTGTCGAGCTGAGCAGAGGTTTCTTTCAAGCTGAGGCCATTGAAGAAATGGAAAGGAACATCCTCTTTAACCTGGATTGGCACTTGAATCCACCCACGAGCCTCAAGTTCATCTCTTTATATATGCGTCTGATCCCCAACTGGTCAGGGGCGACATACACTGATGTGACAGGACCAGACGAGAATGCTGACCCAGAGCTCTGTCGTCCCTTCAAAACTGTGTTCAAGGCCATCTTTGACATTGCTATGTATCTGACGGAGTTGTCCGTTTGCGTTTCGACGCTTACATTTCATTCTAAAAATTCTATTGTAGCCTACGCAGCTATCCTCTGTGCTATGGAAGCTCTGGAAGTTACTCTGCCCATTCCCTATGATGCCCGCCTCCGGTTTGTGAACCGGATGTGCGAAGTTACGGGTATGCTGCCCGAGTCCAAGGAGGTTCGTTGTGTTCGCAATCTTCTTTGCGAGCTTTGTCCATCAATACGAAATCGGGATGTCGCTAGTTTGATCATGATGGGCGAACAAGACGACTGCGGTGAATTTGTTAAATCGTCTCCCACTTGTGTCCATCAGTACGTCCTGGAAGACCAAAACGATTTGGTCCACAGACAAAACCCACCCTAGGGTTAACTTTGCACCATTCATTTATCGGCGCTAGCCAGAGCGATCCTCAAGTGTTAACGATTAACCTTTTCAACCCGCCAAAACCTGGAGAAGACGAAACTCAAGGACTCCTGTTTCTCGCAATACCCAGACACGCCGAGTCTGTATATCTGATTGTGCTCTGCCATTTTCGTATTTCCCATCTTGACTCCACCAACCGCACCTTCAATACCTAATATTTCACTCCACGCCGACATCTTGTTTCCAAGTACCTCTAGTAGTGAATCACACGATTGCGCCACTTATACACCATGATTAACGCCAAAGAAACAGAGAAGAAATGTCCAAATACAGCTCTCACTAATGCATACCTAGTTTCAATACTAAATTCATTGCATGTACTTTCTGTTTGTTGTTTTTTACTCGTGGATCTTGTCCAAAAATAATGAAAGTTTAGATAGACTGTCATGGTATATGGTTTAGGGTCGAGGAAAGGAGGAGGAACTGAAAACTTTTTTAGAACACAACTTTTGAAGTATGTAATGGACTACGATCGCCTACTGCTATTGCACATGCTACAAACTAGTCCGTGAGGCTTGTCATTAAAAAACGTGCATGTCTGACAAGCCCAAGAGCCAACATTGGTTCCAACTTTTGCTTGGAAGGCCATTACGATTGGCCTAGATTCCATTAACTTCTTGTTTGGCAGTCTCCTCGAAACGTCACCTGATAATACCTCCACCGGGCGCTTAGCATAGGCAATGCCTGCTATTGACTTTGTATTCGTGGATTGCTTACCAGAATCCTTGACAAGAAATGACGAAATGCGAGGCTGATCCATCGAAGGTGCTGCCTTCGGCAAAACTCTTTTTTTTGGTCTTTCTGAATCTCGTCGTGTTCGACTTCCGTGCTTCTGATAAACTTGTTGCGCTAATTCTTCCGTTGTCTCTTGCTGTCGTATCGCGTGCAACTTGGCTTTGGCAGTGCGAGCTGTTTCCTGCGCATCGACAATCCTCTCAGGATAGGTGTTGATGCTTCCATCGGCCTCAATGCTGTCGTCAGCAAAACAGAGTTGCTGCTGACCTTTTTTCATCTTCCATGGTTCATGAATAAACTTCTTTGGGACGCTGCCAAGTTCAGGAACGTATCGTTTGACAAAGACGCCTTCAGGGTCCTGGTCTTGTCCCTGCTTGATGACGTTGTAGACTCGCATAGCATTGATACCGGTAGTTCCAGCTTGCATTTGCAATTGCGGATAATGAATGCCAGGTTCGTAGTCACAAAACACACGCGCCAAATGTGGGGCAATGCGCTTCCAGTCCAGCCATAAATTGTGCGTGGCAAAGCTCACCAACATGGCTCTCATGCGAAAGTTGATCCATCCAGTGTGCAAAAGACACCGCATGCATGCATCTACAAAGGGGAAACCAGTGCGCCCTGTCGCCCAAGCTTGATAGTAAGCTTCATTCCAGTCATTGGGTTGTCTTCTGAGTGGCTGGAAGGAAGGATGCAGGTCCCTTTTTTCTATCAGAGGGTCCGACTCTAATTTTTGAATAAAATGTGATCGCCAGTGTATCCGCGACATAAAGGCCCCCAGGGACTTTCTCCATTCTCCTGTATTGGATAAAGCTTGCAATTCTATTTGGCGTCGTCTTGTCGCTTGATAGATCGTTCGCAGAGATAAATGCCCCCATGACAAGAAAACAGAAAGACGGCTGCAACTGGTCCATGACGACAAAGGAGACGAAATTCCCTTCTGGTAAAGTTGGGAACGATCTTGCAAAAATGATCGCAAAGTTTTCAAAGCAAGCAGCTCACCGCCCTGTTGGCGAGATTTTCTATCTGTGCGTTGTTCCTTCGGTATTTCTTGCAATTCGTCCAGAAGTGGTACGTTTGTGGTTTGTACGCACTGTTGGGATTGTTTTGGCGGAACAAAGTCTGTGGTGTTGACGGCAGTATCAATTTCCAATTGTCTAATCCTTGGACGCAATTCTTGCAGATTCACAAGTGGATACTCTAGCTGGCTGAGAAAGTGTTCCAACTTTCGAGCAAAATCATCGCGATCCTTCAATCGTCTCGTAACCCCAGTTTGGTTCAGCTCGAGGATGGTTACACCATTTTGACGACACCACTTTCGAACCTTTCTATCACGCTGATACGAGGCAAAATGTCCCGTTTCTTCATGACACAGCAGTCGATCAATGCTGCATTGTGAGTGAATATATTGAAGCGTTGCTACGGCATTTCCGTAGCAGACGGTCAAGGACTGGAATTCATATTTGGATAGTGCAGCCGTTTTTGTGCTGGTATGTTCTGATTGTTTGGGATTATTATTTGTACTTGCTGTGCCTTGCAATTGTCGATCCAAGTCGATCAGCCCCTCATTGATCAAGGCTATGTGAGAACCGTGCACTGTCGGCTCTGTCAATTGATCTGGCTCGTAAAGATACAAAATGCAGACAGCATTGGCTGTGTTAGAAGTCATGGCATGATGAAATGCGCCGTGATCGTGCAATCGAACATCTCGTTTCAGCCATATCACGTCCATTCTCTTCTATCTAAATCAAGTCGTAACTTCTACTCTACTTGACCATGCAGGTTCCATTCACTCGTAACTCAGAGTAATGCAAATGAGTACGAGTGGTATACTCAAGCACAAGCAATCATCCTGAATGTGTGTGTGGCAAGTGGCAAGTGGAAACATATAAAAAAATTCAGAGCCAGCCGAAGGGAACGTGAGACAAGGAGACCCGAATCCGACGTCACCGGAATGACCCGAAATGCCCCATCCCGTCTCCCACTCAGAAACAGGAACACATCGGGAGAAATCG
>Ga0100391_1005708_pt1 | contig 11488 bp, 9 predicted proteins | sample CryGeymeta201515_FD_81541 | JGI IMG/M metagenome (GOLD analysis project Ga0100391, IMG submission 81541) | Groundwater microbial communities from Crystal Geyser aquifers in Utah, USA - Crystal Geyser metaG 2015-15 | ecosystem: Environmental > Aquatic > Deep subsurface > Groundwater | place: USA...
CTGGCACTTTTTGCTGCGCCTAAATATCTGGCAATGGCGCCGTAAGAAGTTACTCTTCCTGAAGGAATTAATTTTACCACCTCATAAACTCTCTCGAAAAAGTTAAGGTCTGTGGACATTTTACTAGAAATAAAAGATTCTTACCAAAGTGATTATCACCAAAACCAACATAAGGGCGGCCATGAAGTAATTAGAATATTTAGTGAAAAGTGTGGTTTTATCTTCGATCTTCCAAAAGGAAAACACATAAAAATAAAGTGTTGTAAATGTACCAAGGGAGGCTGCAATTACAAAAACCAACATAAGAGACCAGTGATACTCTACATCTCCAGCCACATTTAAAGCGGCTCCAATTGCTACAAAAAATGGAATTGGAAACACATTTAGTACAGCTACTAGCATCCCTTTAAAAATGCTGTTAGAATTTGCCTTTTTTGTGCGTGACTCTATATCAGAATTGCTTCTTGCCTTTACATAGAAATAAATGGTAAGGAAAATGAAGATCACCAAACCGGTTCTCAACAGAATATTTCTAACAAAAGGATTGTCGAAAATGTATTTTGCCAGAATTATGGCAATTAAGGCCTGAAAGATTACAATTATGGAAGCGCCAAGAGCAACATACAGTCCGTTTTTCTTCCCATGTTCCACACATGTTTTAGCAACTGTCATATTAACTAATCCCGGTGGCACTACTCCTAAAAGCGCTGCAAAATATGTGATCAGGAAAATTTTTGTTTCCTCCAAACTGCTACTTTATCTTAAATTGAATATAGGTAATAGGTTTCCCTTGCTCAAGGTACTGTTTTTCGTAGAATGTTTGTATTCCCACCACTTCCTTTGGAGAATACACATTTTTATACACATCATGGTTTGCATGTAAGATCTCATGACCTTCCCCATGCAACATTCCCAAAGTGTAACCATGCATAAATTCACTATCAGTTTTTAAGTTCACCAAGCCATCTTCTTTTAAAATATGCTTGTATTTTTTAAGAAATTCTGAATTTGTGAGTCTGTGCTTGGTACGTTTATACTTTATTTGGGGATCTGGGAAAGTGATCCAGATCTCATCTACTTCATTTTCTGCGAAGATTAGATCTATCAATTCAATTTGAGTTCGCATAAACCCAACGTTAGAAAGACCTTCTTCTATGGCCGTTTTAGCGCCTCTCCAAAATCTAGCTCCTTTAATATCAATTCCAATAAAGTTCTTATCCGGATTAGCCTCTGCCATAGCAACGCTATACTCGCCTTTTCCACAACCTAGTTCTAGAACTATTGGATTGTTGTTCTTAAAGAACTTTTCATTCCAGTTCCCTTTAAAAGCAAACTGAGTATCTACAATTTCCTCCCGGGAAGGTTGAACTACGTTTTCAAAACTTTCATTTTCCCTAAATCTCTTGAGTTTATTCTTGCTCCCCACGTGTAATTGAATATTTTGGCAAAAATAATTAAAATAGCTTAGATACTCATTATTTATACTGAAGGGATTACTTTAAAATAGCGATTGATTATATTTGAAGATGCTGAAAAAAAGGATTTTAGTAGCTCCGCTTAACTGGGGTCTTGGTCACGCTACCCGAAGCATTCCTATTATAAATGAATTATTACTGAATAATTTTGAAGTAATAATCGCTTCAGATGGAGAAGCGCTGAAGCTCCTAAAAAAGGAATTTCCAGAACTGGAAAGTCACGAACTACCCTCCTATAATATCACCTACGCTTCAAAAAGATGTCAATTTTCCAGTCATTTATTGCTTCAAACTCCGAAAATCCTGGCTACTATTAAAAAAGAAAAGAAAGCAATAGAATTGTTGATACATTCCAAGAACATCTCCGGAATAATTTCAGACAATCGTTGGGGAGTTAGAAGTTCTAAAGTGCCAAGTGTCATAATTACGCATCAGCTAAAAGTACTTTCTGGAAAAGCAACCTTTTTCAGCAGTAAAATTCAGCAGCATTTACTTTCCAAGTTTACAGAATGCTGGATACCCGATCATTTAGAGGAACCAAATCTTAGTGGTGAGATGGGACATGTTTCTAATCTTAATTTTCGGGTTAAATATATTGGACCTTTTAGCAGATTGAAAAAAGAGAATGTGCCTACTAAATATAAGTATGGAATTGTTCTTTCCGGGCCAGAACCTCAGCGGAGTCTCTTAGAAATTAAATTGTTGAAGGATTTTGAAGCAGTTGCATTTCCTGTGTTATTTATAAAAGGTGTAGTTGAAGCTGAAAAAAAGAAAACAATATCTGGAGATCTAAGCATCCATAATTTTCTGCTAGGAGCCGACTTACAAACTAAATTAAATCAATGTGAATTTATAATTTGTAGATCTGGATATTCTAGTGTTATGGATCTGGCAAGTTTAGAAAAAAAGGCATTTTTAATCCCAACTCCAGGGCAGCCGGAACAGGAATATCTTGCCAAACTGCTTTCAGAAAAAGGAATGGTATTAACTGCTTCTCAAGAAGATTTCAATTTAAAATTGTTGGATAATCTGGAAAAAACTACCGGTTTAAGAACCAATTTTACTACTAGCAGGCTTAGCGCTGTTTTTACTCTTTTCTAAAGTGAACGAAAACTCGCTTCCAACGCCATAAACGCTTTCCACATAGATCTTTTCATTGTGCGCTTCCAGAATATGCTTTACTATGGACAATCCAAGTCCAGAGCCTCCTTCTTTTCTAGAACCACTTTTATCTACTCTAAAAAAACGCTCGAAGATCCTTCTAATATTAGCTTTAGTGATGCCTTCTCCATTGTCTGAAACCCGAACAATAACCTTGTTTTTAATAAGATTTTCTACACTAACTTCTGTAGAACCTCCATTTTTCCCGTATTTAATAGAATTAACCACGAGATTAGAAAGCACTTGCTGTAACCTGTCCATATCTGCATTCACCCAAATTGGCGAATCATATTTGGTATCGAAAGATAACGTAATATTCCTTTTTGCCGCCTTCATTTCTAAAAGATCAAAAACGTTTTGGATCAATTCAATAATATCAAAATTCTCTTTATCCAAATGAAGATCTCCAGTTTCTAATTTGGTGATCATATCCAGATCTTTCACGATATAGATAAGACGCTCCACCCCTTTACTGGCACGTTGCAAGTATTTTTTGCGAACTGTTTTATCCTTCATTGCACCATCCAACAGCGTTAAAATATATCCTTGAACCGTAAATAAAGGCGTTTTTAATTCATGAGAAACATTCCCCATAAACTCTTTTCTATAGGTTTCTCTAATCTTCAAGGTTTCGATCTCCAACTTTTTACCTTCAGCAAATTTCTCCACTTCTTTGGTAAGCGTTGCCATATCTGTGGTGATCTGGCTTGGATTTAAAGTAGTTGCATCTAACAAAGCTACATTATCATATATATTCTGAATTCTTTTGTAGATGAAATGCTCTACACGATACTGAATGATAAGAAATGAAAAGATGTACGAGATCAAGGCAAAGCCAAGAATTGGAAGCAGGATAACTTCTGAAGTAAAAAACAAAAAAACGCTCACAACAAGCGTTAGAAATATGGAAATTAAAAACGAGGTCTTAAAAGAAAATTTATATGAACGCTTAAAGCTTTTAGACATTAAATAACAAACTTATAGCCAACACCTTTTACTGTTTTAAAGCTGTCGTCTCCTATTTTTTCACGTAGTTTCCGAATATGAACATCTATTGTTCTTCCGCCAACTACCACTTCATTACCCCAAACACTGTCTAAAATCTCTTCTCGTTTAAAGACTTTTCCTGGTTTTGAAGCCAGTAATGAAAGTAGTTCAAATTCTTTACGTGGTAAAATAATCTCTTCGTCATTATTAATGATCTTGTACTCGTCTCTATTAATTACAAGATTTCCAATTTTTACAATATTGGAAGCGGTATCATTTTCTTTGAATCTTCGCAATAACGCATTTACCTTACTAACTAAAACTTTCGGCTTTATTGGCTTGGTAATATAATCGTCTGCACCAGCATCAAAACCTGCCATTTGAGAATAGTCTTCTCCTCTTGCAGTAAGAAAGGTAATTATGGTTTCTGAAAGTTCCGGGATCTTACGTATTTGCTCGCAAGCTTCAATTCCATCCATCTCCGGCATCATTACATCTAAGATAATGAGCTGCGGCTTTTTCTTTTTGGCCATCTTAATGGCTTCCATTCCGTTTTCTGCTGTAATAACGTGATATCCTTCAGCAGAAAGATTATAACCAACGATCTCTAAAATATCCGGTTCATCGTCAACCAATAGGATCGTGATATCTTTTTTCTTCATGGAGCTTAAGATTATTTAATCTTCAATTTAATCTATGTAAAGATAAAATTAATCCTGTAGCAATTTACGCGGTATGTGCTTGGTAACACTTACTTAACAATGGAGCGACTTAAAATCTAACGCTATAGCAACGCGATAAAGGGATTCACCAATATCCCCTAAAAATCAAAAACCATTTATAAATAGAAACACATGGTCTATAAACCATTTCATAACATTAGAAACACTTGCATTAACACAAGCGTAATCTTTAGTTAAGCTACTTCCAGAGATCTCAACGTTAATTTGTGCTGTCGATATAAAACAACATAATGAAGAAGATTTTTTTACTGTTAACGCTATTTTTTATTAGTGCTTCCTACGCACAGGAATCCACTAAAGGTACAATTGCAGGCAAGCTTATGGATAAAGAAATTAGCGGTGAAACGCTTCCTTTTGCCAATGTCATAATAAAAGGAACCTCTCAAGGAACCACTACAGATATAGACGGACTATATTCTCTAGAAAACATTACTCCGGGAACTTATACTGTGATCTACAGTTTCGTTGGTTATGAAACCTTAGAAGTGCCTAATGTAATTGTAGTTGCAGGAAAAGTTACAGAAATAAATACTGCACTAGGATCGAGCGCTGCATCTTTAGATGAAGTAGTTATTAAAACAGTTTCTAGAAGAGATTCTCAAGTTGCACTTTTAATAGAGCAGAAAAAAGCAATTGAAATTAAAGAAAGTATAGGTGCCCAAGAATTAGCCAAAATGGGAGTAACAGATGCCGCTACTGCTACCACCAAAATATCTGGAGTAAGCAGTAGTGAGGCTTCCGGAGATATTTTTGTAAGAGGATTGGGAGATCGCTATTTAAATTCTACTATGAATGGTTTACCAATACCATCAGACGATGTAGAACGCAAAAATATAGATCTGGAATTATTCTCTACCAACATTATCCAGAACGTAAGTATTAGCAAAACGTATTCAGCAGCAAATTCTGCAGATCAAGCCTCCGGAACTATAGATATTGGGACAAGAGAACTTTTAGGTACTCAAGAACTAGGAGCAGGTGTAAAAGTTGGTTTTAACTCTAATGCGATTAGAAGCGGAGTTGGAAATAACTTTAAGATCTCTCCCAACTACGACAACGTGAATTTCGGATTTTATTCCAGAGACCTAAGAACTAGAGAAGCATTAACGCAGCAAACTTGGAATACACAAGAAGCATCTCTTCCTCTTAACTATCAATATTCATTTACTGCAGGAAAGAAATTTGGTGATAAGCTAAAGGTTTTATTTACAGGATCTCAAGCGGTTTCTTTTGAACATAGACAAGGTGAGTTTAGAGAATTTAGAGCGAATTTTATTAATGACTCTATTACAGATGCCGAAACCTTTTCCAAATCTGTAAACAGTACTGCTTTGGTAAATGCTTCTTATGAACTTAATGAAGCTACTCAATTAAGAGCAACCAGTCTCTTTATAAACAAATTAACCGATGAGGTTTTTGAAGGAGGTAGAAATGGAGAGGCTACTATTTTTGAAGAAACCGAACCAGTAGAAAATCTGTCTCAGTTTATAAGAGATCAAAACACCAAACAAACCAGATTGTGGATCAATCAACTTGCAGGAGATCACAAATTAACCGAGAAAAATAATTTGAATTGGGCTTTAGGCTATAACCGAGTAGATGCCGATGAGCCTAACAGAATTAGAAACGAAGTGAATTTTAATGAAGGTTTTGTACAGTTAGGTAGAACTGGTGGTTTTCAACAAAGAAAATCGGCGCAAATAATTAACGATCAGGAATTCAACGGACTTATAAAAGATGAAATCTCGCTTTTTGATACTGAAGATAAAGCCTTAAAAATAAGCTTCGGTGCAAATTACAGAAATAAAGAAAGAGATTTTGGGTCTCAGTTCTTAGGATTAGAAGAAAGCACTTTAAACACGCTAAACCCAACTTCTATAGACAACCTTTCCCGTGTATTTACTTCAGAAAATCTTCAGAATGGCTTATTAACCCTGAATATTTTATCGCCAGACCGTTATTTAGCCAAATTGCAATCAGTTTCAGGATTTGTTTCTGCCAATTACAATTGGTATAAATTCAATTTCAATCTTGGAATGCGTTACCAAAAAGATGATTTAAATGTAAAATATGATGTTGGTAACATTCCTGGAAGACGTGGTGTTTCAGATAAATCTTACAACAATCTGTATCCTAGTTTAAATTTGAAATATGCTGCCAATGAGCAGAACAATTTTAGAGTTGCAGCAAGTAAAACCATCACTTTACCAGAATTCAAGGAAATAGCTCCTTTTGAATATGTATCGCCAACAGGGCAAGTTACTCGTGGAAATCCGGCTTTAGAAGCCTCTACCAACTATAATTTTGACGTGAAGTGGGAATTCTTTCCAACCGCTAATCAACTAGTTTCCTTAACAGGTTTTTACAAAAAGATCGAAGATCCAATTAATAAAGTGCAAGACAGAGGTTCTGCCGGTGTGTTCTCTTTCTTTAATTCGGCAGACAAAGCGCAGATCTATGGACTGGAAGTAGAAACCAAACTAGATCTTATAAAAGCTGAAGACGAATCTGATTTTAACCTTGGATTGAACCTGAATGCTTCTAGAATGTGGCATTCTCAAGATCTTAAAGAACTTAGAGATGAACAAGGAAACTTCCTAAAAACCTTTAGATATAAAGGATTAACTGAAACAGACCTTCAAGGAGCTTCAGATTGGATCTTTAACGGTTCTCTTAATTTCTCTACCAATTCTCCAAATGAATTTTTAGCAACCATTACTGCAAATTATGCTTCAGACAAAATATATGCATTAGGGGCACCAGAAATTCAAACAGAGAGTGAAACTTTTTATAACGATGCCATTATTGAAAAGGGATTTGTAACACTAAATGCCCTTTTGAGTAAGAACATAGGAGAACATTGGGGAGTTAGACTTTCTGGAAAGAATTTATTGAATCCTGAAATTAAAAGAACTCAGGATGTAAGACCAAGCACTACCGGAATAGAAAGCACAAAAACTGTGAGATCTTATACGCGTGGCGCAACACTAAGCTTAGGCTTGAATTATAATTTTTAAAACTAAAACAAGAAATAAACCAATTTTAAATTCAAAAAAATGAAAACAAACTTTAAGAGTATAACCGTATTAGTAACACTACTTACTTCTCTTTTCTTAGGAAGTTGTAGCAGTGATGATGGTTTTTTTGATAATGGAGAACAAGGGGAAACCCCAGGAACACCAATAGATAAAAACTTAAGTGGAAATCTTACCGCTAATCTAACTTTAGATCCAAATGTTGCTTACCAATTAACAGGATCATTTAGTGTAGAGCCGGGATTCAAATTAACTATCCCTGCCGGAACTAAGATCACTGCGAATGTAGGACAAGAAGTATACATCGTAGTAAAGAAAGGAGCGCAAATAGATGTTCAAGGATCACAAAGCAATCCTGTAATCATGGCTTCAGCAAGTTCAAGCCCTGGAGACTGGGGAGGATTAGTGATCTTAGGAGATGCTAAAACTACTGAAGGTGTAGATGCAACTGCAGAAGTAGGTGGATTTATCTACGGTGGAAATAACGATCAAGATGATTCTGGAACTATTAGATATTTAATTATTGAAGGTGCAGGAGCACAAATAAACGCAGATTCCCAATACAACGGATTGACCTTATATTCTGTTGGGTCTGGAACCACAATAGAGAACATCGCTTTAATAAATGGAGCAGATGATGGAGTTGAATTTTTTGGTGGAACTGTTTCTGTAAAGAACATCTATTTAGAAAATAACGAAGATGATGCTATCGATTGGACAGAAGGATGGAGCGGAACTGTTACCAACTCTTATATCTTACATACAAAAGCTGGATTTTCTACTGCAGTTGAAGCAGATGGTTTAAATAACAATCCAAAATTGATCAATTTAACTGCAGTGTCTTCTAAAGGAGGAACCGCATTACAATTCAAAAAAGAATCTGGAGCTACTATTTCAGGATTATCATTAACAGGTTACGATACTTCAGTAGATATGAAGGATAATGGGCCGATAGCTAATATCTTAATCGAAGATGTAGTTGCAGATCCAGGAAAATCTTATACCGAATTAGCTTCAGTAGATATCGCTCTTTTCAGCTGGATAAATAACAGAAGTAGTGTAGATGCAACGGTACTTCAAGGAGTAGTTACAGATAATGTTACTCTTAATGCTTCTACCGTTTATGAATTAACTTCATCCTATATCATTAAGGATGGTGGAAAACTAACTATTCCTGCAGGTACTAAGATCATTGCAAGAAACGGTGGAACAGATGTTTACATTGCAATTCTTCAAGGAGGAAAGATAGATATTCAAGGAACTCCATCTAGTCCGGTAATTATTTCTTCTGAAGATGCACAACCTGGAGACTGGGGAGGCTTAACTTTAGTTGGAAAAGCAACAACAACAGAAGGAGTGAATGCTACTGCTGAAGTTGGTGGATTTATCTACGGAGGAACTGATGATACAGATAGTTCTGGAAGTATTAAAAACTTAGTAATCCTTGGGACGGGAGCGCAAATTAATGCTGAATCTCAATACAACGGTGTTTCTTTTTACTCTGTTGGATCTGGAACAGTGATAGAAAACGTAGCCGTAATAAATGGATCTGATGATGGAGTAGAATTTTTTGGAGGAACCGTTTCTGCAACTAATCTTTATCTTGAAAATAATGAAGATGATGCAGTAGACTGGACAGAAGGTTGGAATGGAACAGTTACAAATACATATGTTTCACATACAGTAGCTGGATTCTCTACAGCATTAGAGGCAGATGGATTAAATAAGAATCCTAAGTTGATAAACTTTACTGCAATATCTACCGTTGGTGGAACCGCTTTACAGTTCAAAAAAGAATCTGGAGCAACGCTAAATAATATCTACATAGATGGTTACCAAACCAATTTAGACATGAAAGATAGTGGGCCAGTTGCTAATGTAAAAATAGATGGTGGAACAGCAACTGTTTCTGGAAATTACAAAACAGGAACTAAGGTAGATGTATCTACTTGGTCATGGATAAATGCCCGTTTATAAGAATTAGGTTTAATTTGGTTGAAAATGGCTTTTTCAAGTTTGAGAGATCGCTATTTAATTTGCAAAGAGGTGAGTTGTAACTAACTCATCTCTTTGTATTTAAAGCAATTTCTAGCTAAATAAAATTTAGTGATAGCATGAAAATAATGGTATCATTTTTGAATTATTTATTGTAGATTTGTAATAACCAACACATAGAGAATGAAACAATACTACATCTTAAGTTTATTATTGGTTTGTTTTATGCTATTAACTCCCAGAGCAATAGCACAAAACACGGGGTTTCCTGCTTATGTAGCAGAAAAGCCAATTGAAGGATTATCCATTTACCCTAACCCAGTTGTTGGAAGTAAAGTGTATATCACTTCAGATAAAAATCAGACGAAAGATGTTGAAGTGTATAATGTGTTGGGTAAAAAAGTGCTAATCGCTAAGATTTCTGGAAAAGAATTAGATGTTTCAGAATTAACTCCAGGGATTTATATCTTAAAAATTAAAGAAGGAAATACTCAAGCTACTCGAAAATTAGTGGTCAGGTAAAATTTCAATATTATAAAATTAAAAAGCTTCTATTCTTAGAAGCTTTTTTTATTTCTACCTTTATCCACATTTTTCAAATCTTTAAAATGCATCCGGAAAAGATCTTCTCCATAGCTTCAGAAAAAGAATTTATCATAACCAGTTTGGAGGTTTTCAATTTTCAATACCAGCATAATCCGGTGTATCGAAAATTCTGTGAACTGCTTCACACAGATCCGAAAAATGTAGATTCTTTAGAGAAGATTCCATTTTTACCAATAGAATTTTTTAAAAAGCATACAATACTTTCTTCCGAAGATAAAATTCAGAAGACATTTACAAGCAGCGGAACCACCGGGCAAAACACAAGTAAACATCATGTTGTAGATCTTGCTATTTACGAGCAAAGTTTTAATAAAGGTTTCCATCATTTCTATGGCAATATTGAAGATTATGTTGTTCTCGCCTTATTACCTTCTTACTTAGAGCGTGATGGTTCTTCTTTGATCTATATGGCTCAGCATTTAATTGAAGCCAGTAAACATCCAGAAAGCGGATTTTACTTGCATAATTTATTGGAGCTCAAAGAAAAATTGATCTCCCTTGACCAAAGTGGCAAAAAAGTGTTGCTCATTGGAGTTTCTTTTGCCTTATTAGATCTTGTTGAAGATCATCAATTTCATTTACAAAATACTATTGTGATGGAAACGGGAGGCATGAAAGGAAGACGCAAAGAAATGATTCGCGAAGAATTACATAAAATTCTTGCATCGGGTTTTGGAGTTAGCAATATTCACAGTGAATATGGGATGACCGAATTGCTTTCTCAAGCATATTCTAACGTAAAAGGAATTTTTGAATGTCCCGCTTGGATGAAAATATTAATAAGAGATCCGGAAGATGCGCTTTCTTATCTAACACAAAATAAAACCGGTGGAATAAATGTTATAGATCTTGCCAATATATATTCTTGCTCTTTTATTGCTACTCAAGATCTCGGCAAATTAAATGCTGCAAACTCTATAGAAATTATGGGAAGATTTGATAACAGCGATATTCGAGGTTGTAATTTAATGGTTCTCTAAAACTCCATTTATTTAATACTGAAAGAAATACTTCGAAAAAAAATAAAAATTTTGTAATACAAACGATTTTTTTCGAACTAATATTTGTAAACATAATTTTTGGTTAGGTTTTTGTTTACACTAATATATATGAGTTTTTTCATATTAGATTGGTTAGTTAGTTGCAAAGCCCTTGAACATTCCAATGTTTAAGGGCTTTTGCATTTATACTATCCTTAATATGTAGGTGTTTCTTTTTCCTTTATTTATAATAACATATTTGTTATTTATAAGATCTTCGGAAGAAATTAGGTATTCCTCCCCTACTTTTTCTTTATTTACCGAAATTGAGTTTTCTTTTAATGCGCGTCTGGCTTCTCCATTCGAGTTTAAAAACCCGGTTTTTGCAGCAAGTGCAGCAATCATATCTAATCCAGCATCGATATCTGCTCGTTCTATTTCTGCTTGCGGAACTCCTTCAAAAATATCTAAAAAGGTAGCTTCATTTAAACTTCTAAAATCTGAAG
>Ga0100391_1005717_pt1 | contig 11484 bp, 7 predicted proteins | sample CryGeymeta201515_FD_81541 | JGI IMG/M metagenome (GOLD analysis project Ga0100391, IMG submission 81541) | Groundwater microbial communities from Crystal Geyser aquifers in Utah, USA - Crystal Geyser metaG 2015-15 | ecosystem: Environmental > Aquatic > Deep subsurface > Groundwater | place: USA...
AGGTTGTGTCTTGGGTTGGATGGGCGCTTCTTGGTTTTTGTGTTGGGGGGGGGGTGGGGGGGGGGGTGGTAGGTGTTCACTATCATCTTCTCCTTGTTCTGCCATTATTATTGCTGTTCTTGTTGTTGTTCGTCTTGTTGTTGTTCTTGATACTAGCAAAGTTCTTGTGGTTACTAGCTTAGCTGCTGCTGCTGCCGTTTTTGTTCTTGTTGCTGCTGCTGCAAGTAGCTGCTGGTGATAGCTATTAACTTTAATAGTACTCTACTCCTTGTTGTTGCAGGTGTATTTGAATTGTGGTTAGTAGTATTGTTTAGGTATAGCTAGCTAAAAGTTAATGTTGTTGGAGTTGGAGATGTTGTATTGTTGTTGTTGTTGCTTTTTTATTTTATTTTATTTTATGTTTGTGAGTAGTCTAGTTGTGAGTTTTTGCTGCTGTTTGGTTCACTTTGTTTGTTGTGTGGCGCTGCGCACACAAAATAACTTTTACCTCAGTAAAAGCATTTTACTTGTGTTAATTGCATTTATGCAGATAAATGTACACGGCAAACAAATGCTTTTACCAGGGTAAAAGAAAAAAGGATGGCTGGCGATAGTGGTGAAGGCAAAAACTTGGTACTAAATTTTAGGATATGAGCCTTATTTGGCGGACCTTCCCGGAGTAATAATACTCGAGTACAATACTACGTAGTACCACCAGGTATTGCTTCGAGTACTGCGTACCTAGAGTATTAAATACAATAAGTATAGTAGTAACAATCATAGGAAGCAGAGCATCATTTGAAGAGTATTCATTCAAGTTAATGCCATGTCTTGGAAGGATTATAAACGCAAGGAGCTGCAAGGCTCGTCGGACCTGTACCAAGAGCAATTTCATGGTCGACACGGTTTGTCGGAAGAAGGTGAAATCGGCGAAGAGGCGCCAGCATCATTGCCTTCACCAACCGGAGCTTCTAGGGAAGACCGAGAAGGTATTGGTAGCGTACCGAATAGCACCAATACGCATAATGTCTCATCAAGCATCCCTCGTCGCTCTAGTTGGCAAAGTGGACCATCAAAGACAAGCCACGAAGCGCGTTATTCGCGATTCGATCAGAACTACAGTGATAGCCGGCAGCAGCGTACCTACCGACAACCAATACCCCGTGGTAGATTTGAAGTGCATTCTGGGAGTGAAAACTTCCACCGTCGCGGATCCAGCAGCAGTTTGAATACGATTGAATCGTTCAGGAGTAATAGAAGCAGAGGAGGGCGCCATGCGAGCCACTCGGCTCTGGTTACTACGAACGACGAATTGCCCGCCAGGCGTCCTGTCGATCCACGGTTTCGCGCTCCTAACAACGCGGCGACTTTGCAAGACCCGAGACAAAAACAGGATAACGTCAGCACGATTGAACATTCCCACGATCCAACCCAAAGATCCGTGCCTAACAGTGCTTCGATGAGAAATAACACTGGAAACGATGAAGTGATAGCCAGTACCCACCAAAATAGTAGCGATGTAGTGACACAGCATCAGCCGAAGCCATCATCTGTGGAAACGCTCTCCTCACATCACACGACAATGGAATCTTCGCAGTCTCAACGACCATCATTTCATCGGCGAGATCCTCGTGCAAAGCTTCACCAGCAACGACCGCTACCAATATTAGACGCGAATGCTTCGAATACAAGTGCTAGCTCTGCGGAAAGGGGCGAGTCTTTTCTCAGACCGGCTACGCACTTGAGGAGTAATTCTGCATCTACCTGGGAAAATCAATCGCTGACTTTTCAAAAGCGCTCAGAGCAAGTCAGTTCTGGGTCTGTGATCCTCCACGGCGATGATCGTCCCAACGGGGCAGCGCGACTGGTAAACGATTCCTTTGATTATCCCGACCGGTATGCACACCTGCGGAGTCAAAAAATTGACAGGACAAACCGGCTGCCGGAGTTGAACGGTCCTGTGCATCACCGAAGAATATCACATCCAGCGTCACCCAGTTGTCACACGAAGGACGAAATAGGAGATGGTACGCATTCCTTCAACTCTACTATAGGAATGGTCAGCAGCTCGCAGCAAGAGGAGACTTGTAGTGGAAGCTTTTCTGGGTCAAGTAAAAGCTACTCCATTTCTCGTCATGAAGAAGAGAATAACCGAACAAGTCCAAACTCAAGCGGAGCACAGTCGGTGCGCCCAAGAAAATCGTCAGAACTTTTCTCAAATAGATTTCCAATCGCGCAGTCTCGTTCGTCTAAGATGATGTCAAGCGATTGTCAGCCTATTCCTCGCCGAACTTCGTCTAGTACGGCCGGAACAATGAACTACTCGTTGCATTCTGGATTGACTTCAAATGAACCAAAAGTGCCCGGCATTGAACCGCTGTTAACAACGTTATTAGGAGAACACGGAGTAGTGGCCAGGGCAGAGCAGGCTGTTGAGCAGCTGCTAAATCTGCTGCATCCCAAGAGGTTCTTGGAAAATGACTTGATTTGCAAGGTACGCAAAGCTGATCACTCACTTCAGTTGCCCAGCAAGCAGCATATCATGAAGGCCATGACTATACTGGATGGAAACATCAAGTCAGTGACCGTGCAGCATGAGGCCTGTGAAAAGGCACTGAAGATCGAAGAGAATTCAAAAGCTCGACACCACCAGGCAGAGGTCGATAAATTGCAAGAAGAGCAGACGGAAGAAGCAATGTGCATTTTGCAAGAACAAGTTAAGCTCAGAGAGCAAGATCACCATCAAAAACTGGCTGCATGGGACAAGCATAAGGAGAAAATTTTTGGAGAAGATCAAAAGCTGTGCAAGGGTAAAGTTTTGAAGATGGTACAGGGAGTTCAGGATTCCTGTTCAGAAAGTTTTTCAGTGGTTGTGAAGGATCAGATGAAGTCGGCATCCGATAATATATCTAAGAGTCTTGCCCGATTAAGCTGTGAATTCGAGAAAACAAAGCAGTCTATTTCGAAGTCACTGGCTGAAGTAGAAGTTTTGCGATCGGAGTATGATTCAAGTACGAGAAATAATACTGGGAAGAAAGAATTGTCGGACAATGTATTTCATACCAAGAATCACCCCAACAACAGTGATTTAGTAAAAGGCATTCTAGCAGAGAATCAGTGCAGAGCTAAAGAGGGGCACACTCTCTGCAATGCTCTTGGCTTAGGTTGCGAATCCAAGCTTGCCGGAGCAGAAGCAGAAAAGCATCTTGCTCTTGAGCAGAAGAGTTATCTGTCACGTCCTGAATGGACACAGCAGGTTAAGCTTGTAACAGGTTTAGCGAAGGCTCTCTATCACGAACCGACTGAAAATCCTTTTTTTCATAAGAATGCCAACAGACACAACCAGATTGCCATGCTTACAAAAGAATACATCCGCGACAAGAAGCGAAAGCTCAATAAATTGTGGACTCAGGCAGCAGAGGAATATGAATATCGAAAGCGAAAGTACAAGAAGCACCTTTTGTTGAAACGAAGAAGAGGGAAAGGCAGCGGAAGTACGCGGGCTTCCTCCTTGTCAGTATCTAGGCAATCAATACTAGGTGGAACTCTACCCACGAGCAGCGCATTAGCTGTAGTATCGAATGTGACGTCTTCAAATATTGCACCAGGGAGGACAAGTAGTAATCCTTACCGCCGCGCTCGGAGAGGGAATGAAGTTAGATCAGAATACGAGCAGGAACAAATTATTGCAGATCTAGCAGCTAAGGAAGCCATGGAGAAGCGTATCACCAGTGGTGGCTGCGTGCCAACTAAGCAAATTCTCCCTCTGGAACATGTAATTTGAACTCTTGTTGATTGTGTTTCGCACGTCGCCACTTTCTTCATCCTTTCTTACTCCTGATTCTTTTCTATATTTGCATACTTAGCGAATTGGCGCTTCATACATAAATACTCTCAAGGCACAAAGAGTTGATCCTTTGGAGCTTGATGGTCAATTAAGGATTGCAAACGCATGGAGTGACATGGAAAAATGTATTTTCTTGGACAGGTTTTTGCAATTCCCGAAGGATTTTCGGAAAATTTCATCATTTCTCCGAAACAAGACGACAAAGGATTGCGTTCGTTTCTACTACGATTCAAAGCAGTATGTGCCCTACAAGGCGGCTCTGAAAGAACATGTGGGAAGGAGGAAAAGACGAGGCGATTATTGTGTGTGGGATGCCACTATACAAGCAGCATTATCCGTCGGCGCGGTTGTCACAGCAGGCTCATCCGTGCAAAAGCCCTTGTTTTTTAGACTACCGGAGAGTGACATTTCTTTGAGGACCAAAGATTTTCACCCGCCCGAGAGTTCTCTGTTTCAAAGTGTTTCCATTCGCAAGATTGAACGCATAAGCAATACCGGCGTTGAAAGGGGTGCGAAAGAAAAAGCCAAAAATCGGATGCCGGGATCACTTTGGAAAATTGGGCCCCTTTTCAAGTTGGCTAAGGATGAGACAAAGTTTTTCCGGCCTAAAACCAAGGCTTCATCACCTAGTGAGGAATGTGAACAGCAGGTGCAGGAATGGAGAGGTGTTGACGATGATAGGTTCTCATCTAGTCCTTCATCTAAAAGACAGACGCTCCAGAAATGGACAAATGTGGAGAAGAAAGTGTTTATCAAAACACTTGAAGAGCATGGTAAGCTAGCTCGTGTTTTATTTGCCTGCCTATTACTTTCTTTTTCACACACTTTCTTGCATTTTTTTAGGCTGCAATTGGCCGCTATTGGCCTCCATGGTGGGCACAAAATCAATTTCTCAGGTCGAACAGTACTACTATGATTTTTTCATGAAACAAACCGACCGTTTTGACGGTGACCAAGTTTTCAACGATGAAGGCAACTCGATTCCGGAGTGCAAATCCTCCAGAGGTGCAAAGACAACAGAGGGAAGCTGCCATGAACAGGAAAAGCCTGGCCAGCACCAGGAAATAGCTAGACATCAAGTACAGGGAGGTCTGGGCCACATTCACTCGGAAAATCAGGAGACTGAGGAGAAGCTTCTGACCTCAATTCAACTGCGCGCACGCGAAGGCCAACAATTGAGACTGCTGGAGCAACAACAGTTGAACCAGGCAATGGCAGCGAGACAACAACATCATAACGATCGTCAGCAGCAGCTGCAGCTAGTAATGGACCGGCAGAGTAACCATTTCCCCCAACAGCGACAGATACTACTAGATCACATGCAGCAGCAGCATGCCGATCCATCTAATGCAGAACCTCTTGATACAATTGCAAGCGGTAACTCAGATCCTACTGCTCTGTGGGTGCAAGCTCAGCAACGTTTTCTGGCGAGCCAGTACGGCCAGCAGCAAGCTGTTCAAATGGCGATGCCTGAAGAGGAAACCCAGAGGCTCCTCCGCGATCATCAACGCATCCACCAACAGCAGATTCTCACCAATTTGCTGCCATGGTTGCACGCCTCCACAGCACAACAACATCAAGTTTTAAATAATGACGCGGCTTCTCATCAGTTACATGCTCTTTTGTCATTGCGCCAACAGCACACGGAATCTTTTTATGGATCCAATTTGGTTGCATCACCTGAAGTACTTCCTCCTGTGGGCCAGTTGCACCCTGTTGGTGTAGGCGTGGATGGTCGAATAAGTTCTCTGCCATCAAATTTGCAAAGTCATTTGCAGTCTCCGGATAATCTGCCTCTCAATGTCGACATGACAATTACAGACAACCTGTTAGACCTGGAAGAACAAAGTCGCAGCAGTGATGTGGATAGCAATCGGCAAAACACAGCAACCTAGTTTGACCTTTGGCAGCAATGGTTACTGAAATAGTGATCATGAAAGTTAATATGTCACTTCCTTTGTACAACCCTGGAAGCTTCCGCTTCAGTGATGAAGGCTTGATCCATCTCCTGTAACTCAAAATAAATTCTCAATGAATTGATATCTGTAGGAAATAATGCACTCTTATTTTTGCGGAGTATTTCTATTGTGTCTCTCTGAGGTGTCATGTGTATGACCCTAAACACAATTCCTAGGTTCGGAAAATAGATAAACTACAATAATTAATTGATTTCGACAGACTTGTGTTCTATTTTCCAGTAGAAGCCCAACAATTCTGATAAGAAGTTTTTATTTCCACCAGCTGGGGATACATTCTTAGGGAACATTAGGCAATGGATATGGGAGTTGTTCACCAAGTCTAATAGTGAGTTTGACTTCAGCAAAGACCTCTATTATGGTGATGACTGATGACTCTACTTGTCCTCCAATTGTTTACAGCCCTGACTGCAGATTGACTATTGGTGGGGCATCGAACCCTTTGGGAAATTTTAGACCAGCGAGACCTCTTCCAACTTCCAATACCCACCAATTGTAACTCAATTCCCGGGTGCATGTCACTCAATTTAAATAGCAGATCCTATCTTCGGAGGGTGTGGTCCCGTTGTGATCAACTCTGTCAGGGTGCCAATGGTTGCCCTTGTGTAACCTTGGCACCCTGCGGTTAAATAATTAGACGTTCCAGTTTTTCTTTAACTTGTCCTCCAATTGTTTGAGGGAATTTTTATGAGACGAAATATTTTACTCGGAGAAAGAAAGGGATGGAAGTCAGACGTTTTCAGAATAGGCGTTTCTTTGAAGCATCATGTAAAGTGTAAAGTTTGGTCTTTTTGTTTTTATGTTTTAATCGTGTTTTTCTGACCGGCAGTCTATTATTTATTTACAGTATTTATTTTATGGTAACAATTAAGAATTGGCCTTAAAAGAGTCTGGCATCACAAGCGTCCACAAAACATGATCACTTCACAGATGAAACTACTTTTCTCTTTCAAATCGATAGTGGTGGTAGTTTTCATCCTGGCAAATGCTATCGTCATTAATCAAATTCAAATCGCTGTGAACGTTACTTCGAAAGGAAAGACAAAAACAAATCCTTCGACCGCTGGAAAGTTGAACCTAGACCTAGACATGCGCTTAATTGCGACTGCTGATAAACCTAAGAGTTACAATGGTGAACCCGCCCTATCGTTGGGAATAAACAATTTGAGACAACTGGAAAATCAGCATCAGACAGAGTCAAAAAATGGCAAGAAATCTCGCGTCCGCTTAGTGACGCTATTGTTCGGTGAGACAGTTGTACACTCTGGGCGTTTTCGGCTTTTTATCATGTCCTGCGCAACAGCTGGTGTCGATTTCGCCATTGTAGGTGATTACAATCCGCCGTTTGCGTTGCCCGAGAACGTCAAATATTACAGAGTCACATGGGATGATCTGACAAACTTGGTTCATAAGAGTCTATTCAATGGAACTGATCCATCTAGGGGCAGCAAAAATGGATTGCGAAACGCAGGTTTTCGTAAGATAAATGATTTCAAGCCACTTACAGCTTTCTTGTGGCCTGAATTAGTTGCTGGCTATGAGTGGTGGGGTAGCTGCGATAATGACATGTTATTTGGAAATTTGACAAAGTTCCTTCTTCCGGAGTTTCTCGATAACTTTGACATAATATCTGGCAACTCTCGCGATAGCAAACACCACACATGGGGCCCGTTCACCCTCTATCGAAATGTTGACAAGGTGAACACTATTTTTTTGCATGCTGACCCACCTGAAGATGTAAAGTTGACTATGCCTGTTCTGGAATGGCTCTTTGCTTATAAAGGGCATCATTTTTTTGATGAGTGGTATGACTCAAATGAGGAGAAGCGTAGTATGGCTTCAATATCAGGAATCATTGGGAATCACGCAAAACGGCTTGGTATTCGGCACACAAAGCTCAAGGGTCATCTCTTATGGGACAAGTTGGAGTGTCTCTTTTTTTATGAACAAAATGATACAGACACCTCTAATGTACCTGATCGTTGTGGAGAGTGTGTCCTCAACAAAAATGGAACTTTGGTTCGCTCTCGGGATGCCCAGGAAATCTATCTGTGCCACTTCCACCGAACGAAGAAACTGACAGCAGACCCAAGAGGAAAGCTCCTGAAGCAATTACTTAAAAGACAGGAGCTCCGAGTGACGTACAAATATGGCTATGACTTCTTAATAGATAATGGTCCACACGGCCAGGGCTTGGGCGCTTGGAATTTATCTCAAAAACCGAAGCTGCAATTGATAGCATGACCTTGGCAATCTGATGTAACTCTGTCTAAGATGATGATTAAAAAAACTGGAACATCTAATTAACGGGGATTACAACTATGGGGCCGGTAGGGTGCCAATGGTTGCCCAAAGGGTGACAGAGTTGATCACAACTGGACCACACCCTCCAAGGAGGATAGGATCTGCTGTCTAAGATGACGATAATTTAATCAGTACCATACAGTCTTTGCGATGCAGCTGGTGGGGATCAGATCAGCCACTCGTTACATATATGGTTAGAACTGGAAGAGCATCAGCTTTGTGAACACTGACATATGATGCAGGGAGACTACCCCTGGGGCCTCTGTGTAAAATGAAGGCTCATATCAACAACCCTCTCCCCCAAAATTTGACATGTCAAGAATCCCATTAGTTAACTTATACAAGGCGATTGTACTGGCTTGTATGATGATACTCTATACTGGTAGTAGGATTAAAGCCTAGTCGTTGACAGCTCTTTAAAACTATAAATCGATGAAAAGATAAACAATATCTGATTGACAGCTGGAGCACAGGAATTCTTTCTTCATGCAGCGCATACTGGATTTACCCAGAGAGCGCTCACCTTCCCGTTACATCTGACAACAATTCCACCAAGACATTTCGATCTCGCACAGCAGGTATTTTCATCCTACTTTAAACTCTCCTGTAATTCAGTGGCATTAAGTAGAAGAAGGATCACTTACCGTGAAGGTCCACCCATCCTCATGATTGTACACCTCATCTTCAGAGGTAACCTGGAAGGCAACATAAACTTGGCTTGAAGGTTCAACATTGTTTCCAACACTAATGCTGACACTCTGCGCTGTTGCATAATTGTCAGTTGTAAATGTCAATATCGTGGGAATAATGTTGACTTCACTAGATTTCGTTGAAACAGCCACGGTGACACTGGCTTTAGGCCGGTTGAGGAAATTAATATCCACCCTCCCCTGATTTCCCTTGATCAAGTTGAATTCGTTGAAATTAATAGGTATGGCTTTGAAGCCAGGAGCACGAACCTGAGCTGTGCCAACATGCCATGCAGCTTCGTAACCAACTTTCTGGGAGAACCACATCGGAGTGCGCTCTTCTGGCTCATTATCCACCGGAGTGCGGCCTGAGATAAGAGTGTATAAGTACGTCATACACATAACTTCAGACTCGCGTGACAGATGTCCACCATCCTTATAAAGCGGGATCTGTGGGAAAGGAAATTGTCTCAAGGCCTGAGCCATCAACAACCGCCGGGGAAGGAGACGGTAGTTTTCCCCGTGCCAGTCCATGCTGGCAGCCAAAATAATTTCGCTGAAGAAGATATTGCGGAGAGTACCATCGACATCGTATCTTCCTTCATTTTGGTACTCGTATCCAAAAGAAATGCTATCTGCAGGTGCAAGACGGTAGTCCTTGCTGCCATTTTCAGGAGTCCGACGGCCAACATACACAGCTGGGAAGCCTCCGACATAAGTAGCACCGGAGCGTGGAATAACAATTCTTGCGGCTGCCATGAATCCATCTTCCGTGCTAGTTCCGCCTTGAGTTTTACGAGGCGAAATTCCGTTACCTTGGCTCCAAACCATGGAAAATGCATTAGCTTGTTGGAACTTTCCAGTGTACTGTACGACCCCCTTGTTAGTTGTGACAGTGTTGTCGATGGTGTTGGCCAGTCCTGCCTGGTTGTAGGAAGAGCCAGCTGCGTTACCCCAGATCCTACTGTAAATGGTAGCTGCAGATATATAGCCATGGTTAGTGGTGTCTGTGGGTGACCCCAGATCCTGCCATGCTAGACCAGCAGGTGCTACCTTGAACCCACCAGATCTTCCAGTGCGGTAGACAATATCTCTGTAGTGGTCCACTGTGGACTTCGAAGAAGAGGCCGGCCATGGCATCAAGAGCACAACTTCCGCAGGCTTGGTTGTCGCTCTTGCGATTTCTTCCGACACAACAGCTACTCCATGGGTGTAGAGGCCAGGCATCTTTTCCATAGTATATGGGTCTCCGATCAGGATAATGTAATCCCATTTCTTCTCACCTTCATTGCGAAGCATAGGCCAGCGCAAGTCATCATCACCATCTGGCCAATAAAACCAGTTGGCAAGATTGAAGCATTCGTCTCCGTTATTGTAGCTGTAGCGGTCAAGTAATTCCACACTGACACTGTTTACTCCAGCAAGGTTTGGATTGGAACCCAGTCCTCCTTCCAAGATCTTCTGGAGCTCAGTCACAATGGGAGTTGGTGAAAACTTGCGGCTGTCGTCGGTCCATAATACTTTGTTGCTGTTTTGTTCCGATCCAATAATGAGAACATTTAATGTGCTTGGATCTCTCTCAGATTCAGAATGAGTAGATGCGGTAGGGCTGTCGGTAACATGAGCGGTAGGAGAGACTGTAGGAGAGACTGTAGGAGAGACCGTAGGAGAGACCGTAGGACTATAAGTGGGAGCGCCTGATTTTTGTCCTTGCTGATTTGTTTGCAGTGATGTTTTGTAGACGCTTAGCCGATAACTGCCTCCGCAAATGCCAGTTCCTACCTTGCAGGTGGCATCACATTCATTTTCGTTGGCGACTCCAATAGTGTCATAAGAGGCCCCGCACCAGCATTCATAAAAATATTGGAGCCCTGAATACGGCCAGCCAGCGGTAGCACAGTAGTCCATGCACTCTGAAATTCCAAAAGATCCCTCTGGGTTTTCTTCCATTACACGAGCGTCCCTTCTGTCTTCGAAACACCCCAGATATTGCACACTGATGTCAATTTCACTGGCAGTGTTCACAGCAGATCCTCCAATAAGATCCTGTTCTGACGAGACTCCTTCCTCTGTAACCGTCGCATTTGATGGGAACGTGATAGGCAAAGTGGAAGTGTTACTAAAAATGTAGCTGTTGTCAAAGATGCGATCCGGGACTTCTTCAGCGACAACTGTAGTAAGAAGTGCGAGAGAGCCGATGGCAACTACGCTGAGGCAGGTACATCGGTAGAAATGGGTAGCAGATTGCATGATGCGTATTGTATGAGCATTAATGTAATCAGATTTTTTTAAATAATAATACTATGGCAAATAATAATAAAAATCCTTCTACTCGAGTAGTAATTGCGAAATGCTACTGTAACTTTGGGAAGAACGTGTGTTTTTCGTCTTCCGTGTTTGTTCACACGATCGAACAACAGCCAGGATATGCGCAGGTGAATATTTTGTGGATCCTTTACTGTAGTAGAGTAGTACAGTAGCTACTAGCTACTAGTAGTATTCTTGTCCTTGTACTTTCTGTTTCTGTAACAAATAATGACTACCTGGTAGTAGTAGATATTATTCCCTCTAGTAGTAGTAGTAGTAGTAGTAGTAGTAGTAGTAGTAGTAGTAGTAGTAGTAGTAGTAGTAGTAGTAGTAGTAGTAGTAGTAGTAGTAGTAGTAGTAGTAGTAGTAGTAGTAGTAGTAG
>Ga0100391_1005721_pt1 | contig 11476 bp, 6 predicted proteins | sample CryGeymeta201515_FD_81541 | JGI IMG/M metagenome (GOLD analysis project Ga0100391, IMG submission 81541) | Groundwater microbial communities from Crystal Geyser aquifers in Utah, USA - Crystal Geyser metaG 2015-15 | ecosystem: Environmental > Aquatic > Deep subsurface > Groundwater | place: USA...
ATTTTCCCAGTTCCGATATCCATTCCCTTATAAACCTGCCTTGAATCAGCCGAAATAATCTCACCATTAAACCCCGCACCAGAATCTTCGGTTTGGTACGGGGCAAGTTTTTTAGCCAGTTTTATCGCTAATTCTGATTTCCCAGAAGCTGTCGGCCCCAAAATAACAATAAGTTTTTTAAGCATATTTTCCTATAATTTCTCTTAAAATTTTTTCTCTTCTCCTTTTTTCTTTCAAAGAAACATTGTCTTTTATTTGAAAAGCAGCTGTGCCTGGTCGAGGGGAGTATTTAGCAATGTAAGCCAGATTAAATTTAATTTCTTTGAAAAGTTTAACCGTATTTTCAAATTGTTTTTTTGTTTCACCAGGGAAACCAACAATTACATCGGTTGTTAGATTGATATCAGGAATTTTCTCCCTGATTTTTTTTGCCAGATTTTTGTATTGTTCTATCGTATAAGGCCTATTCATTCTTTTTAAGATTTCATTATCTCCAGATTGAACAGGTAAATTAATGTATTTGGCAACTTTTTTGGATTTCGCCATAACTTCAATTAATTCATCAGAGAAATTTTTTGGATTTGGAGAGGTAAATCTAATTTGGAAATTACCAGGAATATCATTTACTAATTCCAAAAGTTTAGCAAAATTGACTGAAGAATCAGCAGGGGAAGTATAATCATTAACATTTTGCCCCAGAAGCCAAATTTCCCTTGCCCCGTTAGAAATTGCATTTCTAATGGGGCTAAATCCTTTTTGAACGACATTTTTTACTTCTTCTAAAATCTCTCGATGGTCGCGACAGACCAAAGGACCTCGAACATAAGGAACAACACAATAAGAACAAGCATTATTACAACCATTAGAAATTGGAATAAAAGCTGTCAACTTATTTTGATATTTTGGTTGATATTCCAACAAATCTTTAAATTTTAAAACTTGATCAAAACTTTTTTCGAATTTTCGTTTGTCTTCTTTTAAAATACATCCTGTTAAAATAGTTTTTAGTTTTTCGTTTTTCGTTTTTAGTTTCTGAAATTTTGGAATTAATCCAAATACCCTATCAACTGCTGATTGCCTTACCGAGCACATATTAACTACAATCAAATCAGCTTCATTAATATCTGAAGCTAATTTATATTTCATATTCTCTAAAACAGTAGCAATTCTTTCCGAGTCAGATTTATTCATCTGGCACCCAAAAGTAATAATACGATATTTCATATCGTTAATATTACAATAAAAAACAGCCTTTTTCAAAGCTGTTTTTTATAATTTCTGTTTAATTTAGGGAAGTACTTTTTCTAATTTCTCTTGTTTAATTCTTGTTTTTTAAATTAATTATTTTTTCTTTTCTATTTCTGATTTACCCCGTTAGAAGTTTGTCAGCAAGTTGTTGGCGGAGGTTTAACCCACTGAAATAAATATTTAAATTTAATATGTTTAACCCTCGCAAACTTCTAACGGGGTTTAATCTTTTCCAAAAATTTTTTCAACTTCGTTTTTCCAATATCACCCTTTCCTCTTTCTCTCACTCTGACCGAATTTGTTTTCATTTCTTTGTCGCCGACAACTAAAAGATAAGGAATTTTTTGGAGCTCACCCTCTCGAATTTTTTTTGAAACAGTTTCATTTTCATCTTTAACTTCTATTTTACATCCAGCATCTAACATCTTACTTCCGACTTCTCTGGCATATTTTTCATGGCGGGCCCCAACCGGTATTACCCAAACTTGTTCTGGCGATAACCACAAAGGCAGGGCCCCAGCATAATTTTCAAGCAGTACTCCAATGAATCTCTCGATCGATCCTAAAAGAGCGCGGTGGACCATAATTGGTCTTTTTTTCTTTCCTTTTTGGTCAATATAATTCAAATTAAATTTTTCTGGCAAGTTAAAATCAACTTGAATAGTCGTACATTGCCAGGGACGACCTAAGGAATCCTTTATTTTGATATCAATTTTCGGGCCGTAAAAAACTCCTCCCCCCGGATCAATTTGATATTTTAATTTCAGTTTTTTGAGAACGTATTTTAAAGAATTTTCTGCTTTTTGCCAGTCTTTTTCAGTTCCGGCATATTTTTCTGGTCGGGTCGAAAGATAAATGTCAAAATCTTTGAACCCAAAAGTTTTAAGAATTTTAAAGCCGTGTTTTAAAAGTTTTATTAGCTCAGTACTTAACTGTTCTGGTGTGCACCAAATATGAGCATCATCTTGGGTAAAACCCCGAACCCTGACTAAACCATGTAAAACACCAGATTTTTCATAGCGATAGACCGTTCCTAATTCGGCGTATTTTATTGGCAAATCTCTGTAGCTTCGAATTTTTGATTGATAAATCTTAACATGAAAAGGGCAATTCATTGGTTTTAACATATATTCCTCCTCATCAATTTTAATCGGGGAATACATGTTTTCTCTGTATAAATCCCAGTGGCCGGAAGTTTTCCAGAGATCCAATTTTCCAATATGGGGGCTGACTATCCATTGATATCCTTGTAAAATTAATTCTTTGTATAAATAATCTTCGATAATTTTTCTTAAAATTGCTCCCTTGGGATGCCAAAGTGGGAGACCAGCTCCTATTTCTTCGTCAAAACTAAATAATTCTAATTTTTGGCCCAAGATTCGGTGGTCTCTTTTTTCCGCCTCAGCTTCTTTTTGAAGATAATTTTCTAATTCTTTTTTAGTCTTAAAAGCCACTCCATAAATTCTGGTAAGCATTTGATTTTTTTCTGAACCCCGCCAGTAGGCACCAGCAATTTTTGTTAATTTGAAGGAATCAGCCGGGATTTCTTTAGTTGATTTAACATGTGGCCCAGCGCATAAATCAACAAAATTTCCGCTTTCATAAACAGTTACTTTATCCTCTTTTATTTCATTTATTAACTCCAATTTATATGGCTGGTCTTTAAAAATCTCTTTTGCTTCTTTTTTTATGATTTTTTTCTTTTTAAAAACAATATCTTCTTTTATTAACTCTCGCATTTTTTCCTCAATTTTTAGCAAATCCTCAGGAGCTAAGCTCCTTTTTAAGTCAAAGTCATAATAAAAGCCATTTTCAATTGCTGGCCCAATACCAAAGCAAGTGTCAGGATACAATTCCCGAACTGCATAAGCAAGGATATGGGCTAAAGAATGCCTAATTGTTTCGAGCTTCATTGTTGGAATGTTGGATTGTTAGAATGTTGGTCGGTTTAATCAATCTAACAAAGCGAAGCGATCAAACATTTCTAACATTCAAACCTCATTTATTATTTCTTCGATATCTTCGCAAATGAGTTTGGGGACTCCGTCTCGCATATCAACTCGACCTGAAACCAAAACAATTTTGTTTTCTTGAAAAGCTGAGGGATTTCTTTCAATTACCCTTGGAAAAACAACCACCTCGATTTTGTTATTCAAATCTTCTAAATTCATAAAAAGCATGGGTTTACCAGTTCGAGTGATAATCTTTTTAATTTTCGAAATAATCCCGCCGATTTTGACCTGGCGATTAATTAAATTATTTTTTATTTTATTAATACTTAAGGCTTTCTTAGCAAGAATATTTTGAAAATCTTCTAAAGGATGCGAAGTAACGAAAAGCCCTAACAATTCTTTTTCCCAGCTTAATTTTTCAGCTTTTGAGGCTGGGGTAGCTGGTGTCAATTTAAATTCAATATTTTGGGAAATACCGTCAAAAAGACCTCTTTGACCCTCGGTTTTCATCCTCTGGGTTTCTCTCGCCGATTCTAATAATCTTTCCAAATTGAATAAAAGCTGATTTCTTTCAGCCAGTTTGTCAAAAACCCCGGCCTTAATTATACTCTCCAAAGATTTTTTATTCAAGTCCCTTGAGCTAATCCTGGTGATAAAGTCAGCAATTGACCGATAGGGACCAGAAGCTTTTCTTTCTTTAACAATTACCTCCACGACGTTAGTACCAACATTTTTAATGGTTGATAATCCAAAACGGATTTTCTTGGGTGGGACCACGGTAAAGTTTTCTAAACTCTCATTTATATCTGGCTGCAAAACTTCAATCCCCATTTTTTTGCATTCTCCGATTAAAAATCCGATTCTTTCGATATCAGCCTTTTCCGAAGTTAAAAGGGAAGCCATAAATTCGACCGGGAAATGGGATTTTAGATAGGCAGTTTGATAAGCGATAATGGCATAGCAAGTGGCATGACTTTTATTAAAACTGTATCTAGCGGAGGGTTCAATCCAGTGCCAGATTTTTTGGGAAACCTCTTCATCTATTCCGTTTTTCTTACATCCTTCAATAAATTTTTCTTTCTGAGCCATTAGCAATTTTCTAATTTTTTTACCAATTGCTTTCCTTAAAACATCAGCTTCAGAAAGGGTAAAGCCAGCTAATTCCTGGGCAATTTTCATAATTTCTTCCTGATAAACCGGAATTCCGTAAGTTGATTCTAAAATCGGTTTTAGTTTTGGATGTAAATATTCGACTCGCTTTTTCTTTTGTTTTCCAGCAATATAATCTGGGATGAGGGCCATGGGTCCCGGCCGATATAAAGCAACCATGGCAACAATATCTTCCAGCTCAGTTGGCTTTAATTGTTTAAGATAGCGTTGCATATTATCTGATTCCAGTTGAAAAACGCCAACTGTTTCTCCTTTTTGCAAAAGTCGATAGGTAGCTTTATCATCTAGAGGTATCTCTTCGATATTGATTTTTTTACCTTGAACTTTGTATATTCGAGCCAGGGTATCTTCAATAATGGTTAGATTTTTCAATCCCAAAAAATCCATTTTTAATAAGCCAAGATCCTCAATGGAGCGCATCTCGTATTGGGTAACAATAACTTCTTCGTCTTGAGTGGGATGTTGGAGTGGGATAATTTCATCTAAAGGTTCAGCTGAAATTACTACTCCGCAGGCGTGGGTCGAGGCATGGCGGGCGACACCTTCTAATTTTTTGGCAAAATCAATTAGTTTAGTTGCCTTCGGATCATTGAGGTAAGTTTGGCGAAATTCGTCAACACGAGCTAAGGTTTGGTCCAGCGTTAATCCAAAAGGGATCATTTTGGCCAGCTGATCGCAGTAACTGTAGCTATAACTCAAAGCCCTTCCCACATCCCTAACTACTGCTCTGGCAGCCATTGTTCCAAAAGTAATAATTTGGGCCACTTTATCCCGGCCATATTTTTGAGCGACATAATTTATTACTTCGTTTCTTCTCCGGTCAGCAAAATCGAGATCTATATCTGGAAGTGAGATACGGTCGGGATTTAAAAATCTCTGGAATAATAAATCATATTTTAGAGGATCGACGTTAGTAATATTTAATAAATAGGCAACCAAAGAGCCGCCTACTGAGTTATGAACAGTTATGTCATTGGCTACATAAGAGACATCTTTTTTTACCGTAAAATCATATACTTTTCCTTTGTAATTCTTAAATTTCACACTTTGAACCGGAAAATAAATATAATTTTCTTGAATGAAAGTATCATTTCTATAAAATTTTTGTTTTTTAATTGGAATTTGAAATTCCTTAAATAGACTATTGAAATAAAAAAGTTGTTTTCCTGAAATGGTGAGCTTAAATGATGTGTGCCAATTTTTCTGCTTAGGCCTCCGTGTTTTAATTGATGACATTATTTTTAATCTTGCCAGTAGCATTTTTACTTGGGAAACTAAGTCAAATGAAGTAGAATCAAAAGATATTCTCATTGAATCCTTATGAGAACCATCTCCTTTGAAAAGTGTAGTTAAAAACTGAATAATAATTTTATTTGGGCTTTCGAGAATTTGTTGAGGTATATGTTTATTTAATACGCCTTTCCCACAAAGTTTCTGAAAAAATAAGGGTACAATTTTAGAGTAACCAAAGATCTGACAACCCCTTCTTGTTTTATGAAATTTTATAGCACTATCTAAATTAAAGATTTTTTTGAGAAGTTCTCTAACCTTTTTTATATTCTCAGTTTCATCTTTATGAAATCCAAAACCAATAGTGGCTAAGCCGTTTCTTATCCTTCCCCAACCTTCGGCAGTATAAAAACCAAGTAGTTGAGCTAAGTCTTTGTCAAGCTTTATAAATCTTTTAATTTTCTTAAAAATAAGTTTATTTGTTCCAAACTCATACCAAATATATTTATTATCGCCTTGGAGATTTTTATCAAATTTCATTAAATCAAAAACAAATGTTTTACTGTGGTGTTGAGGAGTAATAGGATAAACCAGTAAATTATTCTTTTTTAAATTTTTAGCTTCGATCCATTCGAATTTATAATTCTGCCATAGTTTATTTTTGCAAGAACGTTTGCAGGTTGGCTTACAAATAGTGGGTTTTTTATCTTTCATAACTGGACACATTTGATGTCTAACCGCCAATACTCTATGGTCTTGAGTGAGCTCGATTTTTTTAAAAGTAGGCATTTTCGATTTAATTATTGCAACCTTTTCATTTACATCATAATTAAAAACATTTGTAACCATTTTTTTCTTTCCTTGGCCTGAAATCACAGAATCCTTGATCTTGATCTCCTGGATATTTTTTTGTTGTCCATTTCCTATCAAGATTTTTGTATTAGGAAGAAGGCACCCTCTGCCTGGGCCAACTACAATCCGATTTTCTTTTGCCCAATTGACAAAATCCTGGACAATCAAAAAATAAGAGGCAAAACCAGTTTGTTTGATAACCGAAAGCTCGTAATTTAACCTGTCAAGAGTTTCTTTTGTGGGATGCTCTCCATATCTCTTTTCAACCCCTAAATAACAGAGTTCTTCCAAATATTCATCAGGTGTTTTCTTTGAAGGAACTTCAAACTTAGGAAGTCTAATTTTTCCAAACTCAAATTGAAAGTTACAGAGCTCAGCAATCTTTTGAGTATTCTCTATAGCTTCTGGCAAATCCTTAAAATCTTTAATCATTTGTTCAGGACTTCTCATTGAGAAATCATCTTCTCTTAAACTCAATCTTTCTGGGTCATTGGGATCAGCTCCAGTATTAATGAGCATTAAAATATCCTGGGCCTCAGCATCTTCTGGTTTCAAATAATGGATATCATTGGTGGCTACTAAGGGTATTCCCAACTTTTTGGAAATAGAAATTAGTCCTTTGTTAGCAACTTTTTGGTCATGGGAATTTGGGTGGTGTTGGATTTCTAAATAAAAATTATCTTTGCCAAAAATTTCCTGATAGATTTTGGCCGTTTTTTCCGCCTCATCCATTTTTTTAGCCAAAATCATCTTGGGAATTTTGCCAGCTAAACAAGCCGAAAGAGCAATTAATCCCTGAGAATACTTAGCTAATAACTCCTCATCAATTCTTGGTTTATAATAAAAGCCCTCTAAATGGGCCTTGGTTAAAAGCTTAACCAAATTTTTATAACCTTGGTCATTTTTGACTAATAGGAGTAGGTGATACCTTTTATCATCAATATTCGGTCTTTCCTGTATCATTTTCTCAAAAGCCAAATACACCTCCGCACCGATGATGGGTTTTATCCCTCTTTCAACCGCCTTTTTATAAAATTCAACTACACCGTAAAGGGCTCCGTGGTCAGTTAAGGCTACCGAATCCATGCCCAATTTTTTAACGTAATCTAAAAGCTCATCAATTTTAGGCAGACCATCAAGTAAGGAATAATGAGAATGGACGTGGAGATGGGTGAATTTCATACTCTCAGGCAAAATTAAAAACCCTAGTTAATGGATTACATCATTTTACTTTTTTCCAAAGGCCAAGTCAAATATGATACAATAGACCAATGAAATACCCAAATTTGAGAGAAGAAAAAAAATTGTGGCGAAAGGAATATAAAAGAGTGGCTGGTTTGGACGAGGCAGGGAGAGGTTGTTTGGCCGGACCAGTTGTGGCAGCGGCAACAATAATAAAAATTCCAAATTCCAAATTTCAAATTCCAAAACCTTTAAAGGAAGTTAAAGATTCAAAACAATTAACGCCGAAAAAACGAGATGAGTTTTATAAGATTTTAGCTAAGCATCCCAATATAAAATGGGGGATAGGCAGGGTTTCGGAAAAGGTGATTGATAAAATTAATATTTTAGAGGCAACAAAATTAGCAATGGTTAAAGCAGTTAAAAAGCTTAAAAGGAAACCAGATTTTTTAATTTTGGATGGGAATTTTATCTTGCCCGCCAAAGCCTTGGCGAAGGCGGGAATTAACAAATCTATTACTCAAAAATCAATCGTCAAGGCCGATGAGAAAGTTTTTTCCTGCGCCGCGGCTTCAATAATCGCCAAAGTGACTCGTGATAGAATAATGCAAAGATATCACAGAAAATTTCCACGATATGGCTTTGATAAACACAAAGGCTACGGAACTAAATTACATCTAAAAATGCTCAAAAAATACGGCCCCTCACTTATCCACAGGTTGACCTTTGCTCCGGTTAAAAAAATGATATAATAAAATAAAGATGAAAAGATATTTAGTTCTGTTAACATTTTTAATATTTTCTTTAACCCTACCTTTTGTTTTGGAGGCTAAGCCAATTTATGATCTTGATGTTCCGATTACTGTAAGTTTTGAAAAAGAGGTTTATAATTCTGAGGAAGAGATTAATGCCCTAATTAAGATTAAAAACAATGAAGATCAGCCAATTTCTGGTGTTATTTTAAACATAGAATTAATAGAGGGAGTGGGCCCCAAAGAATCAACCCTAAAAGGTAATCTTTTGAGAAGTTTTTGTAGTCAAGAAAAAGTCTATTTAAGGCAATTTGGAGAAAAACAATTTAATATAAAATTATCACCTTTGCCTAAAGGAGAATATTTTTTTCGAGCCACCCTTTTTTCATCCAATTATTATCGAATAGCTAATGGCTGGGATTCCTTTAAAGTAGAAGGAGAAGAAAATGAATACCTAAAAGAGGTAAAGATAGTCCAGGATTCTTTAAAAATTGAAGGTGGATTAGAATCTACCTATAATTGGGGGATTCAGGAACCAGGAAAAGGATTTACAGTAACTGGATTGATAGAAAATAGAGGAGTAGAAAAGAAAATAAATCTTTTGCTAAAAATAAAAGGATGGCATTATTGTCAAGACCAGATTTTTTATCAAACTGAAAAAGAAATTGATTTGGCAGCTGGAGATAGCACTCCTTTCTCTTTTGATTTAACTACTCCCCAAAGACCCACTGCCTATGCAATAGAAATAGAAGTAGCTAAAGATAATCAAACCATTTCCAAGGGCTATGCTAGAATTATTAGCCAGGGTATATCTGGAAGAATTGTTAATGTTAGTTTAAATAATTATAAATTTAAAAAAGGAGAAGAAGTAAAAATAGAAGCCTGGTTAGTGGGGGCGGCTTCCGGGGATAGAGATGTAGAGGGTCAATTAAGAGTTTATCTTACTGATGAAAAGGATAATGTTTTTTATGACCAGACAAAAAATATTTTTCTTCCTAAAGAAGAAACCATTGATGACAATTTTAGTTTTAAAGCGCAAAGAAATCTTGAAAACTTTACTCTTTGGGCAGTTTTAAAAGATGCCAAGGGAAATGAATTGAGTTCTCTAAAAGAAGATTATAAAATAGAGAATTTTGAAAAAGTAATTCCAAAAACAAAGATTATTACTGCTATTTTAGTAATATTAGCAATCTTAGCAGTTATAATTATAGCAATATGGAAGCTCCATCTTTATCTAAAAAAGAAACAATAATAATTTTATTAGCCCTGATTCTTATAGTAACGTTTGGTTTTCAGATTAATTGGGCCGAAGCAACAGGTTTCTGGTGCCGTGATAGTTGTGTGCTCAATCAAGAAATGCACCACGCCTGTGGCAATGAAACGCCGATTGTGAACTGTTGTAATAATTCAACCTGTGAAGAAGGCCATGTTTACATAGACTGTTATTGTAGCGGAAGATACCCAAATGCAGAGTGTGTCTGTGATGACCCTGCTTGTGTGGTTGGTCAATGTGGAGCAGAATGTGATTCGAATGCAGATTGCGATGATGGGGACTCTTCCACTGGTGATACTTGTGAAGCTTGTTCTTGTTTTCACTGTGATGCTGGAGCCGACAAAACTGTTAACGAAGGTCAATCAGTTCAATTAGATTGTTCTACCTCGTTTTCCGAAAGCTTAACCTACAGCTGGTCCTGCACCGGAGGAAGTTTAGACGATTCCAGTAAACTTCAACCAGTCTATACTGCCTCTGAAGTTTCAGCTGATACAAATTATACCTGCACTTTAACTGTTTCTGACAGCCATGGAGCAACCTGTTCTGATTCAATGACAGTTACAGTTAAAAATGTCAATATTCCTCCTACCTGCGATGCCGGTCCTGACAAAGAAGTTTTTGAAGGTCAGAGCATAGTTTTGGAGGGTTCTACCAATTGTGGCGATACTGGTGCTCCTTGTCCAGCTTGCCAATACTGTAATGCTAGCGGTAGCTGTACCGCTGTTCCAAATAACAATTGGGGGGCTGATTTATATTGGTGTACGGGTAGTACGAGCCGTTGTTACGGTGGTGTTTGCAGGACGTGCAGTGGCAGCGATGTTTATCTTACCAGTGATGGCTGCGATGGGTGTACCGGGCAGGGGGGCCAGGCGTGTTGGGTTCTAGGGGAGAGTGGCCAGAGTTGCGACCAGGCGTGCGCTTCTCGTGGCGGATGCGTAAACCGCAACTGGAACGATGTGGAAGGTTGCCCGGTTTGTAAACACTGGTATACTGATTGGACTAATTGCTGGACGGCGACATGGGAAGGGAGTCCAGCGGCGGAATATCCATACGAAGCATGCGGGAAGCGATACTCACCCATTAACCAAGACTGCTCTACATACGGTGGAGTTGGTATTTACACACGATTCTGTTTATGCCAGTTTTAGCGGTTCTTTGATGTTATCCTGATAGAAAATGGTGTGATGGAAGATGGTGTCAACTCTGTTTTTCTGAAATCTTCATAAATTTGAACATTTAAGCTAATGAGTTGGTAAATAATGAATAACAAAAAAACAATTTTAATTATTTTTATCGCTATTATAATTTTTGCCGGTTTTGGTTTTGGCAAGGAAATTTTAGCAGATTCTGACGGCGATCTAACTTTCAGCTGGTCCTGCACCGGCGGCACCCTTTCTGATCCCAACATTGCCCAGCCAACTTTTACTGCTCCAATGGTTGATGCTGATACCACTTATACCTGCACTCTGACCGTTACTGATAGTTACGGCTTCAATGCTACTGACAGTATGGATGTTTTAGTGAAAAATCTAACTCCCACCCTTCCCACAGCAGTTAATCTTTCAGTTGATCCACCAAATTCCAATGATTATTGTGTAATTACTGGCTATCCACCAGTTCGTCTGAGATGGCAATTCTCAGAGCCAGGAGATAGTCAATCTGCCTATCAGATTCAATTAGATACTGACTCAAACTTTAGTAATCCACGAGGATGTCCCTTATCAACGGATACCGAAGTTCCGACAGCGGGACAAGCCGGTCCCGACTATTCCTGTCTTGCCCAGAATCTTTCCTGGAATAGAACTTATTATTGGCGA
>Ga0100391_1005722_pt1 | contig 11475 bp, 12 predicted proteins | sample CryGeymeta201515_FD_81541 | JGI IMG/M metagenome (GOLD analysis project Ga0100391, IMG submission 81541) | Groundwater microbial communities from Crystal Geyser aquifers in Utah, USA - Crystal Geyser metaG 2015-15 | ecosystem: Environmental > Aquatic > Deep subsurface > Groundwater | place: USA...
AGGCCGGGGGGGGCGGGGGTGTCGCGCCTGCGTCCAGCCGCAACGCACCGCCCAAGCAGGCGGTCTCGGCCAGTGTCGGCCGAGGGCAGGCGATCAGCGCCTTTGCGGCTGTAAGGACTGCAGGAAGACCGCCTGCCTCGCGTCGATGGCGGCTTCGTGGTATGGTCGTGTCCATGAACACTGCCCCGCCGATCCTGCACCGGCAAATCGCCCGGCTCGCTGCGGTCCCTTGCGCCGCTCTGCTTGTGGTCGCCGCCGTCGCGCCGGTTGCGCGGGCCGACGACGATGAAATCGGCCTGCTGTGCGGCGCATCCCATGTCCAGGCCACGCAAGTCCTGCACGGTGAATGGGTCCTGCAACAGCGCGCGGGTATCGCCCATGTCGGACCGGTGGCCATGCCGCTGGCTGCGGTGTCAGACACCAGTCTGGTGCTGGAAAGCTACAGCGACGGGCGGCTTCTGGCGCGAACGCCGGATTTCTCCGAAGACATGCAGCTGGAACCCGCCTTCGGCGCGCTGGACGACCTGCCCGACGGCCTGGAAGGATGGGGACCGGACGGAGAGGCCGTCGATATCGAGGCCAATGCCGACTGCGCCTGGTCCGACATGCCGCGCTATGTCGGCAGCACGGATTACGATTTCGACGGCGCCGGCCGAATGCGCATGACCCTGATCGTGCATTTTCCGAACGTGTATTTCGGCATCGGATTCGTGCAGTTCCGCGGCTTCGCCGACGGCAACGAATTCACCGCCCAGCGCCGGGTCTTGCTGACACGGGGGACGTTCTAGGCGGGATCAGGCTTCAACCTCCGCGCTTCGGTCACAGGCACGAGCACAGGCGCGAGCACAGGCACGAGCACAGGCACGAGCACAGGCACGAGCACAGGCACGAGGCACCGCAATGGGCGTGGCGTTCGGCGCCAAGGCCTCCACGGGTGCCTTGCAATCCGGGCGTGACGCTGGGGGTGCGACGCGTCGCCGGCACAGACCGGCGCGCCTACCGATCCCAACCCTTGCCAACCCTTGCCAAGAAGTTAACGGAATCTACTTTATTGATGTATTTCAGTCATTTGACCCACCTTATCACGCGTGATAACCCCCGCCGAACACCGCCTCGAACTCCCGCCATTCCCCCTTGCTCATCCCGCTTGTCTCCTGCGTCACGACCTCCCCCGCCAGCCGCCGCCGGATCGCCTCGACCCCCTTGCCGCTCAACTGGACGCCGCCCATCCGGTAGTCCTCGAAAGCCGCATAGGCCGCCGGAACCCAATCCTGCACCATCGCGGCAATCGCCTCCGCATAGACCCGGATCTCGTACTGGGCATGCGTGTCTGCGCGCAGCCTCAGGAAGTGAAACAGGTTGTGCAGGTCCACCTTCCAGTACCATTGCGTGTAGATGTTCGCGGGCAGGTTCATCCGCGCCAGTTCGCGCGCCAGCCCAGCCTGCCCCTCCTGCGAGATCATCTCCTCGTAGTGGTCATAGGCCCGCCCCGCGTCGTCCTTCAGGTAGCGCAGCACGCGCTCGGCCTCTTCGCCCGTCAAAGCCTCGCCCCGGCCCTGGTTGTTGACGACGGATTGCGCCGCCAGATCCTCGACGCGGGGGATGTAGAATTCGCGGTCCAGGATCGAATACCGCGCCGAATACTCGTTGACGTTGGCCGTGCGGTGGCGGATCCATTGCCGCGCCACGAAGACGGGCAGTTTGACGTGCAGCTTGATCTCGCACATCTCGAACGGCGTCGAATGCCAGTGCCGCATCAGGTAGCGGATCAGCCCCTCGTCGTTCGAGACATGCTTGGTCCCCGCCCCGTAGGACACGCGGGCGGCCTGCACGATGGCGCCGTCGTCGCCCATGTAGTCGATGACCCGCACGAAGCCGTGGTCCAGCACGGGCTTGGCCTCGTAGAGGTGCTGCTCCAGCCCCGCCGCAACCGCCCGCAACGTGCGTGCGGGGGTGGAGCGAGCGTTCTGGATATCCTCCTGTTGTTCCGGGGTCAGGGGCATGGCACAGGTCCTGTGTGGTGGAATCGGTAAGGCGGCTGCGTGAAGCCATTTAGTGCCCTACCCGATCGCCACACCGCAAGACGATGAGGGCACATGGCCGACAAAGCTGTTGCGTATCTGGACCAGGCCGTCGCGCCCCGCCTGCGCGCGACCCTGCCTGCTGCGCTTGCCGCCGTGCTGCTCTTCGTCCTGAAACTGGGATGGGCCGCGCTCTTCGCCGTCCTGATCCTGGGCGCGATCATCGTCACGCGCCTGATCTGGTCGGACACCTGGACCGTGGCACGCTACGACGCGCTGGTCCTGTTTGCGCTCGGCACCCAGATCGTGTTCATCCGGACCGGGCTGGAGACCTGGGAAGAGGCCCGCGTCATCGCCATCTTTCACGTCACCGGCACGGCGATGGAGATCTTCAAGCTGTCGCAGGGGTCTTGGGATTACCCGGAACAGGGCATCCTCGAACTCGGCGGCGTGCCGCTGTTCTCGGGGTTCATGTATGCCTCCGTCGGCAGCTTCATCGCGCGGATGATCCGGCTCTTCCACGTGAAATTCGCCCCCTATCCGCCGTTCTGGATGACGGTGGTGCTGGGGATCGCGATCTACGGAAATTTCTACACGCACCATTACACCTACGACATCCGGCTGATCCTGTTCGCCGCAACGCTGATCCTGTTCTGGCGCACGCGGGTATGGTTCTACCCCGGCCCGTTCCCGGCATGGGTCCCCCTGCCGGTCGCGGCCCTGCTGTCGGCCGGCCTGCTGTGGATCGCCGAGAACATCGGCACCTTCACCCAGACCTGGACCTATGCCACCCAGGGCGATCTCGGGCTGGTGGACATCGGCAAGTTCGGCTCATGGTATCTGCTGCTCTACGTCGCCTTCGTGACGGTGACGCTGGTGATGCGCGACGCGCTGAAGCCCCTGCCCATGCGCCCCGCGCCCCGGCAGGACCCACGGGAAATTTACTGAACGCGCGGGCTGTTCTTGCGGACGAAGCGGGATAAGCTGTCGCAAACCCCACCAACAGGATCTTCGCCCATGGCTCTCCAATACCTGCACACGATGGTTCGCGTTAAGGACCTTGACGCCTCCATCGCCTTCTTCAAGCTTCTGGGGCTGGAGGAAACCCGCCGCATCGACAATGACGGCGGGCGCTTCACCCTCGTCTTCCTGTCTCCGCCGGGGCAGGACAATGCCAGCGTGGAACTGACCTGGAACTGGGACGGAGACGACGGTCTGCCATCGGACAGCCGCCATTTCGGCCACCTCGCCTACCGCGTCGACGACATCTACGCGCTTTGCCAGACGCTGATGGACAACGGCATCACGATCAACCGCCCCCCGCGCGACGGGCACATGGCCTTCGTCCGCTCGCCCGACAACATCTCGATCGAGCTGTTGCAGGAAGGCGAGGCGCTTGCCCCGGCCGAACCCTGGGCCACAATGGCCAACACCGGCCATTGGTAGGGGGCCGCCGCCTCGGCCCGGCGGCCACGATCGCCGTCCTTCTTGTCGGCCCGGTGCAGGCGCAGGACCAGTGCCGACTTGCGCTGCAACTGGGCCTTGACGTGTCCGCCTCCGTCGATGCGGCGGAATACCGGTTGCAGATCGGCGGGCTGTCTGCGGCCCTGATCGATCCGGCCGTGGTGTCTGCCTTCCTCAACGGCCCCGGCCCGGTGGCCCTGTCGATCTTCGAATGGTCCGGACGGTTCCAGCAGGACGTTCTGGTGGACTGGACCCTGATCTCATCCGAAGCCGACCTACTGCGGATCGCAGAGCGTATCGCGCAATCCACCCGCCGCAGCGAGGACTTCCCCACCGCCATCGGCTACGCGCTCGGCTTCGCCTCCACCCGGTTCCAGGAGGCACCCGCCTGCCTGTTCCAGACCCTCGACATCTCCGGGGACGGCCAGAACAACGACGGCTTTCCTCCGATCGCCGCCTACGAACATTTCGATTTCGAGAACGTCACAGTGAACGGTCTCGCCATCGGCGGCGCAAGCCGGGAGATCGAGGAATATTACCTCGCCGAAGTCATCCGCGGCCCCGGCGCCTTCGTGGAATATGCCGCGACGCACGCGGATTTCGCCGAGGCCATGCGCCGGAAGCTGGAGCGGGAACTGCGCGCGATGATCCTGGGCGGCGCGACGGAAACGGAGTCGGTCTTCTGAGCCGATCCAGAAGCCGCCGCGCCGATGGCTAAAGCACGTCGCGCACAAGCGGGGACCGGTCTTGCGCGTCGCGGACGTGCGGTATCAAACGGTCGGAGCGGGTCGCGTAACTGCGTATGAACGCGGCACGCTCCAGAATTGTCCGCCCGCGACCGCGCCCCCGGCGCGCCCGTGGCCAACCTTCCGCGCCCCCATTCATCTTGGCAAAAAAACTCATCTTCCGGCCCACGATCGGCCAATCGCCGTGCCGGACCGGACAACTCACACCGGCAGCAGCGCGGCGCCGACCCGGCGCCCCTCGGCCAGCAGCACGTTGTAGGTGCGGCAGGCGGCAGCGGAATCCATAGCCTCCACGCCGACCCCGGCCGCCTCCAGGGCGCGGCGCAGGTCGGCGGGGGCGTGGGCGATCATGGCTCCGGTGCCCAGCAGCAGCACGTCGATCTCGGGTGCTGCACGCAGCAATGCCGCGATGTCCTCGTAACCGCTCCACGCGCAGGCGCCCGAGGGAAGCAACAGCACGGCGCCCTGCATGACTTCGCCTCCGACACGGAAGAAGCCGGGGCCGTAGCCGTCCACCGGACGACTATCATCGAATTGGACTTCGTTCATGCGCATGTGGCGTTACCCTCCCCAGATCGGCAAGCCCGTCACGCCCGCCACTCCGATCAGGATATAGGCGATGGACCTGTAGAGAAAAGCCGCTTCCGGCCGGAACAAGCGGACGCCGATGAACCCGCCAAGCGCGTAGGGGCCAAGAAGGACAAGGCCCAGCCATAGCGCCGGGCCGTCGACCAGCCCTTGCAGCCACATCATCGGCGTCAGGAACAGCGCGTTGAGGGTCAGGAAACTGGCCAGGTTGCCCCGGGTCACCGCCACCGGCTGGTCGGTTCCGAGGTTGAACAGGATCACCGGCGGGCCGTTCAGGCCGGTCGATCCGCCACTGATCCCCGCCAATGCGCCGACGCCGATCCGCAGCCCCTGCCCGCCCCGCAGCGGCACCTTCCACCCGACCACCAGGGCCGCGAGCGTCACCAGCGTCAGGCCGCAGACCGCAGCGCGGATCGCCACCTCGGGCGCCAGCCGAAGAAGCGCGATGCCCAGCGGCATCGACAGAAGCGACACGGCCAGCATCAGCAGCGTCTGGCCCTTGTCCGCCACCGTCCATGCGCCCGGGAACACCGCCACCAGCGATCCCAGCGCCGAAATCGACAGCGCCACCATCGCCAGCGGCGGTGGCAGGATGATCGTGGCCAGCGGCATGAAGATCAGCGCCGAACCGAAGCCCGCGAAGCCGTAGACCATTCCCGCCACGAGCGAGAGGCAGGCCACCCAAGCCAGCCCCGGCGTCGAAAGCGCCAGCGCCAGGCCGTCAGGCATTTATGTTGGCGAATTGCGTGCCGCCCGGCCCGCCCGCACCGCCGGCCCCGCCCGACGGCTTGGACCAGTCGCGTTTCACACCGATCATCAGCACCACGTTCTTGGCCACGTAGATCGACGAATAGGTGCCCACGATCACGCCCCAGGCGATGGCGAAGACGAAACCGCGGATCACGTCGCCCCCCAGCACCAACAGCGCGATAAGCGCGATCAGCGTGGTGCCCGACGTCATCAGGGTGCGGCTCAGCGTCTCGTTCGCGCTCAGGTTCATCACGTCGCGCAAGTCGCGTTGCTTGTACTTGATCAGGTTCTCACGCAGACGATCGAAGATCACCACGGTGTCGTTGATCGAATAGCCCACGATGGTCAGCAGCGCGGCGATGGTGGCAAGGTCGAAGCGGATCTGGAGCAGGCTGAAGACGCCGATGGTCAGGATCACGTCATGGATCAACGCCGCCACGGCACCGATCGAGAACTGCCATTCGAAGCGCAGCCAGATATAGACCAGGATCGCGCCCAGCGACGCCGCGACCGCGAGGATTGCCGTCGTGATCAGCTCTCCCGAGACCTTGGGGCCGACGGATTCAACGCTTGGGAAGGTCATCTCCGGGTCGATCGCCGCCTGCAAGGCCGCTTCGATGGCCGCGATGATCTCGGGGGTGACGGCCTCGTCGCCCTCCTGCGCCTGAATGCGCACGGTGACGACATGCTGGTCGTCGGCGAAGGTCGGATCGAACACCTCGGAAATGCTCACGTCGCCAAGACCCACCGGCTCCAGCGCGGCGCGGTACTCACCCACGTCCACCGCGACCGAACTGTCGGTGCGGATCGTCGTGCCGCCAAGGAAGTCGATCCCGAAGTTGAGACCGACCATGGCCCAGATCGCAAGCGACGCGATGACCGCCACCACCGAAGCCCCGAAGGTCACACCGGCGAATTTGAAGAAGTCGATATTCGTTTCTTGCGGAACCAGGCGCAGGCGCATCTCTCAAACCTCGATCGTTTTCGGGCGACGCCGGTCGAACCAGGTCACGATAAGCAGACGTGTCACGTAGATCGCCGTGAACACGGAGGTCGCGATCCCGATCCCCAGCGTGACGGAGAAGCCGCGCACCGGGCCGGAGCCGAGCACGAAGAGGATGGTGGCGATGATGAAGGTCGTCAGGTTGGCGTCGATGATTGCGGAAAGCGCCCGCTCATAGCCCAACTCGATGGCGCGGGCGGGGCCGCGCGCGGTCTTCAACTCCTCGCGGATCCGCTCGAAGACCAGCACGTTGGCGTCCACCGCCATGCCGATGGTCAGCACGATCCCCGCGATCCCCGGCAGCGTCAGCGTCGCCCCGATCAGCGACAGCACGCCGAAAATCAGCCCGACGTTCAGCACCAGCGCGATGGCCGCGAACACCCCGAACAACCCGTAGCTGGCGATCATGAAGACCAGCACCGCCACGAAGGCCACGGTGGCCGCGATCTGCCCGGCGGCGATGCTGTCGGCGCCCAGTTCCGGCCCGATGGTGCGCTCTTCAAGGAAGGTCAGTTCGGCCGGCAAGGCCCCCGCGCGCAGCAGGATCGCCAGTTCGGTGGAGGATTCAACGGTGAAGTTGCCGCTGATCTGGCCCGATCCCCCGGTGATCGCCTGCCGGATGACGGGGGCCGAAATCACCTCGTCGTCCAGCACGATGGCGAAGGGCGCGCCGACATTGGCGGCGGTATAGGCCCCGAAGGCGCGCGCGCCGGTGGTGTCGAAGCGGAACGTCACCAGGGGCAGGCCGCTTTGCTGGTCGAAGCCGGGCTGGCTGTCCACAAGGTCGTCGCCGGTCACTACGGGGGTCTGTTCGAGGATGTAGAAAACGCCCTCGTCTTCGATATCGGGCAGCACGATCTGGCGCGGTTCCACGGCCTCGTCCGCGCTGGCGGCGCGGCCCACGACCGGGTGGAAGGTCAGGCGCGCCGTGGTGCCGATCAGGTCCTTCAACTCCTGCGCCGAACCGATGCCCGGCACCTGGATCAGGATCCGGTCGGAGCCCTGGCGCTGGATCGTCGGCTCTCGGGTGCCGGCCTCGTCGACACGGCGCCGCACGATCTCGATGGATTGCTGCATGGTGCGATCATCCGTGGCGGCCTGTTCGGCGGCGGAAAGCCGCACCGTCAGGACATCCCCCGCCGCGCCGACATCAAGCGAGGTCTCCCCGATGCCGCCGGTCAGGCTGACCACCGGCGTGCCCAGGGCGCGGGCGGCGGCGATGGCGGCGGACATGCCCTCGGGCTGGCTGATCCGGACCTGCAACACGCCCGGTTCCGCGTCGATCCGGCGGATGGTGCCGACGGTGTCGCGCACCTCGCGCAGCGCGTCGCGCAGGTCCGGCCACAGGCTGTCCATCCGCTGCGCGTAAACGTCTTCAACCCGCACCTCGGCCAGCAGATGCGCGCCGCCACGCAGATCGAGGCCCAGGTTCACCAGCGTCGCGGGCAGGAACGACGGCCAGGCCGCGACATCGGCCAGCAGTTCCGGGGTTTCCACCCCATCCCGCTCCATGGTGGCGATGGCATCGTTGTGCCGCTCCACCGTGCCATAGAACAAGTTCGGCATGGCGAAGCCGAGGCCTGCCAGCACGACCAGCACGATGAACAGCCGGTTCCACAGCGGGATCTGAAGCATGATCGGTCCTTGAAATTATACGCTGCGAAAGGGCTCGGGTCCGGGCCGCTCAGTCGTTTGCGGGTTCGGTCTTGGAGCGGACCTGCGCGATCGTCGGGCGCACGACGCGGATCTTCACGCCGGTGGCGATCTCGACCTCGACCTCGGTGTCGTCCTTGACCTTGGTGATCTTGCCGATCAACCCGCCCGCCGTCACGATCTCGTCGCCACGGCGCAACGCGCCGACCATGGCCTGATGGTCCTTCACCTTCTTCTGCTGCGGGCGGATCAAGAAGAAATACATGATCACGAGGATCAGGATCAGCGGAACGACCTGTCCGAAGGCTTCCATGGGCGGGGTCCTTTATGGCGGGGGCGGCCCCATCGGGCGACCTTGTTGAAAAGTTGCGGCACCCTAAGGGCGGCGTGGGGCGAGTGCAATAAGCCCTCGACGGCCAGATGGGCCTTTGCGCCCACGGACGCAAGGGCGAACCCTTTGCAACCCCGCGCGCCCCCTTTGCCGGGCGGCCCAAACCTGCTTTGCTCCCCCGCAGGTTACCCACACGGACAGATCACCGATGAGAGAGCCACTTCAAGACCTGCTGAGGCAGCCCGTGACACTGGCCGACCTGCTGCCATTCGTGCTTCTGGCGGCGCTGCTGGCGCTGGCGGTGACGCAATATTTCCACGCCGCCCGCGCCGCCGCCCGTGCCGCCGCCCGCGCCGCCGCTCCGGACCGGCCCCCGGCCAGGCGCGGCGACACCTTCCTGTCCCGCATCGGCCTCGGCTTCCTGCCAAGGCCCGTCGCGGTCGCCGCTCCGGCCTTCTGGGTCGTGCTTGCCGCCATGCTCGCCATTGGCATCGTGATCACCATCGTTTCGATCCCGGCCCTGATCCCGGCGGCCCTTGGCGACGGCGAAGACACCAGCCTGCGCTGGACCCTGCTGACGCTGACCGCGCTCACCGGCGCCATCGGGGCCGTCATCGCCCTGCCCTTCACGCTGATCCGCGTGCGCCAGAACGAACGCCAGACCATCGCCACCGAACAGGGCCTCGTCACCGACCGGATCAACGCCGCCATGGCCAGCCTCGGGGCGGACAAGGACACCAGCCGCCTGATGCGCTCGGTCAGCTACGAACGGGAGGGCGAGGCTCACACCGATTTCGAAGGGCGCAACACATCCTTCGTGCCGCCCGACGGGGCCACCAAGGTGACGCGGGGCGACTGGCAGGCGATTTCCCGCACGCTTCCGAACATGGAAGTCCGCGTCGGCGCGATCCACGCCCTTGGCCGCATCGCGCGCGAGAATCTCGCCTTCCATACCCAGATCATGGAAATCCTCTGCGCCTATGTGCGCGAGAATGCCCCGGCATGGGACGCGATGCCCCACGCGCTGCCAAAGTCTCCCGTCAACGACGCGGACGATGACGATGACGATGACGATGACGATGATCTGACACCGGACGCCATCAGGGCCTACCTGTTCGAATTGCAATCGGGCCTGCAATCGCTGCGAAAAACCCTCCCCCAGCCCCGCACCGACATCCAGACCGCGTTGGAGGTTCTGGGTCGCCGCACGGAGGACCAGAAACTGTGCGAAGGGGCATGGCCGGATGCCGATGGCAAGGCGCCCTGCCTGTTCGATCGACCCTTCCCGAAGCCGCCGCGCGACCCGGACACATGGTCCGCCGGCGCGCAGGCCGCATGGCGCAAGACATTCGACAGGTTCCGCGAAGATGCGCTGGTGCTATGCAGGGGTTTCCACTCCGCACGCACCTACCGCCACGACCTCCGCAACACCAACCTGCAAGGCTACGACCTGTCCCACCTCGACCTGCGCGGCGCACGCCTCGACGGGGCGCAGATGCAGGGGGCGAACCTCGACAAGGCGCAGATGCAAGGGGCGGACCTCGGCGCGGCGCAGATGTCGAACGATACGACCCTCACCGACGCTGCTCTCCGAGGCGCGGCGGTGAGGCAAGTGGATGATGCGACCACAGCACAACTACGCCCGTTCTGGACGGACATCTTCGCCGACGCCACCCTGCGCGACCGTGTCCCCGAACCCGACCGGCCCGCCCATTGGCCAAGAGACGTGCTCGTCTACCAACCGTGGTTCCCCGAAACCTCCCCCTTCCACATCGCGTGGCGCGCATGGGCCGACAGCCTCGACCCGCCCGCCGCCGCCCGACCCGACGACAGGCCGTAACCCCCATGAAACCCATGCCAAGCCGCGCCTTCCTGCCCCTCCTCGTCGCCGCCGCCCTCCACGGCCCCGCCCCCGCGGCCCGCGCCGACCCGGCCCTCTATCCACCCATCGCGCCCGCCTATCTCGCGGCCGAGATCCCCGCCATCGTGCGCGTGTCGCGCGGCCTTCTGGCACCCGGCAGCTGTTCCGGCGTGCTCATCACCCCGCGCCATGTCCTGACCGCCGCCCATTGCGCGCGCGGCGACGCCACCCGCGTGGTGATCTTCTCCCCCGGCTCCGAGACCTTGCGGCTGATCGTGCCGGTGACGCAGATCGCGCTCCACCCCGACAACAGCCCCGGGATGGACACCGCCTCCATCGGCACCGATCTGGCGCTGCTGACGCTGGCCTCCGACATCGCGCCTTCGGTGGCCCTTCCCCTGCCCCTCGCCCCGGACGACCTGCCGCCCGGCACGCCATGGCTTCTCGCCGGGTATCCGAACGCGGCCCATACCGCGCTCCACGCCCAGTTCGATTGCCAGGTCGCACGGGTCAACGGCGCGACCATCGGCAGCGATTGCCGCGTGGTGTCGGGCTTTTCCGGCGGGGCGGTCCTGGCGGAAACCGATGCGGGCTGGAGGCTGGGCGCGATCATCTCGGCCACACTCGGCGATGCCGACAGCCCGTTGCGCGCCCTGGCTGCGGCCATCGAACCGGCAACCTTCCCGGCCCTGGGCGCGGCGCTTGCAGGCCAACCGTCGCCGGCGCTCCAGATCGCCCCTACCGTTCCCGCCCCGGATCGGCCATAAGCGCGCCTGTCGCGCGTGGCCCCGCCGCGCGCCGCGTTGTCCGAGACAGGAGGCCATGACATGCACGACATCCGCGCGATCCGCGACAATCCCGCAGCCTTCGACGCCGCGCTGGCACGGCGCGGCCTCTCTCCCGTCTCCGCGTCCATCCTCGCCATCGACGAAGCGCGCCGCGCCGCGATCACCCAGGCCGAAGCCGCGCAGGCCGACCGCAACGCGGCCTCCAAGGATGTCGGTCGCGCCAAGGCGGCGGGCGACGAGGCGGAATTCGAACGCCTCCGCGCGCTGGTG
>Ga0100391_1005723_pt1 | contig 11474 bp, 6 predicted proteins | sample CryGeymeta201515_FD_81541 | JGI IMG/M metagenome (GOLD analysis project Ga0100391, IMG submission 81541) | Groundwater microbial communities from Crystal Geyser aquifers in Utah, USA - Crystal Geyser metaG 2015-15 | ecosystem: Environmental > Aquatic > Deep subsurface > Groundwater | place: USA...
AAAAGATTGTTCATAAATTTTTTAATTCACTGATAATGTGTTAATTACATAATAAACTTATGAACAGTCTCAAGCCTAATTTTTTATGCCTAATTTTGTTCCAAACCTTTTTAGACTGAACTCTTAATTATAATGTTTATCACGCCTTAAATGGACAAGAAGCAGTCGAAATATGTAATCGTGAGCCTGTCGATCTTGTCTTAATGGATATTAAAATGCCTGTGATGGATGGGAGTACCGCAGCAATACAAATCAGAAAAAATCATCCAGCCCTTCCTATTATTGCCCAAACCGCACATGCAGCGCACAATGAAATTGCAATATTTGAAAGTGCATTTGATGATTATATAACAAAACCCTTTACTAAAGAAAAAATCAGAAACACACTCAGGAAATTTCTTGATAAAAGATCGAGTACGAAGTAAGGCAAACATTTCATTTACTATTTTTTAATAAATTAGTAATCTTTTTTGTGGCATTTTTCAAAAGTTAAAAATCTGACTTTATTTAATACTAATCATTTTAGCATTTAAAAAAAATAAGTACTCACAGTATCATTGTAGCAAACAAAAACAAATGCGATAACCATCATTTTTATGTAATTTTGCGGGCTTTATTACGCTATCAAATAATATCTATTCCATTAAATATTCGATCCGTTCATGGCCCAACAGCAGCTCAAAAAAGAAATCCAACGAAGAAGAACATTTGCTATTATCAGTCACCCGGATGCCGGTAAAACTACATTAACGGAGAAACTTTTGCTCTATGGGGGCGCAATTCAGGTAGCCGGAGCTGTGAAATCCAATAAGATAAAGAAAACTGCTACTTCCGACTGGATGGAAATAGAACGGCAGCGTGGCATCTCTGTTGCTACCTCCGTGATGGGATTTGAATATAACGACTTAAATATCAATATTCTTGACACACCAGGTCACCAGGATTTTGCCGAAGATACCTTTAGAACACTCACTGCCGTTGATAGCGTAATTGTTGTGATCGATGTAGCAAAAGGCGTTGAGCCTCAGACCGAAAAATTGGTTAAAGTTTGCCGGATGCGCAAAACACCCATCATCGTCTTCATTAACAAACTCGACCGTCCCGGTAAAGACGGTTTTGAATTGCTGGATGAGGTAGAACAAAAACTCGATTTAAAAGTTACACCTCTTAGCTGGCCTGTAAATATGGGGCCGGAATTTAAAGGTGTTTACAATATCTTCGATGAAAACCTTTATCTTTTCGAGCCCGGAAAACAACGCATCGAAGAAGGTATCTCCATAAGCGATCTCGATGATCCTGAATTGGATGAATACCTGGACGAAGACGCAGCATTGTTGCGCGAAGAGCTCGAACTCATTCATGGTGTTTATCCAAAATTTGAACGTGAACAATACCTTGACGGAAGAATTTGCCCCGTATTTTTTGGCAGTGCACTCAATAATTTTGGCGTTAAAGAACTGCTCGACTGTTTTATTCGTATTGCTCCCACTCCTGTTGGCAGGGAAGCCGAGGAAAGAAAAGTTGTTCCTGAAGAAGAAAATTTTTCGGGTTTCGTTTTTAAAATCCATGCCAATATGGATCCTAATCACCGCGACAGGATTGCTTTCGTTCGGGTAGTCTCTGGACAATTTGAGCGCAACAAACCCTATCACCATGTTAGGCTTGGCCGCGGCTTGAAGTTTTCGAACCCAACAGCATTCATGGCTCAAAAAAAATCCATCCTGGATGAAGCCTTTCCAGGAGATATCGTTGGCTTGTATGATGCGGGCAACTTCAAAATCGGCGACACACTTACCGAAGGCGAAAACCTTCATTTTAAAGGAATACCAAGTTTCTCGCCCGAGCTTTTTCGCTATGTTGAAAATGCTGATCCAATGAAATCAAAACAGCTGGCCAAAGGTATTGATCAGTTAATGGATGAAGGTGTTGCACAGTTGTTTACGGGAAAAGCTACAGGAAGAAAAATAATCGGAACAGTAGGTGCCCTTCAGTTTGAAGTGATTCAATACCGGTTGTTACACGAATACGGAGCTTCCTGTCGCTACGAACACATAACCCTCTACAAAACAGCATGGATAACCAGTGAAAACAAAGCCATGCTCGACGACTTCAAAGCACGCAAAGCTTCTTACCTGGCCTTCGACAAAGAGGGACGGGATGTTTTTTTAGCTGACTCGCCTTATTCGCTGCAAACTGCTATGGAAAAATATCCGGATATCAATTTTTATTTTACTTCGGAATTTTAATTTTCACGCCAGTTATATCATCTAAATCAGTAATTTATTGCGGTATAAATTAACTCAAATCTTGTTTTTTTGACTGATTAGAGTCATTCAAGCAGCTTTTTATTGGGTTAGGTTGTCATTATTTTTCTGTAAAGTGTATTTTCGTAGCTGAATTCAAGTTTATTAAAACGTTAATTTATTACTTAATGAAAAGTTTCTATATTTTTTTAATTAGCATCTCTTTCTTCTTTGCCAACATTTTTTCAACCTTAAACGCTCAAAATCAAGCTAAACCATCTGAATATCCTTATTGGATTGAAATGATGCAGGATCAAAATGCCAACTTTAATGCCACAGTGGAGGCTTTTGAGGCCTACTGGGAAAACCGCGAAATAACCAAAGGAAGTGGCTACAAACCTTTTAAACGTTGGGAATATATGATGAGTCAGCGTGTAAATCCGGATGGCAGCAGACCTGCTCCCGATCGCGAACTCAAAGCACTTCAGCAATTCAGAAACACACGCAGCAATCAAACCACTGGTGGCGATTGGGAAGCTCTTGGTCCTTATGCTGTGCCATCCGGATACAATGGCTATCGTGGCCTGGGTCGCATCATCGCACTCGCATTTCATCCCACAGACGAAAATCATTTTTATATTGGTGCACCTGCTGGTGGCCTTTGGGAAACAACAGATCATGGTGCAAGTTGGGAAGTTTTGACTGATCATTTGCCTACTTTGGGTGTATCGGCAATTGTGGTTGACTACAGCAATCCTGATTTAATCCTTATCGGAACAGGCGACCGCGATGCGGGAGATGCACCAGGATTGGGTGTTTGGCGGAGCAACGACGGAGGGCTGAACTGGGAAATCAGTAACAATGGCATGGGAAATGCAACAGTTGGGAGAATGATTCAGCATCCCGATTTTCCAGAAACAATTTTTGCCGCAACCAATGGAGGTATCTTTGTTTCCGACGACTCAGGACTCAACTGGAGCCAGGTACGCTCAGGAAATTTCAAAGAGATCGTCTTCAAGCCCGGTGATCCCGAAATTTTATACGCTGCTACTGGCGGAAGCTTTTACCGCTCTGATGACGGAGGGAACAATTTTTCGCAAATCACCAACGGTCTTCCGGGCGGAGCACGTGGTGTGGTTGGTGTGTCAGAAGCCAATCCCGAAGTGGTTTATTTTTTGCTAACCAATTCCGATTCCTTCAAAGGCTTATACCGCTCCGATGATAGTGGATTAAGCTTCAACATGCGTTCCAATTCGCCTAATATCATGAGCTGGGATTGTAACGGTGGAAGCGGCGGCCAGGCTTGGTACGATTTAGATATTGCCGTCGATCCGCTTGACGAAAATGTTATTATCGCTGGAGGCGTAAACAGCTTCAAATCGACAGACGGTGGCAGCAGCTGGTTTATTCGTTCGCACTGGTATGGCGGATGTGGCGTTGAATCTGTTCATGCCGACCTTCATATTTTAGAATACAATCCTGTGAATGGCCGTCTTTTCGTTGGTAACGACGGTGGAGTTTATTGGACAGCAGATGGTGGAGTAAACTGGGAAGAAATCACAAATGGTCTGATAATCAGTCAAACATATAAACTCGGAGTAAGTCAAACAAATCCTGATTATGTCATTAATGGCTATCAGGACAACGGCTCCTCAACCTTTGTTGGCGGAACAGAAAACTGGGTAAATGTAGGTGGTGGCGATGGCATGGAATGCGCCTACGATCCTACTGATGACCGATATTCCTACTCAACAGTTTATTATGGCTCAATTGACAGAATTTATAACCATAATAACCAGGGACAAATTGCAGGTCAGGGCACAAATGGCATCACCGAAAGTGGAGGTTGGGTAACGCCATTTCTGATTGATCACGAAGATGGAAACATCATGTTTGTGGGTTATAAAAATATCTGGCGAAGCACCAATATCAAATCAGGCGGCACAAGTACCGTTCAATGGCAGAAAATCAGCAGCATGAACAATACAAATATGAACGTTATGGCGCAGTCCAGAGCTAATACTTCCATTTTGTATGTTTCGAGCGGAGAGAAGTTTTGGTACACCGAAAACGCCAAAGGCCTGCTTGTTGAGTGGATAAGCCGCACCAGCAACCTGCCCTTGCCAAATGCTATCACTGCATTGGAAACCAGTCCCTTTGATGAAAATGTAGTGTATATGGCTCAGCAAACCCGCATCTACAAATCGGAAGATAAAGGCGCCAGCTGGGACGAAATCACAGCAAATCTGGGTAATATTCAAATCAATACGATCGCTCTTTACAAAAATGCTCAGGAAGCTTTATACATCGGAACCGATGTTGGCGTTTTTTATAAAGATGCCAGCCTCGACGAATGGATCGAATTTGGTAATGGCATGCCAGCCAGCGCCAAAGTAACAGAATTGGAGTTCTATTATGATACTGAAGATATGGCCGGAGATCGCCTGCGCGCTGCTACTTACGGACGTGGATTATGGAGCTCTGCTCCTTTTATAGGAACACTTGAAGCAGATTTTGAAGCTTCTTCAACCACAATTGCTGCAGGTTGCACTATCGATTTTACAGACCTTACAACAGGAACACCTTTTGAATGGTCATGGTCATTTAATGGCGCCTCACCTTCAAGTTCAACAGAACAACACCCGCAAGGGATTTTATATGAAGAAGAAGGCGTTTACACCGTAGCGCTTACTGTTACAAATCCATTGGGAATGGATACGCATCAAAAAACAGATTACATCACAGTAACAGCAGCTGCTGCACCTGTTGTAGCATTTGATGCAGATCAAACTTCGGGCTGCACCGGTATGGTTGTAAGTTTCACTGACCGCTCCGATAACTGCCCCAATAATTGGCAATGGTTTTTTGAACCCAGTTCAGTTACATTTATTGAAGGCACAGATGAAAACTCACAAAATCCTGTGGTTCAATTCAATGAAGATGCCGACTACAGAGTTGCACTTGTTGCCGGTAACACAACAGGAACAAACGAGCTTGTTATCGAGAACTTTATCCAAACTGGTGGGATTTCAATTCCTTACGAAGCAAACTTTGATGCCAACGATCTCAGCCAAACCGACTGGACAAGCGATAATCCTGATAATGGAAGAAGCTGGGAATTGCTTTCGGTAGATGAAGCACATACTGTTTGGATGAATTTTTTCAACTATACCAGCATGGGTGCACGCGATTACTTAATTAGTCCGGTACTTAACTTACGAGATTTCGACAACGCCTACCTGAGATTTGACTATGCCTATGCGCAACGCTATATGCAAAAAGATTCGCTGATAATTAGTATTAGCGCCGATTGCGGTGATTCATGGGCAAGAATTTACGCAAACGGTCCTGATGGAAATGGCATTTTCGAAACTGCTGAACCAAACAATAGCTATTTTGAGCCTGCTTTTGATGATGACTGGTGCGGACAAGGCTATGGCGCTGATTGCCCAATGCTTGACTTATCAGAATGGGCCGGCTTGTCGAATCTCCGGATTCGTCTCGAATCTTATAACAATTACGGTAATAACCTTTACATCAAGAATCTGACAATCTCTAACATCACAGATCTTAAAGACTGGCAGACAAGTAAATCGCTACTCGTTTTTCCAAATCCCGCAAGCGATTATGTGGTGGTACAACATGCATCAGAGTCTGGTCAGGCTTTAATTAAACTGTCTGATTTGAATGGAAAAGTTATTTATGAAAAATTGACTTCAGACAAAGCACATGTTATCAGCACTAAAATGTTGCCCAATGGCTCCTACTTGCTAACGGTAACTTCCGATGGCCAAACAGCTCAAAGAAAATTGATCATTACTAAATAATACCAGCACACCGCTATCAAGAATTTCTAACACACACAAAAAAATGAAAAAAACAATTTTTATCATCCCCGTATTCCTTTTGTTCAGTCTAACAATTTTCGGACAGTCCGAAATGTATAGGGGAAAAGCCGAATCAAGTGTAAAGACTTCTTTTTCTGAGATCAAGGAAGAAGCAGCAAAATATGGTGATCCTGAATACAATCAATTCAAGAAACCTAATCCGCAACGGGTATTTCCGGCACATGAAATCAGTCCCGATGAAGTTTTATTTATCGGTGGCGAACTGATTCAAAACACTGGAAACAGAGAAGTTTCTCCATTGCCAGATACAACCTTTTTGGGATTGGAAGACTCCGGAAATTCTATTCCACCTGATGTGAATGGTGCTCCGGGTCCTGATCATCTGATGGTTACACTCAACACCCAAGTTAGAATACAGGATCGAATTGGGAACAGCTTAGGAACAGTCTCGCTTGGAATGTTTTGGACAGACTTACCAGGAGGAAGCACTTTCGATCCCAAAATTCTGTACGATTTTGAAGAAGAAAGATGGATCTTTGTGACCTGTTCGGGCAGCACACCCGGAGAATCCAGAATTTATATGGGAGTGTCGGCCAGCAGCGATCCTGCAGGAGAATGGTACCTCTACTCCTATCTTGCAGATGTCACCAATCAGGTTTGGTTCGATTATCCCAGTATAGGATTTAATGGCAAATGGATTGTTGTTTCAGGAAATATGTTTGGCAATGGTTTTTACAGCACTGTTTATGTTTTTGACAAAATGGCCATGTATGCCGGAGCAGAAGTCCCTGACTTTACGCGTTTTACAACAACGCAAGGCTTTACGCTCGTACCGGCTATCACCTTCGATGCCGATGAAGAAGACGTCTATTTGATCTCCTCAGCAAATGGCAATCAGGGTGGCAACGGCTACATCCGCATGTTCAAAGTGAGCGGCGAAACTGCTGAACCTGATTTTGAATTCCTGGGAACTGTCGGAACTCCAAACCCCTGGGCTGGCTCAGTTGGAGGAAGTGGTGATTTCCTCCCACAAATGGGATCGGAACAAGATATTAATGCAGTTGATCATCGTATGGAAAATGTGATAATGCGCAATGGCAAATTATGGGCTACACATCATGTGTTTTTGCCCGCCAACAACCCGCAACGTACAGCTGTTCAGTGGTGGAACCTCACGCCCGAAGGAGAAATCCTGCAATGGGGTCGTATCGACGATCCTGAGGGCGGCATGTCGTATGCCTTTGCAACGATTGCCGTAAATGAATTTGAAGATGTGGTGATTGGGCACAATAATTTCTCCGAACAACAATATGCCAGTGCTGCTTATTCGTTCCGTTATCACGATGATCCACCCAATACTTTCCGCGATCCTTTCCAATACAAAGATGGTCTGGCTCCCTATTATAAAACTTTCGGCGGAGGCCGCAACCGCTGGGGTGATTATTCTGCAACCATGTTAGATCCTGCTAATGGACACGATTTCTGGATTTTACAGGAATATGCTGAACTGCCATCCGGTGGTGATCGATGGGGAACACAATGGGCTTACTTGCGCGTTGCTTTTGAACCCATTCCAGATTTTGAAGCCTCACACACTTTAATACCCGTTGGAGAAGTTATTGATTTTAAAGATCTTACTGCCGGAGTACCGGACAGTTGGGAATGGACTTTCGAAAGTGCCGAACCTACATCTTCTTCCGCACAAAATCCAAATGGTATCCAATTTCCGGAGGAAGGAACATTTTCTGTAAGTTTAACAGCATCAAATAGTTTTGGGTCAAATAGTGTTACGAAAAATGCTTTTATCACTACAAGTAGCACTTTGCTTCCTGAAGTTGATTTTGAAGCTTCAGCATCCTTGATTTGCACTGGGGGTTCGGTTAGCTTTACTGACCTGAGTACCTATATGCCCCGAAGCTGGGAGTGGAGTTTTACACCCGAAACGGTTACTTTTATTGAAGGAACCGATGCTTTTTCGCAAAATCCTGTGGTGCTGTTCGATGTTCCGGGAGATTACTCGGCAACCCTTACCGCTACAAACCTTAACGGAAGTGCCTCCGAAACCAAATTTGATATGGTTCGGGTTGGCGGTGAAATATTGCCCTACGAAACCTATTATCAGGAGGTATCCTTTGAAGCTGCCGGATGGGAAATCTGGAACCCCGATAATCAAAACACCTGGGAAATCACTACTGTTGGCGGCCTACCCGAATCAGATAAAGCTGCAATGCTCGACTTCACAAACTATTTTGCTATTGGTCAGCGCGACAGACTCATCTCTCCCCCCTTAAACTTTTCTGGTTTTGACCAAGTTAATCTCGCCTTTAAGCATGCCTATGCCAAACGTCATGATGCTTATGCTGATTCGTTAATCATTTATGTAAGTAGTGATTGTGGCAACAGCTGGATAAGGATTTTTGGTGACGCAGAAAATGGTACAGGTAATTTTGCTACTCACCCGCAGGTTGAGGGTTTTGTTCCAACAAATGTTTGGGATTGGTGTGGCGTGGAATATGGTGCAGATTGTATCAGTTTGAGCCTGAACGAATGGGCAGGGCAATCTGATGTTCGCGTTGCATTTGAAACTTATAGTTTTTATGGCAACCCACTCTATATCACAGCTGTAGAACTTGGAGCAACGGTTAATGTTCCTCAGGTTACGGAAGAGATTTCTGAGTTTCAAATCATTCCAAATCCTTCCAATGGAATCTTTAAACTGCAATGGAAAGAAAAAGTAAAAATGGAAAATATTGAAGTTTTGGATATTACAGGAAAACAGCTTTTCGGAAAACAGACACCTTTAGCTGACGATTCGTACGACTTCTCTTTCTTACCAAAAGGGGTTTATATCCTGAGAATAAATACCGGCGAAAAAGACTATAAGCAAAAATTAATCATCGAATAATTGAGCAAGAACATAAATGCCGGAAATTTCCTCCGGCATTTTTTATTTTGAAAGAGCCTTCAAGAGCAGCCTTGCAAATCAGCAGAAAAGTTTAATTTTGCACCACTTTAACCGGCCCCATAGTTCAATGGATAGAATTTCAGATTCCGGTTCTGACGATTTGGGTTCGAATCCCGATGGGGTCACAAATATATTTATAAAGCATTCATTTTGAGTGCTTTATTTTTTTATGGGTAAATAATAGGTAAAGAATATTGTTGTACGTTAATTTTCCATCGGAAAAAATAGGTTTTCTGCCAGTCCTTAACTGATTGTTGTTTTATGCCTGATTCTTGCAAACTTGTTGTTGAATTTAGATAACAAATAAAATCCGTACTTATTCCGTACTTTTTCCGTGTATTCTGATTGTCAGGCATATATGATAAAAAGTTAAGCAAGAAATTACGAAAACCTAACAGGGCGGTGCGGGGTGAATAAAGAAACAAAGTAACTAAAAAAATATCAGTTTGTAGTTAATTAACTGATTATCAGATTTAATAAATTCAAATAACAAGATTTTAGGCAGAATGCGTAATTTTTTGGTTCTGTTAATTTTTGCTCTATAAAACAAAAAAAGCCTGATTTTTAGTCAGGCCATTGTTATAAAGCTCTCTGGTAACTTATTCCAGATATTCCTTTTTTACCCGCTCTAAGCGTTCTGTTAAACTTTCATTTGAAAGGGTTTTTACTGCTTCAATCCTTTTGCTAAATGGATTACTTAGAACGGCTGCTTCTGATTCCTTTTCCTTTGGTTCAGGTTTGGACTTTTTACCAATCTTTTCAGCATAAAGCACAATATCCAGGGCAACATTTTGTCCGGTTACTTTTTCAATTCCTGCCAGGTTCCCGTTTCCGTTTACTTCAATAATGTACGGTTTGTCGTTGTCTTTATTATCCCTGATAATATCAACTGCACAAACTCCAAGGCCTACCGCTTGCGCTGCTTTGATTGCAAATGCTGTTTCCTCATAAGTTAGTTTAACCTTTTCTCCCTGGTGCGAAAGGCTGTAATTAGACCTAAAATCTTTGTCCAGGGCAAAGCGTTTGTAAGCGGCTGAAACTTTGCCATCAACTACATAGGCTCGAATATCAGTCTTTGGCTCTCCAGAATCAATGAATTTTTGGAGTACAATGTTAATTCCTGACTTGCTGAAAGCTCCCAGGGTTGTACTGATTCCTAATTCATCTGAAAGAATAAAAACTCCGGCTCCCTGGCTTCCGTGTGTGGTTTTGCAAACAATGGGTGCGCCGTCCAAAGCCTTTGTAATGAAATTAAAGTCTGCTGGTTTCTGGCTAAACAAGCTTCTGATTGTCCTAACCTTTCCCTGGCTCAAAAACTGACTGCTCAAAAACTTGTCGCTGGCAATCCTTAATCCGATTGAGTCCGAAGTTACCGGAATTTTCATGTTTCCTGAAAGGTGTTCAGTTACAACACAACCATATTCAAAAACGCTGGCTCCGGCAAAGCGTGGAATAATAACATCATATTCCTTTGAATGTACTCTCCTGGCATCCTCTTTGGAATCCTTCAGGTAAATTTTGTCATGGCCAGATTGTATGGAACTGACATAGCAAATAAAATCTGCTGGGTGTTGTACGCTAACTTCATGTTTGCGTTTTTCGGCTTCTTCTTTAATCCTGGTTACTGAGTAACTGTTAGGACTTCCGGTTAAAATTAAAATTTTCATGGGTATAAAGTTTAAAGTTTAAGTAAAGTAAAGGCTGATCTGGTCAATAGTAAAGGACAACTATTCAAACTTCCTTAACTCGTTGAATATCTTATGATATTCTTGATTTAACTCTTTTGATTTTTGGTTGTGGTGAGCAATAAGTTTAAGGTTTGTTCTTTTGACTGGTGCGTTTTTAGGTGCATCTATTCCAGGCAAAAGATTAAAGATCAAAAAGGCTGTTAAATAAACATTATTCCGGTCTCTGTTCCTGGTGTTATCTGCAATTTGTGAAAGATTGTCAATCTTTTCAAGTCTTACAGCATAATTGTATAAATCCAAAATAAATTCAAACATGGCGTTTCCAAAAAAATTTTTATTGTGATTGCATGAATTTTTTTCAATTTCATACATTTTTAAAACATGAAATAAATTTGATTGAAATTCAGTTTGTTGTCTCATAGCATTAATTTTTAAGGTTTACGTTTATTCAGAATAAAATCATTGAAGTCATGAAAGTCTGGGTAAAGCTCCAGGCTCCGGTTTATGCAATTGCCAAACATGGCCTGTAAATTGTTGGTGGCTCCGGTTCCTGCTGGGTCATTGTCCAGGAATAGGTTTATTATTGAGGCTTTTTCAATGGCTGGCCTTGCCTTTTTGATATTGCTAAGGCTGTTTAAAACAATGGTGGTGTTTCTAAGTTTGGGAGTTTTGAAATATACCAAACAACTCATATAGTCGTGAAAGCCTTCAAATAAATTTAAGTCGTTCC
>Ga0100391_1005730_pt1 | contig 11459 bp, 7 predicted proteins | sample CryGeymeta201515_FD_81541 | JGI IMG/M metagenome (GOLD analysis project Ga0100391, IMG submission 81541) | Groundwater microbial communities from Crystal Geyser aquifers in Utah, USA - Crystal Geyser metaG 2015-15 | ecosystem: Environmental > Aquatic > Deep subsurface > Groundwater | place: USA...
CTCGGAACGGAGAAAAGGTCGGCCCTAGTAAATTGCCGAGTTTCTCCAAACCACCCTACCTAGCCGAACGTAGCCCTAGAGAGCTGGCATAGTCGAGAGAACGCGGTAGCGTTCGCTCGTACTGTACAGTAGCTAGACCCTAACCCTAACTAGGAGTCTTAACTGTACACTAAAAACGAGAAAGTTTTAGAAGCAGAATCCAATCTGCTGGCTGATCGACCAAAATACAATTGGATTCTTTTATCTGTACACTAAAAACCAGAGGGTTTTAGAAGCAGAATCCAATCTACTGGCTGATCTACCAAAATCGAATTGGATTCTTATCTGTACACTAATAACTAGTAGTAGTAGCACTGGTAGAGTAGTAGTACTACCTGTTACTACTACTACTACTAGCTACTAGCTAGCTAGAGTAGGTAGTAGTAGGTACTACGAGTAGTAGACTACTCCGTAGCTACTACTGAGTACTAGCTAGTAGTAGACTACTAGTCTACTATCTATTCCAAAAATAATGCAGCAGCATGTTCCTTCCTAACCCGAAGACTACCAAGCCACTTCCTACCATACAATTTTGGCTCCTTCTTCTAACTTTTGTGTGTCTGCATCCTACTAATATCACTACTACTAGTGGCTTACAACCGTCAATCCCAACGAGTATGAGGCAATCAATAAAACTTAATTCTAATGATTCAGACGAGAGACGGATGACGAGGTTTGAATCGCCGACGCCCTCTTTGAGTCAAACGAGTCTGGGAGAATCCGACGGAGGGTCCGCCGAACCAAAATTCAAATTTGGAGTCATTGCCGATATACAGTATGCTCCCATTCCTGACGGATATTCCTTTGCGGGCGCCCTGCGATATTACCGACATTCCCTGCACGTAGCTCGTCACGCTGCTCAACATTTTGAATCCGAGGCAGTAGATTTGGTCCTGAATTTGGGTGACATCATCGACGGTAAATGTCAAGACATCGTGAAGCATGGTGGAGATCCTCTGCCCGAGGGTGCCGATCCAGGTTTGCTGGCTGTCGATGATGTGTTAGAAGCCTTGAAGATGTACCAGCAAGGACCCGTCCTTCACACCTACGGCAACCACGAGCTGTACAATTTAGATCGTAACGAGATTGGGAAAAAGTTAAACATTCCTTTTCACAAGGAACCATGCGGTGATCTGGTTGGCTATTACTCGCATGCTCATCGTGGGGTGCGATTTGTGGTGATTGACTCGTACGATGTCGCTATAATGCAAAGGTGTAAAAGTACGTCGGAAAAATATAAAGAGGCGAGCAATATTTTGGCCCGAGAAAATCCCAACTTTCCCCACAATGGCAATAGTGGTGAAGGTTTGGAAGATGAAAACCGAAGATTCGTGGAGTTCAATGGAGGTGTTGGTGCCCCACAGCTCGAGTGGTTGCGAGAGACATTGTTGTTGTCAAGAGAAGCAGACGAAAAAGTTGTTATTATATCTCATCAACCGATATTGCCCGGTTCCTCGAGCTCGGTATGTCTGATATGGAATTACGAGGAAGTGCTGGCTGTCCTTCGAGAATTTAAGGACGTTATCGTGCTTTCTCTCGCGGGCCATGCACACAAAGGAGGCTACAAACGCGATGACCGGAGTGGAATTCACTTCAAGACCGTCGAGTGCGTCCTGGAAAGCCCGCCACCACAAACGACGTTTGGCGTTGTGGAATGGTACGACGATTGCCTGGTCCTTCATGGCTACGGGGATTGTCCCACGACTCATTTCGATTTTGAACATCTTGCAGCAGCCAAGGAGGGTGCCGTCTTCAAACCAAACGTATTGGCAATCTAAAAAAATGTCTTGCTAGTAGACTTTTACACCTACCCCAGAATATTGAATGAATATACTCTACAGTACTACTAGGGATTACTGTACTCTTACATTTTTTACTAGTTACTATTCCAATAGTACTGTATGACAGTAGCTCTAGCTAGAGTAGAGAAAAGTAATGTTTCTTTTAGGAAGATAAGCCACCCGGGCAATGTCAAAATTGAATGCCACGACCACGACTACAAAGCAACATCGTATTTTTGAAAGAGTTGCAAGATCAACAGAGATAAAAACAGGTTCGCACTGTAGAAGTAAAGCCTTTAAGAGGCCGAGGCGAATAATAGAATCGTACTCGTACTTTATAAATACGGCTATGAACGATAAGCACGACGGTGATATCCACATCATCCACATCCTTAACCAAGATGAGGACGACGTTGAGGAGGATGAAAACGACACCGAAGCAGAATCCTTGATCGTCACTTCCCAGTCTGCTGCGAGTCCAAAATCCGCCATGAAGCAACTGGCCAGTGAATTCAAAATTGATTTTGATTGGGCCCCGCTTCTCCTCAGAAAATTCAAATATCCGCTGATATTGCTGATCATTTCGGGGCTGGTGGTTATTGTCAGTGATTGGGCTAACGTGCACGTGAATGTTCACATTGAACTGCACAAAGGCTCGGGGACGCCAACAGCAGAAAGCTCTACCAAGAGTTCCCAATCGACAAATATTTCGACGACAGACTTGTCCTCATCGGATCCAGCATCAAAATTGCCCATGACCATGCCAGTGTTACCTACTCATACAGTGGCTCCGAGCACACTAGCTCCTGCCTTGCCTCCTGTTGATCCGAATACGCTTCCCTACTACAAGATCAATGATCCAACCATTGAATTGGATAAAGCGATAGACCATCCATGGGTACGATATCATATTGACTCTGCAAGGAACGAAAAGCCGAAATTGAGACTCGTTTTGACAGATTTTGGATGGAACCATCCGGATACGACAGATGGTTTATCTTATTTTCGCACCAAACGATCACGAGAACTTCTTCAGGGATACCTGGATCATCCTTATTTTGATCCGACCTTTCGTTGGACAGAGCACTTAACAACACCTTCCGACATTGATACCGATCCTAGCGTCCAGACGATTATTTTGATGGATTTAGAATCTTGCTTTGAAAATAATTACCCGTTTTACACAGGGACATCCCCGCGAGCCAACGCTGATTTGGAGGGTGGGAGAGCCTTCAAATCCGTTCCCAATGACCCCTCTCCCTGTTATTTTTACGATGATTGTTACCCGTATATGGAGCAAGTGTTGCAGTCGCCCATCATGGCTCAAGGCGATGGACATTTTATATTTATCGATTGCACGGGCCATTGGACGTGGGATGAACGATTTCCCATGACGGTGCGCCACGCGAACTTGACAACCACACAACTATCCTTTGTTTCGATTTCCGTGACTTATGAAAAGATTCGCGAAGATTCTGATATGGGTCTACCTCCACCGGCTATCCATCCCATCCAACTGAAAGCGGACGAAATCAGAGACATTCGCACCTGTCAGAGTGAAGATTCCGATCATCGATACTTTTATTTGAGTTTTATTGGTGCCGACCGAAAAGACGATAGTCCACGCGAGGAGTTGTTCAAGCTCAGCAATGATCGCGATGTTCTGCTCATGAAAACAAATGACTTTAACAAAAAGTACCAGGGTGGCCACACCTTTGATGAAGTTTCGAGAAGGTCGCGCTTCGCGGCAACTCCGCGCGGGGACTGTCTCTTTAGTTACAGATTCCATGAAGTTTTGAGCGCGGGTGCAATTCCAGTAGTGTATGCTGACGGATGGGTCCTAGGCTTTCGCAAAGAACTGGTAGATTGGACCAAGTGCGCGGTGGTCATTCCTGAGAACGACATTGCCAAGACGCTGGATATTCTGAGAGGCATTTCGGATGAAAAGCGCTGTGAAATGCGAAATTATTGTTACGACATTTACACAAAATATCTATCCACACCAGCGGGGACTATTGTTGGGATTGTGGACAGTGTTTTAGCTATGAAGGCACAGAGGAAGTTGGATGGCAGTCGCTGAAGGCGGAATTAAGGTTGGAACTATCATTCGTGACTGACAATTAAATTTTCCCTGATCCAAAGACACGTGCTGTATTGTGCATTACCTCAACAAGACCCTGATGTTGTAATGTTTTGTCTGTTGTTTGCTAGCCAGAGCTCCTACTTTTTTGTCACCCTACAGTTACTATTATTTCGGTCTGTGAAAAAGATGAGTCGCTAAACACTCCATAAATTCCGTAACAGACTAGTGAAATATGCGCCGAGATCTTAATCGATTCACGACCAGCATCTTCCTGTCGGGTATCCTGTCGGTTCGTGCATTTACCTTTGTGAGTCCGCCTTTCATCTACAGCATCAGATACCAAGCTGTGCCATCACAGCAGCTTCTTCGGCGAACAATGGCAGCTGTTTCCAACTCTAAATCAGCCGGGGGGTGTAGTGGAGAGAGAGATGACAGTGACAAAGAAGTCCCAGAAGATAAACCAGTATTAACCAAGATCCATACCATGACGGTGTGTATGGTACCACCACCACAATATACATCTGTTTGGGAAGCGGTCACAAGACTTCGCACAGAACAAAAAGATCCAGGCTTGTTCCGATGGCCTCCTCATGTTAATTTGCTCTATCCCTTTCTGGATGTCAAAATTACGGATGAGCACGAGGGAAGCATCCACCAAGAAAAGTTGATGCTCCTTGCTCAGGCTACAGAGCAGTGTGAACCATTTCGAGTCTCGCTGGATTCGTTTGGACAATTTGGAGGGAAGTCTCGTGGAGTCTTGTGGTTGCGTCCGAGAAGTTTTGAGTTATCTGAAAACGCCGACAGCACAGAAAGGGATGTTGTTGAACCGTTGGTTCGTCTACAATCTGCCTTGTTTCAACACTTTCCAGAATGCGCAGATCAAATCAAGCAAGGAAATTTTACACCTCATATGACTGTCTCCCACTATCCATCATTGGAAAAGGCAGTGGAAGGACAAGCTCATGCCGAGACTTGGTGGTCGCCTAAGGAATTTGACGTGACTGAAATTTATCTTCTAAAGCGAGTCGGAGACGATGGTCAATTCCAAATTATGGCCACCTTGCCATTGGGAAGGACGGAAAAACAAATGCAACTTCATGATCCGCCGATACCCTTTCCAGATATGCCAATGGAAGAAGAAGAATGGGTTCGGGAGGAGCGTATGAAAATGAAAGTTAGACGCAATAGCAAGGGAGGACGTGTTAGTCAAAGCAGGAGTAACAGAAATCAGAAGGAACGACGAGATAAGATGCCTAGTCGAAGCACTGATACTCCGGAAGTCATTGCACAGAAACAGGCGGAACGAACAGCCAAGCGCGAGCGCCTGGCTCGGAACGCCGCAGAAACCCAAGCTGGTTACAATTCATGAGGCTAGTGACGATGCATGGGGTAGTGACAATAAATGGATTTGAAAAATAAATACAATGTGCTTTAAGATTACGCAACAGTACCATGGAAGACAGTTTTTTTGTAAGGGCTACGTCGGACAAGTTGCTCTCGCCAACTTTCCTGCGGTAATTGAGGGCATTCTCTTTCTGGGCTCGGTAGATCCGCTGTACTTTCCTGCAAGACCCAGGTCTTCGGTATCGTAGAATACATTTTGAGTGTACGGCTCCGAGATTTGAATGTAGTCAGCAACCAGCGATTGTATATTTGCTTTTCCGAGAATAAAGTCGTAGACTTGCTTGGCGGGCACAGGATTGCCTTGACCATCGATGGTGTGTGACGTGAAAAAGACAGAGAATGGCAATTCTTCGCTTGAATCATAGTTCCAATCAATGTTCGTTGCGTAGGAATACACCTCTCGATCATTCAGTTCATCTTGGAAGGACTTTGTGAAAAAGTTATTTGTCTGACAGATCATACCGACGACATCATCCATTGCTGGTTCTCTTGCCAAACCGTCAAAGAAACCTATTTCCATTCGAAAATACACCATTTCTTCCTCGGGTGTCGTGGGCGCTACCGTTCTATCTTCGTCGTTGACAGCAGGAACCGGAAAGACAACACCGGTAGGCCTGACTGCAATAGGCCCTGGAGAGCTTGGAGTATCAGTCGGTTGTGGGGTTCCTGCTGCTTCCGTTAAATCTGTCGTAGCTGTTGGTTCTAGATTAGTCACTCGATTAGGTTCAGATTGGGCTTGTGGTCGTGTTTGACCGCCTACCATGGCAAATGGATCTAAAATTATTCCGTGAGATGATTTTACTAAATTTGATAGTACAAGATTCAAACAAGAACAATCAAAAATGAAATGACTTACCTCCAGGTATAGAAGCTAGTGGTCGCTCAGTCGGCTGAGAGTCCATTGGTGCTTCAGCAGGTGTCACTACAGGTGCGTCCGTGCTGGTCGGTGTTTCAATAGTAGTAGGCACTGGTGTCTCTAATGTATCCGTGGGACTTGGGATTACAGGTGGCTGAGAATTCATTGGTGCTTCTGTGGGTGCAGGTGTTTCTACAGGTGAGTCAGTGATTTCAACTGCAGTAGGCACCGGTGTATCCACTGCATCCGTAGGACTTGGTGTTACAGGTGGATCAGTCGTAGCTGCCTCGGTTGGCGCTGGTGTCTCGGGTGCCACTGTTTCAGCTGCATTTGTTGGTGCTGGGGTCTCCGATACAACCGTCTCAGTCGGAGCTGGAGCAGGGGTGCCGAAACCAGATACAGCTGTCGGTTTCGGGGTATCCGGAGCACTTGTTGTTTCTGTATCCGAAGGATCTGGTGTCTCTCCCGCATCCGGAACATTCCCGCCAATCGATAGAGTCACTGGAGCATTTGTTGCTTTCACTTCTGTGGGACCTGGGGTGATAGGACTTTGGCTGGGCTCTGGTGTTGAGTTCTCGGTGGGACTCGGCGTTGTCGGTATGGTTTCTAGATTGGTGGTGGTGGGTGCTTCTGGGGATGCAATTGGTGAATTTGTAGGACCAGATAAAGGCTGGACAGTAGAAACTCTGCCTGCAGATGGTGATCCTGGAATCCCAGGACAAAGAGGCGACTCGGAGAGCATTCCAGATACTGATGACTGAATAAATGGCTGATACCACATTCCTTTCGTGTCCAGAAAGAAGTTTCTTTCTGGAATCTTCCAAACGTAGTTTGCCATGTAATGGAAATAATCAAAGTACTTGGTTGCCTCCCAAAAATCTTGATGGCTGGGTACAACACTCTCATCTATTGTGCTGAGGACTGTAGTGAAATTGACAACGACGGGAACATTCCGAGGGGCTCCGGGCTCAGATCCATTATAAATCCAGTCGTCAAAGCCCCAATCTATTTCCGTTGCGGTGACTCGAACGGCTGGATTGTGAGTATAATTTTGCATGGAAATGGACAGAAAGTCACTGGTAGCACAGATCAGCCCCTCGACATCATCTTTTGAGGGCAATCCAGTTGGATCTCCGATTTTTCCGTGGCCAAAACCATAGCGAAAAAACATCCTAAAGACTTCGGACTGTGCTGTAGTAGATGCCGCTAGTAGCGCCGCCATATAGAAAACTAAAGGCACGGCATATTTCGCCATCGTGGTCGAAGATGCTTGGCTTAAAAAATATAAATATATATCAAGTCAACCTGGCTCCGATGAAAGATTGTGAGGATCTGGTATCTATTTTTGAGAATCTTCCTTAAGTATCTTGCACGACTCGGTTTCAAAATCTTTCTACAACTAGTACTACTACTCTAGTCCAACACTAGTAATAAAGACCCATCAGGTACTACAGTACAATACAGTAATTAGCTATTTATTGTTACTTTTGTTACTACTAGTAGTAGACTTAGTAGTAGTATATCTTGGAATATTCGTTGTTATTGCAAAAGCATCGGAACCTGGCAAATTTTCTCGTAAGCTAGGGTCTACTACGGTGCATCATCAAAAATTGTAGTTTACAATAGACCATGACAGCCTTTCGTTCCATGCGATCTCTGCTTCTTTGGAGTCTGCTGCTTTTTACAGTTTCTAACAGCCAAGCCAGCAAAGTGGTTCGACTCGCCTACCACTTTGCGTTTGAAGATGAGGGAATAATCACATTAGATCGTATACCTACGAGCGAAGAAGTCGAGGCAGTTCTTTGTCAGACAAATGTTTTCTTTACCAAGTCATTCCAGAAAGAGTTCAATAATCCTGCCTTGGCCGTAATCGCGACAGACGCGGATTGGGCCTTCGAGGACTATCAAATGAAGACCACGGGAAGCGACGGCAGTGACATTTACATTGAAATGCCCGTGGGTATCAATTTTACACTAACCATGACGACCCGAGATGATCGTCCACTTCCGACACTGAATGAGGTTCAGCTCAAGCTGCCAGCTTTAGATCTGGAATCGTATCTGCGAGACTATGTCATGAAAGCTGCCCCCAATACGGCCAACTACTTTTATGAAGCCAGAGGTATCCACTGGCAGTCAGCAGTTGTGGAAAACGTTGAAGGAGCGAATATTACCATGCCAGAATGCCCCAAGGGCGCCCAGCCAGAGGCTTTGACTGTTGGTGGATTAGGTACGGCAAGTGCATGTTTTGTTTGTTTGTAACTAATGAACCTGATATTGACGCATATGTTGTGCATCCTTTTTTCCTAGATGTTGGTGAAGTACGCCACAAAGAAAACTTCACCGGCTTTGATTATGCTGCATACAACGCATTTTCTCTCAAGCTTGGATTCTGGGACGATGCTGGTCGAGAACCGAGAGAGCATGAGTGGGAGGCACTGATCTGCGAAGTTGATCGCTTTATCTATCAAGAAATCCAAAAAGGCTTGAAGGACAACAACATTTCATCCCACTCCATGGATATTGAATGGGGCTTCGACGAGGGGGCTTTCTTACCAGCGCAGCTGAATTTCTCTGTGGCAGCCTCGTTTGCCAATGGTACTGATGTACAATCTACTGATATCTTTGAAGTGTTGACCTTGTCAAATGGTGCCGCAGCCAACTTCACATCTAAATTCATCAACAAAGCCTTCCCAGATGGCTTCAACGTTTTCGCCAACGTAGACAAGCTTGTCTTTCGTGGAATGACACGCGATGAAGTCGTTCCCGCTAATGTACTTGCTCAGGCAACCTGTCCTGTCACCGTCCATTCAGGAAAACAGGCATCGTTCGTAATAAAGTTCGAACTGGATACAGGTGCCTTGAGAGAACCCACCAAAGATGAAATTGAGGCGGTGATTTGTGAGACGAACAAGTTTTTTCAGAAATATTTGAGAGAAAAATTAGAAGATCCTTCCATTGTTTCCTACGCCACCAATGTTGATTGGAGTTACGACGTAGATGAGGAATATCAGGCATCGATCTCCTTCCAATCTACGACGATGAATGGAGATGGATCCTATGTCAAAGGCTCGAAGGTGTTGGAGATCATGGAGACGGCTGATATTGAATTCTACACTGAATTTTATGTTCTCAACGCCCAGCCCTATGAAAGCAACGTGTTTTTTCAGACCAAGAACCTGAACTTTGTTGGTACACTTGGAAAGGATGTTTCATCAACGAAGCTGCCAAAAGGCGCTCAGTGCAAGAACCATGATGACCACCGGCTAGCATCTTTCAGTATTGCAATTGGATTTGCTAATCGCACTGACGTTCCGATCAAGCAGGATGTCGAGGGACTCATCTGTCAGACAAATCTGTTTTTTGAAAACAGGCTGCAGACTGTTTTGAAGGACCAGAAAATTCATGCACACGCCACAAACATTGACTGGTCGTACAATCCTTCCGCAGATCTTGCAGCAGTCGTCAATTTTACCGCCTTTGTAACGTATGGAGACGGAAATCTAGTTTCAGCCAAGAATGTTTATGATGCTATGAAAGTTATTGATGTCCCTGACTACGTTCAAACGTATGTGTGGAATTCCGAGCCGCTTGGGGAAAATATCTACTATGATACTATGGATATTCTTTTTGCCGGTTCAATCAGTGCCCCTGTTCGAAAAGGGAAACTGGCCAGAGCTACGTGCACTGCACCAGTGCTAAGCACTGCAAATATCACCGCAGTGATGGGGAAGCGAAGTGGAGAACAGACCACGATGAAGAATGGCGAAATACAAGAGGACAGCCACTACAGCAAGATGGGATCGCATCTGCGAAATTAGACTGGCGTAGCAATTATTTATGATTCATGGTTTCAAATAATACGAGAATTGAGTACTCCGTAGCTAGCTTAGGTGGGGTGTTCTTATGTTTCCCTGTCTCCCCGAACCGCGCGATGTATGGGGTTGGGATTAGGGCTACAGCAGTAACATGCCAGGATTTGAAACCGTAAAAAGCTAGTGTGGAGACTATTAGAGTGAATATGAATATCTAGTGAATATTATGGATAAAACTAGTGGTTGTGTATGCATAGGAAGTAGGCATAGGCAACACGACCTAATAGAGTATGTGTTATCACCATTCCCGGGATATGAAAAATTCCCGGGCTGTGCCTGGGCTTGTTTGACGATTTAGTGATCACCAATTCCGGGATATTGAAAAATCACGGGATGTATTTTATGCTTATATACGGAATGAATAGTTTAATGTTACATTGTATTTAGATGAATTAAATTAAAGTGGTTCAGTACCTACCTGTTAAATGTTAGCTTAAAAGGGCTTGACCATTTTATTTTAATACAGGAACGAATATTATTCGAATAATGAATTAAATTAAAGTGGTTTAGCAGCTGCCTGTTAAATACTAGCTTAAAAGGGCTTGACCATTTTATTTCAATACACGAACGAACGAAATACTACAACTAGCAATATCGGTACAATTTTCGAACCAAACAGCTTAACTACTAGTAGTACGTTTATTCCAATGAATTAAATTAAAGGGGTTCAGCAGCTACCTGTTAAATGCTAGCTTAAAAGGGCTTGACCATTTTATTTTAATACACAAAGACGAATAAACGTACGTTTATTCGAATTTGTGTAGTATTAAATTAAAGTGGTTCAGCACCTACCTGTTAAATGCTACTGTAGCTTAAAAGGGCTTGACCATTTTATTTTAATACAACTAGCAATATCGGTACGATTTTCGAACCAAACAGCTTAACTACTAGTAATGAATTAAATTAAAGTGGTTCAGCAGGTACCTGTTAAATGCTAGCTTAAAAGTGCTTGACCATTTTATTTTAATACACGAACGAATATTATTCGAATAATGAATTAAATTAAAGTGGTTCAGCAGCTACGTACCTGTTAAATGCTAAGTAGCATAAAAGGGCTTGACCATTTTATTTTAATACAATTTTTTTATACGATTGAGAATAAGTTTTCTTTAGGTAAAACAGTACACTAGAATAATCGAATAAAGAATACGTTTATTCGAATGAATTAAATTAAAGTGGTTCAGCACCTACCTGTTAAATGCTAGCTTAAAAGAGCTTCACCATTTTATTTTAGTAATACACGAATACACTAATACACGAATACAGTAATACACTAATACACTAATAGACGAATTATGATTAAATTAAAGGGGTTCAGCAGCTACCTGTTAAATGCTAGCTTAAAAGTGCTTGGCCATTTTATTTTTATTGGCAGCCAATGGGCCATTATTTAATAAAATCGCACTGAGATAGTAATTAGA
>Ga0100391_1005732_pt1 | contig 11454 bp, 11 predicted proteins | sample CryGeymeta201515_FD_81541 | JGI IMG/M metagenome (GOLD analysis project Ga0100391, IMG submission 81541) | Groundwater microbial communities from Crystal Geyser aquifers in Utah, USA - Crystal Geyser metaG 2015-15 | ecosystem: Environmental > Aquatic > Deep subsurface > Groundwater | place: USA...
AAATACATTGCATGCCTGCAGCCACTGCATGCCTAGTGCCAACTCCCCTGTTTTCATGCGGCCTCTACAACACTTCAGCGCGCACAGTTAAAAATACGGAGGCGCGGCGGGGAGACTCGGCAATATGCCTTCTCTCTGCTTTGAAAGGTCTAGTTTCTGCTTTTCAAGACTCATTATAAAACTTTGTAGTAAATGTTGTGCTCGCGAAAGAGTGAGGCGAAACTCACGTGTGAGCTTGGAGCTTTGCTTTAGTATTCTTGTGTAAGGGCGTTGCTTCCAGAAACTCTGCTGAGAGTTCTTTCCTAAATTTGGAGGATCATTGGATCCCGAATTGCTTTTAAAATAAAGACTCGTGACGGAGGCAGGTCGTCGTTTTCTGGCCCCCGTCACAAGTCGAACAACTTCTCCGGAAAGGGCTCGGATGAAGTTGTTGTAGAGCTGCCGAAATCTGCGAGACTTTTTTGGCAGCTTCACGATCAGATGCAAGTACGTTCCCCCGTTTAGCATCTGTTGAATACGGATTTGATTCTTCTTCGCGAGCTCATTCACTCGCTCTTCAATCTTTCGAAAGGAACCCAGCAGGGGCGGCCACGTCGATTTGGTCATGGCTTCGTTCATTTGAAGCACGACTTCAATGGGCTGATTTTTGCTGAGAGGGCGCTTTCCCTTTGGGTGTGAAGATTTCAGTAAGGCTCCCCCAAACATCACTCCACTTCTACCAAAGTAAGGCTTATTCCCTTTCATGTCCTTTAAAGTAGCGATGTTATTTTATTCTGTCAACGGCGGCAAAAAACTTTTTTCGATATGTAGTTTTCAGGTGGGAAGGGGTGTAGTCTCGATCTTGTTGTGACGGGCACTCCAAAAAAAGAAAAATCTCTGCTAGGCAAGGCAAGCTCGATGAGTGGGGCCGTGTTTTTAAGCCGCATTCTTGGTTTGGTCAGAGAACAGGTCTTTGCTTATTTCTTTGGTGCTGGGATGGTGACGGATGCTTTCCTGGTTGCTTTTCGTATTCCAAACTTATTGAGAGATCTCTTCGCAGAAGGTGCTCTCAGCGCAGCCTTTGTCACTGTCTTTTCTAGAGAGCAAGATCGTGAGCGAAGCCAGATGATGGCGAGAAATGTTTTACTCGCGCAGTCTTTAATCGTTGCTGTGTGCTGTCTTTTGATTTTTCTATTTTCGGAGCAGCTAGTAAGTTGGATTGCGCCTGACTTCGCTCGCATTGAAGGTAAGTTAGAGCTGACGACAACTCTCACTCGTTACCTATCTCCCTTTCTTTTGTTTGTAGCTTCAGCAGCACTCTCGATGGGTATTTTAAACTCTCTTGGATACTTTTTTGTTCCAGCACTAGGATCGGCTGCTTTTAATTTGGGAAGCATTCTTGTAGGGGGCGGCGCCGCTTGGGTTTTTCGAGATCAGGGGCTGATCAGCATGATCTCCGGATTTACCGTCGGTAGTCTCTGTGGTGGGGCACTTCAGTGGCTCGTTCAATGGCCTTTGCTTGTTAAAGAAGGTTATTCGCCAGTCAAAAACATTAGTCGGCTATTCTCTGGTGATGGAGTGGCAAAGGCATTTCAGGATCCAGCGCTTCGCAAAATTGCTTTGTTGATGGCACCGGCGGTCTTGTCAGTTGCGGCTGTTCAAATCAATGTGTTCATCAACACTGTGATCGCGTCCGAACTAGCTCAAGGGAGCGTGACTTGGCTTAACTTTTCTTATCGTTTGCTTCACTTCCCGCTGGGGGTTTTTGGTGTGGCTTTATCGGTGGCAGCGCTTCCCAGTTTTGCCAGGTTGTGGGCGGCGGGAGATGTGGCAAAGTTTCATTCAACTCTCCGGCAATCACTTAGGTTTACGTGGATTTTAGCTATCGGTTCAGCGGCAGGACTTGTGGCCTTTAGGGAACCTTTGATTGCTATGATCTTTGAGCATGGGCGATTCACTCGTGCAGATACTTTGGAGACAGCGGCCGCTCTGGCGGCTTATGCCTTGGCCTTGCCGGCATTGAATTCAACAAAGATTTTCGTTCAAGTTTTTTATGCTTTAGATAAAGTTTGGATTCCCTCCATTGTGGCGATCATTCTCGTTATAGCTCACTACTTTCTCGCCCGATTCCTTGGAGAACAGTGGGGGCACACGGGCCTAGCCTTGGCTATCGCGGCGACATCGACGTTGAATGCTTTAGTTTTAGCTCTTATTTTGCAAATCAAAAAATTCAGATTGGTCGATATGGAATCTTTAAAGGTTCTTGTGGGGGCTGTAGGTGGCGCCTTGGTCATCCTACTTGTTGACCTTACGGGGCTCACAAGAGTGCTTATGAACCTTCAGGAAGCTAGTTTTGTCTTCTTTGCTTTTTTGACTTTGTTCTTGATCTTGACTCTCGGTGCCGTGTTTCTACTCTGCGCTAGCCTGCCTTCAAAGGAGCTTCGCTCTGTTGTGGCAAAGGCGATTCGCCGCATTAAGTAGTTTTTTTCAATGTTAACGATGCAAATTTTCGATACTTTGCGGCGAAAACACACGTTGTGAATGGGGTCGGATTGATGCTAAAGTCTCTCGTATGCAAATAGATATTGGAATTCAAGAAAATCATCGAAAAGAAATCGCTCAAGGTCTTAGTCACTTGCTTGCCGATTCCTACACACTTTATTTAAAGACTCATAACTTTCATTGGAATGTAACGGGACCTATGTTCCAAACTCTCCATGTTATGTTTGAAGGACATTACACAGAACTTGCAACGGCTGTTGATGAAGTCGCGGAACGCATTCGTGCTTTGGGACAATTTGCGCCAGGTAGTTATGCTCAATTCCAGGAATTGTCGACGATCAAAATTGGCGACGGAGTTCCGAAGGCTGAAGAAATGATTCGCGAGCTTGTTGAGGGACATGAAAGCGTTGCTAAAACGGCACGTAAAGTTCTTCCTGCTGCTGAGGCTGGTGGTGATGAAGTGACTGCTGACCTCGTTACACAAAGGCTTCAGATCCATGAAAAAACAGCATGGATGCTCCGTAGCTTGCTCGCCTAGGGCTCGACAGTTTGCTCGCCTGAGGCTCGACAGTCTTTTAGCTTAATTCTAAGTAACATTAGGCTAGGTAAAAGAAAGCAGAGTGGCTAAAAGCCGCTCTGCTTTTGTCGTTTTAAAACTAGTTTCTTAGACGAGGGCTGTTTTTGAATAGGTAAATCACGCTCCAGCAGAGAGCGGCTGCGATTGCTGTCGACACCCCGAAGGCTATCGCGAATGATATTTCACCACGGCCAAGGATAGATGATCGAAAACCTTCAATCAGATAATAGAGCGGGTTGAACATTGAGATAGTATTCCATGGAGAAGGAAGCTGCTGGACTGGGTAGAAAAGTCCTCCAAGGTAGATTAGTGGCATCAAAAGAAAGTTTGTAAATACGGAAAGAGAATCAAAACTCTTGGCGTAAATCGCTGAGATCAATCCAAACTGTGCGAATAGAAACGCTGACACAAGTGCCATCGCGAAGGCCCGAACAGGAAAAGCCCAGGGCATCCCCGTAAAGAATATTGACACCAAAAGAATAACGGCACACACCGCAAGGGCTCTAATGATCGCAGCTATCGAGTAGGCTAGCATAAACTGAAATGGGGTAAGCGGTGTGACGAGTAAGTCTGCGATGTTGCCTAGATACTTTGAGATGAATAGAGAACTAGAAGTGTTGGCAAAGGCGTTGTTGATTACCGCCATAAGTGCAAGACCTGGAACAACGAATTGAATGTAGCTAATGTCTTCCCAAAAGGAGATTCTGCTTCCAAGGCTGACCCCGAAAATTAACAAATAAAGGGTGGCGGTTACGACTGGAGCTAGCAGAGTTTGTCCTGCAACAGCCCAGATTCGTAGCATCTCTTTCTTGAGGAGTGTGGCAAAGCAGCTAAAGCTTGAGAAATTCTGTCTTTGAATGGCGTCGACGGTGCCCATGGAGTCTGACCTAGTATTGGATATAGGGGTCATCCTTTGCGTCCTTCTTCTCTGGTGAGCGATAGAAAGGCTTCTTCTAAATCGCCTTTCTGCATGTCGATATCAACAATTTCTCGGTCAGACTTCGCAAGATCTCGAATGACGTGATCAAGTGAGTCGCCTTCCTTGAGGCAGACATTGAAATCTTCACCCGTGGCGAAATTAACAGTGAGGTTGCGGCGATTAATTTTTTGGATCAGAGATTGAGTCTTATCGAGTGCGACTAATTCTCCGTGGTGCATGATGCCAATGCGGCCGCAAAGCTCTTCGGCCTCTTCAATGTAATGCGTGGTAAGAAGGACTGTCGTGCCTTGCTTGTTGATGTCGCGCACGAAGTCCCAAAGAGCCACACGAAGTTCGACGTCCACTCCGGCAGTGGGTTCGTCCAGAATCAATAGTTTTGGTTTGTGAATCAAGGCCTTCGCGACCATAAACCGTCGCTTCATCCCGCCAGAGAGTCCCATCATCTTTTTATTGAGGTGGGGTCCGAGCGCAAGGCGATCGAGGAGAAGGTCTCTCCATGCTGGATCGATCTTGACGCCATAATAGCCGGGGTGAAGATCCAGCATTTTTCCGACGGGAAGAAAGTTGTCGATGACGATCTCTTGGTGCATGAGTCCGACGTTGCGTCTGGTTTCCACGAAGTCTCTAACAACGTCTTTTCCGAAGACCGAGATGCTGCCTTTTTGCATGCGGCAAAGACCAGCGATCAGGTGGATTGTCGAACTTTTCCCGGCGCCGTTTGGCCCCAAAAGGCCAAAAATCTCACCTTCTTCAATCTTTAGGTTGAGGTCTTTTACGGCGTCGAAATCGCCATAGCTTTTCCAAAGATTCTGAATGTCGAGTGCGGCCATAAGTCCGTCCTTATTTTTTCTTGGGTTTGAATGTGACTTTTAGAAACTTACGCTTTCCGACTTTGACGAGAGCTTCGCTCTTGTTTTCGATGGCATAGGAGGTGTCGCTGATCTTTTCTCCATCGACGGATACACCGCCTTGGACAATCATTCTTCGTGCCTCAGAGAGGCTTTTTACAAGTTCTTGCTCTGCCATCAATTTTGTTAACTGTATCTGGTGAGTCTGCAGGGTGACTTCTGGAATATCGGAAGGTAATTTTTTCTGTGCAAAAACGCTGTCGAATTCAGAAGCGACTTTTTCGCCTTCTTCACGCTCATAAAACTTGGATACGATTTCCACGCCCAGGCGAACCTTGGCTTCTTTGGGGTGCATGTCTTTAATTTCGGCTAGTGGAACGTCTGTGAGAAGCTCGTAATATTTCACCATGAGCTCATCACTAATGCTCATGATTTTTCCAAAGATGTCTTTGGGCTCTTCCGTAATGCCAATAGCATTGTCCAAACTCTTTGACATTTTCTGAACGCCGTCAGTCCCTTCTAGTAGTGGAAGGAAGACTGCAGCCTGAGGTTCTTGGCCGGCAGCTTTTTGGTATTCGCGGCCAAGTAGGATGTTGAATCTTTGATCCGTTCCGCCTAGCTCAACATCAGCGCGCAGTTGAACGGAGTCATACGCCTGCATGATTGGGTAGAGGAATTCGTGAATCGCGATCGGTTGTTGTGCCCCGTATCTCTTGGAAAAATCTTCTCTTTCAAGCATCTGAGCCACAGTTGTTTGGGCGGCGAGTTTGATGACTTCTTGAATCTTCAGACTATCAATCCACTGAGAATTGAAAACAATCTGTGTCTTGGAAGGGTTCAAGATCTTGAGAACTTGCTCGGAATAAGTCTTTGCATTGTGTAGAGTCTGCTCGCGAGTTAAGGGCTTGCGAGTTTCGTTCTTGCCAGTCGGATCTCCGATTTGAGCTGTGAAGTCTCCAATGACAAAGAGGATCTGATGACCAAGGTCTTGGAAGGTTTTGAGCTTGTGAAGAATCACGCTGTGACCGAGGTGAAGGTCGGGCGAAGATGGGTCGGCGCCTAACTTGATTCTAAGGGGACGCTTTTCGACCAAACTTTTTTCAAGCTTATGAAGCAATTCGTTTTCGGGAACGATCTCCGAAACTCCGCGAGCAATGGCGCTAAACTGAGCTAGGGCCTCTTTTTTGATTTCGGGAGTGACTCCGGGGATCTCAGTTTTGGTGTTAGGGGTCTTTGAAGTCATGGGTGCGTGCTCTCATCCTTTCGCTCAATGCGAAGACGCTCGATGGATCGAGCCTTGCCGCTAGTTTCGTCAATATCAATCACAACTCCACATAGCCAAGGGTCTTGGCTTGCGGTTTCAAACTTGCGGCCTCTTTTGGTGATAAATTTCTCGATGATGGGTTCTTTTTTCATCCCGATAACGGAATCATAAGGGCCCGTCATTCCAAGGTCCGAAATGTAGGCAGTGCCCTGTTCTAACACTCTTTCATCAGCGGTTTGAATGTGGGTGTGTGTGCCTACAACAGCTGAAACTTTACCGTCGAGGTGCCAGCCCATGGCGACTTTTTCCGAAGTCGCTTCGGCGTGGAAGTCTACAATGACGTTAGGAGTGATTTTCTTCACTTCTTTCAGAAGCTCAGTTACTTTTGTGAAAGGACAATCAAGCGGATCCATAAAAGTTCTGCCCATGATGTTGATCAGGGCAATTTTCTTGTCAGCACTGAGGCTGTAACTTGCCCAACCTCTACCTGGAGTTCCCTCGGGGAAATTCGCAGGTCTAACGATGTAGGGATCATCCTCAAGAACGGCGATGCCCTCCTTCTTGTCGAAGGAATGGTTTCCGCCGCTGAGAAGATTCGCACCGGCTTGATACATTTCTTCCACTGTTGTTGGAGTGATTCCAAAGCCACCTGCCATGTTTTCAACGTTGATCAATGTGACATCAATCTCATACTTGCTTTTAATCTTGGGAAGAAAATCCTGGACCATTTTGCGTCCTGTTCCACCCACGATGTCACCTATAAATAAAACCTTCACTTCTTTAGCCTCTTCCTTGAAATCACAAATCCACTTTTCTTACTTGGCTAGAGTCGTTGCTCTTGTTTCTCTAATGACTGTGACCTTGATCTGACCCGGGTAGGTCATATCGCTTTCAATTTTCTTGGCGATATCTTTGGAAAGCATGATGGCTGCTTCGTCATTCACACGGCTGTTCTCGACCATCACACGAACTTCACGTCCTGCAGCGATAGCGAAACTGCGCTCTACTCCAGGGAAAGATTGCGCGATGTTCTCAAGGTCAGTGAGGCGACGGATGTAGTTGTCGAGCTGCTCACGACGAGCGCCGGGGCGTGCTCCAGAGATCGCATCACCACTGATGACCATAAAGTCAAGCCATGATTGTGGCTTGACGTCTTCGTGGTGGGCACGAATCGCGTAAACGATGTCTGGTGCTTCGCCGTATTTCTCACAGAGGTCTGCTCCAATCACAGCGTGAGAGCCTTCTACTTCGTGAGTGAGGGCCTTGCCGATATCGTGAAGGAGTCCAGCTCTACGAGCTTTCTTCACGTCAAGGCCGAGCTCTGATGCCATAACACCACAGAGGTGTCCGACCTCAATCACGTGTTGGTATTGGTTTTGTGTGTAGCTGTAGCGGAACTTTAGTTGTCCTAAGACTTTCAAAAGCTCAGGGTGCATAGATACGATGCCGAGTTCTAGGATGGCATCTTTGCCAGCTTCCATGATTTCTTTGTTCACATTTTTAGTCACTTTAATGAGAAGCTCTTCCACGCGCGCAGGGTGAATGCGTCCGTCGGCGATCAATTGCTCAAGAACCGTTTTACCAATGTGGCGTCTTACGGGATCGAAACAACTTACAACAACTGTCTCTGGAGTATCATCAACAATTAAGTCACAGCCAGTAGCTGCTTCGATGGCGCGAATGTTGCGGCCTTCACGTCCGATAAGGCGACCTTTGAGTTCGTCGTTGGGAAGGTGGATAGAGGATGTTGTTCTCTCGGGGATGTAGTCAGACGCGTAACGTGAGACCGCAATTGAGATGACTCGTTTAGCAAGTTTCTCAGCTTCTTCTTTGGCGCCTTCTTCAATTTCTTTCACCATACGAGCGGCAGAAAGCTTGGTGTCGTCTTCAATACTTTTTAGTAAGGATTCGCGAGCTTCTTTCTCAGTCATTGAGGCCACGCGCTCGAACTCACGGTTGATGGATTCAAGCTTCGTTTTGAAATGTTCTTCCGTTTGGGTTGCAGCTTTCGTGACGCGCTCATGTTCCGCGGCAGCAAGTTCGGCTTTACGGGCCGCGCTTTCGGCGCGATCTTTAGCTTCTTGGAGCTCGCGCCTTTCATTGATGAGATTTTTCTCTATGTCTTTGGCATGTTTTTCTGCCCGTTGAGCTTCGTCACGTTTCGCTTGGATGGAGCTCTCGTATTTTTTTCTGGCGCTTTCGACAACATCGCTAGATTTCTTTTGAGCTTCTTGAGTGATCTTTTCGGCTTTCTTTCGGGCGTCTTTGAGAAGCTTGTTTTCTCTGATCTTCGCCGTCTTGATGATGTTGTTTTGTTGTACTTTGAATAATACAAATCCGAAAATGATGCCGACTACGATAGCCAGGACCCCGTAAATAATAATATCTGTCATGTTAATGTCTCCTTAGTAGATGATGAGCTTGTAAAAAAGCGTCGATTGGTCAAAAGGGCGTCTACAGCGTGATCGGTTTTAAGGATCCAATCACTTGGAAACGCGTCCAGCACGAAGTCCTCGTGCAAAACGGCAACTTTGTACAAAGAATGGCACGGTTGCTGGTTGGGGTGTTCAGATGTGTCATTGAAGTAATGGTCATAATGACCTTTGCCTCGTCCCATGCGGTTTCCTGCGAGGTCCGCAAAAGTGCATGGCGTAAAAATCAAAGTAGGGTTTGCAGGGGCGGCGTCGCTGGGAGCTTCAAGGACTCCGAGTTCGGGATGAGTCTCCAAAGACTCATACGCGCATTCAAAAAAGGCCATGGCCTTCTCGCCGCATCTTGGAAATGAATAGCGAGGCCTGGTTTGTTCAGGACTCAATAGGCTGTTGAAAAGATTTTCAATTCTTGGTGCTTCAAACCAGCTGACTCGTGCGGCGAAGATTCCAATGGATTTGTGTTTGGCAATAAGGTCGCAAAGTAGGCGTGTGTCAGCGGCGTTGAGTTCGGGGGACCATGTGCCAAGGCTCAAGGCCTGATTCTTTGCGAAGCCTAGTCCCGATGTGCGTGCTTCGGACCTTTCAAGGTCCATCCATCGTGCTTTACGGGTCTTAGCGTCTAATGTCTTCAAAACTTCTAAAGAAGTTTTGTGATCGCTTACTATGTTCATTTGTATCGGGGCTTCCAACCTTACGAGCCGTCACCCAACTTCCTTAAATTCTTTAAATTAACGAGTTGAAACTACTTCTTCTAATTACTGATTGGATAAATTTTGTAGATGCGATTCAACTCGTTGACTTAATCGATCTGCATTATCCAAGACTCGGCGTTTGAGTTGGCGAAGTTTCTCTTGCTCCTTGAGGAGCTCTTCTGCCAAATTGAACGCTACGAGTACCGACAATTGTTCGCCTGTCATTCCGGCTCGTGGATTCTCTGAATCCATAAGTTTGTCAGCGAACTCATCGAACTTGAGATTTACAAGTTCACGAATTTGCTTCAAAGATGCCGGAGTGGCTTCTGTTTTTACTTTTACACTAGTTCTTCCAAGTGAGATCTCAGTTACTTTTGAGCTTCCCTTGGGTAGGGGTTCCATTACATTTTCTTCCATAAGAATGAGCAAATCATTCCATATTTTTAAAGACTTTGCACCGGTTCCTGAGAATTTACTTTGACTTTTTCGTCGAGGCCCAAGAGGGCTTTCACAAAGGGAGTGGCTTCGAAGCTGACAAAGTCGCTTTCCTTTTCGCCGAGACCCAATCTTCGAATAGGAAGACCTGTTTGACGCGACACGGCGACTACGGCTCCGCCCCTGGCACTGCCATCGAGTTTTGTGAGAATGAGGCCGGTGAGGCCGATATCTTCTTGGAATTGCTTGGCCTGAGCGAGCATGTTCTGGCCTGTATGGGCATCGAGCACGAGCATCGTTTCGTGAGGAGCCCCAACGAGGGCTTTGTCCATGACTCTTCGGTTCTTGGAAAGAGCCTCCATAAGCTGAGAGTGATTGTGCAGACGCCCCGCAGAATCACAAAGCACGAAATCTACTTTCTTGGCTTTTGCAGACTGAATCGCATCAAATAACACAGCTGAAGAGTCAGCTCCCTCCGATCCACGGACACAATCAATGCCTAGTCTCTTGGCCCATGTTTCGAGTTGTTCGCTGGCAGCGGCCCTAAAGGTGTCGCCAGCAGCAAGAAGAACGCTGTGCCCTTTGCCGATGAGCTCATTGGCCAATTTTGCGATGCTGGTGGTTTTCCCGACTCCGTTGACTCCAACAAACCAAATGACTGTGGGCTCTTGCGCCTTGGGAGTGGGCCATGCTTGTGCGTCAGCTGAGAGGCTTGGCTCGAGCCATGAGGAAAGTGTTTTAGAGAGCGCTAACTTAGCTTCATGTTCTCTCTGATCTTCGGGAAGTTCTTTGAGTGTGTTCCACTCGAGAGTCTCGAGGGCTTCGTTCGTATTTTGCACGCCCATATCGCTGACGATGCAGGCTTCTTCCATGGCATCGCGAAGCTCGGACATTTCAAGCTTGTTGCCCCATGAAAAGCGGGAGCGAGTCTTGGCTAGAGCGCTCCACCACGAGGAAGTTTTCTCTTCAGCTTTTGTTTCGGCTTTCGACGTAGCCGGAGGCTTCGGGATATCTGCTATGACTTCGGATTTGGAGTCGAGCGACGCCTGAGAGTCGAGGGGGTCTTTGCGAGATCCTTTTCGCAGGACCAGCCACATAAACGCCAGGACGATCCCGAAGGTCCCGATGAGCATGACCACATCTTCTATTACTATATTTTCCACGCCGTTGTTATAGACAGAATTCGAGCAGAATTCTAGGGCTCATTTGGTATGAAACGGGCTTTTGATGGTAGCTGAGCACATCTGTCGCGGGAGCCTTGTCTCAGAGGGGCGAATTCTTGGAACTAAGCGCTATTTCCAAATAAATTAAATATTTTGTCACTTCCAATGGGAGGCAAACGAATAAAAGATCATATGGTGCCCCAATCTCGAAAATTCTTAGGCTTCGGAGCCGGTCTTCGGACTCCGCACTACGCGGACATTCTAGCGGGGAGAGTGAAATCGATTGATTGGTTTGAGGCTATTTCTGAAAATTTCCTCGGCTTCAAGGCTTTGCCTCAGGGCAGGCCTCTCGAGATCTTGCTTAAAGTGCGTAAAGATTTTCCCATTGTTTTGCACGGGGTTTCTATGTCGATTGGAAGCACGGATCCGCTGAACATGGATTACCTTAAGTCTTTGAAGGAGTTGTATCGGGTTGTCGAGCCGGCTTGGGTGTCGGATCATCTTTGCTGGACGGGAGTGCATGGTCACAACATGCACGATCTTTTGCCACTGCCATATACAACAGAAACGGTAGATCATGTGTCTAGTCGCATCCAAAAGGTCCAAGAATTTTTGGACCGTC
>Ga0100391_1005734_pt1 | contig 11452 bp, 10 predicted proteins | sample CryGeymeta201515_FD_81541 | JGI IMG/M metagenome (GOLD analysis project Ga0100391, IMG submission 81541) | Groundwater microbial communities from Crystal Geyser aquifers in Utah, USA - Crystal Geyser metaG 2015-15 | ecosystem: Environmental > Aquatic > Deep subsurface > Groundwater | place: USA...
ATTTTGGTTAATTACATAATTCTACAACAATGTACACAGGTTCAATAACCATACCCCGTAGGGTTTGTGTTTGGGTAATTTACACAGAAAATCGGGATTTACCCAGATGGTCATTCTCTGATGAGTAGTAGTAGACCTACTACTAGATATGAGAGGAAAATGACTCGCCCTCTCTCCAAGTAGACTACTGTACCAGGTACCAGGGTAGCTACTGGTAGCTAGTAGACTAGCTAGTAGAGTACCTGGTACTACTACTAGCTGGTAGCTAGACTACTATTAGGTGCGGCGGAGGGCTGCATTATTATCAACTGTCACAACAATAGCAACTACTAGCAACTATAGTTGTAACATCAAGAAACAGCATGCGAGTCCTCCAAGTCCCTCTCGTATCCTTGGCTTTGATATTAGTATTTGCCGTGGCTAATTTCAAGTCCTCCTTCAGTGCAGTCCAACCATCTAACCGACGCAGCGACAATTTAGTAGAATACAGCCCGAATGGATTGATTGCCGAGATTACGAGTTGTCCCGGGTGACAGTTAGCCAGACACAAGGCTGTGGAGAAGTTCCTTGTGGATGGAGGCGCGGAATCTTATCGTGGTGTATCTGTCTTGTTCATAGACGATCACAGAGATCCCGTCATGGTCTTGTACTTGCAAGCCACGGGTGAAGAACAGAGGAGGATACCACTGATACAGTACGATTCGGAGGAGGCATTGACAGGATTAATGACGTCGTTAGGCTTTACGAAGCGAACCAAGAAAGAATATGAAGCTTACAAGGAAAAGCAAGCAAAGAAACAGGCGGATATGGATGAAGAGAATGAACATCGCATCTTTAACGAACAAAGAGCCATGAGCAACAAGAAGGATGAAATTGCCAATCGTGTCATGGAAATGATGCAAAAGAACATGAAGAAAATGCAGGAAGAAAATGAAAAAATTATGAGAGATTAAACAGAAATGAAGGGAGATGGGAAAGGAAAGCACAGGTATTGGAGTGTGTAGTAGGTACTATTGGTTAGTGAAGCTGGGTATTCCAACCACAGTTTTTCTCACAGGAATGGGCCAACCGGATGAATGATGCGACTGTCACAAAGCTAGTACTTCAAATACGAGTTACTGTTGTCAGTGTGCTGAGATATACCGGAAGCCAATTGTGTCGGTGAGCTGTGAATAGGTCTTTTACTTGACAACGCCACGTGTGGGACTTAAAATATTAGTGCATAATCAATATCTTCAGCATCATGTTTGGGGAGCTAGTGATGTTGGTTTGTTTGCTTCTGGATGCATTGAAGTCTCATCGGTGACTGCTATTTCGTCTGCTTTTATCTCCGCTGCTGCTCGCTCGTAAAAGAACGGGTTCTTGGTCTTGGTAGCTGTCAATGAATCTGACCAATGATCCCTCAGCATACTCTCCGTTGAACATTTCCTCGTCAGCAACAAAGCAATGAAGGATCGACTTGATACCCATATAAAAGACACTCATGAAAATGTCAGAAACAATGTAAGAGATGAAGAAAATGACCACCATGGGACCTGCCACATGATAGACCTCATGTTCGGAGTTAATGAGCGCTATGTACGACAGACCGGTAGTGATGGCACTGATAAACAGTTTTCCAACAATCAGAATCGATGCCGAGACGAATGAGACAGCTCCGACGCGCCCAGCATTCCGTACCATCAGATAAAAAGCTTGTCGACAAGATTGCACAAAGCCTGTCCCGAATATTGCCGTCTGTACATATGCATTTTTATTCAAAAACCGAATGCACGACTCTAATATGCAAAAGCAGCACTGGCAACAGCCAATGATGGAGTTGGCAACTTTGCTGTCGGCTCGCCTCAGACGTCGTCGTATACGTTCCAGAATGGCGCGAATGATTTGAACAATGGCAATCAACAAAGATCCAAAGGCCAGAGTGCCAGTATGATACAGGAGTGTGTTGGCAATGCTTGAAAAGACGACGCAGTTTCCAACGCGCCGTTTGTCCTTGTGAAAATACCACCGCGATACACACATTGCTACTACAAGATCACCAATGGCAACAATAAAATTGCTGGTCCAAAAGGCAGAAAAGAGCAAGAACCATGCCATGAATTCAACCATTCCATCAAAATCATAGGTGCGGACTGCAATTTCTGCTCCCGAATCAATATCAATGGGGAATTCTTTCACGTTGATTGTACCCATCGAAGCCAGATAGGCACCATAAAATGCGAAAATTCCCAAACAAGCAATAAAGGCAAGCGATTGTAAGACTGGTACCATCAAAATGAGAGGCATTCGATTGATGGCTCTGGCAGCTTCCTTCACGCATCCAATGGATATTTGAATCTGATTTCGCAAGCAGCAGGTGATCGCCATCAGAATCGCCAAGACAATGGCAGCAAACAACGAGCAGGCATACAAAATTGCCACCCATTCATCAGGGACAGTTTGCGGAGTTTGACCTTTATAGAGCTCTGCCGTTGTCCACGAAAAGTAGGAGGCAGCTCCAAATACAACGTACGTCAATCCAATACTGCCCCAAATCATAACGGACAGCAAGCATGGAAGACGCATGAAGAAAATGTAGATAAAGCTAACCCCAAAGGCTACGCCGAATCCAAAACCAAACACTATTTCTTTTGTCTCCCAAACATCGGCGTAGAGTGTCAACAATATTTCTTGTGGATAAGGAATGTTCAAGACAGATTCCGACTGTGTTTGATTGGATATGGCCAGTTGAGCTTCCGATGTTACGTAGCATCGATTAAAAAGTTCATAGGTATCCGCAGCGTAGTAAGCAAACCCCAATCCTCGATTGACACCAGCAGCATACCACGATGCCACAGGCGAATTATCCGGATAGCAGATATTGTCGGTGCAGAAAATTGCATCGGATGAATTCAAGTAGGTGGGTGCCATTCGTATGAAATCAGTAGACAGCTCGGATTGATTGGAAGAGGGCTGCCAGACGCCTCCGTAGGTAATTAGGGTTCGGACATCCGACACATTGTTACTGACCACTCCCTCTAAGTGAGGGCATTCCTTGACGCAGACTCCTCCCGTGTACGTGTTGAGATACAGCAGATATGGATATTCCGTCATGTCCTCCTTAAAGTCAGTTCCGCACACATTGCCATCGTAATCCAGGGGATACAAGGCCAATCGATAGTCTCCATTTTGATAAGCATATAGACCAATAGCAGTTGTGACGAGCCATACCATGATTAGCAGGAGAGTACAGAAGCAGTCGGTGCAGTGTCGATGGACGACCTGTCCTTTGTCGAAGTCATCCGGAGCAACTAACTTTTCGTGTTCCTCGTCGCTGTAAACATCATTCTCGGCATCTTCTTCTTGACTCTCACTTTGGCGGATAGAAACGTGCCGCGGTCGTCCCATTTCGTTGAAATAATGTTCTTCGAGTGTGCTTGCACATTAACTTTGTTTTAATGTGCCTGGTTGTGTGTTGAATGTTGATCGTTGATCGTTGTGTGCCGAGTGGTATCCACGATCTACCGTTTATTTTTTTAAATCTTGGCAGGCGTGAGACCATTCAATAGCAAACAGAAATGATGAAAACTATTACTGTACTATCATACTTATGAGAAGGATAAGGTTAGGATTCACTCTGCGGGAAAGTCGAAACGAAAAACGATACGAATAATAATGGCGAGTCGACTAGCTGATATTCCGGTGTAATCCATTGCTACCGTAGCAGGTACCAGTATGTTATGGACAATAAGTGTCAACGATTGAAAATGAACATGTTGGCCAATCATTACTTAATGTACCTTTGTCCTGCAACTCGACGAGACGATCATTGATCTAAATCTAGCCAGGGACTAACTACGGATATTTCTCAATTCCAGTGGGAGCAATGGTTACTTAGAGTTGGTCCACTCCACTTGCCACCTCATCACTGACCTTCGATATGTCGGGAATACCGGCCCAGACGCCGTTCACTTTGTCCACCATCTCGTCGACAACCTCCTTGCCCCGAACTTCCCATTCTCTGCGGTTCTGAATTGCATAGTTGAGATATTCATCACTGGCAACTCCAAAGACACCACAATCCTTCAGTTTCTTGGCCAAAGGAATAATGTAGCAGTCAAAAAATCCCAATTCACCTTGGTACCTGCATGATGTAGTAGGAGCAAGGCAAGCAAGCAGCGAGGATGTTATTAGAAGCTTACGACGCGACAAATCAAACTCTCATGGAAATTTTTACAAACGCACCAAAACTCAGCTGGATTCTTTTCAGATCGTCCTTCCTTGTATGCCTTGTACCTGTTAAATCAAAATTAAAAAAGAATGAAAAACAAAAGAAAGTGATGAGCGGAAGCAAATCCAAAAAAAATGCAGGTCGCAATAGTAGCTGGACGTACATCTCCTCGAATAAACATTCGTTCCATTTGCGGTACACTAAAAACAATAATAATAGATGGACGATGGACGACAACGGTAAAGAATGTATGAGTTCATGGGATGCACAACCAAAGGACAACTTTACAGAAACTGAACAATTTGTACTCACCATACCAGTGTTGCATAGTGTGCGCCACCTAGAAGCAAATTGAAAGTAAAAGGTAAGTGGACAAAGAAGTGTGAAAATTTAGGCGAGGAAAGCCAATTGCACACTTACATCAGATGCTTGAATTATGTGCTCAATGACAACAGTCGCCTTTCGGTTTCTTGTCAAAAATGGATTCTCATCAATCGCCTTCTCCGAGAATGATTTATCCCATCTAGCATTGCGAAGATTCTTCAAGTTCTTGTCCATGATGTCTGTTGCCATGACAGAATTAACAATCAGTTTTCGGAGACGCTGCATCTCAGCATCACTCCCACAAATCGTTGAGCGCAATTCTTTGTACTTATCATCCATGAAAAGTCTCCAAGCAACGTCGACAGAGTTTTGTTCCGCTACACTTTGTTGCTTGTACAGCTTGGCAAGAGGGGACCCTTCCTTAATAAGCTGTGTGTTCGGGACACCTTCGTGACCCACATCATGAATCAATGCCGAAAGGATGCACGCAAAGCGTGTTAAAGGATCTGAAGTAATCCCATAAGTGTGATCGTGAAGTGAAGAAGCCAAAGATTTTCCGGCCACGGTACGATCTGAAGAGTGTGCAACAATGCGGGACAAGAGTTTGCTGACTGACATGGTAACATGTGACGCACTGTGAAGAGAAATGTTGAGCATTCGCAGAAATAAGCAACGTTTTCTCAGATGACAAAGACTGCATCCAACTACATCCGATTACACGAGGGAATCTGACTTACTGCTCAAAGTTGTGAAAGGGCTGACAAATGAAAGATTGTCGCAATGAAGGTGTAAGGGACTCTTATATCGCATAATCCCACGATGCCTTCATAAATTGCCTTTATGTTCAAAACAGAACATAATCAATTGCAAAACTTACGTTGCTTTCATACAGAACAGCAATAGAATTAACATAATCTTGAAGCTGCTCCATAACCTTATCCGGGAGAACAATTGACTCTGATCCTTCTTGCTTTCTAGCCTTCGCGTCATCAAACTCTGGCAGCTCAATGATCTCACAGACTTCGTCGATAACAGACCCATTCTCTTTGATAAAGCTCTGTCTCGTAGGGATCACTGTCCTCTCTTTTCCAACACGCGAACCACGGCTAGCGACTATCTGTCGCAAAGTACCAGCGAGAATATCTACATTCCACTCGACAAGCCTGGAGGTCTTGTCAGACGCTAGCCGATAGAACTCGTCTCCAGCTGCTTTAGTGTGAGTACAGTAATCGTCTTTACTGGCTTGAGACCCAGCAGTGGTGCAAATGCCGTTCAGCCAAAATGTTTGTAGCTTCACAAGGAGGATGAAAGGTAAGCACCAAAACAATATAATGGTTACTAGATCCAAAGGAAGAGAGGATGACGTACCTCACCCTTCCCCTTAACGAATACCTCGGAGCATCGAGCTGCTACCCAGTCATTCTTGCCAGATGCCTTCAGTTGCTCTGCTGTTTCATAGGATATCTGAATTCGGCCTGGTAGACCAGTGCTTTCCATCCGCGATGCCAGGTTCATTGTATCACCAAAAAGCTGAAACCTTGCTCTCTCACCGCGTAAAACTCCTGCTGTGACTGATCCACTTTTCGAAAAGAAAATGTGTTGGTCCAATATCAATATAACAGTACGTGGGCACATTTACTGTTTCTTTACGTACCTGTTGAGTCCAATCCTTATTTGAAGATCTCCGGTGTCTGGACCTAATGTCACCTCCAAGCGCTTTGTAAGGATGCTCATTTTGTAAACGCACTCAGCAGCTACAAGGGCCATCCTCACCGCGTGATCGGGTCTCGGATCGGGTAGACCTGTACATCAGCGACAAATCAGTTAGAGACATCGAGTAACGTGGTTATTTCGATGCCACACAAGAAGGATCTGCTCAAAGCCAACACTTACCACACACAGCGACGTAGCAATCTCCGACTGCGGAAAAGGAACAAGAGTAACGGACAGAAATTGAATCGTCTGCATCAAAGAACATGGATCAAGGTGTACTGTACTTCACAATTGTTCGCCACTTACTTGTTTCTACCTTGAAAGCTCCATGATGGCGAACAATTTCATCGTAGCACTGAATAAAAAAATTGATGAGACCGACTAAATTAAAAAATTGAGTTTACTTTTCTCTTGTGATTGGCTTACGTGATAGATTGTCTCCAAAAGCGTAAAAACTTGTGCTGGCTCTCTCTCAGATGACCATGCAGTGAAACCGCTTATGTCCGCGAACATCTGATGAGCAAAAGTAGTGGCACTGGTTAGTTGCTCAATGTCATTATGAAACGCACACAAGGAAAAAACACTTGATGCCTGCTTACAATTGTGGTATCGGTAAACAAGTCGGCGATGGGCTTTGCCTTCGGCATCCAAACACTGTCTCCACCAAGGGTATCAACAACTTCATCGTCACTGGCCCCATTCAAGAAGCTTCGGAGCCTGCTTTTGTCGTCAGCAAACATTCGATCACGAATTTGAGCGGGAAATAATGAGGATACAATAGCATTCGACCGAGAAGTAACCTCATAGGCCAATATGAGCTCCTGGTTGATGACATTGGAAATATACATGCACATGCAAGGCACAGCGATACAAACGGCAACCACGACCATCTGATGAGTTGTCCACGCACTAGGACTAGCGTTGTTTTTGTTCCACGTATTCTGGCAAGTATCTCGGGCATCTTGATTGGCATAGTACGTCACACTCAGCATCCCGAAAAAGTGCAACCCACAGACGGCCAAGGCAATGATGGCTGCACTGACACAACGGAGCCAAACCTGTCGGATTTTCCAGCGAAGACGGAAAATGATCCAAAAGCCTGCAAAGCAAATAGCAATAGCGATTATCACAGATGTGGCGATCAGGCCAGTGTTCCATTCTGTGCGGAAGGGTCCCATTTGTGCCATCATCCCAGTGTAATGCATCACAACGGCCCCTGACGCGGCCAGGAAACTACCGATGGCCAGAAAGTGAAGTTTATAAAAGTACGTAACTTTGGAAACAGCCCACATAAATTCCTTGTCAGAAACGTAATTGTTTCCAACAACTTCCTCTAGGATTTTGTCGCGATCAGGAGTGGCAAACACATCATTTCCAGCCACCTTCATGGCGATAACCATCATGGAAACGACTGCCGCCAGGGATCCCAGGGTAATTAGCCAATTGTAGCAGATTGGTGCCCCATCCAGAGTAACAGCCGCCATACCCACCTAAAATAACAAACCTGGTATGAGCCAGTAGAAAAAAGGCCACAAAAAGGACATTCTCTTGTAAAATATTGTAAGACTTACAAAATGCATACACCAGACGCCGCCGAATCCTAACATCACCGCCGCCCAAATATCAGGGTGCTTAATGATCGCAGTTTTCTTCAACTCGTCCGCCCTCCAGAGGCCGTGATCTAGGAGATGCACAGCTGAATAAGAACTCGCACAAGCGAGCATATAGGCAAAGGCAATAAATACTCCATTCCATGATTGGTGCATTTCTTCGCCATGCTCATATTGAAAGGATTCGTTAAGAATCGCAGTGGTTTGGTCAATGTCCATTGCCTTTCGGTACAGGATAAAATCAGGTTCAATCATAAACAATACGGTAATAAACTAGAATACTGAGATAGAATGTTGTCTTCAGTCTTCAGAGAAGAAAAAATAAGAAGAAAATATAATAATGATTTTCCGCGTTAAATTTAACATGTCCCGGGGAGAGAAAGAAGTACTCGAAGTACAATTTCCAAGTAGATCCTAGCTGTCCATAATATTCTGACGTTCGAGGTAACTGGTACCCCCCAGTAAGTATTTACTAGGTATTTGATACGGTAGTAGAGTAGGAGTAATTATTATTAATTTCCTTTGCTTCATTCCAACCAGATTTACTTGGCAGTCATTACGATTTGACGACCAAAACTATGGAACCGAGACAACACTACCAGGTACCTGGTACAGTACAACTAAATTTTCCTAAAGAAAAGAATTATGGGTACTGTGTACCAGGGTAATAACGTACTGGTAACTTCATTGACAGTCATTATTCGTCTCCGAGTTACGGTACTACTTGTATAATCGAAGGAAGGACAACCAATCAAATATTAGTTTCCAATAGCCCCTGGCATTTCATCTAGATATCCTTGAGATTCACGCAAGATACCGGCAAAAAATACCCGGAGAATGTCTTGCATGTTAATTAAACAACGAGGTTGCAGTCCTGCGTCTTTCCTCAAGCTGCGCAGCCCTCAGTACCTGGTAGAGCAGTGAACGACTACTGCGTACCACTACCTTGGTACCATAGTACTAGTATTCCGCTACAGGCCGTCATCGTCAGCCCGGTCGAATGTAAGGTGACTTTGTCATGTCTCGCACCTACCAATGCCGGGCTGAGCACATACCAGGTACTTATGTCACTTTGCTCCTTGCGAGCCTGGCAACGCCTTGTGACTTCAGTGCGTTCCCTCGCAACAAAAGTGAAGGCTCCTGAAGTCGTCCGAAAGTCTTTGTGGAAGAAATAATCATCCCGTCGTACGCCGACTCTCATTTTATCCTTATTATGGATGACAAGATCAGCTTGACGAACTCGTTCAAATTATCTGTTGCGGAAAACTTGTAGATTGCGAGCAGTGGTGAGTGCTGGCTGCTGAGCAAGTTCTGGCCACAAAATATTATACTCTTTTAGAGAACGAATGTTGGAATAGACTAGATTTCATCCACTCTACACACTAAGAAGCAGAGTGGGCCATGTAGCAATTCCAGTTTGATGTAGCACTAGACAGATTGACGTGGGTCGCTCGAATACCACTCTGGCAATGAAAAGTGTACCAGAGGAGCTTCTCCGTTGTGCGAAACAAATAATGCACTCGAAAAAAGGCAAGAAAGTAGAAGCACTTACCTGTGCGGGATAGATTTTCCTGTATATACAATATTGACTTTGACCGATCCTTGAGACTCTGTGAGATAATGGGACAGGCGGTCTGAGAGCTGGAAGTGCTGTCCTCCACCGGATGGACCACGTGTAAAAATGTTACCGCTCGTGCTCGCCGAAAAAAGTTTGTGGTGCTCTGCTTGGGGCGTCACAGGGGCAGTCTTTGCGCGGTAAGTATACCTTTTGTTGCCACAAGGAAAGTCCTTCACTTTTCGCAGCAAGGCAATAAAGAAACCGCCAGTGTCATTATCTTGCGGTACCATTCTAATGCAACGTTGCAAAACTCTATGCTTACTAGGATCGTGAGATGGCCACAATGACTTGGACCATCCAGGGCGCTCAGATTCTTGTACCTCTTGACAGTTGTCATCCAGTACCTTCCAATGGGTCAAACCAGGGCGTCTCCGCACTCCCTTGAGAACCCTGACCGTGTCACAGGGAATTAATTCAACACACCCAGTTTCTAACAAAGCTGTTACCACGGCTTCGTTTTCAATGGGATGGAACGAGCAGGTGCTGTACGTCATCAACCCGCCGATTTCCATCAGTGCAATGCCTCGTTTAGCAATTCTCACTTGCAATGAGTGCAATTCAATTCCATACGATGGATGCCAATTTTTCCTGAAAGCCAAGAAGAAATAAAAGAACAATTTAAGCCAACAGCAACAGCATTGCGAAGCAGTTAAGCATAATTGTGTGCGTACCATGCTTTGGTGTCCTTTCGGCAAGTACCGTCGCCACTACAAGGAACGTCGCAAATAACACGATCAAAAGGTCGCTCTTTAGCAGGCGAGTCGGCTTTTTGCAGTGGGGCAAGCATGTTGGGCAGTTTGCAAGCATCGTGGTTCACAATCGCCACAGAAGTCATTCTTTCTGCTAGTGTTTCTTTGCAGCGATGAGCCAGGACATAGGCCCGGGAAGGATCTCTTTCGTTGGCCATTATAAAACCTCGTTCTTCCAAACTAGTGGCATGGTCGTCGTAGAGGGCATCTACGGCCTGAATTGTCTTGGATCCAGGCGAAGCACACAGATCCAAAACTCGATGGTGACTCTGAATTCCCAGGAGCAACACAGGTATCATACTGACAAACTCCTGTCGGCTAAGAGTACCTGCCAGCGTATTTTTCGTGAGCCATTGGCGAATCTTTGGACAAGAAAAGACAGTGTCAGAAGGTAGCTGCCAGCTATTGCCGGGAAGCTGCTTGACTTGGTGTTGTATTTTTTCTTGCAGCACGAGATCTTGAAAGTCTTTTGCGACTGCTCCACAACCTGACTGACGTATTCGAAAGCACACGGGAAGGGGTCGCCTTAGAGTAGAACAGAAGATAGCATGTTCTCGTTCCGAAAGCCAACCTAAGTGATAATGATACTTTTCAAGGATTGTCTCTTTTGCGTCACAGTAGCGTGACTTCGAACCACAGGTGTCGTCAGTCAATTGTCGCCGACGACGTTTCCGTGCTCGAAGACAGCTTTTTGAGCGGCATTGTCTTTTGACAGCGGCGGCGGCAGGATCTGAAGTGGCCATGGTTGAGGGATTTCCGTGCGATAAAAAGTAACGTAGTACTGGTAAGAGTCGCACATGCAATAATGGAGCTAGTTAGTACTGATAGTCTAGTAGTACGTCTATAGGGAAGCAACGTGTGGCTTTGGAGTCGCAGGTATCATCGCGAGGAAAGATACGGTCACTTCCGCGAAAGATATTCGAAATTTGGGTTGAGGATAATCAAAGACACTCATTCGTGTCAATGCTCCAGCTCCTGTGAAAAATCAACGACTTATTCAAGCATGAAGTTATCAATGGCCCCTGGCGGGGGGTACGCCAACCACTCTTTTTTTGAGTTGAGGTTAACACAACAAATATGGACCTACAAAATTTGTCGCAATCGGAAATATTTGTGCTACTACTACTACTACTACTACTACTACTACTACTACTACTACTACTACTACTACTACTACTACTACTACTACTACTACTACTACTACTACTACTACTACTACTACTACTAC
>Ga0100391_1005736_pt1 | contig 11451 bp, 6 predicted proteins | sample CryGeymeta201515_FD_81541 | JGI IMG/M metagenome (GOLD analysis project Ga0100391, IMG submission 81541) | Groundwater microbial communities from Crystal Geyser aquifers in Utah, USA - Crystal Geyser metaG 2015-15 | ecosystem: Environmental > Aquatic > Deep subsurface > Groundwater | place: USA...
AGTTGGCCGTATCATGGCTGGCGCAGGGCGGCGCGCTGCGGCCATCCTACAACCCCTTGCGGCGACGCGCCTCGCCCTCTCCGCCGCATACGCCGACCATTGATCGCGTCACGCTGAACTATCGCGCCGAGGAGTGATCGACCTCGGCGCGCCACATGCGGCGGCGCCGGATCAGCGACTGCGCCACATCACGCCATTCGGGGCGCGCGAGGTCTTTCCGGGGTGGGCGGACATGAGCGCCGGGGTGTTCGCCGAGAGGCTGGCGGATGGCGCGCTGTTCCTGCAGATCGCTGGTCCGCCGCCGGTCGGCGCGCTGTCGCTGCTGTTTCACTTGGAGGAGAGCAGCCACCGTCGGCTCGGCTTCACGCCCAAACCGGTGCGCTGGCGCTATCTGGCGCAGGACGGCTGGCGACCGTTGGGCGGATCGACGCTGGTGTCGGATTCGACCGATGGGCTGATGCGCTCGGGCGTGGTGCGGATCGCGCCGCCCGCCGATGCGGCGCGGCGGTCGAGCGAAATGCCCGGCGAGGGGCTGTGGCTGGCGGCCTGCGCCGACGGCAACCTGAGCGATCTTCCGCGCCTTCGGTCGGTGATGGTCAACGGCGCGCGCGCGGTGCGCGTTCTTGACGGCGAGGATACGCCTGATCCGCCCGGCCCGCGAAAATAGCGACTGGCGGTGGACGCCGGCCGCGTCGCCGACGTGCGCTGGGTGGCCGAGAGCGTCTCCGGCGCCGCCCCCGAGACCGAACGCGCCTTCCACACCCGCGTGGCGGAGCGTCTGCGCCACCGCCAGCGCGCGGTCACGTCGTGGGATGTCGAGCGGCTGGCGCTGGAGCTGTTTCCCCAGGTCTGGAAAGCCAAGTGCTTTCCGGTGATGGACCCGCACACGGGGCGGGAGCGCCCCGGCGCCGTGACATTGATAGTGGTTCCACATGCCCCCGCTGGCGTGGACCGCGACCCTGCGCGCCCGCGCATGTTCGACGTGCTGACCCTGCGGCGGATCGAGGAGACGCTGGCCGCGCTGGCCCCGGACGGCGCCCGGCTTACCGTCGGCAACCCAAGCTATGACCGGCTGCAGGTGCGCGCGCGCGTGGTGTTCGCGCGCGACCGCGACGATGGCTCGCTGATCCAGCGGCTTGAGCGCGACGTGTCGCGCATGCTGTCGGTCTGGACAGCCGCGGCGCCGATGAACGGCTTTGGATGGTCGATCAGCTTGAACGAGGTCGCCGGTTTCATGGCGGCGCTTGACTACATCGATTTTGTAACCCGCCTGTCGCTGCTGCAGCTCTCCCGCGACGACGCGGGGCGCCACCAGTTGCGCGACACCGCGCGCTCCGTGCTTGGCGCGCGGGCGTCGCTGCGCTGGGATCGGCCATGGTCGCTGCCACTGGCGACGCGGCTTCATCGCATCACCGCAGGCGGCCTTCGCGAGGCGGAGCCGCCGGCTGCGGCGGGTCTGGGCGCGCTGGCCGTGGGCGCGATGCTGGTTGTCGGATCCGGAGCGCAGTGATGAGCACACGACCGCTGATGAACCCCCGCGACCGAAAGACCCTGAAGAACTACTTCAAGGACGGCGCGTTGCCGGGCGCGCAGCACTATAGCGACCTGATCGATTCGGTTGTGACCTGGAAAGACGACGGCTTCGACAAATCGGACGACGAAGGCTGGCGCGTCGCGGCGGTGGGCGAGCGGCGCGCGCTGATGAGCTTTTATCTGAATGTCGGTAAAACCGAGCCTGAATGGTCGCTGTCGCATGGCGGGGACGATGGCGCGCTGCGGCTGCGGCGTGGCGCGCCTGACGCAGCGCAGGATCGGCCCAGCGCCTTCAGCCTGGCAGGCGATGGCGCGCTGGGCCTCGGCTGCGACGCGCCGGCGTGGCGGATGGACGTGGACGGGGTCGCGCGGATGCGCGGACGGATCGGCCGACCGCAGCCAGAGAGCGGTAAAACGCTCAAGGCCAATGGCGTATGGCAGGACGTAACCGAACCGCTGGAGGGTTGCCATGCGCTGGAAGTCGTCGCCGGCGTCGGCGGCAAGGTGGGCGATGGCCATTATGCGCTGATGCACGCCGTTGCACTGAACGCCTACAACCCCCGCAACAGGTGGCTGAACTGACTGCTGGGCCGCCGCAGCTTCCGCGCGCAGCGCGCCATGTATGGCAGCTTCGCCGACCGCCTCCAGCTGCGCTGGCGCACCACCGCTGGCGCACGGAGCGGCGACGGCGACATCGCCCGGGGCGCCGACAGCGCCGCGCGCGGCGAAAGCCGCTACAACCGACCCTACACGCTGCAGATACGCACCCGCTCAAGCTATGGCGACGCATACGCCATCCGCTGCTACGTCACCCGGCTGTGGTTCGACTCGCGTATGGAGGGCTCGCGCCGCCCTGACGCAGACCGCGACGCAGGCCTGCTATGACTTCGGGCGAGGGCGCGCGACATGGCTGACGCGGCGAGCTTCGGGGCGCTGCGCCGACGCGGTCTGGACACGGTTGAGCGCCATTCACGCAAGCTGTGGAGCGACTACAACGTCCACGATCCCGGCGTGGCGATCATCGAACAATTCTGCTTCGCCCTGACCGAGCTTGCGCACCGCGCGGCGTTCCCCGAGGCTGATCTGCTGGTCGAGGAGGACGGTCCGGTTCCGCTGGAGGCGCTGGGCCTGCATCCGCCCTCCGACGCATTGCCGACACGCCCGGTGACGGCGCGCGACCTTGCGGCGGCGCTGACGCAGGACTGCCATCTGGCGCGCCGGGTGTTCGCCGCGCCGCTGGAGTCGGCGCCGCAGGACCGGCGCGGCTTGTGGCGGCTGTTCGTGGCGCCTGCACGCCCGGACTGGCGCGGCGCCGCGCTGACCGAGGCGCGACGCGCGTTCCACGCCCGGCGCAATCTTTGCGAGGATGTGGACGGAGTGGCGCTGGCCACGCCCTTGCCCTGTCGGCTGGAGGCCGTGGTGGAGGTTCGCCGCCGCCAGACCCCTGAGCGCTTGGCGGCGGCGATCCTGGCCTGTAGCGAGCGGCTGATGCTGGGCGCGGCCCCAGTCGCGGGCCCAGTCGCGTGCCCAGTCGCGGGCGACGGCTTCATCACGCCGGAGCGCGTATTCGACGCGCCGGAGGCGCTTTTCGGCGAAGCAGGCGCCGTGGGAGAGCCCGCAGAGTCGCTGGACGTGTTTTTCCGTGCGATCAGCGCGATCGAGGGAGTCGAGCGGGTTATCGACCTGGTGTTTCGGGGCGAAGGCGAAGCGCCCCACGACCCTTTCGCCGAACCGCCCGGACTGGGCCGCTACCGCGAACTGGCGACGCCCCGCCGCGGCGAGGCTGTCGGCCTGCGGTTGACAAGCCGCGGCGTGGACCTGCCCTACGACATTCAGGGAATGCTGCTGCAACTGAACCGGCTGCGCACGCGCGCGGCGGTCGCGCGCCGCCGCATCGCCGAAGACGCGATCTGGCCGCCGGCGCCCGTGGGTCGGCGTCGGCGCTTCGACCATGTGCGACTTGGCGAGGGCCTTCCACGCGCCTTCCTCGTCGGCGACGCCACGCCCAGTGTCGGGCTGAGCGCGGAGGCGCAGGCCGCCGCCCTTCAGTTGCGCGGCTATCTGGCGTTTGCCGACGCGCCGCTTGCCAACGCCGCCGCTGATCTGGCCGCGCTGCCGCGCCTGTTTCGCGTCAGCGACGACGACGGCGCCAGCTACGCCAGCCGCCCGCTGGACTTTGGCGACGCGACATGGCTGCGCCGCCCGGTGGCGGGTGCGGTCGGGGAAGCCGGTTCGGGCGACGGCGTGCGCGACGCGGTCGCCGCTGGCGACGCATGGCGCGACCGCAAGGGGCGCGCGCTGAATCTGCTGCTGGCGCTGCATGGCGAGGCGTTTCTACAGAGCACGCTGCGCCGGTTGGACGCCTACCGTATCGGCGAGGCGCGCGACGCGCGGCTGTTGCGCAACCGCGCCAGGGTTCTACGCGAGGTTGCGATACTGAACCGCCACCGGAGCGCCAGCGCCGACCATGCGGCGGGCCAGCCGGACCACGCTGTAGGGTTCGGTCGCAAGCTCATGCTGCTGCTTGATTTTCCTGACCGCGGCTGGCGGTGGCCCGCCGCGCGACTGCGCCGGTTGGGACTGCGGCTGGAGGAGGGGCCGGGGCCAGATGGCGCGTGGCGCGACGCCCGCGCCGGGCTGATGACGCCAGAGGACGACCCCTTCGCCGCCATGGCGCGCGCGCGCGCAGCCGAGGTGATCGCGCCGCGCCGCCTATTGGAGCAGACGGCGTTCGCGGCTGACGGCGTCGTCGGCGCCTGGGCCTTCCGCGCCGCCGCCCGGCTGGACAACTACGCCGTGACTCAGCAGGAGGGGGCATGGGCGCTGCATCTGGATGCGGGCCAACCGATGGTCGCGCTGCGCTGCGCGTCGCTGCCCTCCCGTCACGAGGCCGACGCGCGCGCCTGCGCGCTTGCGGACCTTTTCGCAAAGCTGAATGCGGCGTCAGAGGTTCTGAACGTGGTGGAGGACGTGCTCCTGCGCGGATCGGAACGGGACTTTGCGCCATTCACCGCGCATGTCGTGTTCGCCGGCTTCAGCGCGCGCACCGCCACGCACGCCTTTCGCGAGTTGGCGCAGGAGACGGCCAGTATGGTTGCGCCGGCGCATGTTTGCTTGCGGTTTCTCTGGCTGGGATGGGCGCAGGCCGCAGCGTTTCACCGGCTGCACATATCCTGGCGCGCGGCCTATCGCGCGCTGGCCGTTGGCCGCCCTGGCGCGGAGGCTGCCGTGGAGCGGACGGCTGCGGCGTTGCACGCATTCCTGTGGCGTGGGAGCGAGGCGTGACCACCCTGCGTGCCACGCGGATGCCCGGCGGTGGGGCGTCAGGGGCGGACGCGCTCGCGGCGGCGCACGCGCTGGGCGCGGTGGCGATAGACCTCTTGCTGCCCGCTGGCGCTGATGCGGAGGCGTTCGGCTTGGCGGCGCGGCGCGAATTGTTGCCCGCCATCGAGGCGGCGATTGAAGTCGTCGCGCGCGAGGCGCCCTCACTGCGCGTTGCGCGCATCGAGATAGACCTGGATGCAGCCGTAGCCGACCGTTCGGACGCGCCCGACTGGTGCGCCTTGCGTGCAGCGCTGACGGCTCGGCTCGCCGCCGCCCTGCGCGCAAGCGCCGAGGCGGCGTGCGATGGCGATGACGCGGGCGCCGTGGCTGCGCGCGCAGGCGCAGCTTCAAGGGTTCGTGACGGCGGCGAGGCGGCTGACGCTCTGACGCGCGCGGACGAACGTCTTGCGGCGTCACGCTCTGCGCTGGCCGACTGCGGCGCGCGGGATGCGATCGGCGGCGCGACGACGACCGCGCCGCCCCTCGCCGCGCGCGCCATGAGCAAAGCTCCGCGCAACGGCGGCGCTGCGCGGGCGACCGACGCCGCAAGGCTTGCGGGCGGGGAGGCGGCGTCCGAGAAGACGGCGGCAGAGGCTGAGAAAGCGGCTGAGAGCGCGGCTGAGGCTGAGGCGGCCTCCTTGCAGGCTGCGGCGCGGGTGGCGCTGGAGGCGATCAGCCGCGATGCGACAGCCCGGATGCGCCTGTCCGCTGTGTTCGCCCCGCATGAACAGGCGGCGTTGCAGCGGTTTGCGCGCCGAATGGCGGGGCGGCGCGCCGACCGGCGCGCGCCGCGCGCAGAGCAGCGCATCCATGCTGAGGCCCCTTCGGCTGGCGCGGCGCGTCTGTCGCGCTGGCGCGCCGATCCGGAAGCCTTTGCGCGGGAGGCGGCGGCGCTGTCTTCGGCGGCGCTGATCGCAGACATCGCCCAGCTTGCGCCGCCGCCCGCCGAAGCCCCGCAGGCGTCGCTGGCCGGAGCGGCGGCGCGCGCCGCCGCTCCGGCTGCTGATCCCACGGGGCTGTTGCGCGCTATGCTGCGCGCGGTTCTGGCAGGCGATCCGGTGGACTTGGAAATGCTGCGCCGTCTTTTCCCACCGCGCACCGGGGCGCGTGCCACGAACGGCGGCCCGCGTGACCATCCGCCGCTTGCGCCTGTCCGGGCGTCGATCCCGCCGCTGTCCAACAACGTCCGCCATCCGGCGGCGGGGCGGGTCGCCGATCCTGACGCGGGCGTGACCGCCACGGCGATGACGCCGCCCGACGGATCGGCCCAAGCGCGCCGCGCCGCGCCGTTGGCGGCCTCTGACTGCGATACGCCTGACCCGACCGCGAACGGCGCCGCCGGGCAAGGCGGCCGCGCAGAAGTTGCGAAGCCCGGCCCTTCGGCGGGACCGCCATGTGAAGCCGGGCCGGATGCGGCGGGCAGGAGCGGGTCCGGACTGCGCAGCGGCGGGGCGCCGACGGCCTTCGGCACAGCCGCGGCCCTGGCGGCCGATGGACGGAGCAAGGCGGCGACGGGTGCGCCTGCGCAGAGCGGCGGCGATCCAAATGATGACGCGGCGGGCGGATCAGGGCTGTCGGCGCCGCAGATGAAGGTTTCTGGCGCTGGCGCGGCGCCGGGGTATCGGCAGGCCTCGGCGCAGTCGCCCAACCGCGCGGGCGCGAACGCGAAAGGTCGCGGCGACGAGCGACCGGACGGCGACGCGGCGCCCGCGATTTTGGGGCGCGCCGCAGCCTCGGCGCCCGACGCGCTTTGGCGGGGGACTACGGGCGCGGCGAAGGGCAGCGGCGGCGGCGCGCAAGGGGAAGCGGCGGGCGGACCGGCGGCGCCGGAGGATTTGCTTGCGGCGGCTCTGCGCCACGCTCTCGACGGAATCGCGATGGCGGGCGCTGGCGCCACGTCGCCAGCGCGGGACGTTTTGGCGAAATTGCTTGAGGGCTGGGCGCAGGACGGCTGGGCGCAACATAGCGGGAACGACGGCCGCAAGGCCCCGGCAGGCGGGGCGCTGAGGCGCGCGGCTGTGCTTGCGGCGGCGGCGGTCATGCCTGGCGCGCTTTCGGCTGCGCTGGGCGCCAGCGCCTTGGTTGATGCGCAGACGGCCCGCCGACGGGCGCAGACGCTGCTGACGATCCTTGGTCCAGCGCGGTTGCGGGTGCTTGCGGGCGCGCTGGCGCCAGGCTTGTCGGGGGCCGCGTTACGCGCGGTGGAGCTTGCGTTCTCCGCTTTCGGCGACCGGCGCGACGCTCCCGACGCCGCAGAGCGATGGCGCTTCGTGCTGTTGGTGGCCGACGGCGGTCTGGCGACGGGCGCGGAGGCGGATGCGCTGATGGCGGCGGCGACCGCGTGGGCGGCGCCCGATCCCCTGACGCGCGCCACGGTGGTTGCGCTGGCCGCGCGGCGTCTGGACCACGCTGCCGGACCCGACGCCGCAGTGGCGCGGCTGGCGGCGGCTGGGCTGCGGCGGGCGGCGGAACCGCTTGCGCAGACTGCGGCGAGCCGCGCCGCCAGACCGCGCGAAGGGCTGGACGCCGCGCTGTCAACCGGCGTGTCGGGCTTGACGCTGGCGGCCCCTTTTCTGCCGCGCCTGTTTGAACGGCTGGGGTTGCTTGCCGACCGCGCCTTTCGCGACCCTGCGGCGCAGACGCGCGCGCTCGATGCGCTGGCGTGGCTGGCTCATGGCGCGGCGAGCCCCGCACGCGCCTGCGGCCCGCTGGAGCTCCTGCTGTGCGGCGCGCCGACAAGTCGCGTTGGTCCGCCGCCGACGCCCCTGGATGCTGAGGCTGCGGCGGTGACCAACAGCCTGCTGACCGCGATCATTGCGCAATGGGCGGCGTTGGGACACACCTCGCCCGAGGGGCTGCGCGAGACGTTCATCCGCCGCGAAGGGCTTATCGCCTTCGACGCGGACGGCCCGCGCCTGAGGGTGGCGCCGGGTCCCTTCGACATGCTGCTGGACAGGCTGCCTTGGCCGATCGGGCCGGTGCGCCTGCCATGGATGGCGCAACCGCTGCGGGTGCGTTGGCGAGGCGCTGATGGATGACGGACCCGCCGCCCCGCCGCCTGCGAAGTTCGACGCCGCCAGCCATGCCGATGCGCTGGCGGGGGAACTCGCCTGGCTGGCCGCGATGATCGACGCGCGGATGCGACGGTTTCTGGAGGCGCGGGACGCCGTGGCGACGGCGGGCGACTTGCCCGCGCCGCCGCCTGCGCCCAAGGGATCGGCGCTGGCGGCCTGCGTGGCGCGCGCCGGACTGGACGCCGCAGACCGCGCCATTCTGGCGCTTGCGACCGCTACCGCGCTGCAGCCGGCGCTACTGGACCCGTTTCTGGTGCGCAATGGCGCGCTGGTGCGGACGTTCACCGAGGTCGGCGGCGTCTCAGCGACCACAGGCGGCTTTCGGCCCAGCGGCGACACGGCGCTGTTTCTGCTGGCGGGCGAGACGCTGGGGGCGCGCGCCGGGGCCGCCGCGCGGCTCGAGCCCGACGGCAGGCTGCGCCGCTGCGGCCTGATCGATCTGGGTGAGCCGCCGCCCGGCGCAGGCCCATACGCCGGCGCGCTCTCTGCGCCGCCGGAGGTTCTCAGCACGCTCGCCTCCGGCAGGCCGGGGCGCCCCGATTTCTCACCCGCTTTTCCGGCCCGGCGTCTGACCACGGCGCTGGCCTGGGAGGATCTGGTGCTTTCCCCCGACGTCGCCGACCAGGTCGAGCATGTGGTGGGCTGGCTGAAGCATGAACGGCGCATCCTGGATGACTGGGGCCTGCGGCGCGCGCTGGCGCCGGGCTACCGCGTGCTGTTCTGCGGCCCGCCCGGCGCTGGCAAGACGCTGACCGCCGCTCTGCTGGGCAAGCGGGTCGGCGTCGATGTCTATCGCGTCGATCTGTCGGCGGTGGTTTCCAAATACATCGGCGAGACTGAAAAGAACCTCGCCAGCGTGTTTGACCGCGCCGAACGTGGCGACTGGATCCTGTTTTTCGATGAGGCCGACGCCCTGTTCGGCGCGCGCAGCGCCACCAGCAGCGCCCATGACCGCTACGCGAATCAGGAGGTCGCCTATCTTCTGCAGCGCATCGAGACCTGCGCCTGCCTCGTCATCCTGTCCACCAACCTGCGCGGCAACATCGACGACGCCTTTCGTCGTCGCTTCCAGTCGCTGGTGGTGTTCGGCCGCCCCGACGCCGACGAGCGGCTGCGCCTTTGGCGCGGCGCCGTTTCTGGCGGCATGCCGCTGGCGGCCGATGTCGATCTGGCGAGGCTGGCGGCGCAGCACGATCTGGTTGGCGGCTCGATCGTCAACGCCGTGCGTCACGCCGCGGTTCTGGCGCTGCGGCGCGGGCGGGACGCAGTTTCGCAGCAAGACCTCCTCGTCGGCGTGGGCGCGGAGCTGCGCAAGGAGGGCCGAACCCCATGATTGCGCGTCTGTTGGCGCTGCTGCTGGCGGCGATCCCCGCCGCCGCCTCGGCGCAGATCGCCCCGTCGAACACGGCGACCGGCACTTTCTGCGCGGCGCTGCGCGACCCTGGCGCGGTGGCGCAGGTCCGCAGACTGTTGCCCGACGGGCGGCCAACCGCGACGATCCAACATGGTCTGCGCGGCTATCTGCGCAGCGGGGACCGATTTGTCGCGGAACGGGGACTGACCGACGCAATCGTGGGCGTGCGCACGGTCGCGGCGCTGGCGACGCTGTGCGAGGCTACGCCGCTCAGCCCGATGCGCGATCCTTTCACCGACACGCTGACGCTGGCCGACGACTATGCCGCGCTGAGCGAGATGCTTCCGGCCTGGCGCACGGTGATCGACCGGCCGTCCATCTTCGACGACCGGGCGCCTGCGGGGTTCGATCGCCGGTTCGTAAAGCTGGCCGCCTCGCCTGCGATGGCGGCGGCGGCGCTGACCGGCGCCGTCAGCCAGCCAGCGGTCTGCGCGGTCGCGGCGGCGGGCGTTGACGGGCTGCCCGCCGAAAGAAAGGCGGCGGTGCTGCGCGCGGTCGCGGCGGTCGCCGCCGCCGACCCCACCGCGATGGCGCCGACGGCCAACGGCGCGGCGCGGGTGGCGGCTGTTTGCGCAGCCTATCCTACCGTCGGCGGCGCGGACGCCGCGCTGTCTGCGCTGGTGCGGCTGGGCGAAATTCTGGCGGCCCGGCCCGACGCGGTGGCGGTGTTGGGCGCGCCTGACTTTCACGAATGGCTGCGCACCGGTTCGCAATCGGGCGCATGGCCGGGCAGCCCGGCGGCGCGGCTGCTGGGCTCCGGGCCGGCGGTGGTGCGGCTTCTGGAGGATCACGCGCGCGATCGCGGCGAAAGCGCGTCTCCGCCGACGCCGCCCGACGACGCGCCGCCCCCGGAATCGCCCTCGGCCTGTGCGCCCTCGGCGGGCGGGTTCGCGCAGTATTATGCGCTGGACAACGCTTCGATCACGGCGATCAAGGCGCGCTCGGACGTGCGCGCCGCGCTGGCGCCGCTGGCCGACAAGCCGTTCGCCGACCAGCCCCGCGATATGGCGGGCCTTGCGTCCGCCGTAGGCGAGGCGCTGGGGGCGGCGCCGGAGAGTTGCGCGGCCGAGCGCATCATGGCTTCGCTGCAGGCCGAAAGTGCGCGCAGCCAGGCGTTCGGCGTCGATGTGGCGACGGTTGCGATGCTGGGCGCCGCGTCGGCTCTGGCGCCGCTGCTGCCTGCGCTGGACGATATGCGCCCCAGGGTCACGGAGGACCGGGACGCACTCGTCGCGCAGGCGGTCATGGCGCTGACCGATGAGGCGCGGCGACAGGCGGTGGCGTCAGCCGACGCCGTGGCGGCCGCTGCGGCGGCGGCTGCGCCGTCGCCGTCGCAGCAGGGCGGCGACGGCGACTCCGGTCCCGACGAGGCGGTGATCGAAGCGCTGCGCGAAACGCCCCCCCCCGCCGCCAACGCCAGCCATCGTGTTGGACGCGGCGTTGATCGACACGCTGGCGGCCCGCTTGGCCGGCGCGGAAGCCCGCTACATCGACGCCATCGCGGCGCTGGAGGGGTTGACCGCCCCGGACCGCGCAAGTCTGGAGGCGGCCGTTCGCCAGGCGCTGGCTCCCGAGATTGCCGCGGCGGTCGCCGACGCGGCGCGGGAGGCGGCGGACCTCCTCGGCGCGCCGGACGTGCTGGCTCGGCGCTGGCGTCTGACCGAGCCCGTGCTCGCGGCGCTCGCCGCCGTCCCCGAGGTGGCGGGGGTGGATTTTGATCCCGCCAGCCGCAGCGTCTTTGGCGCAGTTGTCCCGGCGCATCGAGCCGGCGACGCCGCGCGTCACGGGGCCGTTCGCCAAAGGCTGCGGCTGCGTGGCGCCGCGTCGCGAGAATGCGATCGTATTCAGCTTTTATCCCTATTGGCTCGCCGGTCCGGCGCCGGACCCGATCGCCGACCCGGACCCCGGCGCAGCCCGTGAGGCGCCGCCGCCGCCGTCGCTGGCGCAGGTGAACTTTGAGGCCGTGGAGCGCATCGCCTTCGGCGCCATGCGCATCGGCGGCGACGGTGTGCTGCGCGGGCGCGCGCTGTGGGACGCCGCTGCGCCGAATTTCATTTATTCGGCGCTGAAGCATCAGGCCGCGCCCGAAATCGCCGTCCGCCTGAA
>Ga0100391_1005749_pt1 | contig 11438 bp, 7 predicted proteins | sample CryGeymeta201515_FD_81541 | JGI IMG/M metagenome (GOLD analysis project Ga0100391, IMG submission 81541) | Groundwater microbial communities from Crystal Geyser aquifers in Utah, USA - Crystal Geyser metaG 2015-15 | ecosystem: Environmental > Aquatic > Deep subsurface > Groundwater | place: USA...
TGTACTGAGGATACCCCTTTGATTTCGAGGGGTTTATGGTAACCCTGTAGGATTGTGTACTAGGGGTACGTACCCTATACTCCCAGGAAAGAGACTTGGGTCCCTTTTTCTATATAATACTAGTAGTACCACTAATACTGGTAGACTACTACTCTAGTATTAGACTACGGTAAAAGGTAGTGACACGAGCAGGGAAAAAAAATAGAAAATAATGCTCTCTCTTAATTCATTTCTCATCCATGAATTCATCATTATAATATAAATATATGTTGAAACCATCAACGGTTCAAGTAGAACTTACACATACAACACTGGCACCATCCAAGACGCGAACAATGTGACGACCAAGGAGAAAACCGTACTCATCACGCTGGCAGACGACAAATTAGTGCTGCGGTCGGGGGGCGATTCCAATTTCAATTTTATGGTAAATGTAGTCGATTGCTGATCCTGTTGCAACTGGCGATGACGACGACGAGACGAAAATTCATATACGGCTTCCCCTGTTAAGTAAACTCCACCCGATACATCAATAATGTTGCCATTTCCATCGACGTACTCGTAAAGAGAAGGAACAGTGACGGCAGAAAGAAAGCATCCTCCATCTTCACATTCTTTCGTCGTCGATTCGTCGAGCACTTGGCCATTTTCATTGATAAGATCCACGCCAACGAGTCGTGCTTGAAAGTTTTCGAATGATACTGAGATGAGATCTACCACCTGAGCTCCTTCTTGTGAATCGCTATCAATGCAAATGTTGACTCTTTCACCAGGAGCAACAGGACGACTCTGTCCAGGGGGGATTTCAACACCAAATTCATCACAAAATGATGCGTCCAAAGTATAGTTGAATACTGAGGTTTGTTGAATATTGACCTATACGGATAAATATTTAGCAAACACTTCATTAGCGAAAGAAAAACAAACACAACAGCTCTGTGACACTGCAATGTAAGAACGAAATCCATTAAGTCGACACTCACCTTATCGTTATCGAGACGAGTCGTCTCAAAATCTCGTACTTCGAAGTCTTGACTCATATCAAGTCGCACGTTCATGTCAACCTCTTTAAATACTTTTCGTTCGGCCCCATCAAAAACTTCGATTCGCAAACAGTAGGCCATACTTCCTTCTCCATTGCCTGTATCCGTGAACAGACCACTTTCCGTAACAGTCGCGCTATCGACTTCCACCTGTGGGGTAAAGCGAAAGGCTTCCGATGCTGTAATAGCTGCGGTGGGAGAGACCGGCCTGACAGAATTATCACTGGGTGCACCGAACTGGCATCCGGCAAACAGAATTTCGGCCGTGTAACGGAGAGCCAAGTCGTTCACTGGCGGAGGTGCTGTGCCCGAAAAGATGAAAGTAAATTCAGGAGTATCTTCGGCACCAAAATTGGAAGTGACATCGTCCAGCTTCAAACTCCATCCCGAAGTTGACGTCTGAAACTCGAAGGCTTCTGTGCGTCCGGCATCGACCAACGCGTTGGGATCTGCGTATGCAGCTCCTACTACCATTCGAGTACCATCACCAGAAAGTGCCACAGAATTTCCAAATAGATCTTGGGTTTGGCTGGATGTGACATTGCCACCGGGTGTGATGCTCCAAGCCGTATCATCGAATTCGTAAACTGCAACACTACCTCTTTGCTTGTCGTAGGGAGCGCTAACTGCCAGTACGTATCCATCCGAGCTCAAGGCGACCTGTCGACCAAAGAACTGATTTGCAACAGGTGCCGTTGCTGTGATGGGACTTCCGCGTGGTACCCATGCATTGTTGACGTATTCAAAGACCCTCGCCATTCCAGCCAAACTGATAGCAGGCCTACCTCCCACGGCGGGAAAGGTGTACATAGGACTTCCCATGGCAACAATGAGACCATCATCCGACAGGTCGACGTCGAACCCGTTCTGTTCGCTCGCTACCGTTCCAGAAATGGGACTTCCCATCAGTTGCCACGGATTTCGTTCGTCAATAAAGGCCGTTCGTTGATACACTCGTGTGAGACCAGTATTATCACCGGGACTGTTGGTTTCTGGTTCAGCCGTGGGGGCTCCAACTGCTACAATACTTCCATCGCGATTCATGGCCACGGATGTTCCGGCGCGTTCTCCCTCGGCCCGACCATCTAGATCGTCGGGTAGTCCAATGGTATTCCATGTATTAGCAGCGCTGTCGTATTCAAAAACCACGGCATGTCCCCGAATGGTATTATCACCATCGTGAAAGGGCCCACCAACGATCATGGTATTTCCATCGTAGCTCATATCGATTGCAGCACCAAAGCGATCTCTATCACTGACTCCTTCAATATCAGCCCCTAATTTAATCCACGTCTGTGATTGCGTATTGAATCGGTAAACGCGCACCAGTCCCTTGTAAGGGAATACTTTAATGCTTCCAAAGGCCAGGGTCTGTCCGTCACCGCTCAGATGAAGGGCTTCTCCAATGGCTTCTCCCGCCCTTTCACCAAATATCTGTTGTCCCAAAAGGTTCCATTCGACGTTGCGAGAGAATTGGAAGACTCTCACGGATCCCGTATCGGCTAGTGCAATGTTCTGACTGTTCGCGTTGAGAGAAGAAACAGCGATACGTGTTCCATCGTCACTCATGGCAACACGAAAACCAGATAAATCTGCAGCACGCTGTCCATTGATGTCTAGTCCAATTTGTCTCCAAGCAGTGGATTCTTGCAAATTTCGCCAGTAATGAGCACGCTTTTCTTCCGGTGAGGAGTAGTAGTACTGCTGCTGCTGCTGCTGCTGCTGCATCGAAAGCTCTTGCACCTGTTGATCGTGAAGCTTGGCTTCAATGGGAGAAAAGGCAAGAACTCCAAGGACGATGATGAGGAACGACAAAGAAGAAGTTGGGAGTTTCATCTTGGTCTATGGTATGTGTGTGGTATGTGTGGTACTATCACAGAGAAAGAAGGAAGTGTCATAGTATTGCAGTAGAGAGTAGAGGTTAGAGGTGCAACGCAGAAAAAGAAGAGGAGGTTAAGCAGAGGCTAAATCCAACAATCCAACTATCCAACATGTGTGGAGAGAGCATGCAGCATGCACACGCAAATCGCAGACGCACCTCTCTTGGGGTAATAACAATTGATTATTGTTTGGGTTCTCTTTTTCTTAGAAGTATACAGTTGCGTAGTTTTTTTTTAATTTGTTGGGTAAAGTTATGTAGTGTTCTGGTTGTGTCGTGTTTTTGTCCTTGTTGCTGGTAGGTCTCTACTGCCGTGTGGTACTGTAGCTACTACTAGACGAGTAGTAAGTGTATCATTATTTTTTGTCGGATGAGATGAGCTTATAAGGAGAATAATGGAAGTCTAAAATCACAAAAACTGAAAGAAGTTGCACGGAGTGTGCCATTATTTTTTAAAATACATACCTGGTACACTCGTCTACTCGTCTACTCTACTACTCGAGTAGTCTACTGACCTACTAGCTAGTAGTAGTATTAGGTAGTACCAGTACTACTAGACTACTAGTAGCTACTAGAGTAGCAAATAAATACTACTAGACTACTACTACTAATGCTAGTAGTCTACTACTACTCTACTAGAGTAGTAGTCTACTACTAGTAGTAGTATTTCGCAACAGTGAAAAATGAGGCTCAGCAATGATCTTCAGTCCCAGTAGATACTACTACTACTACTACTACTACTACTACTGTACTTGTGTTAATACTCTACTAAGTAGTACTCTACTAGCTAGTACTCTATTACTAGCAAAGGCAGAAGTCGCTCATGATACTGAGTACCAGGTACAGTTCACTATTATTTTTTAATTATGAATTGGATTATCATCCAAGAAATTCAAAGATGGTAGTGAAGAATACTACCTAGTGGGGGTAATCTACCCTGGTAGTGCTACGATTAACTCAGAGTGAAAATGCTGGCGCCAGTAGAACCGTAAAAGTGATTTCGATCGTCTCATTATTATTATTATTGTTAAATACCAATAGCAACACAGTCAAAGTGCTTTAATTATTTTGAGTTGACTATTATTCTACGAGAGCGAACCATTCTTCAACCCCAAGAATACTAGACCACTGCTGGACCAGCAGGTACTGGTAATATTACTACTATGTTTCATACCATACTGCAGGGATGAATAAACAGGGCCATATTATTTGATGAATCCCGAACACAGTTTTCTTGCGTGCGAAACACTTCATTTTTATACCAGGTAGTAATAACATCATTCTTATTAGTACTACCAGGTACCAGGTACCAGGTACCAGGTACCAGGTACCAGGTACCAGGTACCAGGTACCAGTAGTAGACTTTTGTCTGCTTCTTTCGATGTCAGTCCAGAAAAATCAAAGTACTGCTACCAGAGGGGTACTACTAAGTACGACGTATGGTACCTGATAGTAGTAGTCTTCGCATTATCTCTTCTTGGAGAAAAAAGGAGACAAGTCTGATTCCACACGAAAGCACCACCCTTTTCTTGGGGGGTTCGATTCGGTTCGGATCTTCCTCTTCGTATTTCGAATGAATCATACCAGGTAATACCAGAGTACGGTAATCTCCTTGATACCGTGTCTAGTGGTACTTCTAATCGTAGGTCTACTAGTAGGTTCCTGGTATGGTAGTCTACTAGAGCCAGGAATGCGAGCAACATACCTCCAAGCAACATGGCCCAAAGTGCTACTGTACTATGAGACTACAGTACGCTGTCATTCGAATTGTCGACCTCTTGCAACAACTTATAATTCGGACGCACACTTTGTATTTACGTTGGTAAACGTTTTACCGGGACTGCCGGCCAGCTCGGCATACCTACCTTCCAACATCTCATTATTCAAGTACTAGCTAGTACGAGTAAGTATTCATGGTAGTAATATTGCTACAAGCTACAAGTATTACTTACTCTTGAGTACACTATTATTATTTTTGTTCTTTTATCTCGTTCAATACAAATAAATATATAATATAATAATCATCGAATCAAAACGATCTGTCGGTTGTTTTAAAACTACTGTTGTGAAACTACTGTTGTGGGGAAGATTAGAGTGCAATAGAAGCTTCGCCAACATTGCCTGAACTGTATTGTATTAATATCTCATGACATCGGGTGTGGAAATGAAAATGACGACATACGAGACCTTCGTTCAGAGCGATACCAATATTGGTAATAATTATGATGAGGAGGAAGCAGTAGCAGTTGGTGTTGAAACCATTGATACTACTGCTACTACTGCTGATACTACTAATACAGAACCAACGAACACGAAAGTACTGCCATGCTCTCCCAAGTGCGATAATGTTTACGATGCCGATGCTATTCGTGCTGAATTTCTGACCTACAAATCCGTTTTGCCCAAACCGGATCATTTGTTGCAGCAGCAACATTCGGCTGAAGTATTGCACGACAAGATTCGGCGTCTTGACAATTCCACTATTCCCATGCCACGCTTTCTGAAACTTGAATCAGATGGTGGCATTAAACCTCACAATGCACTCTGCTGCCTATTGTTGGATGACTTTCATCATTATCAGAAGACTATGAGAAAGGAATCTTTGCTAGAACGTCTGGCCAGCCACATTTCCAAGTGTTGCATTTGGATGGTATCGGTAGGACGCTTGTATCCACAGCTTCACTTACCGGCCGATGTGATTCGAGATCAGTTTTATCGCGTTGCACACGTTTTGCCGACGTGGACGGAAGCAGAACATATTGGACCCACAGAACTTCGACACAAGATTCGGACACTTGGATTACCAATTCCTAACTTCTTTTTAGATCCTGAAGATCCCAAACAGTTTCCACCTCATATTGCTCTGTTGGTTATCTTACAAGACGGTCAAGACGAATCACGGCATTTGCAAAATTATTTCTACCGGCTGGCATGGTTTATGTTTGCTTTGGTAGCATTCATACTGCGCTTGGTATTGGAGGTTATTGGAGGAGCCGGTGCGATCTGGGGCGGGTCCGAAGTCTTTCACTTGCGCATCAAAACCGACGATTACAATAACCACGAACTATGGAGGTGGATTTCCATTCTTGTGGGTGTTTTTTGCTTTTTTAGATTCGTTACACTCAATGCACCCCAGCAAGAAGATGAGGGAGATATTCTGGGACCGGCCGGACCATGGAGCTTACGAACTCCTGCTCGGTTGCGAGCTGTTTGCGAACATCCCTTTCATTACTTTTGTAGGGCACAGCAACCCTATACTGAAGCTATTGGTGCTACCATGTTGCGCCAGAAAAACCGTAAACAATCCTAATTACAACAGTAGTATTTGTACTTGTTGTACGTTGAATATAACACGCAAACACTTTCCATAAGAAGATATTATTTTGCGCGATTCAGAACTGCATAGACGTCCGCGGCCAAGGTGCAAACGCCAAGGTAGAACGAAATCAGCGACCACGGAGGTATTTTTATACACAAAAAAGTTCCCTCCCATCTCAACATGGGCAAGGAATTGAGTATCTCTGCGCTTGTTGGGAAAACCATGCCGGGTTCATTCCTTGTAGGAGCTTACACAAAGGCTCGGAAACAAAAAACCATTCAAGAGAAATAATTTACATTTTGTGTCATTTGTCAAAGTAATTATTAATACTATTCCCAAAAATTACTACATTGATGTTTTATATAGATAGGTTCCTCTAATGGCAGTCGAGCATTGCACTCAATCGAGAAATAATGACAATATTCTGTTTTATACTCTCACAGAGTTCACACCTTCGTCATAATGAGATCCTGCACAGCCCATCATTTCGAAATTAGTACTAGTACTTTCACCAAGAATACCAACGTCATTCAAGTCCAGAGCTGGTCGTCCGGCTTCTCGAAAACGTCGTTTTCGTTCTCGGAGACCAGTGTACGCACCCAGGAGTCCTGCGAATCCGACAAAGCTGTATCCAAACTTGGTACTGAATCCGCTACCCGTGGATCCATCTTCTCGGAAGGAATCGTAATTGACCGTTGTGAATTGCGCGTTGCATCGAAGATGGGGAACAAAGTTGGAATTGGAATACGACTCCAGTGCTTCCATGTCGCTGACCAAGGTAAATTGAAATCCCGCCCATGGAAAGTCGGTCAATTTGTTGGAGGGCATCGTAAAGGTCTTTTCGAATCCGTAAAATCCAGGATCGGGATAAGTCTGATTCCCGTACATGGAGTAAATATGCCATTCATCTGCGAGACTATTCTCGGAATACTCTAACGTGTTACTGCAGAACATACGGTTCATTTTGCAAGCTTTGGTGCGCAATTTAGTGTCAATGGGCATGGCTGTATGCGACTCGACTGTTACAACGGAGAATCAAAGAAATGTTAGGAAAATGCAAAATATTAAAACCAATGGTATGATGAAATCTGAAATCATTGACAGAACCACCAATGGCAAATCCAAAATCCAAAACCCAAAATACAAGAACAAGGAAAGACTCGGTGAACTTACACCATCCTTGCACGACAACTTCATCACCAGGACGACAGAGGTCCCATTCTCCATTACATTTAAATTTAAGTTCGTTCAAATCCATTTTGAAGGTTCCGGAACTACAACTGGCATGTTTGAGTCCATCAAAATGAAAAGCCAGTCGCGTAGCTTCAACAGAAGGAGCTGCCATGGCAAGCACGGCAAAAAAAAACATAATATTAGACCGCTGTGTTGTCGCTTTAGCTTTTGCTTTTGCTGCTGTTGCTGTTGTTGAGGTCATCTTCATCCAGTCGATATTCAAAGTAGAAAACACAAAAAACTAAGCAGTCAAATAAATTAATGGAAGCTACTCTAGAATCGAGAGAAAATGAGATTTGAGAGTGCAAACATACTCCACTCTTCTTCCGTTCAAATCAATATACTATTGTGTAATTACCTAATTATCTTGTTGCAGCTAGTACAGTTGAAGCGAGTCTAATAGTATAAGCCTCTATGAAAACGTAGATGAAGATTTAGCTCATCTATTGTATTTAGATGCTAAAGCGATCGGTACTTAAAAAAAAATTGGATATGGCGGTTGAACCGTTTCAAATACTCCTTTCACCTCTCGCTGCAAGCCAGTCGAGCCCTTTTCATTTTATAATAGCACATGTGCGTCTGGTGATACATCTGTCCTTTTTTCTTTTTCTTGCTTCCCCCAACTTCTACTAGTCTACCAGGTAATAACATATGCTACTACGATAGCTGTACTAGTCTAGTAGCTAGAAGATGAAATTCAATACTCGCTTATTCTGCTTGCTCCAAACAATATTTACGGAATGTGCATCGCACCGATTGCAGGTTCTAGTATTGCTTACACCACCAAGCACCAACTGCATGACTCTGTTGTGTACCAGGTCAGGTACTAGTAGTACTGCTAGTCCTGCAACCATCAAGGAACAATGCATGCATGCGTGCTCAACTATCAGCACAGAAGCGTCAATAAACATGTGCTAGTAGTGTGCACAATAGAAACTCTTGTAGTACTAGCTAGTACTGTACATACTACATCAGTAATCCTGCCAATATCAATTGCATCCATTACCACTCATGTATCATCGCGTCAGATGGTTCTGGTGACCGTCCTTCAACATTATCATCTGCCACTTTTAATAAAAATGGCGTAGGATCTATTCTTTTTACCTGCCTGGAACTACTACTACTGCTACCATAGTAGAGTACCTGGTAGACTAGTATTCTTAGTTGATCATTCATCACACGCACGCGTCATAATAACACCACTGTCCAGTACTAGTAGTAGCACTACCAGCCAGGTACGGAGTACCAGGTACCACTACCAGGTACCAGGTACGGTACCAGGTACCATGGTACTGTAGTACAGTAGTCAAGTTGATGTTAAGAATGGTAGGTCTAGGTACCAGTTAAGAATTCAATCTTATCAAACCAACCAATGAATTCACAAAGCGAACCCTAATAATTAAAAATAATGATACAGTAGGAGTGGTGACTAGTAGTAGTGCCCCGAGCGTTCAAGTTCTTTCAGTGTAGCAGTAGTAGTACTACTGGCCTGTATCTACCGTACTACTAGAGTAGTACCTGCTACCAGGTACCAGTTAGCAGTCATTGCCTCAAAAACTGCTTTCGCAAGAAGGAAAAGAGAATTTGGCAATTGAAAGTAAGAAGCAGTCATTCCAAGTATCAATTTTTTTCGTCAGTAGTATTACTACTACTAGTACTGCTAGAATACTAGTAGTACTCTAGTAGGTAGACTAGCCAGTAGTGGTACCTCTACTACCCGTAGCTATTACTCAGTAGCTATTAGTACCAGGTACCATACTGTTTTACAATTCACAAATGAATTGAACATAAAACGTAAATAGTTTACGCAAATAATACGATAGGCGATAGGCTACTACTCTAGACCACAGACTTGCTGTGCCATGGCACCTCCACCTCTGCCAACATTCATTCCTAGACCTCCAAGTCATTCTCTTTTTGACTTTGATCCAGCACCCAATCTCAAGTCTTTGTCTCTATCCCAAAACAAGATTCATGACAGCAATATCAGGAGACGGCTGAGCCAAAGCCAGAAGGAGAAGCAGAAGCACAAGCACAATCCAAGTCATCCAAGTAATTCTCTGTTGAGTAAGAAAGCCGCCAACGGACACATGACACGAAAACAAGCTCGCAAGAATCCTACCTCGCTGTGCATTGATGATTTTCATTGCTTCTTCGATTCCACTCTCGTAAAGTTGGTACCAGATAAAGACACTTTATTGATGCTGCAGAATGGATTACACGAGCTATCGAGCGGTGGTGATGGTGGTGCCAGTAGCAAAGCTTTCTCTTCGGCCCTTGCTGAAATTGAAGTAGCTCTGCTTACTGTATTACAAAATTGTCCAACACTACCTTCCTACGTTATAGCTGATATACATACCTACTTGGGTCTGATCTATCAGGCACGAGAAAATTTTAGTGCTGCCCAAGAATCGTTTCTACGAGCACTCTGGATCCGATCCAGTATGCTGCGATTTGCTGACCCCACGCATTGCGCTACCGCGACGAATTCGATGACTAATTCTAGTAGTCGTTGTAACGCTACTGCAACAACTACTACTGCTAGTAGTACTAGAAATGGTACATGCGACAAGGTTGGTAACCAGAATGATACTTTCCTTTGCATGTGTGGACATAGACACGCAAAAATTGATTTACGCGTGGACATTGCTCTGGCAGAACATCGACTAGGGCTAGTCGCTGGGAAGAATGGACATTACGTTAAAGCCATTGAACAATTAGAACAGGCCATAGAGTCCTACAAAGATGCGCACGTTGGGATTAGTGAAGGATGTTATGTCATGGCACGAACACAGCTTCACGAATTCCAAGAACAGTACCAATTGTCACTGATAGGACGCAACAAAGAACGTGCAAGTACAAGCAGTTCTCAATCTTTTGCATTGAGACGAAACACACCCACTTAAACGACACATTGGTGTTCCAGTATCGTTTCTTTCTATTTGTCTGTAATTCCACTACTGATAACTACTAATCAAAACAGAATCTTACTATTAATAGTATGTTACTAGTTAGTACGGCAGTAGACGTCGAGATATTCTAGTTCCTCAGTGGCAGATATACCCACAAGACTCCACAAGGGGACTTATCGCTGGAAAGTACTTGAGGGAAGTCTAATAAGTACCAGGTATAGTTGAGGGAAGTACATTGAGGACTTTAAGGGAAGTCTAGTAGATGTCTATCTAGATATACCGGAATATGAAGAGACAATGACATGAAAGATAAGTTATATACAAGGTTACATGGGACGACGTGTGATCCGGTGATAATATGATCCCCGAAAATAGCAGACAGTAGTCCGACCATAGTTAGTTTGGTAAGCTCGCAATTTATAGAAATAAAATTACAAGGAAATGCATTGCATCTAGCTAGGTACCAGTATAGGACTATCCGACAAGTAGATGCCTTATTGTTGTTTAGCTTTCGATGAGTACAGTAGCTAGATGCTTGCTCGCCGGACCGAGAGCTACCCATTACGATTTCTTGTTGCAGTTCTTCTAGTTCTTATTGCACTGAATTTATGCTGGCTAGGATCTATAATCTTGAAGTGGTTTGGAGTAGCCAGTGCAACCGCAGACTCTTTGAAACAACAACCCAAAAACATTGGGAGTAGCGTAGCATTAGTTTTCTGGAGAATTGTGCTTCAAATAATGATCACTTTCGTCCTCCTTTTTCCTTTGAAATATTCCACCAAAGAATCCAGGTGGCTTTCGAGTGATTTCTGTCGCTTCCTGTACTGGATCATAAACTAGTAGATAAGCATCTTCTCTTTGTAATCCCCGCAACAAACACAGTATACCTTCGTATGCACTGAACCGGACACTGTGTACAATAGCCGCTCGTGTAAGGGGTAAATATTATTATTTTATTATTTTTATGGTAAATTGTGAGCCTAGTTTTGGTAAAATGAACCTGTTCCACATTATGAGCGATCCATAAGTCCATTGGCGAGTGGCTCGCTCAA
>Ga0100391_1005765_pt1 | contig 11422 bp, 13 predicted proteins | sample CryGeymeta201515_FD_81541 | JGI IMG/M metagenome (GOLD analysis project Ga0100391, IMG submission 81541) | Groundwater microbial communities from Crystal Geyser aquifers in Utah, USA - Crystal Geyser metaG 2015-15 | ecosystem: Environmental > Aquatic > Deep subsurface > Groundwater | place: USA...
ACCTCCAGGGCGTGTTCGAGGCCGCCTTCCAGGACGGCTCGCCGCTGACCAGGGAACTGCGCGACGACACCTTCTACGTGTTCCTCGGCGATGCCCTCGATCGCGGCATCGAGAACGGCGCGGTCATGAAGTGGATCATCGAGCAGGTCAGCCCGCGGCTCGGGAAGAACGCCGTGTGGATCTACGGCAATCACGAACGCCATCTGCGGGACTTCATCGAAGGCAACGACATCGTCAGCCGCGAGTTCGAGGAGAGGACGCTGCCGGACCTGTGCGCCTCGAGCCCGATCAGCACGAACGACATCCGCCTGTTCCTCGAGCGGACGAGCGAGTACCTCGTCTACGAACACGAAGGCGACACCGTGGTCTGCACCCACGCAGGCGTTCCGGCGGTGCCGGGCAACCTGACCCTCGTTCCGGGTTTCCAGGCCGTCAACGGAGCCGGCGGTTTCGGCACCGACGTCGACACCGCCTTCAACGACTGGGCGGCCGAGCAGGGCGAGCCCTGGTACCAGGTCCACGGTCACCGCAACCGCCAGATGCACCCGACCCGGGTGAACGAGCATTCCTTCAACCTCGAGGGCCAGGCCGAATTCGGCGGTCATGTCCGCATGTGCGTGAAGACGCGGGAAGAATGGAAAACCCACGATATGCGAAACGACACCTATCGCTCGCCCAAGGAATGGCGCGACATCAACAAGGAAGAGAAGCGCAAGCCCCACTCGCGCACCATGCCGATCCCGGCCTGGATCGAACGCGGGGAAGGCGCCGGCAAGCTCTCGCCCGAGACCTACGCCGCCTTCGGCAGCCACGATCACGTGGACATCCGCCGGCAGGGCAAGCTGTCGCACATCGAGGCGATCGCCTTCTCCAAGAGCGCGTTCTACGATCGTGTATGGGACGGCATCACCAACAAGGCGCGCGGTCTGTTCGTCGATTCCGAGACGCTCGACATCGTCGCTCGCGGGTTCGACAAGTACTTTCATCTCGACGAACATACTGAAACCAAACGAGAATTCATAGATTCGGACTGGGTCGCCCCCTTCCGTGCGACCGAGAAATCGAACGGCTATCTCGGTCTCGTCGGATGGGACGAACGCACCAGGACCGCGACCTTCTCGTCGAAGGGCGACATGGATCGTGATTTCGCTAGCTTGTTCGAGCGGATCGCCACCGAGAAGCTCGGCCCGGGCGGCATCGAACGCCTGACGCGCGCCGTGCGCGATCTCGGCGGCTGCGCGGCCTTCGAGGTGATCTCGCCGACCGAGGATCCGCACATCGTCGAATACGACGAGGACAACATCGTGCTCCTCGCCTTCATCCGCCGTTCGGAGGACTACGAGGCCCTCGACTACGAGAAACTGGTCAAGCTCGGCGCCTACATCGGCGTCGACGTGATCCCGAGCTGCGCGACCCTGCCCAACACGCAGGCCCTGTTCGCCTACATCGAGCGCGTGCGCGGCGACAACCCGCCGGGAAACGTCGCCGGCACCGAAGGGGTGGTGATCGAGGACGCCCGTGGCCGGCACGTGAAGATCAAGACGAAGTCCTACGACCTGTGGAAGAAGGCGCGCGGTCTCGTCGAGCGCCTGGCCCTGCAGCGCAAGAAGGGAAGGGAGATCTCGCTCGACATCCCCGAGGAGCTCGCCGACTTCATGGCGTGGATCATGAAGCAGGACGACGAGATCACCCGGTTCCCGATCATCGAGCTGCGCAAGCGCTTCCTCGAGACCCCCGAGGACATGCTCGTGGTCGACCGCGAAGCCCTCGCACGCGAGAAGGCGGAAGCCGAACGGGCGGATCGCGAAGCGAAGCAGATCGAAGGCTTCATGCGTGGATACGCCACGCTGCTCGCACAGGTGCGCGCGGGCAGGGCATCGCAGGAAAGCGTCGCCAGGCTGATCGATCGCGGGAATTCAGAGCCTCACCTGAAGGTCGCCATGGAAGGCATCGCGGAGCATCCAGAGATGACGGCCTACGCACGCGGAGATGACGCATGAGGCCCGTCATCATCCTGGTCCTGGGGATCATGCTGTGGATCATCGTCCACTGCGTCGAGGTCTATCTCATCGAGAAGGAGAACAGCAGGGACAAGCTCGGCAGGAAGATAGAGACGCAGCGCACTCTCCTGTCGGGACTGACCGATACACATCGCGAACGCGTGGAGAGATCCATGCTGATGCTCGAGAGCCATCCGGACCTGCGCAACCCTCTCGGCGTCCTGGTCTCGGACCGATACGCGAACCAGATCGCCACGATCCTCGAACGCCACAGGAAGGCCGCACCCATCGTGATGCCCGCTCGTGATTCCGACAAGCATGAGGGCGATCGACCCGATCCCACGGACGTCCTCCTCGAGAACGGTCTGGCCATCATCGAGCGCAAGATCGAGAAAGCCCTCGCCATAAAGGGCGAATCGGCACGGGAGGACCTCGACGTCTATGTCAGGTTCCTCGAGGCGGCGGATTGACGCTTCAACCGATGGCGAAACCATCCTACAATCGAGCCCATGAGACGGGAACTCCTGCTGGATGGATACTACGAGCCGGTGAAAGACCGGACGCGGCTGCCTCGCCTCCTTCCAGAGTCCCGACCCAAGAGGGCATTGATCATCCTGATGCTGCTCCTGGCCTTCGTCTACGGTCTGCTCATCGGTTCGCTGGCATGGATGCAGGCATCCCTCATCTACAATCCCACGGCGGCGATCGAACTGAACGACCCGCACTGGAGCTGGCACGACGTGGCCGGTGATGACGGCTTCAAGGCCTATCTGCGCCGAGGAGATCCCGACAAGCCCATCGCGGTCTTCTACCACGGCCGGTCACAGGGCCTGTGGTCGATCGCTTCCTCGACGCGTCATTACGCGGACGCCGGCTGGACGATCCTCGCGCCCGAATACCCGGGCTTCGCCGGTCTCGAAGGCGATCCGAGCGAGGAGGTCCTCGACCGGCTCGTCGAGGCCGTGCACGGGGACGTTGTCTCCATGGGGTACGGACCGGAGCGCATCGTGATCCAGGGCAACTCGCTCGGCGCGGGGCCGGCGCTCAGCATGGCGCAGCGACCGCATTCCCTCCTCGTCCTGACCGCACCGGTCGCCAACATGGGCGAGATCGTCGACGGCGTCGCGCCCTTCTTCCCGCATCTCCTGCTCTACAACGCCTGGGACAACGAGGCGCGGGCGAGGAACGTGGCGAACGCGCGGAGCATGGTATTCCATGCACGCGACGATTCCGTCGTCCCCTATCGCCACGGCGAGCGACTAGCCGGCATACTCGGAGCGGAATTCACCGCTCTGGAGACCGGAGACCACTTCATCGGCAACGACGTCGGCGAGACGATACTCGCACGTCTCGCCGATCACGCAGGCATCTGACAATCCATCAACACGGGAGACATCCATGGGCTTCAGGAACATCATCGCACTCGCGGTGCATCCCGTCACGGCACTCGTCACTTCCCTCCTCTTCGTCATGATCGCCAGCCTGCAGCCGATTTCGCAGACCATGCAGTACGGCATCATCGTGACGGCCGCATTCGTCATGCTCGGCATCGTCCAGGCGCTGTCCCTGAAGGAGATGCTGGATCTGCATGCCAGCCCTACCAACTTCGGACAGACCGTGGCCCTGCTGGGTCTGGCCATGGGCCTGTGGGCCTTCGTGGACGCAGACGGGACGATATGGTTCAGCCCCGCGCTGAACCGGACCATGGCCATCTCGATGACCGTCGTCGTCGCGATCGAGGGGATTAGCCGGCTGGTCTTCATGGCCAAGGTGAGGCGTCACGGCTCGGAAGCCTATGCGCGAAAGAGGATCGAGAGGATCATGCAGGGCAGCATCTGCAACTGGAACGCCAGGATAGACGGGCTGATAGGCATGTCCAGGGGGCGATCCATCACCCATGACCGCCACGCCCGCCATATCGCGGAAGCGGCGAGACAGGCGCTGACACCCGAGGAAGCCGCCGGATCATGCTGATACTCATCTACATGCCCCTGATCGTCCTCAGTTCGATCGTCGAGGCACAACTGCGCGGGCGGCCCGTCGCGGGCATCTCCTTCAACGATCCGGAAGCGTTCGCGCTCCATCTCGTGAGGGTCCATGCTGGCGTAGCCGCGTTCTGCATCGCGTTCTGCATCACCTTCATCGCCAACACGTTCATCACCGGCTGACCGGACGGAGGATCCCATGACGAGCATCCAGGCATTCGCCGGAACCATGACCCTGCTCAAGGAAGGTCTCGACGTGGTCGCCGAAGACATGGCCGAGATGCTTCGCCGGGTGACGCACCCCGAAGGACGGAAGGGAAGCCGTACGCGTGGTCTGAGATCCGAACTCGGCATCCATGGCCACCGCAAGGAGACGATCGTCATCGATCTCGGCAGATCCATCGAAGGCGATGCCATCAAGGTTCTGCACGAACTCGGACCGTCCCTCCTCAGCTGCACGGTCGACGGGATGCCAATCCTGCGGACGAGGATACCAGACTACGTGGAACTCCCGGAAGCCGTCAGGACCGGCATCATCGGCAAGGATCTCTCACGCGTCGTGGACGTATCCGAGACCTCCATCCCGGAACTCGGAAAGGCGAAGATCCACGAGATCTTCATCAACGGTGACGGTACCGTCTCGATCTACATGCATGCCCCCGTCACCAGATACGCCGTCGAGGCCTTCCTCGAGTTCGCAACGGAAAACCAAGGAGCAGACGCTTGAACCCCATGTCGCAGGACCGCATGCACGCCAGGAACGATATCCACGGCAGACCGATCGAGATCGGCACCAGGGTACGCAGCCACGACTTCGCATTCGGTCTGAAGGGGAGGACAGCCCCGATGGGGATGGAGCGCGAGGGGGACATGGCATCCTATGTCGAAGGCGTCGTGACCGCCATCGGCGAGGTCAGCATCGAGGGATGCCCCCGCTACACGATCACGCCCTTCATCCGCGTGGTGCGGGGACGCGCGGAGGATGCCGAGGGAGGACATCCGATCCATCCACCGGTCAACGGAACACCTTCCACCATGGGAGGCGTCACCTGCGGAGTCGAGGTCATCGAGGTCGCAGACGGATGGGAGCAACTCGATGACTGGACGTGGTACGCCACGATGCCCGAGACCGACCTTGCGCACTTCTGGCATCCGCAGACCATCAGGATCAGCGCGGAGACCGACGGCTTCTGGCTCGGCGAGGAGGGAACACTCGGTGAAGACAGGTTCGAAACCCTCCAGGACGCCAAGGATTCCTGTTACTGGGCCGCCGCCCTCGCATGTCACCGGCAGCGTGACACACTGCAGACCGCGTCCGGACTGCCGGAGGACTGGTCTATCGACCTCTCGGACGGCATCGCCTTCGATCATGGGGAGGATCAGATAACGGGATGCATGTCGTCGGATAGCCCGACATGGAACGCGTGGACGGAAAAGGGGCAGGTGCCCGGAGACCATCCGACACTGAGGGATGCGCTGGCGGCCCTCGAACGATGGAGGACGGCCCAGCAGAGGAATGCGGCATGAGCGACCTCCTCAGACCCTACATATCCCTCGGACGGCAGATCACCCGGCAGGACGTACGACGGACGCTGGATGCGATCGCGAACGTCCCGCCCCGGTTCGAGACGCGGCAGCTGGCGGAGACGATCCTGTCACCGGAGTGCGACGCGACGATGGCCGAACGCATGGAGGCGCTGAACAAGCTCATGCAGCGCTTGCGGAAGGCGGGGCTGGCGACCTTCGAGCACAGGAAATGGACGATCAAGCGCGATTCCTGGAATCGCATCCAGAAGGCGATGGCGGAGGATGCTCGATGATGATCGGCGGCGCCATCAAGGGCCAGCTCGTCTTCAGGCGCTGCGGCGGCGAGGCCGATGTCGGGATAGGCTTCCTGGAGATCGACGCGGACGCGGCGGACACGTCCGATGCGCAGGATCTCATCATAGACTGCCTCGCAGGACGAGGCATCGCCGACATCCTCAGCATAAGGCTGCATTCGGTCCGCCGTGACCCGCAGGATCTTTCCGACAGCGATCTGGGGCACCTCGTCACGTCCCTCGAATATCCGCGTGCGACGGAAGGCAGTTCCGGCGGCTCGCTCTTCGTGAGGCATTCACGCATCCCGGCCCCCGAAGGACGCAGGACCGTGCTCGTCGCGCTCGTGATCGAGGCCGATGACGACGAGATCGATCCCACGCAGATGTACGAGGTGCGCGGCAGGGACGGGGTCATGACGGTGCGGCCTTCACGGTCGCATGGCCTGGTCCCCAACGGCATGGCCCTCAGCCAGATCCACAGGTCCCCCATATGGGGATGGGGCGAGGAACGCTGGGGCCCCGTCTCCACGATGCGGCTCGATGTCCTCGACATGTGCCAGGAGCTCGACGACGCGATGCTGTCCGACGAGCCGACCGATCCGGCGCGCCTCGAGGAACTGAATCGCAGCCATGCGGGATGGATCCTCAAGAGCAGCCACCGCGATCCGAAGTACGAAGACTTCAAGCGACGGATGATCGAAGAAGGGCACCGCTCCGAATGGGCCGGCATCCTGACCGAGAACCAGACAAGGATGCGCGAGGAGGCCGGGTCCCGCATCATCCGGGAAATCATGCAGAACGAAGGTGAATGAGACCATGAACGACGAACAGACAAGCCCCTTCGACCGGATGCAGACCCTCGGGTGCAAGATCGAGCGCCACCAGCGCCTTTATCACCGCGAAGACGCCCCGGAGATCGACGATGCGGCATATGACGCCATGGTCCGCGAATACCGCGAACTGGCGGAAGCCCATCCGGACGAGGCCCCGGCGAACGATCCCACGCAGAACGTCGGCGCTTCGCCCTCCGAGGCCTTCTCACCCGTCACCCACACCGTGCCCATGCTCAGCCTCGACAACGTCTTCTCTGTCGACGAACTCGCAGAATGGGCCCTGCAGAAACGCAGGCAGCTCGGAATGGCCGAAGACATGCCGCTCGCCATGACGAGCGAGGTCAAGTTCGACGGCGTCTCGATCTCGCTGCGATACGAACACCGGACATTGGTCACCGCCGCGACGCGCGGAGACGGGCAGACCGGAGAGGACGTCACCGACAACGCGCGCACGGTCCTCGGCATTCCTCTCGAACTTCCCCAAGACTCTCCCGACATCCTCGAGGTGCGCGGTGAGGTCCTCATGCCAAAAGACGTCTTCCTGCATCTCAACGAGAGCAGAGCGCCCGACAAGAAGCTCGCCAATCCCCGCAATGCCGCTGCCGGATCGCTGCGACAGAAGGATCCGGCCAAGACCGCGATGCGCGGTCTCGTCTTCCTGCCGCACGGCATCGGAGAGACCGACGGCGATCTACCCGGCACGTGGAGCGGCAGGATCGGCCTGCTCAGGCGCTGGGGTTTCGGCAAGGGCGTCAGGACCGGTGGCGGGATCATGGCCGTCAGCGACGGCAGCCGCGAGCAACTCGAAGGCATCTATGCCTCCATCGAGACACGCCGACCCGATCTCCCCTTCGACATCGATGGCGTGGTCGTGAAGCTCGATTCGATCGACGATCAGAAGCGTCTCGGCAACGTCTCGCGCTCTCCTCGCTGGGCCATCGCCCACAAGTTCCCGGCCGAGCAGGCCACCACGCGCCTCACCGCGATCGACATCCAGGTGGGCCGGACGGGACGGATGACCCCCGTCGCGAGGCTCCAGCCGGTCAACGTCGGGGGCGTGCTCGTCTCCAACGCGACCCTCCACAACGAGGACCACATCGCGAAGCTCGATCTGAGGATCGGGGACACCGTCATCATCCAGCGTGCCGGCGACGTCATCCCGCAGATCGTGGGCAGGGTCGAGGACGAAGGTCACGAAGGACGTCCCGAGTGGTCGTTCCCGGAGAGTTGTCCCGAATGCGACAGCGCGGCCGTACGTGAAGCAGGGCAGGCCGACACCTATTGCGAGGGCTCCTTCCATTGCCCCGCGCAGATCGTCACCCGGCTCGTCCATGTCGCGTCGCGCGATGCCTTGGACATCGACGGCCTCGGAGCGAAGATCATCGAGGAACTGCATGCGGACGGCAAGCTCAGGACCCCGGTGGACATCTTCCGCCTGCGCCGTTTCGCGGACGAACTCGCCGCGCGCGAAGGCTGGGGCGAGATCAGCGCCAACAAGCTTCTCGATTCGATCGACAAGGCCCGCAGGACCAAGGTGGATCGGGCGCTCTACTGCCTCGGCATCCGCCAGTTCGGCCGTTCCGCCACCCAGGCCATCGCGCGCGAATGGGGAAGCATCGACGCGGTCCTCGCACAGTTCGCTCGTCTCGCCGTCGTGCGGGTCGCGGCCCGGGACATGGAACGGGGGCGCGGCGCGAGCGAGGAGGAAGCAGACCGTAAGGCCATGAAGGCGGTCGCCGAAGCCGTGGCCATTCCTGACGTCGGACCCGTGGTCCTCGCCAACATCCTCGATTTCTTCGCCGACGCCGAGAACGCCGCACTCGCCAGTGATCTCTTCGACGAACTGCGCCTCACAGTCCTGAAGAAGCCCGACCGGGTCGAATCCGAGGTGAGCGGGAAGACGATCGTCTTCACCGGAAAGCTCGAGAAGGTGACGCGTGAGGAGGCCAAGGGGCAGGCGACGGTGCTCGGCGCCAAGGTGTCCGGCTCCATCTCGGCGAAGACCGATCTCCTCGTCGCCGGCCCCGGTGCCGGCTCGAAGCTCAAGAAGGCCGCTGACCTCGGTGTCGAGGTGATCGACGAGGACCGCTGGATCGACATCGTCAGGAAGGCCCTAATCGGCTGACCCGACAAGGGAAAGGCGGAACGACGGAATACAGGGAAGGAAAAATCCATGGCACTGGTACGAGAAGACGATGAGGGCATCTACGTCATCTCCGGCGGCGTGACCGCGCGCCCCGGAGCGGTGCGAGGATACGGCCACGCCTATCGCATGGACGATGGCGGACTGGTCAAGGGCGACAAGGTCAACGCCTCTCACGTCGGAGGCACTCCGATGGTCCGCCTGAAGCTTCCCGACGGAACGGTCACTCGATGGTTCTGCCAAGACAGTCGCCGCCCGGACGAACTCATGGATCCGGACCCGGATGCGACGTGGAGCCAGGAGGGCGTGAGGACCTTCCCACCGAACGATGGGTCCCCGGCCGAGAGCGTCCCGCATACAGTCCGCGCGATCGCCGGATCCGACATCCTGAAGGAGATCGGATTGTGAAACGCGCCGGAGATGCAACCCGCATCATCCGTGCGGACGACGGCACCATCTGGGGCGCCTTCCTCGCCGGCGCCGGATGCGCGGAGCACGAGACGGACATCCGCTACCTGCTGCGACGCCTCGGCATCGATCCGGACGGAAGAATGGTCGCCGGTCGCAGCATGGCCGAACCAAGGACACTGGCGCGTGCCAGAGGGCAGGTCACGCAGACCTACCATCTGGACGTCGAAAAGCCCACGAAGCGCACCGACAAGGTCACGTATCTCGCCCTCGATGAATACCCCCTCGAGGGTCGAAACCGACAGCATGCCGTGCAGCGCTACAGCCCGGAGACCGAGTTGACAGGGTCCTGGGACGAACGGGAATTCAAGCTCGCCGCATGGAGCGAGGACGCCAAGGCGTTCCTCGACCTGCTGGCGAACGCCGCCGGAAAAGCCGATATCGCGATCTGGCGGGCAATACGCCGGACCTCGTGAACAACCCCTTCAGCCATGCCGGCCTGGTCATCGCGATCGTCTCGCGCATGCCAGAACAGGCTCGCGCCGCGGTCGATGCTTCGGACGCGGAGACCGTTAGGCTCGAAGAGGCGGTCGAAGCCACCGGCATCCGCGAACGGATCGAAGCCAGACGGAAGGATCTCAGCGGCTGGAGCGGAGGTCCCGCCTTCCATGCGCTCGCGCCGCGCTGGTCCTCCAGCATCCGCACCGTCATGCGTGAAGGCGAGGAGGTGGCGCTGGCGACCGAACATCCGGTCGTGTTCTTCCTCAATCCGGCACGGCAGAAGGATCACAACCACGGATGGTTCACCGTCGAGGAACTCGATCTCTGGCTCGAGGGCGGGGGACCGGTCATCAGGAAGGCGACGTGAGCCTGTGTCACATCCTGCCGCCGCACCACGAGCACCGGTTCCGGGGCGCGACGGGTTGCTCCAAGGACATATCGCACGACGGTCCGCACAACGCCGTCCTGAAGGACGGGACGGTCATCGAGTGGGAGACCGACTGGGAATTCGAATGCTGCGTCGATGACGAGATCCCCGGGTAGTGTCTCAGTTCAAAATTCTTCCCTGAGCTTAACTACGGAACAAGGCTGCTAAGCAGCCTGCCGTAACGGGACCACTACGCCCCGCCGAGAGCCTTCCAGCCCTCTGTGCAGCACGTTGCGTGCCGCGTTATGGTCACGATGATATTCCGCCCCGCAGGGACAGGAATGCCATCGCTGTCTCAAAGGTTTGACAACGGTCGCTCCGCAATCGGAACACTCCTGCGAGGTTCCTCTGGGATCGACCATCACCACCAATCGACCGGCGCTCTCAGCCGTGTCGGTAAGGATCTTGATGAATTGTGCAAGACCCGCATCGAGGAGCGAGCGGTTCAGGCCCGATTTGGCCTTCACGTTCTTCCCCGGCTGCTTCACCGTGCCCTTCGCCGAACGGGTCATATTGCGCAGTTGCAGATCCTCGACGCAGATGATCTGCGGCCCGGACTTCGCGATCCGGTTGGCGATCTGGTGCTGCCGAGTCTTTCGCGCAACCGCCTCACGGCTGCGCTGACGCGCGATGCGCTGCCTGGTCTTGCGATGCCGACGGGATCCGGGCTTCTGCCGTGCCAACGCCAGCTCGATGCTCTCGCGGTCGGCGCTGCGGTCAGGAGCAACCCTGCCGTAGCGGGTGCCGTCGCTGTCGGTGGCCACGCTCTCGACGCCCAGATCCAGGCCGAGTGCTCCCTGCATGGTCGGGCCAAAGACATCCGGCAGCCTGACCACAATCACTGCGAACCAGCGGCCACGGCCATCCCGCTTTACGGTCAATCGGAGCGGTTCCCCCTCCAGAAGTCGATGCATCTTGAGGCGGACGGCCGGCAGACCCTTCATCCGAAGGACATTGTCCTTCAGCGCCCAGCCGCTGGCTTCGGTGAAACCGAAGCTGCGCAGACGCTTGCAGCTTCTAAAGCGAGGGAAGCCGGCCTTACCGAGACCAATCTTCATCCGTGCGTAGAAACCCTGAAACGCCTCGTCAATCTGAACCAGAGGCGTGCGCAGCATCGTCGCGGCGTAGGCCGCCATTGCCGGTTCGTCGGCGCGCACCTGCGTCAGGGACTTGAACTGGTCGTATTTCGTGATCGACTTTCCGGTCTTCCGCCACGCCGAGATACGCTCTTCCAAGGCAGCGTTGTAAATCTGGTTCGACGCCGCCATCGCGGCTTCGAACGACCTCCCGATCCGCTCGGACATC
>Ga0100391_1005766_pt1 | contig 11420 bp, 10 predicted proteins | sample CryGeymeta201515_FD_81541 | JGI IMG/M metagenome (GOLD analysis project Ga0100391, IMG submission 81541) | Groundwater microbial communities from Crystal Geyser aquifers in Utah, USA - Crystal Geyser metaG 2015-15 | ecosystem: Environmental > Aquatic > Deep subsurface > Groundwater | place: USA...
GGCGAAGTTCGTGCAGGTTCTTCAGCGACACCAGGGCGGAGGGCGCCAGAAGTCCGCTTTTCATCTTCACCAGGATATCCGTGCCGCCGGCAAGAACCCTGGCGGACGGCCCGAGCTGCATGAGGAGGCCGGTTGCCTCCGTCAGGCTCTCGGGAGCGTAGTAGTCGAAATCGGGCAGATACATCGGCCCCCCTTGTCTGAAATACCCTGCGGCATGAGCGGAATTCCCCGGCGGCCGCTTGCAGCGGACCCCCGACGCCGATCCGGCCGCGGAATGAAATGGATAAAACAGTGCTTTTGCATGATGGGAATATATGAAGAAGGATCTTGTCTGTCAAGAGGATTTTTACCCACTTGTGAATTCGTCCCTCACCCTATCCATCCGCCCGACGCCCCTCCTCGTCCCGGACCTCGCGCCGCATTCGCAGGGGTAGTCATAATGGCCCAGGGCCGATGGTACCCCAGGCACGCTCAATAAGTTCGCTCCGGACGGGAGCAGCATTGGCAATCAGAGGAGCGAGTCGCTCGGTAATGTCCCGGTCGGTCATGCTCGCAACAAGACGCTCACGGGTATAAGTTGACAACGGATGTTCAAGAATGGAGGAAAGGGCGATGAACCATCGTCTAAGCTGTAACGTCCGAAGCATTTCGAACGCCGGTTGCGGATCGTATGAGTTCCTCCAGGCCGCCAGCCAAAGACGGTCGGTTAAATCCCTCGACCAGTGTTCGCTCGGGACCGGTCACCTCCAGCAGCATTCCCTGACGCTCGACCCGGCGCGTCCCGACCTGTTTGCCGGAGTCGGTCTGCATGGGAAGAGGAGAATCCAGAAAGCGAACGGCAAACCCATCCAGAAGAAGGGGACGGCGGCGCCTGGCAACATAAAGAGTGCACTGGTTCCACACAGAATAAGCCGCTCCAAGAAGCTCTAGGGCGCTGTGATGGGAAAAGACGCCATTAGGATGCATCGCCTTCGCTACCAGAAAAGGATCCGGACGGAAATTTTCAGCCGGAAGCGCCGGCGGGACGACGGCGTATACCTCCCGGGTCACGCGTTTCAACCGGCCTGTCTTGAGATGGTATTTGAGCCGATCCACGACACCCAGACGCCCCCCATCCGCTGCCAGTGCCGTGACGGCCTCATCAAGAGAAAATACCGGATGGCCGGCAAAAAAGTCTGCGCCCCTCAGTTGCTGTTTGGTGTTCATATGGGTAAATTTATCTCCTGTACAGCAGCAAAACGTCAACAGAGCAGAGGTAGATTAAGTTGACGTCTTGAGTCGCTATGGGTAGCAATTTTACCTGTTCATGCACGAAATGTAAACAATTAATTCCCCTGCTTGACAAAACAATCTCTGCTTCGCTGCAGATGCCGGCAACCATGCAGTGGTCCGGCCCAGCCTGTTTTCTTCCTTCTTCTGCCGGCGATGATCGCCCTGCCCCTTTCCGTCGTGCCCATGAAAGCTACCACCGGCACCTTTTTTTCTTTCATCGAGGCTTCGGATCCGGCCATCACAAATGATCCAGCGTGACGCCATCGCGGCAACATCATGGGCATCAGAATGTTCTTTGACTCACGGATCTACCTTGCTCAGGGCTTTGACTGCCTTCATATACGCATCGAACCCTCTCATGAAGATGTCGTTATGATTTGCACCCGGGATCTTGAGAAGCGTTTTACGTGGCGATGGACAGGCACTGTAGAGCGCCTGCGCTTCCGAAAAGGGGAAAAAATGGTCAAATTCTGCATGGATAATCAGGGTGGTCTTGTCCCAGGCCCGGATCTTTTCAAGGTTTCTGAAACCTTTTCCCTCACTGAAATCAATCTCCAAGGCGTTTACGCCAAGGAACTCCAGCAGCGTGCCGGTATTTGCAAAACTGCTCTCCAGAACCAGTCCGTTTATCCGGTTTTTGTGGCGGCTTATCAGTTCCAGCGCCGCGGCGCTGCCCAATGACCGGCCCATCACGATAAAAGCCCCTCCGTATCCGTTCTCTCCCAGCCATCCTTTTGTGAACTCAAAGATGACATGGCAGTCCCTCATCATGGCTGTGACCGTGGGCCTACCGGACGATCTGCCATAGCCCCTGTAATCCACCACCAGGAAATTCATGCCCATGCGATTGTAAACAGGCCCAAATTCATCATAGTCACTGGCGATTTCACCATTTCCGTGAAAGAAAAGGATATTCGGGGCCGATTTCTCTGTCATATGGAAACGCCCGCCCACCAGAATATTGCTCTCCACCGGGATCGACACGTCGATTGTGTTCGCAGCTCCTGCAATCGACCCATATTCGGGCCTTGGATGGAAAAGCCCCATGAGGATTTCAGGACGGTCCAGGTGGGAATAGTCGATATCAGATCTCTCTATCATTTTGACAAGTCCCTTTTATTGTAGTCAACAATCGAGGCTGATGCTTCTTTGTAGCAGATTACATATTTTGATCTCGCAAACCCTGGCCAAACAAGACCATTCTCGTCAACGTACAGAAACTCCTGCTCGCGAAGTAATCTCACAATGGCGTTTACCCGATCGTGGAGGCGATTAATGCTGGCCAGCATCCCTTCGAGATGAAGATCGATTCTCAGCCTTCCTCGATTTCTTTTTTCCCGAAGATGACGGCAGAGATAAATGCATCATGGGCGAGGTTGATCTCAAAGATGATATCATCAATCTCGGAAGCGATCGACGAGCCCCCTCACCCTATCCATCCGCCCGACGCCCCTCCTCGTCCCGGACCTCGCGCCGCAGCAGCTTACCCACTTTGGATTTGGGCAGCATGTCCCGGAACTCAATATACTGCGGAATCTTGTATGAGACAAGGGTCTGCCGGCACCACTTGATCAGATCGTAACCTGTGATGCCCTTGATATCCTCCTTCAAAACCACATAGGCCTTGATGCGTTCGCCCGCCAGTTTGTCCGGGATCCCGATGACGCACGCGCCGATGACGGCCGGATGTTCCTGGAGCACGGCTTCGATTTCGGAGGCGGACACACGATAGCCCTTGTGTTTGATGGTGTCCACGGTCCGATCCACAAAGAAGAAGTTGCCCGCCTCATCCATGGACATCACGTCGGCGGTGCGGTACCATGTAAGGCCGTCCATCTCAATGAATGCTTCGGCGGTTTCCTCCGGTTTGTTCAAATAACTTGTCACCATATGAGCGGAATGGACGATCAGCTCTCCGGGCTGGCCGGGTTCGACCGGCTTCAGCGTTGCCGGATCGATGATTCTCACTTTTTTACTGGCAACGGGACGACCCGCGCTCCGCGCAGGGTTGTCGTTTGTCACCGGGCACATCGTCACTCCGCCGCAGGTCTCGGTGGCCCCATAACCCTGATAGATGCAGCGTCCGAATTTCTCCCGCCACCGCTTGCTTACTTCGACCGGCAAAACGTCCCCGCCGCTGAACCAGAACAGTACCGAACTCAAATCATACTGCGCCAGGCGAACATGTTCCAAAATCATCCGGTACAGCATCGGCACGCCGATCATGCTTTTTACCTTGAAGCGTTGGATGGCGTCTAAGGCCGCATCCATGTTGATGCGCGGCAGAAGGATCAGTGTCCCGCCTACCAGGAGGGTGGCCAGGCCGGTTGTCTGGCCAAGGATATGGAAAAGCGGGGCATTGCCCAGGATCACATTTTCCTCCGCCGGGACAAGGGGTTCGCTCATCCGTATCTGTTCGTCCGCTGAAATCAGGAAAAGGTCATGATTGATGGGCACCCCTTTGGGGTATTTCGTCGTACCGCCGGTATAGAGGATCTCGGCCGTGCGTTCCAGGCATGGGTCAACCGCCGGCATGGCATCGACGGCGTGGCGATAACGGTGCAGCAGTTGCCGCAGGCCGAACGTGTTTTCATCCAAAACGATTTTGCCTTTGGGGATCACATCGAACAGATAACCGAATCCCCGTTTCCAGGCAGGCAGCAGATCGGCCATCCGGGTGACGATCACCTTTCGGATCCCGGTTTCGGGCCACGCCTTTTTGACGTACCCGAAGTTGGTATCCGCGCACAAGATGGCTGCGGCCTCGCAGTCGTTGGCGATATATTGAACATCATGGGCGGGATAAATGGGCGTGATGGGAACGCAAACCCCGCCCATGCGCTGAATGCCGAGCCAGGCCGCCACCCACTGGATGCCGTTGGGGATATAGAGCATCACCTTCTGCCCGGGTCGGATGCCCAGATCGGTCAGCGCCGCGGCAAAAATTCGGGTCATCTCCTCCAGGCGGCGGTATGAATAACGGGTTCCAAGATAGATGACCGCCGTGGCATCGGCGCGCCGTCCGGTGGTTTGCATAAAGAGATCAATGATGCGGTTAGGGCTGCTGTTTGGCTGCTGTTCCTGCATGGGTCATATTCCAAAGTAGGCGGCTTTGATTTCCGGATTGTCCATCAGTTCGGCGCCGGTGCCGCTCAGGGTCAACATCCCGTTTTCAAGAACGTAACCGCGGTCGATGATGGGCAGGACGGGGCGGGCGAACTGCTCGCTCAAGACAACGGTGATGCCCGATTCCTTGTTCAAACTTACGATGGCATTCACCAGCGCCTTTTGCATCATCGGGCTTAAACCCAACAACGGTTCATCTAACAGAAGCAGCCGCGGTCTCACAACCAGCGCCATGCCGATGGCCAGCATCTGCTGCTCGCCGCCGCTTAAAAAACCGGCCTTTTTCGCACGTAACGGAACCAGGGCCGGAAAAAGCGTAAAGACATACGCCATGACTTCCCGCACTTCGGCTTTTTTACGCAGGTAACCGGCAATCTTCAGGTTTTCCGCGACGCTGCTTTCCGGAAAGACAGGGTGTCGCTCGCGTGAAAGCACAATTCCTTTTTTTACCCGCGCGCCGGGAGATAACTCCGTAATATCGACGCCTTCATAAACGATGCTGCCGTAAACCGTGATCCGTTCGCCGCCCTTGCGCTTTTCCTTGATGCGCATATCGATGATCAGACCCGAAAGGGCGTTCATCAGCGTGGTTTTGCCGGCGCTGTTGGAGCCGATCACCCCGATAATTTCGCCTTCGCGCACCTGCATGCTGAAATCGTTCAACGCCAGCGCGTTTTCGAAAAAAACCATCAGATTGTTCACATCAAGCATGACCACCTCGCGGCTGGCAAAAAAATCGCGGCTTGCGCCCCAGTATTCGTGCTCTCCCTCATTTCCCTGTCACTCTTCAGAACCGAGATACGCCTTCTTGACATCCTCGCTCGCCATGACCTCGGCCGCGGCCCCTTCGGCGATTTTCTGGCCAAAGTTCAAAACCATGATCCGGTCGGCGATGCGAAACAGCTCCTTTAAACGGTGTTCGATCATGATGATGGTTTTGCCAGCCAGCCTCAGTTTTTCGATAACAGGGACGATGCTTGCCACCTCGGCCAGGCTCAAGCCGGAAAACAGTTCATCAAGAATCAGCAGATCCGGCGACAGGGCAATGGCCTTGGCCAGTTCCAACCGCTTCAGATATCCCTGGGGAAGCGTCCCTGCCGGTTTGTAGGCAACATGGGCGTCCCGTTCAAAGCCCACCTCTTCGAGGAGATCCAGGGCCACTGCATTGCGATCTCCATATTGGCCTCCTGCCAGTTGCCGGACCCGGGGGGAATAGAGCGGGATGATCATGTTTTTATAGGCCGGTAACCGGTAAAAGGGGCGGACCATCTGAAAAGTGCGAGAGATCCCCATACAGACAATCTTATGGGGAGCGGTGCGGGTGATGTCCTGGCCGTTGTATAGGATTCGCCCGGAAGTTGGCTTCACAAAACCGGAGATGAGATTGACCAGGGTGGTCTTGCCGGAACCGTTGGGCCCGATGATCCCGATCAGTTCTCCGCTGCGCACCTCGCAGCTCAAATGGTCGACCGCTGCGACTCTCCCGAAGATTTTACATAGGTTCTCTACCCGCAGGGCGGTCGGCAAGCTCATTGGTCTATCTCGACCCATCTTTCCATTTGATGGTATTTACGCTGAATATAGTCAAACAGCCCCTCCGGAATGGCCACAATGAAAACCACCAGAAACAATCCGTACAGAACAATGCGCAGCCCGCCGATGCCCCGTAACGCTTCCGACAGCGGCACCAGGATCACCGCCCCCAGGGTGGCCCCAGCCAGCGTTCCGCCTCCCCCCACCACAGCAGCGGCGATGGGCAGGATGGAATAATCGAGCGCAAACACCGGCATACCCACAAACATGTAAACATGGGTCATGAAGGCGCCCGCGAAGGCGCCGATGGTACTGGAGATGAAAAGCGCCTGGGTTTTGAACCAGTAGATGTTGATGCCGGCATTCGTAACCGAGCGGTCATTGTCACGGATGCCCTTGAGCACCAGGCCGTAATCGGTCTCCATCAGCCTCCTTAATCCGAACAACACCCCCAGAAGCACCCCCGTCGCCAGATAGATCTCCGTCAGAGTGGACGGCAGGGGCGTCATGCCGCTTAACCCCTCGGTGCCGCCGAATATTTTGGTGGCTTCGATAATCCGCACCAGCATCAGGGGTACGATCAACGTGACCATGGAAAAGTAAATTCCCCGCAGGCGCAGAACCGGCAGCAGAATGAGGGTGCAGAGTGCGCCGCCCAATACCGTCGCTATGGGAATAGCGATCCATGGAGGCGCTCCGAAGTAAAAATTAAGGATGCCCGATACATAGGCGCCCATGCCGAAAAAAAGGGCCTGCCCCAGGGAAATCATGCCGGTCTGGGCCAGCAGGTCCCAACTCATGGCCAATAGCGCAAACACGGCTACTGAAATCATCACCTTCTGCCAATAGACGCCTAAAAAAAGCGGCAACAGCAGAAAAGCGGCCGCCGGCAGCAGCCGTGGGCCGGCCAGATAGAGCATTTCACGCCAGGAACAGAGGGCGTAAACATCCTCAGAACGGGCTTTGATCCCCCGATCGATCCGTTCCCTCCGTTTTTTCAAGTCTCTAAATCCTCTCTTCCAACTCTTTTTGCCGGCCGAACAGGCCGGAGGGCTTGATCGCCAGCACCAGCAGGATGGCCGCCAGGCTGACGATCATGGTCCAGTGGGAACCGATATAGGTATCGGTGAAACGTTCCGCAAAACCGACGATGAAGCCGGCCACGATCACTCCGCCGGTCGAACCCAGGCCGCCGATGATGCATATGGCCAGGGCCTTGATCAGCACATCGTATCCCTCGTCCGGGGCAATGCTTCCCAAAGGAATGATAATGGTGGCGGCGATGGCGGCCAATCCGGCCCCGAAAGAGACGCTTAAAGTGGCCGCCCAGTCGGAATCGATGCCGAAAGTCAAAGCGGTGCGTTCATCCTGGGCGATCGCCCGAAACGCGAGGCCGGTCGCGGTGAAATGGGTAAAAAGCCACAAGCCCAGCACCAGCAGCAGCCCGATCAGCACGATGGCGATCCGCTGTATATCCACATAAGCGCCGGCGATCATAAAGCTTTCGTTCGAGAAGACCGGCAGGGTATATTCGAACCCCACAAGCCCCAGGTAGCGAAATAACTCCAGGATGGCCAGGCCGATGCCAAAGGTTGCGATGACTTCGGAAAGGGCCTGGCCGCGAACCCGCAGCAAAACGAAACGGTACATCAAGGCGCCCGATATCATGGTGAAGCCGATAGAGAGGACCGCCGATGCCCAAAAGGGCAGATGCAACAGGTTCAGCATCGTCCAACTCATGTAGGCCGACATGATATACAGCGCGCCGTACGCGAAATTAGCCACCCCGCTGATGCCGAAGGTCAAATTGAATCCGATGGCCATCAGAATGAGTATAAAACTGTTGATCAGGGCGAAAACAATAGTGCCTGCAAACATTCGCCATCCCCCAAACGGGAAAGGGTATTATCGCACTACTTTGCGGATTTCAGCCCTGTGGGCAGTTGGATCGCATTTTCGGCCAGAGAATCCGGAAATACGACGATGCGTTTGCCGCTGTCGGTCCACTGGGATACCAGCGACACGCCTGTTTCTGCCGGGTCAAAACCATAAACCGCCTGGTGGCCGGCGTCATAGCGTATGCGGCCCATCACCCCCTGTCGGTCGGTTTTTTCCAGCCCGGCTACGATCGCATCCGGATCGAGGCTGCCGGTCCGCTCGATGGCCTCTTTCAGGATATACACCGATTCATAGGACGGCGCGGGGCCATGACCGGCCTGGATCTCCTGACCGTATTTCTTTTGATATTTCTGCATAAAGTTGGTGGAAGCCGGAAGCTTGCTGGCGGCCATCGCGCTGCCCAATTCAAAAGTTGTGTTCAGCACGCCGCCGATTTTGCCGTCAAATATCTTCCAGGCTTCGGAGCCGGCCAAGGGTGAAATGAAGCCGGCCATGATGGCGGGCACCTTCATGGTGTTCCACTGTTTTACCAAGGTGCCGCTTTGGGGCATGTCGAAGACAGGCATGATCACCTGGGCGCCCTGGGCGCGGGCTTTCATCAGGGCCGAAGAGAAATCGGAGGTGCCGGTGGGATAGCTCTCCATGCCCAACACGGTCCAGCCGCTTTTGTCAAAATAGAGTTTCTTCACCAGATCGGCGGTCGCGCGCGCCCAGGCCACATCCTGGGTCATGACGTAAACTTTGTTAAACCCGAACTGCTTGTTGATCGCCCCCATGGTTCCCGAGAGGAACTTGACCAAGTGCACGGCGTTTAAGCACGTCCGAAAGACATACTTGTACTTTTGCGGCTCTTCCTTGATTTTCTTCTCCGAACCCGGCGCCATCGCAATCGTCCCCAGGAGCGGGACTTTGTACTTGGCGATAATATCCATTCCGGCGATCAAGGCCTCGGAACGAAACGGGCCGACCATCAGGGCGGTGGGTTTTTTCTCTAAAATGATCTTTTCCAGCCCCAACAGCGCTTCCGGTACCGGCACGCCGGGCGCCGCATCCCGCAGATCGATGGATTCGACTTTAAACGGCCTTGTCCCCGCGCCCACTTTCACGCCGCCGGCGGCGTTGATCTCATCCACCGCCATTTGAACCGCTTTGATGGATTCCTTGCCTTCAAGAAAACCCAGGGATGTCGCCACCCCGATCACAATGGGTTCGGCTGCGCGTACATTCGGCGCTGCCACGGACCACGCGCACATCACTGCCAACATCACACCAATGATCAACCGTTTTCTTTTCATGCCCCCCTCCTTATTTTGTGTGCCTGAACGTTGAAGACTCTTCGCCGGCTAAAGGATTTTGTAACTTTTCTACGAGTTCGCCGCCGTTGACGATGGGACAGTTCCCTTACGTTTGAGAACCGATGCTGACCAGTTTCCCGGCGAGCCGAGTATTGAGGAAGTGGCGATTGAATGTCAAGAAATTTATTTGCATGGAATTCATTCTCTCTTGACACACGGGCAAACCCTCTTTATACTCCCTCACCAAAACAACCTGTTCTCTTTCGACCCGGGTAAATCCTGGAAAACCAGGAGGGGGCATCCGCTTTGGAAAAATCAAAATTTCACTACGCATGGATTGTTGTCGGCGCCGGGACGATCGGGGTCATGGGGGCGCTGGGACTGGGACGTTTCGGCTATACGGTCATTCTGCCGGCCATGAGGGATGGTTTGGGCCTTACCTATGGCCAGTTGGGGCTTCTGGGCACCGGGAACCTGATCGGCTATCTCTTCTTTTCCCTGGTGGGAGGCTTTTGGGCGTCCCGGTACGGTACAAAAATTGTGACGGTTCTCTCTTTGACCCTGATGACGGTTTCCCTCATGCTGACCGGGCTGGCAGGGGGATTTTACGGAATCCTGGCAGCGAGAATTTTTACCGGTGTCGGCAGTGCGGGCGCCAACGTGCCCATCATGGGGCTTGCGTCGGCCTGGTTCTCAGCGCGTCGCCGGGGGCTCGCCGCCGGAATCATGGTCTCCGGTTCCGGTCTGGGGGTTTTGGTTACCGGCATCTTTCTGCCTGGTGTGATCAAGGCTTACGGAGCCGATGGCTGGCGATGGGCCTGGTATGTTCTGGCGGCCCTCTCGCTGGTCATTACGCTGATTTGCATGTGGCTGTTGAAAGATACGCCGGCTGAAAAAAATCTCTCTCCGTGCGGAGCGGAAGTGACAGCCCCTCGGCCTTCACCTGCGAAAGAACAGGGCGGTAGAGCGGCTGCCGCTCCTTTGGACTGGGGCAAGGTATATAAAAATCCGGCCCTGTGGCAATTAGGGCTCGTTTACTTTGCCTTTGGATTTTCTTATATTATCTATGCCACTTTTTTCTCCGCCCATGTGATCAAAGCGGGAAATCTTACCCCGGCCGAAGCCGGCCGAATCTGGTCGCTGGTAGGATTTGTGAGCCTGGCAAGCGGCCTTATCTGGGGGGGCGTCTCCGACTGGATCGGTCGCCGTGCAGCGCTTGTTATCGTTTTTTGTCTGCACACCCTCTCTTTTGCCATTTTCGCCTTCGCCACGACGGTAGTCGGTTTTTATATTTCGGCATTGGCCTTCGGCATCTCCGCCTGGAGCATTCCCTCCATCGTGGCCGCATTTTCCGGTGACATTGCAGGGGCTCGCCTGGCGCCCGCAGCCCTGGGAATGGTCACCGTCATCTTCGGCATCGGTCAGGCCCTGGCGCCTTATGTGGCCGGGAAACTGGCTGATGCGTCGGGCACTTTTTCATATCCTTTTATGCTTGCGGCATTCATCGCTTTGGCGGGCGCCATCGGTTCCCTGTTGTTAAATAAAAGTGAAAAAAACATGTAACAGGAACATAACATCGGAGAGTGAACCATAAGAAAGGGATCAGGGGGGGCGGGTAAATAAGGCAATGCCCGGCCCTTTATATTCATCATGAAGTTCCAAAGGAGGGGGATATGAAACATTGGAGCAAGGAAGAATCACTCAGCAGGAAAGGGATGAAGAAACTCCAGGGAGAGCGGTTGGCCAAAGTCTGTGAGCGCGCATATGCCTCGGTTCCGTTTTATAAGAAGGTGTTTGACAAGGCAAAAATCAGACCGGCGCAGATTAAGTCGATTGACGACATTGTCCGACTGCCCTTCACAACGAAGCTCGACCTGCGGGACAATTATCCGTTCGGAATGTTTGCGGTTCCCATGAAGGATATCGTCAGAATCCACGCATCGTCGGGGACCACCGGCCAGCCCACCGCCGTCGGCTACACGCGGTATGATCTTGAAATATGGGCTGAGGCGATGGCAAGGACGATGACGGCCGCGGGGACCACGGCAAATGACATTGTTCAGAATGCTTACGGCTACGGACTGTTCACGGGCGGCCTCGGCGCCCATTACGGCGCTGAAAAAATCGGCGCCGCGGTGATCCCGATTTCCGGAGGCAACACGCAAAAGCAGATCATGCTGATGAAGGACTTCGGGACCACAGTGCTTTGCTCGACACCCTCGTTCTGCCTCTATATTTACGACGTGATGAAACAGGAGAAGATCAATCCCCAATCCCTCAAGCTGAAAATCGGGA
>Ga0100391_1005767_pt1 | contig 11419 bp, 11 predicted proteins | sample CryGeymeta201515_FD_81541 | JGI IMG/M metagenome (GOLD analysis project Ga0100391, IMG submission 81541) | Groundwater microbial communities from Crystal Geyser aquifers in Utah, USA - Crystal Geyser metaG 2015-15 | ecosystem: Environmental > Aquatic > Deep subsurface > Groundwater | place: USA...
AGTATTTAAATGGCCTATAACATTGGAGATAATAAGTGAAACTGATTGGAGCTCAAGCTTCCCAAGACCCTAATTGAGGAAATCAGCGAGAACGAACTGAGGCTTTACTTAGCTATGATGCTCTATAAAGAGAGGAAAATATCAATAGGTCAAGCAGCTAAGCTAGCTGGCTTAACCCTATCAGACTTCATGTACGAGCTGGGCAAGCACAAAATAGGGTTCACCAACATAACCGAAGAGGAGCTTGAGGAAGAGTTAAGGCGAATAAAGTGATCGTATCAAATGCAAGCCCATTAATAGTGCTACTGAAAATCAACAAACAATCAATTCTAAAGAAACTTCGAAAAAATTGTCATATCTGAGGCTGTTTACAAAGAGATAACCGCCAAAGAACATGACAAACTCATCTTTGATAAATTAGAATGGATCGAGGCTAGAAGTGTCAGAAACATTGAGATGACTACCCTCTTAGAGAAGCTTATCGACAAAGGAGAAGCTGAGGCAATTGTCCTTGCCAGAGAGTTAAACGTCACCCTACTAATAGACGACGCTAAAGCAAGAAAGTATGCGAAGCTCCTAAACATAGAAGTGATAGGTACGCTAGGATTACTCAAAATAGCCAAGAGACATGATTTGGTTCGATCAGTGAAAAAAGTAATTAACAGCATGCTTGCGGAAGGCTACTACATCGAAGATAAGCTTGTAAGAAAGATTTTAAAAGACATCGGCGAATTATAATCCTCCAGCGCCAAAACTCACAACCTCAGAGCAACTGTTTCTTCTAAACTGATTTCATGGACTGCTGAAAGATGGCCTAAAAGTCCTGTCAGAACAACTTTCTGAAAGAGAACAACACAATTATTGTAGTCACAGCTTACACTTCGTCCAAGGTTGAGAAATACTTAAATCCTTAATCGACATATTGCTCAAACATTGCAATATTTCTTGTTATTTAAAACAGGTACATCAAACTGTTCAAGTTTTATATAAGCATACGATTCGATTTAAACATGAGCTGTTTACCATAAGTTGCTATCGAGAGAATCTTGAATCAGCTAACTACAAGTATCTTAACATGAAGTTACTCGTCAATACATGCTCATCTCATACATGGATGAAAAGGAATATGCTGAAAAATCAGGCGCGAAGCCCTTTCGGACTGGAATTCAAAACTATCTCAATAGTCTTCCTTGCGCATCACTTAGAATGGATAGTTTAAGCCGCCATTCAAACTACAAGATAGCCAAGTCTTTCTTCAACTCTTAAGATTCTGATACAACACTCACTTTTACCTATGCCTCTCTAACTCTTTTCCTGACGCTTTGGGAAAATGAAAATTTAGAGAATCCTATCCCTTAAAAATTGTTAGAAACCGTAATTTCCAGTTTCTTTAAGTTGATGAGACAGAATACGTATCTCAAATTCAAAACATTTTAGAACCTAAACATCAGAAGTAAACTCGGAAAGGCAATGAAGCGAATACCAACTAGCCTCGTCAATGAAAAAGTTAAGACACTTGAAGCAATAGTCGGGGGCGTAACCCTCGCATGGTTTATGGCATGTCTACTATCATGGATAATGCAGACAACGCCGTCCATAGAGATGGGAAGCTCGTTTCCAACAGCAACCTTCACTCTCCTAGCTTTTCTGGCATTTTGCTCATTTTTTGCACTAACAATTGCGAAAGCATTAAAAGAAGGATGGTATGGATTGCACACTTTATCCGCTTTCAACGCTTTTTGGATGATCTTCTTAGTGATTTCAAGCATTTTTGGCCTTCAACAAGTAACAATTTTCTTCTTCAACGGCGGCATCCTATGCCTAATACAGATAATGATAAGCTACACAACAGCGATTTTCACCCTCGCCGAAACAGGCATACTAAACCTAAGCAAGTTTACATGCTCAATCTTTGGAATCACCCCTTTCTTAGCTATGTTCCTTTTCCTAGCAGGAACGCATCTAACTGGAGGAGTTGAAGCTCAAATAGGGCTCAACACAAACCAAATACTATGGATAACATCAATTGTCATAGCCGTAACAATAGCCTATGTAAGCTACCTACTATACGCATCATCCAGAAGGTGAAAAGAAAAATTCAAAAGTCTGAATCAACAAATCTCAAACTGTACAACTCACTTTTCTAATCTTCAATTATATGGCTTGTATAAACCTATGAAATACTACAACATATGATATATATCCCGTTAAAGAATACCTTTTTTACACGGCGAAGACAAAAACAATATGATGCACATGGCACATCAGCTGCAACCCACAATAACCTTCATTTTACCAGTTCAAAACGAACAAATCCTAGTGGTCGAGCAAATAAACTGTTGCTTCAAATTCTCAGAACAATATTCAGGCATCTGCGAAATAATAATCATAACAGACAATCCTCAAGAAAATAGAAACTACCTCCTATGGCTGGCAACGAAACTTAACAAAGTCAACCATCCGCACGTAAGAACAAAAATAATCAGGTACACATCAAAACTCGACATAAACGAGTTAATCGAAACCGGAATAAAACACGCTCTCGGACAAAAAATAGTAATAGCAACAAACAATTCAAAAAGAACTGAACAAATTCAACTAGAAAATCCAATGGTAAAAGGCGACGTTTGGATAACCCCACATTTTCTAAATATCGATACACTCAAAGAAGCTTTACTCAAAAATTAACCAGAAACTTAAACCAATACCTACACATTCTGTTTAAACCTGCATCATCCTGAATTCCATTAAAATTTAAAAGCAAGCATTTCTGTTATTCGATTGTAAAATACATCGGTGAAATGTATGAGCAAATCATCTCTGGTTTCAGGATTTTATAAGCTAAGCCCAAAAGAGCGTTTACAGTTTGTCAAAGAATTCGCTGACCTAACTCATGAAGAGACAGCTTTACTGCAGAAAACTGGTTCTCTGCCCTTGGATTTGGCTGACCGCATGATAGAAAACGTCATCGGAGCCACACCAATACCTTTAGGCATAGCCGTAAACTTCCAAATAAACAAACGTGACTACTTGATTCCAATGGCTATTGAAGAACCCTCTGTTGTTGCAGCAGCAAGCTACGCAGCAAAAATGACACGTGAAGGCGGAGGCTTCCACACAAGCAGCACACCACCAATAATGATTGGACAAATCCAAGCCGTGGGCATAAAAGACCCATATGCAGCCAGAATGCGTGTCATACAAGCAAAAGAAGAAATACTGAAAAAAGCAAACGACCAAGACCCAGTGCTTGTTTCTGTAGGCGGCGGAGCAAAAGACCTAACCGCAAAAGTAATCAACACAACCCAAGGACCAATGCTCATCACAGAGTTGCATGTGGATTGCAGAGACGCCATGGGCGCGAACGCTGTTAACACCATGGCTGAAGCTGTTACTCCAATAATAGAACGCATAACAGGCGGACGCGTCTACCTGCGGATAATTTCTAATCTGGCTACAAAACGCCTAGCAAGGGCATGGTGCATCGTGCCTAAAGAAGTGGTTGGCGGAGAACCAGTCGTAGACGGCATAGTGAACGCTTACGCATTTGCAGCTGCAGACCCATACCGAGCGGCAACTCATAACAAGGGAATTTTAAACGGAATAATCGCCGTCATAATCGCAACGTGCAACGACCACCGCGCAATAGAAGCTGGAGCACACGCCTACGCAGCCAGAAACGGACATTACGCAACACTTTCAACATGGGAGAAAAACAAAAACGGCGACCTAGTCGGCTCAGTTGAACTGCCAATGGCTGTAGGCTTAATAGGCGGAGCAGTGCGAACGCATCCAATAGCGAAAATAGCCATAAAAATCCTAGGCGTAAAAACCGCTAACGAATTTGCAGAAGTTCTAGCGGCTGTGGGCTTAGCTCAAAACCTCGGAGCATTACGTGCATTAGCTCATGAAGGAATACAACGCGGACACATGTCACTTCACGCAAGAAACATCGCAGTAGCAGCAGGTGCAACAGGCAAGCTGATAGATTTCGTGGCTGAAAAAATGGTTCAGGAACACAAAATCCGCATGGACAGAGCAAAAGAACTGATCGAGCAGTATAAAACCTCTGGAAAACTCTAAAAAGCTGGGCAACCGCATTCTAGAAGCGGCGAGAAAATGAAGATAATACCCGGACCAGCATCAAAAAAACTAGGTCAAAGCATAGCTGAAGCCTTAAACGTAGAAGCAGTGCCAGTGTTTTTCAAAACCTTCCCAGACGGAGAATCCTACATCCGATTCAATATTGACTCTCTGCAGAACGAAGATGTTGCAATAGTGCAAACTACAAGTCCACCCCAAGATCAAAGGCTTATCCAGCTTCTACTCATGGCTGATAACGCTCTAGAAATGAAAGCAAAAAGCATAACAGCAGTCGTGCCATACTTTGCTTATAGCCGTCAAGACAAAAGATTTTTGGCAGGTGAAGCTTTCAGCGTAAAAACCATTGTGAAACTGCTTGAAAACTGCGGCGTAAACAGAATAATAACTGTAAACACTCATAATCCGAAGGTGTTAAAGACTTTCAAAATTCCTGTTGAAGACTTATCCGCAATTCCTCTTTTGGCAGAGTATTTCAAAGCAAAGGACTTAGTGGAAAACCCTGTTTCACTGTCTGTTGGCAAAAAGGCTTTGAGTGTCGCAAAGGAAGCTGACAGTGTTTTGAAGGGTGGATTAGATTACGTTTCCACACAAAGGGATGTGGTAACGGGAAACGTCACCTTAGAAGAGAAGGAGTTACAAATCAAAAATCGTGACGTAATAATATTTGATGACATCATAAGCAGCGGTGGAACCATGGCAAAAGCTGTGAGATTCGTTAAAGAACAAGGTGCAAAAAAAATCTACTCAGTTTGTGTGCATCCGTTGCTTATGGGCGACGCAAAAAAGAGAATTCTGAAAAACGGAGCCGAAGAGATAATAGGCACAGACAGTGTTCCAAGCTCAGTGAGCAAAGTTTCCATCGCTCCATTAATAAGCAAAGCGTTAACCACGTAAAGGAGCCTAAAAGTGGCTAAACTTTTCTTCCTGCTTTCTGGCGAACATGAAACTCTGCCAGTTTCAGAGTTAAAGGCGATACTTGAAGCTGAAGGCTATACATACAAGGTTTTGGAAAGGCTGGACCAAACATTAAGGCTTGAAACAGATTCGAGTTGTGCAGAAGCTGTAAAGCATAGGGCAGCCTTGACGAGAATTTGTGGACTGGAACTGTTCAATTGCAAAGCAGAAACAAGCGAGATAGTGACAGCCTTACGTTCCATAAACCTAAACAAGGTTTTAAGTGAGAGTGAAAGCTTCGCGGTTCGTGTTAAACGAGTGAAAAGACATGCTTTGGAAATTGATGAGATGGCTATTGAGAGGAAACTCGGCGAGATCATACTGAAAAAAGCAACAAAAGCTAGGGTGAATTTGAAAAATCCAGATAAAACGTTCACTGGAATCATAACGGATGGGAAATTCGTTTTTGGAGTGAAGATTGCTGACATTTTGCCGAAGCCATTCTTTGAAAGACGACCGACAAAAAAGCCTTTTTTCCACCCTTCTGCAATGCAAGCGAAACTTGCAAGGTGCATGGTTAACTTAGCTAAGCCTAGGGTTGGAGATTTAGTTTTTGACCCGTTCTGTGGAACTGGGGGTATGCTTATTGAGGCTTCGCTTATTGGTTGCCGAGTTCTAGGCTCGGACATCAAAAGAAGGATGGCGAAGGGAACGTTTCAAAACTTGACTTACTTTAAGATTAAACCTGAAGGCATTGTTGTTGCGGATGCAAGAAGATTACCAATAACAAAGGTTGACTGTGTTGTGACTGATCCGCCTTATGGAAGGTCTGCGACCACTGTGAAGCGGACCACAAGGCAGATAGTTGAAGAAGTTTTAGCAAGTGTTCACGAATTGTTAGACAAGGGACAGCGGATTTGCATGGCTGCACCAAAAACATTGAATATCAGCCGCATAGGCACAGCTTTGAGATATAAGCATTTAGAGAGCCATTTCTTTTATGTTCATAGAAGCCTAACAAGAGAAATAGCCGTGTTTGAAAAGGTGTAAAAACATGAGTTTACGCGTGATTTTCCTAGGAACGGCTGGAAGTGTTCCAACGCCTAAAAGAAGTTTGCCAGCCATTCTCATACAGCGTGAAGACGAGCAGTTAATGTTTGACTGCGGCGAAGGTGTTCAACGGCAGATGATGAAGGCTAAAACGGGTTTTCACAAGAAAATGAAAGTTTTTGTTTCTCACATGCACGGCGACCATGTTTTAGGCTTGCCTGGGATTTTGCAGACCATGGCTTTGCTGGATAGGGAAAGAAAACTTGAGGTTTACGGACCGTCAGGAATAAAACGTTTCATTGAAGCAATCAAAGAAACAGTTCAGTTTGTCTTAACTTTTCCAGTTGAAATTCACGAGATAGAAGAGGCTGGTGTTGTCTGCGAAACAGAAGAGTACGCAGTGAAAGCTGTTTGGGCAAACCATGCAATCCCAAGCCTAGCATATGCCCTAGAGGAAAAGCCAAGACCCGGAAAATTCTATCCAGAAAAAGCAGAAGCCTTAGGCGTTCCAGAAGGACCGTTATGGTCAAAACTCCAGCATAAACATAAAGTCAAGACGCCAGACGGACGAATCATAAAGCCTGAACAAGTTGTTGGACCGCCCAGACCCGGAAGAAAAATCGTTTACACAGGCGACACAAGACCATTCAAAGGCTTTGCGAAGTTTGCGTCTGATGCAGACTTGCTGATTCACGATGCTACGTTGGATGATGAATTGGTTGAAAGAGCCGCGGAAGATGGGCATTCAACACCCTGCCAAGCGGCTGAAAACGCAAAAAAAGCAAAGGCGAAACAGCTAATTCTAACGCATATTAGCGCAAGATATGACGACACAAGCATACTCTTAGAACAAGCACAGAAAATTTTTAAAAACACTCGAGTAGCAGAAGATTTTATGAAAATAGAAATATCGTTACTGGAAAACTGAAAGCCGTGAGTTATTCATGGCATTTTGGTCTGGTCAGAGATTTTGGTCCCATTCTCTAAAGCGTTTCAATACGCCTGTCGGAACCGGATTTATGTAATTGCCAACGTGTTAACATCAGGTACTCTTTTCTCTTTATTCACCAAAAGTTGCCTCTCCAGCGTCTAAGAATGCTTCCCTCTCCCACTTTTTCTTCTTTAACCGCACCTTGATAGGCTCAGGGATTAAAATCCTGCCTCTCTCGTCCATTTTGGTCTTTCCCATCACGCTTCACCTACAGATTTTATTGTTTTAACTCCATGTAAATCTTTATAAAATGTGTGGGCTGAAAACCCCAATTCTAACGATGCATGCAACAGAGAATAGCTTAACCCAGCAACCTTTTTAGTCTAGATATGCTTTGTTCAACGTGTTCCACTGATTCTACAACAACGATGCTTTTGTAGGAGATTTTTTTGATTAAAGCCGCTGTTTTCTCCCAGTTAACGTTTCCGTAGCCTATTCCTAGGTGTCGGTCGCTTTTTCCGTAATTATCATGTGCATGCATGTGCACAATCCTATCTGCAAAAGTTGTTAGGAAAAGTTCTATTTGTTTGTTGATGTTTGCGTGCCCAATGTCCAAAACTAAACCTATACTTTCGTTGATTTCATTGTTGAATCTTTTGAAATCTTCCATGCTTTTCATGATGAATGGGAAAGGTTCTGGCACGTTTTCTACAGCAGCTTCCACGCCATGGTCTCTTGCAAACTTGAACAGTAAACGTGAAGTTTTTAGGTTTCTAGTCCATTCCTTGCCGGGGTAAAACATACTTATGCCCGTTTTCAATCCTGGATGAAAAACCCATACTTGACAGTTCAAGGCACTAGCGTATAGAATGGATTTTTTAAGTCTCTTTAGCATGGTGTTTAAAAGTGGTTTTGAAGGTGAAGCTATGTTTATGTCTGCAAAGGGCGAGTGCACCGTGTATTTTAAGGCGTAAGAAGTAGCTAACTCGTTTAGGTTTTGAACTCTTCTCTTGTTTAGTGCATGAAAACCTTCATCAACAATTTCTATGTAATCCGTTTCCAGTTTGCGAAGGTGTTCAGTCATTTTCTTGAATGGTTCGCCTAGACAATAGAGCATGGACAAACCGATTTTAGGCTTAACCATAGCTAATCCCAGCCAAGCTTAATGAGAACTTTAGCTTTTACATTTTCATGCTTATAACCTAATTTGTTGAACAAAACAGCATCCACTCTGAGTTGCCAGTGGGCATGATATTTACACGAGATTGAGAAAAAAATATTCGATTCAGATTTCTATTCAGAGGCGGTTACATCATAAATTCACATCATAAATTCACATCATAAATTCACATCATAAATTCATAATTGATTTATTACGGTATGTGTAGAACAATTTCTAAATTCGTAATACTTAAGGCTTGCCTTGAGGAATCACCAATGTCTAAGCGTGATTTTGATAAGCTTCTGCTTGAAGCAGTAGATGAAGGATTGTCTTCATTAGGAGAATCCTCTAAACAAGCAATCTATTTCCATCTGAAGAAAAGTTTCAATGTCAAGAAACAGGAAATTCCTTTTAAGATTGAGGCTTTTGCGGATGGAATTGAGAAGATTTTTGGCTTAGGAGCTAATTTTCTTGAAACTATCATTGTGAAAAGTCTTTATGGAAAAATTGGAGAGGTTTTCGAGTGGCATGAATCCACAGATCTCACATTTACTGAATATGTGGCCAAGGCTAAGCGAAGTTTTCTGGAGAAGAAGCGAGCTAAGAAGATAGCGGAGGAGCTGATTTCATGCGAGGAAATGATGATAGAAGGTTAATTGAATCTTTTTCGAAAGATATGTCTCTTGCTGACGCTTTCGAGTTTTTATTTGAAAATGCTAGAGACGCGATCTACATTCTTGATACACGCGGAAAATTTGTGGCTTGTAACCGTAAGGCAGAAGAACTAACCGGGTTCAAACGAAAAGATTGGATTGGAAAATCATTCAGAAAAATCATTCCAGTCGAAAACTTGCCTAAAGCAATAAGAGGCTTTCTGAATGTAATCAGAGGAAAGGCAATTAGACTTGAATTAGAACTTAGAACAGCAACCAAGAAAAAGGTTTTAGTTGAAGTAACTTCAACGCCGTTAATCAACAACAGAAAAATTGTGGGGGCTCTCGGAATTGCACGAGACATCAATGAAGGCAAACAGGTGGAGGGGGAGTTGCAGAGAAGTGAGGAACGATTAAAGACCATATTGGATTCCATACATACTGGAATCGTGATTATTGATAAGGAAACACATGTAATTGTTGATGCCAATCCCATCGCTATCGAAATGATCGGTGCTCCAAAAGAACAGGTTATCGGTTCCGTTTGTCATGACTATATTTGTCCAGCGGAGAAAGGTAGGTGTCCAATCACCGACCTCGGACAGAACGTGGACAATTCAGAACGCGTGCTGCTAAAGACCAACAGGAAGAGTGTGCCGATTCTCAAGACAGTGGTTTCTACAATCATCAATGGTCGCGAGCGTCTGATCGAAAGCTTCATCGACATTACAGAGCGCAAAAAGATGGAAGAAGCTATTAGGAAATCTGGCGAAAAATATAGAACTCTGATGGACGACGCTCCCATTGCCATATTTAATGTAAACCTCAACGGTAAAATCACCTACGTAAACAAGAGATTCGAGCAAGACACAGGCTATTCGCGAGAAGAAATTGTAGACAAAAACGCGTTCAAACTCAATATAGTTTCTGACGAAACACTGAAGTTTCTTGCGAAACGAATGAAAGCCCTATTGATGGGTAAACCCGCACGCTGTGTGGAAGTCCAGCTCAGATGCAAAGACGGAAGATGGATATGGGCAGACATGGAGAGCAGAATAATCAAGAAGTTGAGGGTTCCAGTCGGCTTCCAAATTACTGCAAGGAACATCACTGAACGCAAGCGGGCGGAAGAGGCGTTAAGAGAATCAGAAGAAAAATATAGGGGAATTATCGAGTTGGCCCCTATGGCCATGGTGACTATGGATTTGAAAGGCGTTATCACATCATGTAACGCCTTTATGACATTATCAGGCTATTCTAAAGATGAGATAATTGGCAAACGCTTTTCAGACATAGGATGGCTCCAGATAAGGGACCTACCCAAATACCTGAAGATGTTCAGTTCCATTATACGGGGAAAAGTACCCGAGCCGTTTGAGATTAGTTACCGTCACAAGGATGGAGAGCCCCACGTAGGGGAAGTTTATATTAGTTTGATGAAAAAGAACGGCAAGGTAATAGGTATTCAGTCAGTTATGATGGACATTACCGAACGGAAGAAGAAGGAGAGAGAGATTCGAGAAAGCAAAGAGAAGTTTGAACGGTTGTTTATGGATAATCCTGAAGCAGCTGTCTATGTGAATCCAGATTTTCACATTTTGGATGTTAACCCATGCTTCAGCGAGCTTTTCGGTTACTCTTTAGATGAAGTTAAAGGCAAACACATCAACAGCGCAATAGTGCCAAAGGACAAGATGGAAGAAGCAGAAATGCTGGACAAAAAAGCTGAAAAAAGATATTTTTTTCACGGCACTGTAAGAAAGAGGAAAGACGGATCTCTGGTTCCAGTATCTATATCTGTTGCTCCAATAACGGTTGAAGGTCGGTTAACAGGTTATGTAGGATTGTACAAAGATGTCACTGAGCGAAAGCAAATGGAAAGGAAATTGCAGGAGTATTCTGAGCATCTAGAGGAACTTGTTGAGAAGAGAACCAGACAACTGAAAGAAGCACAAGAACAACTTCTCAAATCTGAAAGACTCGCAGCCATCGGAGAAATAGCAGCCATGGTAGGCCACGACCTACGCAATCCATTAACAAGCATCGCAGGCGCCACATACTATCTGAAAACGAAATTAGAGCAAAAAATGGACAAGACAGCGAAAGACATGGTGGAGCTTATTGAAAAGGACATAAAATACTCTGACACAATCATAAGCGACCTACTAAGATACTCAAGAGAAATACATTTAGAGCTAACAGAAACCACGCCAAAATCAATCACAAAACACGCATTAACTTCAATCAAGGTTCCAAAAAATATACGAATATCAAACCTAACCGATAACAAACCAAAAATCAAGATAGACGCACAAAAAATGAACAGAGTCCTTGTCAACATCACCAAAAACGCAATTGACGCCATGCCTAAAGGAGGCAAACTCACAATAACAAGCAAGAAAACCAACGGTAAACTGGAAATTACTTTCACGGATACGGGAAGAGGCATGCAAAAGGATATTTTAGAAAAAATCTGGACACCGCTCTTCACAACAAAAGCAAAAGGAATGGGATTAGGCTTACCCATCTGTAAACGCATCGTGGAAGCCCACGGGGGCGACATTTCTGTGGAAAGCATAGTTGGCAAGGGGACAACATGCACAGTGACAATTCCTATCAAACCGA
>Ga0100391_1005768_pt1 | contig 11419 bp, 4 predicted proteins | sample CryGeymeta201515_FD_81541 | JGI IMG/M metagenome (GOLD analysis project Ga0100391, IMG submission 81541) | Groundwater microbial communities from Crystal Geyser aquifers in Utah, USA - Crystal Geyser metaG 2015-15 | ecosystem: Environmental > Aquatic > Deep subsurface > Groundwater | place: USA...
ACCTTCTAAATCATAAATCCTAGCCCTTGTGGTTTCTGTTAAGTTGCCTGTGATGGTTAGTGTTCTTGCGTTATAATTGGTATAGATTTGTAACTTATCTAAACTTGCTTTTGTTGTTGACAAGGCTGCATCTGTAAATCTTAAGAAGAAGCGTCCTGTACCACTTAAGTTGACATTGGGTGTTAGGGTGTAGTCTCCGTTATTTAGAAGGGTAAAGGTATTATTGGCGTTATCTTCTAAATAGACTTCTACTGTGCTTGGGAGGCTGATTTCTGTGATGCTAAAGGTGATTTGTTCTCCGGCGCTTGCTTTTACCCCAAGTGGAATTGTGGTATCTGTTAAATCTGCTGGATTTAAAGCTTGCAGGGCTAGTGGTAGTTCTGACTCGCCAGCTACGGTTTTTGAGTAAAGGGCGAAGTTAGGCATTGCCCCTAAGACCTTTCCATCATAGCCGTGGTCTAAGGCGAGGGTTGCATGATCGTTAAAATAAAATTGTGTACCGCAACTTTTCGTTGCCGTAGCAGCTTTAATTTTTACAAAGGTTAATACGGTGGCATCACGACCTGGAATAAAATCGTCGCTAGACCCTATTGTTCTAATCGAAGGATTGAAGATAAAATTACCACCACCAAATGAGGATAAATTGGGTGTTGCAGCGACTAAAAAGCCTTGGCCTGGGGCTATTAATTTTCCACTTGCATTGGCAGAAGTAATGACATCCCAACCATTGATTCCATTACTATCGTTAGCGTTACCATCATAACCATAGAGCCCTGAGCCCGTTGCTAATAAATCTATATTTTTATCGTCGTCGGATGGATCTGGAGTACCCTTATCGTCTATTACATAATTTAATAACAACTCGGCATCAATATAGGAAGGAAAGGGATTTCCAATGAGGTTCCAATCGGGGAAGCTATTCTCACTTGAATATAATAAACTCACATCTAAGGACTCTACTCTTAGGTTTCCTGAAAACGTTAAGGTGGTTCCGGAGCCTGAAGCCTCGGGGTCATCAATAGCGGCTGCTCTAAAACCTCTTCCTATGGTTAAATCTCTTGATTGGTCGCTTGTGTAATTTAGATAAGTGCCAGTACCTTTGTCGAAAGGTCCAAACAAGTACGTGGTGGGATTTGTAGCGTTATTGTTAAATAATGCTGCGGCGTTACCCGGTGTATTTAAAAAATTACTCCATGTTTGATTTTCGAAGGGTGGCGCAATGAGATCGTTGCCATTAGTGTTGCTATTGACGAAGCGTTTGTAGTTGAGTTTGCCTGCTACTACTGTACTACCGCCACCATTATTAGTGGTTGGTGTTCCGTTAAAAATGAAACTTGAATAGCTGTTTGATTGCGAGTCTAAGGTTAAATTATCGACCACGGTCAGAGTTACGTCTGTGTCAACAGTTAAACTTGCGCCTGGATTTACAATGACATTATAAATAATTACATCATCTATTAGAATGGCATCGCCTGATTCTATGACAATAGCATCAGTGGAACTGGAAGGATTGTTTGGGCCGCTCGGGACGTCTGGCAGCCAAGAGCCATTAAATGTGTACGTAGTTTGAGAAGGTAAACCAACAACATTGAATGAACTAGAATTAAATGCATCTGGAAGTATAAAAGAAAAATCTTGCGCTTCTAGTGTTACAGACGTGCTCTCTGTAGTAAAAATAAGATCACTAAATGTACTTATACCGTCTATTGTTATAACGGTATCAGTTGATGAAGTGAATAAAGAACTTTCATTTGCAGTAATTACTATGTCTACGCCAGAAGCACCAATATCCACATTTTTATTAATATCCGTGAAGCCTACTTTAACCGCGGGTGTCATTATAGCACCCAAAGCAACATCGGAAGGTTGCGTTAAAAATGTTAATTGCGTTGCGATAACATCAACCGTGAAATCGTTGCTAGTAACATCAGCAGCAAAGGGGCTTAAAAACTCACTACTTGTCGCTGGGATAGCAGTTTCGGTTTCAAAACCACTAGTTGTTGCATCAATTTTAAAGGCTAGTTTACTGTTATCCACTAGGTCTCCAGTGGTTTTGAAATACATTCCAACCGTAATAGTTTGGGAAGTGCCGCTTGCAATATCTAAATTACCTGATGCTATTGAAATGTCTATAGATGTTTCTGCTACGTTGTAACTTATGATTACAGAGCTTCCATTATTTTTTAGAGTTACACCTTCAATGGTTGTAGCCCAATCTGCCGTATTGTTGGCTGCGGGTGTTAGTTTTATCTTGGTTACCTTCGTTGGAAAGGCATCCCCGCTCCCTGAATCTGTAATTACAAAGCTAAAGACATCAACCGCGTCGCCTTGGGTGACATTTAAAGAACTTATGCTGGTTCCTGTTATTTGAGTTCCCGGATCTGTGACTGAGGAATCTGTATCCTGCCCAAACCCTAAGCTGCTGATTAAAAAGGCGATAAATAAAATGTAAAAATTCTTCATAAGTTAAATTTTTTTAAATAGTTGAGTGCCTTAGTTCTTTTAAACCTCTACTTTTTAAACTTCAAAAGCAGTTTTGTTTTTAACTTAAACGCATTTTAAACCCTTGTTAATCAGGTTTTTAAAATTTATAGCACGCTAAATTGGCGATTAAAGGCATGGCAAATATAATAAATTGGATATATATTTGAGGTACAAAGTATTAAGTTTTTTTGATTGAGGCCCTTCTTCCGTCTTCCCAAAGGGAAAAAACTTTTAAGGAAATAGTGAAAGTCATGTAAAAAAAAGAGGTGAGACGGTGAGAGGTGAGACTGTGAGTGGTGAGTAGTGAGAGTTATTGATACAAATACGCAGTCGAATTACGTTGTACTTGTTGTACTTGTTTTTCGACTGCGCTTTGTATGGTAGTGGTATTGATTTCACGACTACCTCCTTGGTCTGAGCCTTAAGGTTTTCTTATTGTAGTTCTATCAATTGCAGGGCATTATAGGATCCGTTTTTGAGTGGATACTGAATACCGTTGATGTTTTGAAAGAACGCTACTTTAAGAAAATAATAGCTGTGACCTGTTCCTGTCGCAGGGGCTGCTGGGGTTAGGGCTACAGTAGTGGCTATACCGTTAATGGGTAGGTTCACACTGTTGCTAAACTGCAGGTCTGCGATTTCAGTGGTTAAATCTAGGTTCAGGAATGCCGCCGTTAAGGTAACGTGCGTTGCTCCTTCGGGAAGACTTAGCTGCTGATTGGGAATGAAGTCTGCAATCACAATTTCGCCTGAAGCTATGTCTAGGACATATTGTGCCGCTAGGACGCTATCTAAGGTTGATTTGCGATTGAAGTTGAAGCCCTTTAGTAAGGCTATTCCGGCAGGGTTTGCTAGTCCGGCCACCACATTCCGTTCCCCTCGAGCTGAGGCGAGGTCTTCATTTTTCACCTGATTCATTACCTTTGTGAGTCGTGAGGTTACTCTGCTATCTTTGGCATCTATCATAAGGCTATTAATAGCTCTTCTGATGGTTTTACCGCTGGTTGCAGCGGCTCCAAATTCACTGAGATTTTCTCGTGTTCTCGCGTAATTAGGGTCGTTTAAAATACGGTTTCTGTTTACACCGCCTTTTCTGCGCATGTATTGACCGTCTTCTGCTTTGTAGAAGGTCACTTCTCCGAGTGTTCCTTCAACTTCAAATAGGCTTTTGTATTTTGCCATAATAAAATTTATTGTGTGAATGTTTTTTGTTTATACATCCACTGATTACACATACATTTTGATGCGGCTTAAACGATCGTTTTTATCCTGTGCACCGGACTCCAATTTTCGTTGTCTGACCTTCATCTGAAGCAATATTAAAGCATAAAAACAGGCTGATTTTTTTTTGGTCTGGTTTGGTCGTTTTTCGGGTTAAGATTCCTGTTTTCAGGTTTTTATTACTGTTTTGAGTTCGTTTGTGCCGTTTTCTTCCTAGTTATGGCTGTAACTTTCTAAAATTTAAACGTTTATAAGAATTTAAGTCGAAGTGGACACGGGCTGGTTGTGAGGATGGGTTTTCATAGGGTATCCATAGGGTATCCATAGGGCATCTGTAGGGTATCTATAGGATTGCTATTGGGGGTTTGCGCATTTGATATTTGTGACCTCTGGTTTATGTTGGTAGTTTACTGTTTTTGTGTTTGTGAAGGAAGGTATTGCGCACTCTTGTGGATCGGTATATGGACTTTGGTGTAAGGATTGATTTGTGCTGGATTGTGTTGGCTGCTGCGTTATGGGATTTATGCTGATTGATGCACTCCCAGCGCTTTTAAGACTGATTCTTCATTTAGCATGAAAAATTTACAATAGGCTTTGATGCTGATGTAGCGTTTTTTTGGCAGGTTGTACTCTTCGCGAATCATGCGCATGATGTTAAGGGCTTCTTTTTCTGAAACCTTGTTAAGCGTTTGTATGTCCTGACGGTCTATATAAAGACGCATGTTGCTTCACCTATTATTAAATTAACTATCGCTAGTTTAGCCTTTTAGAGGGCTCCCGTTTCAATTTACTACTAATATTTCTGGTAGTCTGATTATAGTCTTAGTTATTCGATAAAAGGTATAATTTTGTAAGAATATTAGAAAACAAATGTACTTATCCTTTTGAATAACAGGGCGTACCTCTTTGAAAAACGTTTCATGGTTCGATGCAGGTAGGACAAAGATCCTTTTTGCGCACTTTTGTTATGTTTTTTATACTCAATTAGAATGGTGTATGTCGACATTTTAATCGACTTGTAGATGCGTTTCACTACTTGTAAAAGTTTTTTAACATTCTACACCTTATTTAATTCGATTTTATGGTTTTTTATCTTTCAACAGTTTAAGTTTACGCCATACGTCTTCTTTCGTTTTTGAACAGAAATCGCAATAGAGATTAACGCTGACATACCGCTTTTTTGGTAGACCATAATCTTCTCTAATATCTCGCATGATTGTTAATGCCCCTTTTTTAGAGACTTCTTCTAAATATTCAATGTCTTGGCGATAAAGATTAAGTTTCATAATTTATAGATTTTAATTTTATATGATTTTGATGATTAATTTTAATGAGTTCATCCTCTTAAATTTGGTGATTAAAACAAAGTTCTTTCAATAGTAATTAACTTATTTTATTCAGCCTATTTTCCTGATTCTTTTGCATTGATTTGCTGTATTTTACCACGATTTACATTGTTAAATTTGTTGATTAAATTCAACTTTAAGACAAAGAAAAGGCATTGATTTTATTTTTGCTGTGACATGGTTTTTGGTACGTTTTGAAAAAATTTTTTTAGTGGCTCGGGATGCTCTGCTGATTTAATGATTATTTTTTGGCAATTTATGGCTATTCAGGTTTTTGGTTTATAAACTTTGTTTATATAGATTTTTGTGTTGGAAGCTGGAAGTTTTTAGAAGGCATTAGGGATTAGGTCCCATCTTCCCCCTGCCTCTCGGCAGACAAGTCTTTCCTCCGGGAAGAAACTTTTTAGTAAATAGTGAAATTTATGTAAAAAAAGAGGGTTAGTGGTTAGTGTTGAGGTTAGTGGTTAGTAATTGAGGTATAAGGTATTAGGGATGAGTCTTGAGCACCGATGGCGCTTAAAACTTTGATTTGCTTTACCTTGCTTTTTATTTCTAGCGGACCGAATTTGGGCTTCTGGCATGGGCTGAAAAGGGTTTAGGTTTGTTATTATTCTTATTATTCAGACCTAAGACCTAGGACCAAAAACCTAGGACCTCAGACCTCAGACCTCAAACCTCAGGTTTCATTGCTTTTCCTGAATAGTTTTCCGCGCAAAGGCGCTGAGCCGCAAAGAATTTAGGTTTGTTATTATCTTTATTATTCAGATCTAAGACCTAAGACCTAGGACCAAAAACCTAGGACCTCAGACCTCAAACCTCAAGTTTCATTGCTTTTCTTGAATATTTTTTCCGCGCAAAGGCTCAAAGAATTAAGGTTTATAACTTACTTAATCTTATCAAACTTATGAGATTAAATTGTTGAGGTACTAAACGTATTTTCTTTGGTGCTTGGTTGCGTTGTATTCTTCGTAATGTAGAAATTTTCCGCGCAAAGGCGCTGAGCCGCAGAGAATTTAGGTTTGTTATTATTCTTATTATTCAGATCTAAGACCGGAGACCTAGGACCAAAAACCAAAGACTTGGGACCTCAGACCTCAAACCTCAGGTTTCATTGCTTTTCCTGAATAGTTTTCCGCGCAAAGGCGCAAAGGCGCAAAGAATTTAGGTTTGTTATTATCCTTATTATTCAGATCTAAGACCTGAGACCTAGGACCTCAGACTTCAAGTTTCATTGCTTTTCTTCAATAGTTTCTCGCGCAAAGGCGCTGAGCCGCAGAGAATTTAGGTTTGTTATAATCCTTATTATTCAGATCTAAGATCTAAGACCTAGGACTTAAGACCTCAAGTTTCATTGCTTTTACTGAATATTTTTTCCGCGCAAAGGCGCTGAGCCGCAAAGAATTTAGGTTTGTTATTATCTTTATTATTCAGATCTAAGACCTGAGACCTAGGACCAAAAACCAAAGACTTGGGACCTCAGACCTCAAACCTCAGGTTTCATTGCTTTTCCTGAATAGTTTTCCGCGCAAAGGCGCAAAGGGGCAAAGAATTGAGGTTTGTTATTATCCTTATTATTCAGATCTAAGACCTGAGACCTAGGACCTTAGACCTAGGACCTCAGACTTCAAGTTTCATTGCTTTTCTTCAATAGTTTCTCGCGCAAAGGCGCTGAGCCGCAAAGAATTGAGGTTTGTTATTATCCTTATTATTCAGATCTAAGACCTAGGACCTAGGACCAAAAACCAAATACTTGGGACCTCAGACCTCAAACCTCAGGTTTCATTGCTTTTCCTGAATAGTTTTCCGCGCAAAGGCGCAAAGGCGCAAAGACTTATGGTTTTAAACTTGTTAACCGGTAGGCTTGTGAGACTATAAAAAAAAGCGCACTACCATGAGTGCGCTTCGTTTTATACTTTTAATGTAGTGGGGCTATCTTAAAATGATCTTTTGGTTTTTAGTGCCCGAGTTATTTTTTAATTGAACCACGTATACTCCGGTTTTAAGTTCGGAGAGATCTATTTGATGCGAATTGCTTTCAGCATTCAAAAGCGTGGTCTTTACTATGCGTCCTTGAAGGTCTATAATACTTACGTTCGTTTTCTCTCCAAGTTGTCCTTCAACTCTAATAGCCTTAGGTACCGCTAGGGTGTAAATTTGTAGGCTGCCTAATGCATTTCTTGTGGTACTTAACTGCGTTCTATTCATATTTAAGTAGAAACGCCCCGTGCCAGAAAGCGGTGTGCCGCTGGTAAAGCTGTACGTCCCTTCATCTAAACGCGTAAAGCTTTGTGTGAGTTGGTCTTCTAGATACACTTCAACATCTTGGGGTAGTGTGTCTTCTTCTATACTTAGGTTAATTTGCTCGCCAGCGTTGGCATGAATACCTAAAGGAATTCTAACATTTTCTATGGCGTTGTAGTTTAAAGACTGCACAGCGAAAGCAATTCCTGTGTTATTTTCAACCAAACGTGAATACATTCCAAAGTCTGTTACGGTATTAAATACCGCGGCATCATAACCAACATCTAGACCTAAGCTGGCTGCATCTGTAAAATAAAAATCTGTGAAGTACTGTTTGGTGGTTGCCTGTAATTTTAATTTTAAACGGGCAATTGGTGAGGCATTTCTGCCAACAATAAAGTCGTCTGCAGTCCCCTTAACTCTCATGCTAGGTGGGAAGCTCACTGTACCACCACCGACTTTTGAAGACACTAAAAAGCCTTGTCCTGGCGCAATAACAGCGTTGGGGTTGTCTAGTAAATAGGCTTGGTTCCAAATTCTGAATCCATCACTTGCATTTCCGTCATAACCATAAACACCAGCGGTTAAAGGATCGAATTCACTATTATTAGCAGCTAAAAATCCGGCTAAAGTAATATAAGACGGATAAGGATTTCCTATAAGATTGAAAACACTATTAGTGCCTCGAGTAATTACCACAGGGTTAGCATTGGTCTCTACTGTTCCGGTGAAAGTAAATAAAGAACCACCTGCTTGCGTCGATGCGGTGCGATAGCCGATGCCAGGCTCTACCGGATCATTATCATTGGCAGCGTTATAGTTAATGTAAGCATTGGTATTGTTATTAAAGGGTCCGAATAAAAATGAAGGGACACCATTAATGTTTCCAGAAGGTATGTCTGGATTATTATTTCTTAATGTTAAAAAATCCTGGTCTATACTCGTTACAGGTGCTGCAATAAGATCATTTTGACCTGTAACAGCGCCGCTATTCGCAAATTGATTGACATACCTAAAGTAGGTGACGTTTCCAACGGAGTTACCATTTACAATTAAGCTTGAATAGGTATCTGATGTTGAGTTTAACTCTAAAGTGCCTTCGCTAACTAAGTTACCATTTACGGTAAGGGATTGTGCCACCGGAATAACCGTTGCAGCACTAGGCTGAACAATAAAATCATTTATTTGTATATCACCTGATAAGTTATACGTACCATCAATGATCAAGGCATCAAGGGCTGCAGTTGAAGCAGTAGGGGCTTGGTTATTTTTCCAGCCACCGGCATTGGTGTAAATTAAGCCATTAAATGTTCTGGTGATTTTAAAATTATCTAAGCCAGCATAGCCAGTTTGAAGTCTATTACCAAGGCGCACTAATAAGCCAACGGTTGAAGTGCCATCAGGGATTGTTATTTTAACTCTACCTTGACCATCATTAATATCACTTGCGCCTGCGCCGTCAAAAAATGTTTGCCAGCTGCCAGATAAAGCGCCATCTAAACGAAGTTGGTATTCTAAATTATTGATATTATTTGTGTATCCGATAACCTGCCAGTCAAACTCGATGCGCATCGCGCTGAAACTACTTACGTCGACATCATTAAAGGTGATAATTCGTGTAGGATCGCCCGAGGCTTCTAAATTATTTTCGCCAAAGATTTCAGCATCAAATAAAATATTATCCAAGGGTGTTGCATCGGTTAAGGCAATTTCATTAAAGTGCCCGGTTTGTGTTGCCCATGTGGTAGCATCACCAAAGGTTGTTGTGGTATAAGTCCACTCTGTGGCCGAATCAAAATTTTGCTCAATGATTGGGAGAAGAAGACCGTTAATATTGAAAGGATTACTAGTTCCAGAAAACGAGCCAGAAGTAGCGACAAGGCTAACCGCTGTTTCAGTATCTGTAAAGGTCACATTATTGAGTACAGCCAAACCATTGGTCATGTTATATGTTTCGGGAACAAGGCTGCTACTAGGGTTAGAAATGACCGCAATACCAGTTATATTGGCATCTAAGTCTTGGTTGCCATTAGCATCTACAGCATGAATTTTTGGAAAAGTTAAAATGATTTCAAGTATGTTACCATCTGTAGGTTGTTGAACAAATTCGAAGGTAGTAGCGCTTACTTCAATACGGTTATCATCGCTTGCTATTGAGGTGGCCGCACCGCCGGCATTAGCAGCTGTGAACAGGGAACTTCCTGTAGCAGGTGTAATCGCTGAGTTTACAGTAAGTTGTACCTGTTGGTTATCGGTTACAGTTGATTTAAATGTAGCGACCACATAAAAGAAGGCGGCACTATCGTCAGGTGCAGTAAGATTTAATCCAGTAAAATTGGTAAGGGCAGAAACCGTTGTGACTTCAGCCACAGGAACGGGTAAGTATAAAGGTGGTGGTCCCGGTTTTAAAATGCTTAGAGCGGCAATATTCTCACTATTGGTCACTGCAAATTCGATAGATTCAACGAGCGTTGGATTCGTATCGGAATCAGGGCTAGCGCTACCACCATCGCGGATGGTGAAGCCACCTAAAGTAATGGCATTAGAAAAATTAAGGCCTGATGTTGCTGCATACAGAGCGTAATTTATGTTTTGTGTTGCCGTAAGACTAGTTTCAAGACTGATATCAGAGTCCATACTCACAGGAAATGCTGGTGGTACTATGGTCCCGGTCATTCTGATTCCCGGAATAGCTACTGTTGGCGATATACTCCAATTTGCTTCGCTCATAACTCGTAATTCGCCATTACTAGCAAGAGCTCCCCAAGCATACACTCTGAAACTAATCGTTCCTGAAGTGCCAGAATTAATAGTGAGGTAAGAACCAACAATTGCGGCGAAGTTATAACTAGTGGTTACATCGGTAGCAATAGTTTGGGCACCACCAATGGCAATGCCGGGCGTAGCAAAATTATCGAGGCTGTAAAACAACTGCCAATTACTAGGTCCATTTGGGAGACTTCTTAAATTAATGTCAATATCCTCGAGTTGGATTTGAAAGGCTGGATTCGCTGTAATCGACCAAGCTATGTAGTCGTCATTTGCCACAGCTGCCGTCAAGTCACCGCTAATAGTAAAGTTGTTAGATACAAATGCAGCCAAACCATCAGCACCAGCTTGCGCAAGGCCTGCCCCTCGGGTCAACCCAATAGAAGACATTGAGGCAATGTGATCCGTGGCTGTAGGACCAGGGCCGTTTAATCGGTCGATGGTAGCAATAGGGCTTTGCGCAAAACTGTAAACACACAGCATTGCACTAAGTAAAAAAAAGTAAATTTTTCTCATTATAGTGTAAGATAAGATCCTAAAGTTTCATTTATTTTTTAGGTTATTCATTTTGTAGGTTAAAGTTAATCGAACCTGAGTATTACGATGGCACAATATCGACAAATGGAATAATTTTAGGTTGATAGGTCGTTTTTCTGCTTGTTTTGATTTTGTGTTACTTCGCTGGCATGGTTCAGTTTATGCTTTTCGCGCCAAGGATGAAGACAAGTATCGCTATGGTTTATACCAACTACCTAAAATGAGCTATTATTATCGTACTTTTTTAGTCTTAATTTGAGCTTCATTTTACCATTGGACATCATAAACTTCGGTGTTCAGCTCGGTTACATAAATTTGATGCGAACTGCGGTCGGCATTTAAAATAGTGGTCTTTAGGACTCGTTTAAATAAATCTAGATGACTTAAATAAGTTTTTCTTCAAGCTTGCCTTTCATTCTAATAGCTTTAGGTGCCGTTAAGGTATATTTTTAGGGAATAAAACACCTTTTCTGGAGTACTTAACTGCTTTCTATTCATAGTAATGTAGAAACTTTCCTCGGAAAGGCGCTAAGCCTTGAAGACTCGAAGTTTCAGGTACTTATCGGTATACTCATTTTCCAGTGGAGCAGGGGCTATAAAAAAAAGCGCACTTTGATGAGTGCGCTTCGTCTAATACTTGAAATATTTGTGGCTATTTTAAAATGATCTTTTGGTTTTGTCCTTGTAAATCAAAAAGTTTTGCTGTGGTGGCTTGCAACAATCGACCCATAATGACGATTGTTTTGTGCTTTGTGTTGGTATAGATGTTTAATTCTTGTAAGGACGCTTGGTTTGTTGCTAAGGTGGTATCGCTCAATCTG
>Ga0100391_1005774_pt1 | contig 11414 bp, 9 predicted proteins | sample CryGeymeta201515_FD_81541 | JGI IMG/M metagenome (GOLD analysis project Ga0100391, IMG submission 81541) | Groundwater microbial communities from Crystal Geyser aquifers in Utah, USA - Crystal Geyser metaG 2015-15 | ecosystem: Environmental > Aquatic > Deep subsurface > Groundwater | place: USA...
CAAATTTTTTACTGGTGTGCAGGTGGTCAAACCCACCAGGTAAAAATCTGGTGGTCAAACCCACCAGGTAAAAATTCTGGTGGTCAAAACCACCAGATTAGTGACGAGTCTGAAACCCAGCCAATTTTGTTAGCAATAGAGTCTACTATTATTACATCCTGAGTTAGAAATTCAATTTTTTTTTAAACTATTATTACATCCTGGAATGATAAGTTTTATTGGACGGGGGAATCTGAAAGACAAACACTGTCAATAAAGAAAAAATAAAGGTTAGTAGTCTCAGTCTTTAGCTAAGCTTCACTTGTTGGTTGAGGAAGTGAGCCTATTGGTATGAGTAATGTACTAATAGAGATTTTCTACCTTACCCTCCATTTATTCAATTGTCAATTGTTGTCGTATTAATCATTAATACAACTAATACAGGTCCACCTACATACAACATACGACTATTCTGCAATCGATCGAACGCCGATTAACATTAAGATGCAATACTACGCAGAACAAACGCAAAACATTGTGGAAACCACGTACAATCTGTACGTCAATGCCACGGTAAAACGTCGTTTGGACGACACGTTTGAACCGGGACCCTACGACGTTATTTGTGCCAGAGGCAAGGCAGCCCAAAATCACGAGGGCAATGAAAAGTTTCGTGCGTTGGTCCAGGAACATGCCGAACGCTACAAGGAGTGTAATTGCAAACACGAAAAATCCAAAATTGTTTCTCATATTGTCAATACGATCCGTAAAGCTGCGTCGTATCACAATGGTGGATTCGTCAAGTGCATTGACGGTATGTGGTTTGAAGTAGGCGATCGGGCAGCCAAGGGTACGTTATATGTTATATGATATATAGTATTGTACTTTGTACTATTATTGGTATTTTAAGGTAGTGACATGGTTTGCATAAGCCTACTGAATCTCCTCTCCTTTCCTACCTGCATACCTGTCTTACGTCTTACCTACCCCACTCACTAACAGAAAAAATCGGGCAGACATTCCGGGACTTGCTGCACGATAAGTATTCCTCCTCTACCAAAGCAAAAGCTATTGTACGCATCCAAAGACGAATGGGAGACCAGCAGGAGAGTGTTGACGGTCAGCAAACACTTCAGCCAACAACAAAAAGTCATATATTGCCACAAATTCACATACCGATCATGCCATCCCTCGCCTTTCCAAGCATAAAAGATTCCAAAATTTCTGCGGACATGTCCTACTTTGAGTCGCCCATTTACAGCCACAATAGCAGCAATACCGACGACAACAACAGCAACGACGACAACGACGACGACGAAAGTGATCCTGCCATCCCACGTCAACGGCGCATATCGCTCGTCAGGTCCTCGTTCAAGCCGCTTTCGAGTACTTCGGTGCTCGAACAACTCCGTGCTTCCATACAAACCGTGGAAATTCCGGACGCAGCTGCCCATGATTATTATCCGGGACAATCGGAAACGGCTTCTACCAATTGGATGAAAGATTCAATTTTGAGCAATATGAGTGCGATGATGGACATTGAAGAACATAAGACGTCGAATGAAGGCGACGTATCTTCTATTCCGCTGTTTTTGTCGACATCGTCATCATCTGTAAGAAAATACGGCATATTTAGCAGCTCAACCCGTTCCAAGAATCCCTTTTTGCAATCAACCAACACGGATAGCAGCCGAAGCAATCCGACTTCGTCTTTTGCATCACTATCATCTCTGTCAACGCCTGGAATTTTGGCCAGTTCCATCGTCAGTCAAACCAATCCACTTCGCATGAGCTCGATTTCACAAGGTTCGTTCATGAACTTTGACATGAACATGGATGATCTCTTGGATAGCCTGAACCTTGACATGGCGTCAATGGAAATGATGCCGAGCGTAGAATGAACAAAAGAAAACAAGTAGTGCTGTCAAAAGTGAGTGGCTGTGCATGTTGACGCAAAGTGCAGCCTGTAGAATTTTTTTCTTTTCCGGGGTCGAGGATGGTTGTGCAGTTGCAATGAATACTAAAATACCATACGTGGGATCAAATCTAAATATAAGTATGCATATTATCAAACATTTACATGGGAGTACCCACGCCTTTCAATAATTTAGCCATTGATGCCCCAGACGGGTTGGACCTTGCCTTTTAAGCTTGAAATACTTCCAAGATGTGTAAGCAATACTTTTTTCAATTGCCATCGGAATCTCTGGTCAAGAACTTTACCCTGCAAGTAGTTGGCCACTACAAATAAAAAGAGGAAGCGAGCAGTAAAAAGGTATGTGAGATTTGCGGCATCACCTTTAGGATTCAAAACAAACAATTCTGAACTTACGATACAAAAGATCGCACGGTTTTTCGTCCATCAAAACGTAATGCAAAACACCGTAAACTAATGCATCATCATCGTGGATCAATAATCCAGAGTATCCAAATCCAAAATGTACCTGCGCGAACGTATGTTCACGAAAATCATCGACCGGCATTTCGGGCACAATTTTGGAAACAATGGTAGGATCAGGTGCGAGCGTAGCTTCTTGGCGTTTGTCGGCTTGGATGATTGCCTTGAGCGTCGGGGTAAATTTGTCTCTGTATCCTGTATCGTCTTCTAGCAGCATCAGGTATTCCGACCTGCCCTTGGCCGCGAAGAAACTACTACTAATATCTAAATTCTGTTTCGATCTCCACCGCAGTCGATTCTCGGGATCACCGTAATTGTCCGGCAAATTGTGCAACGTGGGATAAGTGTCCAGGTTGGTCGCAACAATTTCCAAAATTCCTTCCTTAATTTCGGGACCATAATATTCCCAAAGACCAGCTTCATGATCGTCCAAATCATCTTGTGTGTTTCCACAAACAACGAGAAGAACGGAGGCATGGAACTTCCCGTCCTCTCTTTTGAAATCCCTTCGAATCAGTGGGAACAACTGATTGAGAGAGTAGGTCACGTACTGATTCTTGATTCCATTGGGACGTGTGGCGGTCGGCACAACAAATGTGACGATCTGCTTCTCCGGTTGTTGTGGTTCCTGCTGCAGCTGCTGGTTGTGGTTCTCCGCTTCATTCATAATATTATTACTCCTTGATGGCAGCATTCCCACCACATCATTTCTGTGCGTCTGTTGTTGTGGTCCCAGTTGTGAATTCTTTACCGTTACCCACGGTGGAATGTCAAGATGAGACGATGCCTGTAATTGTCGTTGTTGTTCGTGTTCAATCTGTTGTACGAGAGTAGGATTGACTTCGGGAACCATTATCACAGCGTCATTTTTATTTTGTGTGGTTGTGGTGGTATCCACAAATAAGGCTGGTGGGAACATGGATGGTTCGGTCCCATTTAGTTCCACATTCGGTCCAATCGGTTGAATGATTTGAGCCTCCCACAAAAGTTCCGTACAATACTGCAACAATAGACCAGTGGTAGTGGTTTTATGATACGGTAATAAAGATCGTAACACCATGCTCAATCTGTACAATCCATGTTTTTCTAATACAATTCCCGTTGGTAATGATATTTTGGATTGATATCGTGGAGGCAAGTCTGCTTCTGTGGTATTGATATTGACAATGGGTAATTCCATCCATCGATCTTGTTCCAAAAAACTCATGTAACAAAACCGTCGTACTAAACCATCCGGTTTGATCCCGCGTTGTTGATACTGTTCGTACTGATCTATAACGGCTTGTCCATAATCCACAACAGTATTGGACATACCACTACCAGTATTACTACTAGTAGTGGTACTACTACTACTAGTATTAAAAGTAATAGTACTGTTTGTTGGTTTGGACGATGATGATGATGATGATGATGATGATGATGATGATGATGATGATGATGGTGCATCACCAAAACGACGATATTCTGGTAATAATCGTGTTCCGGATTGTAGTATCATCATGAGATCACCGTACTGGTACACCAGTTCAGCCAAGTAGGCTACATCCAGTCCCAAGCTATAATCCATTTGTAACTGTACTTGTTCTTTTTTCAGTTGTAGTTGTAATTTGTTCAAAAGTACTTGTTCTTCTTCATCATTGGTATACAGCGGCGGATTTTGATGTCGAAATTCCTGTACTTTTTGAGAATACCGATGCAATGCATCATATTTAATCCGTGGTGGCAAAGGATTGGATATACCGTACACCAACTGTAATTTGCCGTCATCTATTTCCTCCGAAAATGTTGATTGTACCATTGCTACAAGTTTCGATTGACATGTAGCATGTTGTGCTTTTATAACTTGTAACGTTGTTGGAGGAACCAGTGTTGTTGTTGCTGTTGCTGTTGCTGTTGTTGATTGTTGTTGTTGCGGTATTTGCGGTAAAAATAAAACAATATCAGCACGATTGGTTTCCAGGGCATCTTGTAACGTCGCCAAGGAAGGAAATTGTACCACAGTATTAGGATGTTCGTTCTGGTTTGGATGGTGTTTGATAGCATTGAGATGATGCGGAAAACAATCTTGGACCACAATGGTAACCATTAAATGCCACGTATTTCGATTCTTGAAAAGAAGTTGTTGATCCATAAAGGGAATGAACATTGTATGTTGTTGTTGTTGTTTGCCTGATGTTGCTGATTTTTGTTTTTCTGCCAAGAATCGATTCTGATTATTCACTTGTGAATACTGAATTTGTTTTGATGTTTGTTGGTGTTGTTCTGATGGTGGTTGGTTTTGGTGATGTTGAAGGCGATCTGAGTGTAGTCTCCACTGATTTAACTTTTGTTGAAATACATCAGGTTGGAAAGAATGGTGTGTGTTCCCAATCACTGGTGCATTCTGAATCCATGTAGGGTCTGGTTGCAAATGACGATTACTACTACTGCTGCTGCTGCTACTGCTACGTAGATTTCCACTCAAGTCTTGTGATGGTACCTTCCATCCTTCCCTATCAAGCCCTGTTAAATGAGAATAACTTTCTACTTTTCCTTCTTGTGGTTGTTGTCGTTCTATATCTTCTCTGATTCTTGCATTGCTGCTACTGCTACTGCTACTGCTGCTGCTGCTGCTACTGCTGCTGCTGCTGCTGCTGCTGCTGCTGCTATTGTTGGCGTTGGAATGAAAATGATGCTGTCCTTGCAAGAGAATAGAAAACACAAAAATGATTCCAGATGCCAAAATGACAACTCGCAGTACAAATAAGATTCCAGTCACACTTGCTTTCTTCTTTTTCTTCTGTTTACTATTGTTGCTACTGTTGCTGTTGTTGCTGTTATTGAAAGCAAAGACAGCATCGAGAGGAGTCGTGTTGTGCTGATGCAATGGTCTGGATTTGTTGTTGTGATGATTCTTGGTCTTTTCCTTATCAACTACTACTAGAGCATTGGTTGTTCTACTGCTGCAGCTTAAAGTGCTCTGGGGAGCCATACCTATACCAGAGGATGACGAAGAAGAAGGGGAAGACCGGTTCATTTTGTTGTAACTTGATGACTGGACTTGGGATTAATATATATTTCAAAAAATATATAACACAAGTCGTGCAAGTGTTGTGAATTGTTGATGCGGATATGCGGGGTAGTAGTCTACTGGTGTGGGTAGTCTACTCCTATGGACAACAATCTTCAGCTAATATGTACTACTCATAAACAGAGTACCGTTGATGGTCTAAACCTTTTGTTTCTATTGTTGGTTGTTGTGCTATAGTTGTGTTGCTGGAAGAATTGCCAGAGAGAGGAGAGAGGGAAAGGAGAGAAAAAGAGACGATGAACGTGAGTTAAGTACCAGGTACCCAGTAAAAGTTACAGTGAAAAAACTAATTTTTGCGTTGATTCGAGAATTTTCCAAACTGTTACTACTACTACTAGTAGCTAGCTAAAGTGTAGACTACCACTCGTAGTAGTAGTAGTAGTAGGTACTGTACCAGGTACCGGTAGTAGTAATATTTCCAGCAATTTTTAGAGAGTCCCTTGTGTTCGTAACCAAATTGGGTAAGTTATATGGGACTCATATTGGACAGTCAAAATAGCTAGAATATCGTCCTCCTGATAATACCAGGTACCAGGTACGGAGTACCACTCTGGAAAGTACGACTACGTCATCGATGTCCTGTACTACCTGGTAGTACCACTCATAAGGCTGCTGACATGCGTGGACGATGGCCAAAAGACGCGGGAACAGTAGTGGTACCTGTTAGCAGGGGCTAATTACTACGTAGTACCTGGTAGTACAACTGCCTCGCTCTGCCTGACTATCTACTATCAGTACTCCTACTCTAGCAACTCGAAGTACCACTACTCTACTACCTGGTACTCCAGGGAGTAGTAGTACCTGGTACTGTACCTGGTACCAGGTACCTCGTACCTGGTACCTGGTACTCTCTTGCTAGTAGCACTGGTTGTTGTATCGAACAGACTTTACTCGTATCTGCGACAGTACGGCACTTGATACTACTAGACTACTACGAGCACTTGGTATTAAGCAACACCAATGACTATCATTATCATTGTTACTCTAGAGTAGTACCAGGTAGCATGTATGTATGTTTGCATTACGTACTTGTTTGGATCAAGTAAGTACCGTAGTAGACTAGACTGTATCAATTATTAGTTTGGATTGAAAGAGATTCCGTGGCACTCTTTTGCTGATCAAAGAGTTGTTTTTGTTCGTTCAATCGTTCCCGCATACCGTAAAAATCAAATTTTAATGTTTCACCTTTTGTGGTCGTTTTGTTGGATTCGGATTCGGATTCGGATGATGATGGATAGTACAAATCGTGTTCGGTATTCGGTCCACCAAAAAATGCAGGTACATCGTCCCATCCGTGCCACAACAGTTCTGGTAAATGTTGCTGCAATCGTTCCAAACTAAGAAACGTAAATTTGTGCTGTAATCGTCCTGGCATGAGTGGCAGTAACAAATTCATGCAAAATTCTACAATACTCGATACCGGTGCCGATATGAGCAACTGCAATCGATCTGGATAGCCCTGTACCAATCCTGTGAGCATCCCGTACGCAAATTGTGGATTCGGTGGTGGTGGGTTGTGACTGTGTGATATACAGCAAAAATCTGTTACATTTTGAGGCATCCCTTCGGTAATACCCGTATCGGCCATTACAATCAATGCATTCAGTTCGGCTTGAACATTGGGACGCCATGGTTTGCGATCGGTTCGTATCCATAAAATAGGACGTCCCGTTTTGGTCAGTCCATGCCAATATAAGCTCCCTCGATTCAGACTGTCTGCCAAAGCTTGAGCATTCCGCCAGACATCAGTAGATACATTTGGTGGACATTTCGAATGATCGTATGCTAATTGTACCATGTTGAGTAAATCAGGAGCACCCACTTGTTGTCGCCATTCCATAACTTGCGTTAATTTTTTCATAGAGTACTAGAGTAGAGGGAAAAAGAAGAATTATTATTTTTTTTAAAAAGAGGGTGAGAATATTGCCAATACACACCCTTACGTAAAGCTAATTCTTCTCTTCTTGCTACGTTCTACGTTCTTACCTCGAGAGGTCTTCGTACAGACATATCTTTGGAATATGGTTTCGATGCAACCGACAAAATGTAGGCATCGCTCAGGTAATGACAATCATTGGGAAATTTTTTAGCCAAATCCGTTTTTAAAATAGATACTTCTTCGGGAAGAACATGAAAGATTTCTTCATTGTCATTGTTGTTATTATGATCATCGTTGTTGTTTTCGTGTTCCATTAAGGCATCGTACCAAATTTCATCCATCCAAGAATCACTTCCACCTCCTATGAGAGAAGAGTCTTCTGCAACACTTTCACCAATACTCGATCGTCGTTTGCCACTATGACGGTGATGTCGATTATAGTGGCAACAACAACAGTTGCTGCTGCTGCTGCTGCTGCTGCTGTTTCTTTCATCAGCACTACTACTGCTACTGCTGCTGCTGTACGGTGGGCAAAACAACAAATTTCCCATCTTGGTCGATGATGATTGCTTCTGTCTGAATGATTCTTTGCGTTACTTTATTTATTAGGTTTTCACACAATGTTGTTACGGTAGACACTGTGGTGGAGTTGTGTGTGCATGTGCTGAGAGCTGAGAGTGCTGAGGACAAGACAGCTAGCTGACAGATTTGATGTCATGTGAAGAAAAATAATAAATAATAATAAAAATGTACCGATTTTTTTGCTGTAATTTTTTTTGAATTCGAATCTCGGTCGACATCGAATGAATGTTGTTCGATTCAGTGTGCGTCAGTAGTGTGCGAAACAAAGAAAATTCAGTTACATCGACGCACACACATTCCCTGAAGATTTTTGATGCAATCAAACCTTCTTTTTTTTTAATGCGTTCTGTTATTATTTATTTATTTCAACGACAGTCAGAAAAGAAACTGGAAGGAAGTTCACGACAGACAAAGTCGCTACAGTCGTCTATTACTAATATTCTACTACTAGTTCTTATTATTATTTTCACAAAAGCAAGGTTGACAACAAACAAGTACTACTACTCCATTAGTCTACTCTGTTGTATAATTGACTTCAATGCTAAATAGTGGAACAAGCTCGGCGAAAAGAAAAAAAAGCAGAAAAAGGATCAAATAATAATGGTGAAGAAAATCGGTGCCAGTGGTAGTGGTAGTGGTAGTGGTAGTGGTAGTAATAAATCAACAACAAATAATAGCAACAATGATTGCACTACTCAGCAGCAGTTGATTGCATCGATACAGCATCATGGACCAATGATGCTATTATTAATAGCAATGATCATTGTACAAGTCGTACAAGTGGGAGTACAAGTACTGAAGAAAGGTCCAGAAGCCATGTATTTATCCACCATCACAACGTCAGAATTCAGCGACGTGGTAAAACGTCGAATGGAAAATTTAACTACTAATAATACTGAGGACAGCAGCACAAGCAAAAGCTTTAGTGCTGCTGCTGCTGCTGCTACTGCTACTACTGGTGGTGCAATGTCAGTCCTGCTGAATAAGATGGGAAAGTACATGAATTCATATCAACATCAAGAGCAACAATATCATGGATATCCAGCATGTACCAATCTTACAGATACCACTGCTTGGGAAACTTTTTCCACAAATGACAACACAGTTCAACAGTCAAGCATTATGATTTGTTGTTCTCCCTGGGAATCAATATCGCCGCTCAACGATACCAGGTCTGTCATGGATCAATGGTGGTTACATAGACCTCACTGGCAAATGGCTGTACTGGAATCTAATGAAACGCACGAATGTTTTCGGAAACAATACACCAATGATAATGAAACAGAAATGACGGAATGGTTAAAACAATTGCACCGCACACAATTCAATCCACAGCAGAACTGTTCGAATTTGTATTACGAAGCCATAGCCTGGGGTGGATTTGGTGCTACCATTGATTTTCTAGCCAGAAGTAAGCGGCGTTTTTCGTTTGCGTGTGTCTGCAAGGAAAATTAATTGGCATACTCAAATAAAGCTCACTCAACTCTTGCCTGCATACACACGCTAACACCTTTCCTTGGTAGCCTTTGCCAAAACACACGCGACAGGTGATGGCTCGGTATTTTCCATTACCAAACATTGGCCCGGTGCTGTTTCCACGTATGTAGGGATTACAAAAGGATCTAACGTTACCAATATTACTTGTCCCAGAGCGGACTTCTCTTGTTACTTTCTTCCCATTCATTCTTGTCCGCATTCATCCATTCCATTTGGACATCAACGAGTACCAGACAATGCACCCAAGGGAGATGCGAAACTGATTCTGGTCGAAAAACAAGCGTTTCTCAAAGCCTACATGACAAGACCACATCAACAATGGCGGCGAAAAATTTATGACTACCTTCACGAGCATCTGGTAAATCTTCACTTGCTCCAAGAAAACAAACAACAAAAATATACAGCGATTCACGTCCGACGGACCGATGTTGCTCTCGAAAAAAGAACGAATCGTCAGTATTTTCCATTGAAAGACTACATTGATGCCGCAAACAATCCTTTGCTCAACGTTCATGCCAACTCGACGAACGCCAGGACGACGCAACCTGCAACACATAAAAATACCTTCTTGCTGTTTACCGACGACCAAACAACGATTGATGAAATGTCTCTCTTTTCCAATACAACGATGTTTGTGTACATGAACAAAACGCGATATCGTGGCACCCAGGGAGGATTTGCTGGACATATTCCCACAAACAGTCCTGCAGATGAAATGGTGGCAATTTTGGCAGAGCTATACATCGCAGGAACTTACGGTCATGGTCTGGTTCACACTAAGAGCGGTTACGCTTACCTGTTGCAACAGTGGATAACAATGGGAATTACTTCCTCTTTACCGTCGTCACAACAAGCGCAAGTTGTTGTAGATATTGCCATTGATCAGCTTTACAAGGGTCCGCGGATTAATGAGCAAGTGTTTATGGCTGGATTGAAGGAACGACTTGGAAGAAATGATACACAGCCTTGATAGAATGAAGCAGCAACGTTGCAAGCATCAGCACTGGCACAGCATAAATTTAATCAACTCAAAGAAAGCGCCCTTTTCCAACACCGAAACCTTTAACGATACTCGCACTACGAGTGTATTATTCCAGGGAATAACCAAGGTGAATACGAGTGGCGATGGCAATGACAACAGGAAGCATTTCATATTTCATTTTTTTTGTGAAAGAACAGTCGATCTCTTGCAGTTTTAAAAATTCGATGTGTTGGATCAATGATCAATGGATCTTTTGCAGCAGCAGCTGACTTTGCTGGGATCAGCAAAGAGGGTGGAAAAGCAGAGAATAACGAGACGCCCGCAGTGGTAGACTCCTGTATGACTTTTTTCAGCCTTGTTTCCTCAAAATTCTGAAGATTAAGCCGAGCGTCGAAATATTTTGATGCTCATAACTTTGTACCCTGGTACCAATCCTTCCGACAGTATTTAGTATTTATTTATGGCTACTGTTGTGTACTAGTATGGCACTACGAGTACCACTACTACTCCGAATTGTGTACCTGGTACCACTAGTAGTAGTAGTAGTAGTAGTAGTAGTAGTGTACCTTGTACTCGGAGTACAGTACTACTACTAGAGGTGCGTATTGGTACCTCGTACTGGTAGTAGATTAGTAGTACCAGGTACCTGGTACTACTAACAGTAGTAGTAGTACCACTCCTTAGGAGCAGTAGAAGAAGGAGTAGTCTTACTAGTCTACTGTAAACCAGAATGGGGCACTGTTGGTACCATAGTACCAGGAAGACTACTCCTAGCTAGAGACTAGCTAGTAGTACTACCTGGTACTGTACCAGGTACCAGGTATACTTCTAGAGTACCTGGTACCTGGTACGTAGTACCAGTAGACTCCTCGCAGTATTTGTCAAGATCTTCTTTACCAGGTATTTAAGCCAATCCTTATGGTAACTTGAAAACGAACAAGAGAGGTCCCCCGGGACTGCTATCTCGGAGAAAGTTGAAAACTGCCTTTTATGGTTAACGTGCGACTGGCAGTACTCTTTCGTGTTA
>Ga0100391_1005775_pt1 | contig 11410 bp, 10 predicted proteins | sample CryGeymeta201515_FD_81541 | JGI IMG/M metagenome (GOLD analysis project Ga0100391, IMG submission 81541) | Groundwater microbial communities from Crystal Geyser aquifers in Utah, USA - Crystal Geyser metaG 2015-15 | ecosystem: Environmental > Aquatic > Deep subsurface > Groundwater | place: USA...
ATGGCAACTACTAGTAGTTAACATGATAAAAACTATTCAAGTTTTACTGCATAAGTACTAGTGAAAATTTAGAATCCCTTAAATGTTAACAGTCAGCCAACGTTAACAGTCAGCCTTACTCTAACCGAAAAGCTTGTCTGCTCACTGTCTAGCTAGTAGTAGAGAGTAGCTCCAGGCAGGTAGTCCAAAAGTACTACTCCGAGTACTAGTTTAGTAGTAGGACTACTGGTACTAGTAGAGTACTACTACGAGTAGGTAGTTTGTTGTAAAAAATAATTGTACTCCAGCTAGTCTACTAGTACTTTTATTATAATTTTTCTTTATTGGCAGCGCACTAGTAGTATTGTAGAGTACTACTACTAGCTACTACTACGCTACCACTCTACGTACTACTGTAGCTTGGCTGGCTGTACTAGCTAGAGTAATACGAGAACAGTTTTGGCGAAGCAGGTCTGCTACACCACCAGCAATGAATAGACTACTAGCTAGTAGTAGTAGGTCTTGTAAAGAGAATAATCTTGTCAGTTTCCGCTCTGCTCTCATTATGGCCTCAGATTCTAAAATATTAAATGAACATTACAGATACCAGTCACACCTCCTACCATCTTCCCAATCTCTTCCCAACAAAAGAGAGCGCAATTGAGGTATTTTCACAATGACAAAGAAATCTCCAATTGAATTTTACGACGAAGAGCTCTCGCGTACAATTCGTCAAATCCAGCAGGGGTTGCTCGAGTTAGAATGGCCCTCCTTCCCATCATCTAGTAAAGATACAACTGCTACGGCCACAGCTTTTGAAACTGCTGCTACAAGAAAACCCGAAGATATACGAGCATCTGTCGATAAGCTATTGACGTGTGCGGGTGTCTTCATACAACAAATTGAACTGGTAGTTCAGGGAATGCCACGACGCTCGTTGGAAAAGGCGCAATGGACTGAAATCCTGGACTTTCGCAAGTCGACTCTGGCAGTGCTGGCAGAGGAACGTGCCAGTGTCAAAATGTTTCAATTTCCTAGCGTTGAATCTTCAGATGTATCTAGTGGTGAGTATAAAAACTCAAGAAATCCCAAATAATTTGAGTGCGTGAGATTTCGACTCTGTTGGATAGAGACTACTACAACACTACAACTTATGATCGATCAAATATATGGAATGGTCAACCCTTGACGCATTCCTTGTCCATGATTTTTACGAAGGAACATTCTCGACTTCATTCATTCCTTCAAATCAATTGGCAAGACATGATATCACTGTCCATCGTCCACAAACTACACCATCACCACCCCGATTGTAGAGAAAAATTTATATTTTAAATTTACATTTTTGAACCAGCTCGCCCTTGACCAAATCATGCTTGAGTTGTGACACCAGCAGCAACTGGACGACCATAGGGTTTTTCAATGGGTAGATATCCACCCTTGCCTGACGATTTGCAGTATCCAAAGAAATGATCCGTTTGCGTCCATTGGGGCGCCTGCCCCTTGCCACTTCGACCCCAGGATTTTTCCATATCTGATCGAACCCTAAACCATTCGTGCAACAGTTTTCGACATAGGCGCTCTTGGATCCGATCAGAATCGTGAGGGAGACACCACCACGGCTTTTGACACAATGTATAGTGGGTTGTTTTTACTTGTTCCACAGGCCAACTCCGACAATCGGGACAATCTTCTTCGCCTGTTCGGCACTGGCCATTCACCACATCATTTACGGTGGCTTTATCTCTAGGATTGATACACATTTGATTCCATTCGCAATGGTGGAGTTCCACCACTGTTTCGGGGTACAAAATATCGTAGTAGTAAGGAACCAGCCCTTGAATAGTCATGCCTCCGTAAAAGGCTCCTACTTTGCCGCCCCATCCACCATGTTGCTGAAAGTCACCCTTTTTGATAATAGCGACGTATTCATTGTACACATCGAGATCGGGTCGGACTACAAGAAACCCCCCTTGTACCGGAGGAATTCGCTTGGAGCTGGGTTGATTCATATTGTCTGGAAGAAATATCGTAGAAACAAAATGAGATGTTCATTCTGTGTCAATCATAACAAACTTGACGAGTCAGCACAAAAAGAGAAGTTCAAATTAAGCTTACAATCGCGTGTAACAAAAGCATTCACTTGATCCGGAAAGGGCTTATCTGGCCACTGGACTTTAATGTCTTGTAATGTGGAAGCACTTTTGCCCAGAATCATGGCATCAAAAAGAGGGTCGAGGGGTTGTAAAACCAAGACATCTAGATCTAGATGAACAACCACAGGATGTTGCGTGAGCGTATAGGCTTCCAACTTGATCAATTCCTTTTCCCCACAACACCCATTCTTTTCGATTTTGGAACGGAGAAAGTCTCCTTCAATGTCGGCAACCTGGATGGGTGTTTCCCGTTCCAATAGTTCGTAGCCCAATTCTGCTAACGGCAAAGAACAAGCTCTAGCCTCTGGATGATAAATAGCGTACATTTTGTAATCGTATCGTCCCCGACCATGTATTGAGACTTGGTGAATTGAGTGCTTGAGAACGGCGGCACCTTCGACCAAAGGATCCGATCCGCATCCTGTCACCGAGACAGCATAGCCAATAGTGGTAGCAGCAGCAGAACTACTGGTACTAGCGGATTGTGGTTCGACAAAAATTTCGGTTCTCGACGAGAATGATTCTCGTTCTAGTATCGATCGCTCTGCATTTACGTTAGCCGATGGAATATTTAATGGTTGATCTGTGCTCCGAAGAGACAACAAAGAAGTGTACGCTACGACGACAACGACTGTAATGCCTTGAACTATCTTGAGTATTGGCAATTTTTCCTGGCTATCGCGACCTGTTTTTATCTTGACCATCTCTGTTTATGTTTACTGTAGCTCGTGTATTAGCTAGATAGCTAGCTATTGTAGATTGACAAATAATAATATCAATAATGGTGGTATTACCACGCGTTTAGTATTCTAGCTAGTATGCTCATCATGATGGTTTTCCAGGATTGTTTAGATTTTGTTTGGTCATTATTTAGGGCAATTCATAACAAGTGTGCGACTACACCCCTTTTCCTCATTAAAGCTAAGGTTTGATTGGCCTAAAAGTTCTCGCACATATTATTTAGAAAAAGTCGCCATAAACATCGACGTTGCGAGGTGTTACAAGTTAAGAGCTTCAATTCATAGGAATAATAGTAGTTCTGCCACCATCCTGCCGTCTTTGACTCCGTCTGACATCCTTCAACAATAGATAACTTTGACGCGAGAGAGGAAGGAGATTTAACGTAGAGTAGAATATTAAATTTGATCAAGATTTACAAAAAGATATCAAACCTTTTTTTTTCAGGGATCAATTCTGGGTAGTAGGTTACAATGAACGAAAACAAGGCGGGGGATGGGTTCAGTGGATCCCGGTTAAGACAGTTACAGCTAGCTCGATCAAGAGCTACTCTTTCTATGGAAGAGAATTCTGTTTCCAGGCAAGATGATGGTGTTCGTCGCTGGCAAAGCATGAACGAGAAAAATGAGGTTAAACCCTCGCTTTTGCCTCGCGGATCTGCTTCTTCAAGGCAAAATCTGAGCGCAAACACCACCATAAGAATCGGGAGCTTGGATGCTCGATCTGTGGCTGTTGGTGGATCTGGTAGTAGGCACAGCCAAGGACCAGTTGTGTACGTCCTTCCTGATCAGAAAAAAAAATCGAAGGTGGGAACTAGTACTACCTCTCGAACCACAAATTCTTTGGCCGGAGCACCCTATCGACAAATGAAGGAACATTCAAAATTGAAATATCCTCATGGTATGCCACGATGGGGTCCTCGGTTGGTAACTTCCAATAAAGCATATTCGTTTGACAACGAATACAAAGATGCCATGGAAGACTTGGATATTAAGAAATTTGAAGTTCCTGAGAGCAAGAGTTCCAATATGCTTGACAGTGACCTGCCAAATCGAGGTACACCCGCAAATTCACGACAGGAAGTGATTGTGAAAAAAGCCAGGGAACAATCTCAAATGGCGGCCGCAAGAGCGGCTCAGAACATTGCCGCCACAAATTCCCTCAATGCCAGTCCGTTGCTCAACTTCTCCAAGAATAACACACCAAAGGGTCATCATCGTCCAAAACAATCCTTGCTACAATCTGCGCGCGTGCAACAATCCAAAGTGTTGCATGCCAGTGACCGGATAGTAGGTAAGGCGGTATCTCTTGATGATTCATTCGGACGATCAGAAGCAGCGGCAGCAGTAAGAGCAGCGGAAGGCAGCATGGGCGGAAGTAAAAGAGTGGCACGATCTGTGCAGAGTTTCGCATACTTACGCCATCCTCAGAGATCTAGTACTAGTAGTTGTCAACAGGGAACTAAGGAAGAAGAAGGATCTGTAGAAAATCCAGAGTCCTGGACGAATGTTGGAAAAAGGGTAGCCAACCAATCCAGCGACGATCAGGACGGTGCTGATGACGAAGAAGAAGAGGTAGATGGAAACAGCTGGGAGATGCAATCAACTTCCAGTGGTGCTAAGTCAAACGATGTCAACAGTGCCGACCATCATGAAATTATTGATGGCGGCAATGACGATGGCAACAGCAGGAGCAGCAGCAGTCATTTGTCACAAGAAACTAGCGAGGAGTCGACGGAATCTGACAGCGTCCCCCGACACTTTTACGGAATGGAGCGCTCGTCTATACCCACGTTGATTCATTCTGAATTCGATGCCGAAAATAGTAGTCTCTATTCGGATTTTAGTAGTTTGGCGGTGAATACTCGTGGGGGGTCCTTTCAAGACGACGACGACGACAATCTATCTTTTTATTCCATTCGGAACCGCTACTATGATTCGGCGGCATCCCTCAGAACGGCTACTCCAGCAAGTCTGGATCGAAAACGTCGATTTGATGCTCGCCGTTGCCAGGAGCTTCTCAACCGGCGCAACAATTATTTGCAAGAGGATGCCCGGAAAAGGCTCATTAGTCCCCAAGCCGTGCAACGACTTAAGAGCACTCCAGCACTTTCCAAGCTGGCAGATGGAACAGCCTTACAAGAGCTTGCCAGCAGGGGAAGATGGCACTTGGATAGGCAACACCATGAGTATAAAGTGAGGATACCCCACGCTTTGTCGCAGCCATTGGCTTCCATGCCAAATAACGACGAAGAATTTGATATCAAGCCCATTTCGCTGGTTGCGCCCACAATGATTACGAGTCTTGCCAATTCAAATAAATATACGTGGCACAAGCCTCAAGAAGCAGAAGATGATACGAGCAGCGATAGTTCAGTTGAAGAGTGCGAAAAGAGAACTCTTTCGATATGCAAACGTTTTTTTGTTCGCTGTGCGCCCGTCCTTGTCCTATCACTATGGGTTTCTCGCGCCTACAATCTATTTCATGATATACCTTGCGTTGAAGCAACGACTCTAGGAATAACTGCACAAGTTGGTGCTACCTCTGAGGTAGACACAATGACTATTCTCAATCTGTCAATGTATTCTAGTCATCCCGGCACTACCAATGGTGCTTTACCATACTTGCCACATCAGCCACCAAAACTACTGGAATCTACGGATTTAAGTTCACAGGCCGGAAAATACGCTCCGAAATGCTACGCAGAAAAGCAACAGTTTTGGGAAATCGATGCTAACAAACCAATGGCGCCTTCACTGGAAGAAATCGACACTGCCGAGTATTCTGTCATCGAAGCGCTAGAGTCGACTGCTTCTCGAAGCTGGGCCAAGGATCCTTTGTTTTTCTTCGACATGTCCAGTAATCTTAGTATTTGCGATGACTTCAGTGGAACATGTTATTTAGCTAGCCCAGTCATAATTGAGTCGGAGGCGGCTATTCATGAACATAAATCTGAAGCGACGATCCATCGCCGCGAACAAGGCCAGGATGTCCAAATTCAACAGGAGAATGAAACGCTCGATAATAAGACGACGGTCAATCTACCATCCAATCGAAATGCTCAGCTATTGGATGGGCATAAACTTGCAAATTTTGCAGCAGTCTTGCATAGAAAATCAGTGAGCATAAAATCAGTGCATGGCAAGAGAGTATTGGCAACAATCGCGGCTGCGCTGCGAAAGAGCGCTCAAAATCTCGAGAACATCGACCATCTGTATGATGGCAACAATACTTTTTTCCATAAATTGGTAGATGTTCTACAAAAGAGTTCTTCCAAACTTCCGAGAGTGGACGCCTTCAATGACATTGACGAACCTGACAACAATCTGCTCCAAGCATTCGTCGAAGTGTTGCGGAAACCCTCGCAATCTCTCCAGGAGAAGCGAAGGCGGCGTAGAAAAATTTATCGTGTTTGAGATGCAATTCGTCTTGTGACGACATGGCTGGCCTCAACTTTTTCGCAAAATTAACGAAGCTTATTGATGAGGTTTCTCAAGGAATGTGCTTGCGCAAGAATGTCCTCAGAGGCCTCTTCAAGATTTTGTAAACGCTCCTTTTCTGTTTCGACGAAGCGAGTATACGGAGCTACCCCATCCAAAATCCGACGTTCAACCCTTGACAACTCTTTGGAACAAATTGCTTGCAATGCTTCGTCGATCCGGCTTTCGCGTTCGCTCCATTCCGCCTGTTGACCCCAAACAACCCTGCGTCGTCCTTGACTCAAGACAAGACCGCCACTGCCTGCAAGAAACGTACATGCTCCCATCCCGATCACCATATCCACTATTTGAACAGCAGAAGCAAGACCCAACATAGCAGCTCCAAGTTCCAATGCAACTGTTATTCTGGCTGCTTGTTGCAGGGATCCAATAACGCGAATCCTCTCAGATGCGTCATCTATATCGACATGAGTCTTGACTGCATCGGATAATTTGTCATACAAGCTTTTTCGTGTATCTTCGAACCGCGAAGCAGCACTCACGCTCCCAACGAGCGATTGATTTTTTATTGCGGGCCTCTTTCCTAGGAATTCAATCACTGCCTGTCCTTGCGCTCGCCCTCGAGTAGCAATCGAATCACTTTTGAATAAAAAAATTCGTTACGTGAGAAAAAGAGAGTTGTTACTTTTTGATTTCAGCTAATTCATATACTCAAAACAGATTATGCACTTACGCAGTCTCTTGAACAAGCTCCAAAAGTTCTGCCTCCGTTGACTTTTGAGTAGAATAATTGGGCCGCGTGTTGTCGTATTCGATTTCCAACTCTTTGATATCCCCCAACGTTGTCCTGAAAAACTGAAACAGGCCAACTCGATTCAATAAAATGTTGCATCGCTCACCCGCGGCCTTCAGTATAGCCGCAACATCGCTACGAAATTCAATCAATTGGGCATCCATTTCCTTTTTCCAAGCAGCATATTGACTGTTCAACAATTTGATGGTAGCAATATCAAGCTCCAAATCTTCCTGTTCCTTTTGCAGTGCATGTTTACTAGCAATTATCATGCCTTCGGCTTGTCCTATCGGATTTGTCAGCTTGGTTTTAATTTTCGTCTCCATGGTCAGACTGTCCTTTAAAAACGATTCCAGCGCACCAAAATTACTTCGTTCCCAGACACTGTTGTTGGCTAAATTCCTAGTCTTGCCCTCATGTCCTCCCATTAATTTGGCCGAAAGGGCATCTCGCGATGATACAGGAATCACCACGGGTCGCCCTCCCAAGAGATCCGATGCGTGTTCCGACACAAAATCCACCACTCGTTGTTTTTCGTCCTTTCCAAAACTCCCACCACTGGTTTCCAAGACATCCATTTTGTTCGCAACAATCACAATAGACTTTCGGTAGGATTGAATGCTTGACAACAACGCTCGTTCACTCTCTGGAAAGGGTCGATCAGCCGATGTCACAAACAAGATCAAGTCGGCTGTAGGCAACAGACGTAGGGTTCGTGCTGTGTGATCAGCCAACACTGCATTGGTACCAGGCGTGTCAATGAGTGTCAGGTCTTCCAGGAGAGGAACATTGGATACTTGGTGAACAATGACGCCGCCGCCACTGGCGGAACACACATTGTGCTTGATGACACGACCGTAACCGTGGTGTGGTATTTTGGCGTTGGCGTTAGGGTCTGGTTCTGTGTCAACACCGCCATCTGATTTGTCCGTTGCATTGTCTGATACGTGAACTCGTTGTTGTGTCAAAATGGTAATGGAATCTGTGGTAGGAAGTGCTCCACTTTCCAATATTTTTTGGCCCAGCAAGGCATTGATGAGGGTCGACTTTCCAGCGTTGAATTCGCCTGCCACAACAATGCTAAAGGTCGTCTCGTCAACGATATCATCTAGAAACGTTCCTGTGTAATCCTTGATGGAAACAGCTCCCACTCTGTTAGTCACTTCACGGGCTCGTTCCAACAGGTGCTTTTGTTCGGTCAACAATTCCCGCTCGGCTGGTGACAGCAGACCAAAGAGACCTCCTTCTCGTTTGGATGGAGAATCAATGGCGGTACCTTGCACGGTAGCAATTTTGGAAGACTCGTCAGTGGATGTGGTGGAGAAATAACAGAAACAAATCGGTCGGACTTTTGTTCTAAGGCTACGACGAACTGTGGCAATCGTATTGGCTGTCCACCGACTTCGGTTTGCCCTAGTAAATACCAGTGGCATCATTGTTTCAAATACTGATTTTTGGGGTACTCTGACTTTTGGACTCCTTTTCAAGCTGATTGCTTGATCTTGTGCGCTATCAGATGCTACAGTACAAGGAAGAAATCAAAGACATGCAACTCAATGTACTTAGTCTGTGACTGCGAGCAGGAAATACTAATGCTACTCGTTTGTGGTATGTGTGCTATTATTAAATTTTTTCGTCCTACTAAGTAGTAGGTCTAGCTAGTACTCGAGTAGTTTGTATCTTTGCATCAGAACAACGGCCACCAACAACTGGACGCATTAATTTATTTTTTTAGTATTTTCTGGATCGTAAGACTTTCGAAAACTTCATCTCTAATGATCTGAAGTTTCTTGTTTTCATGACATCTTTGAAGTGACTCCGAACTAAATGAGTCCCATTAACTCATTCCATTATTTTCATTCTTCCGAGGATACGTCTTCAACTTGGATACAGTACGAAGCTACGTAGAAACCAAAACGTTGGTTGAATCTGAAAATCCACTTCTGCAGGCCAACCGAAGAAGCACTGGCTGTTATCACCCACAAATTTTGTGCTAGAATCGACATATTACATCGATATCACCATGAAGACTGCCATCCTTGCCTCTCTTATTGCGTCTGCTGCCGCTTTCGCCCCTGCCCAACAGGTTGCAAAGTCTACTTCCTCCTTGGCCGCCTTTGAGGACGACTTTGGAGCCACTGCCCCTCTTGGATTCTTCGATCCACTTGGACTTGTTGCAGATGGTGATGAAGCAAAGTTCAATCGCCTCCGATACGTTGAGGTCAAGCACGGACGCATCTGCATGCTTGCCGTTGTTGGATACCTTTACACATACGCTGGAAACCGCATCGACGGAGACATTGACCTTTCCGGAACCAGTTTTGATGATATCCCTGCATGACTCGACGCTCTCGGCGCCATTCCTCCTCTTGGATTAATTCAATTGATCGGATTCATTGGTTTCTTGGAGATGTTCGTCATGAAGGATGTCAACGGTGACGCGGAATTCCCCGGAGACTTCCGTAACGGATACATTGACTTTGGATGGGACAAATTTGACGAGGAGACTAAACTTAAGAAGCGTGCCATTGAGTTGAACCAAGGCCGCGCCGCTATGATGGGTATTCTTGCATTGATGGTCCACGAACGTTTGGGAATTAGTCTTCTTCCAGAAGTCGAGTAAACTAATTACTTTTCCGATTCTAGTAACATTTGACACTGCTATCACATAAGAGGTACTCTTGTTTAAATTATGCAGTTTTGTTTCTTTGTCCATGGTTTATTTCAATTTATACTCAGTAGAAAATTCAAGAACTGGTTGTAAGTTGAGTCGGCGGCGAATTCGACATTCGATTGCACAAGGTAAAAAGTAAATTGCATTTTGTTTTGGAATGTGACCAACAAAACCTATTCGTTGTATACAGACTTCACTAGTTGAAGTAGCACTTCCTCTGGCATTTTCTTTATCAAAACGGAGCGCACGTCGACTGTTGAGTCCATCAGCTTTATGAGCACCGACAAGACTTTCTTGAGTTCTGTGTCCGTCGGATCGTTTGTGAATGTCGTGACGGAAAGCATGTTGCCAAGGTTGGCCAACAAATGGCGCTTCCAATCATCATCGACGAGAACGACACGACGGAGAGAACCGTCCTTGCTCACCGACAACTTTGAGAGATCTTTGTGGAACACACTGTTCTTATCGGGATTGCCATTTTTCAGATAAGAGCCCCACATGCATTCCGTATCGCACCAAATGCGCTTACCAAAGTAGACGCCGTCAGGATCCAAAACTTTCGCAACAGCCTCAGCATACCAGCGAGTTCCGGCTGTATAAATGTGCGTTTCGACGGAAGTTGCAACGTGACGGATAAATTCATGTAGACCGGGACGTAAAGCAATGACCCAGATGATCGATTTGCTTGTATGCTTATAGGCTGTAAAGTCGACTATCTTACCATTCTCGTCCTTGGGAAAGGCAGCGACATGCAGTGCCGCCTTTTCTATGGAAGGGAACGATTCGGTGTATACTAGCGTGCGGTCAATGTCCAACAAGACGATCAAATCCGATTTGTATCCAGGCGTCGTTGATTGGAGCTCGAACGTCATGGAGTTGGGTTTGGGATTATCGGAGGTCACTTTGGCATCGTCGAAGCGAGTAACGCTGATCTTTGTCATATTTTCTTCATTCTTGTCCTTCAACATTGGTTCCGAAACTTTCATCAATTTGTAAGCAGGCGTCGTTGATAGGAACTCGAACGTCATGGAGTTGGGTTTGGGTTTCTCGGAGGTCACCTTGACATCGTTGAGCCGAGTATCGTTGGTCTTTGTCATATTTTTTACATTCTTGTCCTCCAACATTGGTTCCGAAACTTTCATAGGGAGAATGCTTGGAATTTAAATGAGTTTGTGGTCGTTGGCTCTCGATTGAGTAAATTACTTTGTCGTCTTCTAATTTGTGATGCAAAAATGAAAAGAGCAACAGTGCAAACCCATGCATGTGAATTTTGAAATCAACAATTTCAATTTGAAACGCAACGATTGCTGCTGCCAAAGCCTCCATTAGTCTGGGGGGGTGCATCTGCTGGTTTTGAATTTTCTCTTCATGGAAATCAAGTGCTGACCATGAAAGTCGAATGTCTCATGAAAAATAATGAAAACGGCCGATCAGGAACAGAAAGCCATGTTGACTGTAAGACTTCGTCTTGATAGGGTTAACGTTATGATTGGATAAACAAAAAAAACGAGCGAATGCTACCGCGTTCTCTCGACTATGCCAGCTCTCTAGGGCCACGTTTGGCTAGGTAGGGTGGTTTGGAGAAACTCGGCAATTTACTAGGGCCGACCTTTTCTCCGTTCCGAGGCGC
>Ga0100391_1005795_pt1 | contig 11378 bp, 7 predicted proteins | sample CryGeymeta201515_FD_81541 | JGI IMG/M metagenome (GOLD analysis project Ga0100391, IMG submission 81541) | Groundwater microbial communities from Crystal Geyser aquifers in Utah, USA - Crystal Geyser metaG 2015-15 | ecosystem: Environmental > Aquatic > Deep subsurface > Groundwater | place: USA...
CCGCTCCCCGGACCGACAGGTCTCCTCGAATCCCGTGGATTCGCAGCCCTTTGAGACCTTCCGGTCAAGCGTTTCGGGGCGGTCGGAGACCTGCCCCGAGCTAAGTACGGTTGTAGTATTAGGTCGGGCAGCCACCCGGCGACGTGCTGGTAGGACGGCTCCCCTTGCGCGAGCACCCGGTCGCCCAGGACATCGGCGGCACTGTTTTCGACCCAGTTCATGTACCCCGCGGGGTATCTCTGGAGCGGCCGCGCGATTCCGGCAAGCTCCCCGACCGCCTTGCGGATCTCGGCGACGACGCCCTTCCCGTCCAGGTAGACGAACACTCCCCAGTATCGGAAGCGCTTCTCCAGCACCAACGCTCGCGGCGTGTCGGTTCGTGCGACGGCGAGCCAGCCCCACGCGGACCCGCCCACCGACACGGTGCGCTCTTCGCCGGTCTCGGCATGACGGAGCGCCGCTGTCTCGCCCCTCCAACGCAAGAGCGCAGGAACTTCGAGCGTCTTCCGTTCCTGCGGTTCCTCCGGCGGGTAGTACCAGTCCTCCGCCACCGGCGCGAAGTCGTCGATCTTCAGGTTCTCGTCCACGAGCCCTCCCCTATCTCGGCGCCTGAGCTTGAGTTTGGGCGCCTTCTCGATTTCCTCTCGCTTGTTCGGTGGGTCGAATGGAGCCACGGCAAGGAAGAAGCCGTCGAGGTTCGTGTTGCCCTTGTCGGCGAGTGACTCCAGCCGCAGTGTGTGCCAGCCCGCCGAGAGGTCGCCCAGTGCGACCTGAACGCAGCGCCACTCGCCGTCCGCTCCGTGCCCCCATCCACCAGTCGGCGGGAACACGACGTCGGCCGCGTGGCGGTCGTCCAGCGACAGCGCGAACCGGCTCTCGGGCTCCGCTTGCCGGGCGGCGCGAAATGCAACGATGCACTGGTCCAGCGGCGCGTCCAGGCAGAACCGATAGACAACGAAGTGCCCCTTGGCGCCGCCCCAGTTCGACCCGAGGCACTGCCCGCCGGAAGCGCCTGGCGGCGGGTCGACTCGCTGTGAGCCGAACTGCTCGAAGTAGTGCTCGCCTTCGGTCCACAGCGCCTCGGCTGTACGCGCCGGCGCAGCCGCGGCGACGGGCGGCAGGAACATACTCAGTAACGCGACCGTCTGCAGGGGGATCATCGGGACTGGTTCTCCGTTGTTGAGGCGACAGGATAGCCGCGACGGCGGCGGAACTCAAGCCGACCGGCAACCGGAAGGACCCGGCCCAAGGGTGTAGAACCCAGAGGGTGCCCCGGCGAGCTCGTCTCGCCGGGGCGTATCCATGAAACCCAATCCGGTTGGACCAGACACTGTCGTTAACCTCTCGCAGGAGCAGATGCATGGCAAGAACAAGTCTGGTCGCGCTGATCGGCGGCCTGTGTGTGACGGCAAGCTGGCTGTGGCTCTTCAGCAGCCGCGCCGGGATGGACCGGGAGCGAGCGCTGTGGGGGCGATTCGCCAGGCTCCAGACTGAGCTCGCCGACCGACCGGCGGTTCAGGAGCAACTCAAGGAGGTGCGCGAGAACCTCGACAAGCGACACCTTGAGGCCGCCAGCGAGAAGCTGACCCAGGTAGAGCGACAGGCCCGCTGGTTGCGGGGACAGTCCACGGGAGAGGAAGGCAGACCGCCGCAGAGTCCGGACGCAGCTCCCGGCCAGCGAGTCGAGGGTGAGGGCGCAGGTTCGCCCGGTGGTGGGCCAGGTATGTCTGGAACGGACATGCGGGGTAAGCGGAACGGCGCCGAGCAGTGGCGCCGAGGAAACTGGCAGGGGAAGGCACCGGCCGAAGGAATGGGTGGCGAGCAAGCTGGCGCCGGCGAGCGGTGGCAGGAGGAACGCGAGCGGCTGATGGTGTTTGCTGCGCAACTGCCACCAGCGGACCGCGAGCGCGTGCTCCGCGAGACGGCAATGGTCGGCGCTGAAGTCGGCCGCCAGGCTAAAGAGGGGGGCGATCCGGCGCCGCTGAAGGCACTCCAACGACTCATCCGGCGAGCCGGCGAAGGCCGACTGACGGCGGATCAGTACCTGACGGAACTCCGTCATCTGGGCGCCCAAACCGGACTGAACGGCAAAGCGCCGGTGGGGGAGCGTGGCCGGCCGAGCGGGCCCGAAAGGACTCAGCGAGCTGGCGCCACCGGGCCGCAGCCGTGGCAACGGGGAGCCGGGCGAGAAGCGGGCGGAGGCACGGGAGCGGCCCCGCAAATCCCGCCCATGGCGCTCGAAGCGCTGGCCGGCCGTTGGGGTGGCGGCGGCAAGGCCCCCCGTGAGCTTGCAGAGCTACGGTTGGACAACCCCCGACTGGTGGTTCTGGTCGATCCGAGAACCGGCTCCCTCACCGTGACGGACCGCGTGACCCGCAGGACTTGGCGCGCAGCGGCCGGGGTAGATTCGCCGTTGGAAGGAGCCAAGGTGGAGGAACGCGTTCTCACCGCGCGGCTGTCGGGCGGCTTCCCCTGCCGGTTGCGCGTGGCGCTGGCGGACGCGGACTTGCGCATTGAGCTCACCCCCGAAGCGGTGCTTTCGCCGGGCGAGACGCTGAAGCCGGTGATCGCGTACCCACCGGCATTCGCGACTGCCGGCGACGGGCATTTCGCGCTCCCCCGCGAGAACCAGCCGAGCTTCGTCCCCGTCGCCAGTGGCAACGCAGCGTGGCTGCACGTCGCCGCGGTGCTGACTTCGCCGTGGTTCGGGTACGCCGATCCGCGCGGCGGGTACGTCGTCGCTCTCGAAGGCAAGCCCGGCTGGGAGGTCGCTCTTCGCCTCGAGGCGCCCAAGGGGAGCAGCCGCCTCCTCAGCCCGGTGTGGGCCGGAACCCCAGAGTCGTTGGGGCAGACGCTGGCGGCCACGATCCGCTTCACCTCCGAGACGACCTTCCCCGGCTTGGCGCGCATGTCCCAGTTGCTGACCGACCTGGGGTCGCCGGCAGCGGCTCGGGAGCGGTCTCAATGACGGCGACGATCGCGACGGGCACGGCGATCTCCACGAGCGGACTCCGCAAGGTCTATGGCGGCGGACTGCGGCGGAAGCCTCTGGTAGCGGTGCAGGCTCTGGACCTGGAAGTCGGCTGGGGAGAGGCGTTCGGTTTCCTCGGCCCCAACGGCGCCGGCAAGACGACGTCGGTGATGATGCTGCTGGGAAGCGTGCTGCCCACGGCAGGCAGCGGCGCTCTCTGCGGCCACGCGCTAGGTCACCCGGCAGGGCGGAAGCGCGTGGGATTCCTCCCCGAGAAGTTCCACTTCCACGACTTCCTCACCGCCGCGGAGCTGCTCGACCTGCACGGCCGGCTCCACGGCATGTCGGCGGCCGACCGCAAGGCGCGCGTTCCCGCCGTGTTGGAGTTGGTCGGGCTTGCCGACCGGGCGCGCGTCCCCGTGCGGGAGTTCTCCAAAGGAATGCAGCAACGAGCGGGACTGGGGCAGGCGCTGGTCCACGACCCCGACCTGGTGATTCTGGATGAGCCCACCTCGGCGCTCGACCCGCTGGGCCGCCGGAAAGTGCGCGATATCATCCTGTCGCTCAAGTCCCGCGGCAAGACCGTGTTCCTCAACTCCCATCTCCTCTCGGAAATCGAGCTGTGCTGCGACCGCGTCGGAATCATGCACCACGGCCAGTTGATCCGGCAAGGCGGAATCGAGGAGTTGACAGAGCCGTCCGTCTCGGTCGAGATGCGCCTCCGCGGGTTGACGCCGGAGTTGGAGCAGCGTCTGGCGGCCCTAAGCTCCAGCCTGACCGTGACCGGCGAGCACGTCTCCCTCCACCTGTCTACGCCGTCCACCGTGTCCACCCTCGCTCCGATGGTTGTGGCCGCTGGCGCAGAGCTGCTGGAGCTGAAGCCACAACGCCAAAGCCTGGAGGAGCTCTTTGTGAGGCTGGTCGGCGGCAACGGCGCGGAATCGCAGAAAGGGGCAACGGCGTGAGAGGGCTCTACGAGATCGCGCGGCTGACCATGTTGGAGTCGCTCAAACGACGAACCGCGGTCGTCGCCATCCTGTTCACGATGTTCCTCATCGTCGGCATGACGCGGCTTGCCGTCCGCACCGAACGGAAGATTGAGCACCGGCGAGTGGAGCGCGGTCGCCCCGCTGCGGCGCTGGTCGAGGGCAAGCCGGTGGAGCACGCCCTCTTCACGGAACTCATGCGCAAAGGCGGGCTGTGGATCGTCCGCACCTTCACCATGTTCTTGGCCATCCTGTTTGCGGCCGGCGCCCTTGCCGGAGAACGCGAAAGCGGCGCACTGCACACGGTGATCTCCAAGCCAATCACCCGGTGGCAGATTCTGTTGGGCAAATGGCTCGGGCTGAACGCCATTCTGCTGATCTACCTGGTCGTGCTGGGCAGCCTGCTCACCGGCATCCTGTGGTGGCGCACCGGTGCATTGAACGAGCAGATCTTCTATGGGGCGATAGCCTCGCTGATGTTCGGGGCGCTGTTCACGACGTTGACGCTCTCACTCTCCGCCGTCGCCTCGACGTGGCTCTCGGCCGGGATCGGGCTGCTTAGCTGGCTCGTCGGCAGCCAGGAGTACGGCCTTCTGCGCATGATCGCCCACGGGCTCAACCAGAACGAGCCCACGCGGGAAGCAGCCGAGACGCTCTACGGCGTCTGCCGCTGGTGCGGCATGCTCGTGCCCACCGGCCGGATCGCCCTCTGGATCGACCACGTCAGCGGCCGCCTGGACCTCGATGGCTTCATGGGCAGGCAGCCGTTCGTGCGACCCGAAGCGAGTCCGTGGGACTTGGGATACGTAGCGGTCTACGTGGTGGCGCTGCTGCTGCTGAGTGGGTGGGTGTTCTCGCGGACGGATCTGTAGCCTGGGCAGCCCTCCACAAGGTGTGTCGAAGTTTCCTACGCAGGGATGATTGCGGCGCTACGCGTCGAATGGGGAACCAACGTCACACCTCACCTGTGTCTCTTCGGCACGATGCACGGAAAGGAACGTACCCATGGCAAAGCGAGTCTCGCACCCCCCAACCAGCCGCTCCAACATCGTCCTCTTTATGATGGACACCCAGGGCGCGCGGAACATGCACTGCTACGGCTACCGGCGGCCGACGACGCCGAACATCGACCAGATCGCGAAGGAGGGCTGCCTGTTCGAGAACCACTTCGTGACCGCGCCGTGGACGCTGCCGGTGCATGCGTCGATGTTCACGGGCCGGTATGAGTCGGGGCACGGCGCGGGCGCGCAGCATGAAGGGCTGGAGCCTGGATTGCCGCAGATGGGTGAGGTGTTCACGAAGAACGGCTATCGCACAGTGGCGCTGTGCAACAACGGCTGGGCGTACGACAGCGGCAACCCGTGGTCGGCTGGCACTGGATTTGAGGAGCACATCCGGTACGGGGCGGGCAACGTCGAAGCCGTCGCGCCCTACGTCCCCAGCGACAACCCCGACGAGCGGGACAACGGCTCCTTCAAAGCCGTCGGCGTCGCGTGCAAATGGATCGACGACAACGTGGTACGGTCGCGCAGCAAGAAGCCGTTCCTGATGTTCGTGAACTGCACTGAGCCGCACGATGTCTACAACCCGCCCGAGCCGTGGCGCAGCCGATTCCTGCCGGAAGGCGTGACCTACGAGCAGGCCTTGGCCGCCAAGGGCGGGCAGGCCGTCACCACCATTGGCGACAAGCCGCTGACCATCGACGATTGGATCGTGCAGCGCGCGTTGTACGACGCCGAGACTGCTTGCCTCGACCACCGCATCGGCTGCCTCGCTGAAGAGCTGAAGCAGCGCGGTGTCTGCGACGACACAATCTTCATCGTCACCGGTGACCACGGAGACGACCAAGGCGAGCACACGCACTACTCGTATCACTCTCAGAACGGTGTGTACGACAGCGTGTGCAAGACGCCCCTGGTGATCCGCTACCCCAAAGCGTTCAAGCCGCGGACCCGCTGCAAGGAGCTGGTGCAGATCAACGACCTCCTCCCGACGCTGATGGAGCTGTGCGAGATCGAGGACGAGGAAGCCCGCGCCAGCATCCAAGGCGAGAGCCTCCTTGCCGCGCTCACAGGCCCCACCCGCGAGTTCGCCCTCATCGAGGCCCAACGCGCCATCCACGTCATGCGCCGCGGCTGGACCGAAGCCGGAACCCCCGCCGACCTCGACGTGCGCTTCGCCAACGTCTGGTACAAAGCCGCGCGCACGAAGACCCACAAGTACATCTGGGCGTCCAACGGCGCCGACATGCTCTTCGACCTCAAGCGCGACCCCGACGAGCGCTGGAACCTGATCGAGCAGAAGCCCCAGCTCGCCAGCAAGCTTTGCAAGGCGCTGGAAGCCAAGCTCATATCCATGGAGCAGCGCTACTACGTGGACATGTTCAAGCCGACGAACACCCGGTCACACCAGCCCGCAGTCACCCGCCGACTCCAAGCGTGGGGGCTCTACCAGACTGGTACCGTCGCGCCGTATGACCCGGCGGAGCAAGTGCGGTGGGAGCAGGAGCACGGAAAGTAGCACAGGTTGCCGAACCTGTGTCGCAAGGGTGAATGCCGGTGACGACACACCTGGCCTACGCGTTGACGCTCGCGGTGTTTGCGGCTTCGCCGCCACCCGTGACCGGCGAAGCCGCGGCGCCGCCCCTTACCCTCCCCCTCACCTACATCCAGTCCGGCTTCACCACCGACGACCCGCCGGCGTGGTTCTACAAGACGTATGACCGCAAGCGGCTCCGCGTCGAGGGGATTGCGCAGTTCTTCGACGGGGCGGAGGTGCTGAACCTGAACGTCGACACGGCGACGGGGCGTCGGGACGTGCGCGATCTGGCGCGGGCGATGCGGGCTGTGTCAGCCGAACAAGGGAGGCTGTTCCCCGGGTTCTGGAGCTTCCCGCGGCTGCCGGGGTTCTTCCGGCCGGAGGAGGTGGCGAAGCAGCCGGAGAGCTATCGAGCGTACTCGCTGAAGGCGGACAGGTCGGTGTGGCGGCGCGCGCCGTCGCTGCCGGAGGACAACGAGTCGAAGATCAAGTTCACCGGGGAGCTGTTCGATGTCGCCAACGGCGCGGCGGTCGAGGAGCTGTTGGCGAGCATTCGGCGCGTGTTCGCCTGGGACGGACCTGAGGACGAGTGCGTCGGCGCGCTGTGCGGGTTCATTGTGCTGAACGAGTGCATGCTCTCCAGCAACTGGGAGTCGGTATGGTCGAAGCAGGAGACGGAGCACGACGTCGCGTCGCCGGACACCGTGATGCGGCTCGGCCGGAAGACGCACCGCGAGCTATTCGTGGACGCCGACCCGCGGTACTCATATCTCAACCCGGCCAAGCGTTGCGTGCCGCTGTTCTCGCCGACTGCCCGCGACAGCTTCGTCGCCTTTGCCCGCGAGCGCGGGCACAACTTCGACAAGCTGCCGGCCGACCGGAACGAGTTCAACGACGACGCCGCCACGGTGTCGCTGCCCGACTGGGTTGAGTTCGTCGATCCGGCCGACACTAACTACTGGCGCGTGTGGGAGGACTGGGTGTACGAGACGTGGACGACGTTCATCGAGCGCGTCGCTCGCGCGTGGTGTCTGGCGCAGAAGGGCAACCCGTACTTCCGCGGTGTCCTCTACTTCCAGTTGCCCATGTGGTACTCGCTGCGGGAGGCGTCGAAAGAGCCGGTTGCGTTCCAGTACCGCGACGAACGCGGCGACCTGCAGACTGAGACGGTGACGATGGCCGACTACGAGGAGTACGACGTGCTCAACTCGGTCGCCATGGGCACCGACATGGAGCGCCTGATGCGAAGCCCATGGTTCGCCGGCATGGTGCATGAAACGACCAAGTCGATCCACGTCCGACCGCCGGGCAACTTGTCGCTGGACGAGTACGACGAAGCCGTTGAGAACCACCAGCGCTTCCGGCATTACTTCCTGGCGCAGGGCGCGTTGGCAAAGCGGGTCTGCCATGCGAACGGCAAGCTGTTCGGCGCGTTCGCCCGGTCGCAGTACTTCAGGGGGAGTAAGCACCTGACGCCGGAGTCGTTCGTCCGGGCATTCGACCGAGCGATCGTCCCGCTTCAGCCGGACGTCGTCGCCACCATCGGCCCGTGGTTCGCTGAGCAGTCCAGCCTCGACCCGAAGTACCGACCCGTCATGTTGGGCACCACCGGCCCCTTGGAGAGCGTTTGGCAGGCCAAGCGCGAGGAGTACCGGCGCGGGTTCCCCACAAAGCAGTGAGAGCAGCCGCCTGCGGCTGCTCTCACGTTTTGACTTCATACCACCCGCCCGGAGGCGAGTGCCTGGCCGACTGGGCGCTTAGCGGAAGTCTCTCGGCGAGAACCGGCGAGGACGCTCCTCGCGACGGCCGCCGCGGCCACTACCACCGCGGTAGCCGCCGCCACCGCCGCCGCCGCCGCCACTGCGACGACCGCCGCCACCGCCGCCGCCGCCGCCACTGCGACGACCGCCGCCACCGCCGCCGCGACTCGACGGGGGCACTTCGCGGAACTCGTCCAGTAATGTGGCCTTGGTCGCCCGGGGGCCCTTGTCTGACTGCTCGGTCTCGAACTGTACCCGCTGGCCTTCCTGGGGCCGGGCTGCTTCGTCGCCAAACGCGGTGATGTGGACGAAGACGTCGTTGCCATCGTCGCTGGCGATAAAGCCGAAGTTGCGCTCCCCGTTGAAGAATCGAACCGTTCCCTCTGCCATACGTGGCTCCTGTTTTGCCGTTCCGGGTTCGAGATTACGACGTTCACGCGCTGGGCAAGCAAGGGCCCGGTCAGGGAACGTAGCACCGCGTCCAGGAAGACGGTATTTGCCGGCTAACGTAAAGTCCGGCAAATTGGAGTATACTGCACATTTCGTCTGCGTAGAAGGGCGCGCGCGAAGCATAATTCCCATGGCGGCGACCGCGGCTCCGTTCAGGGGCTGTGACTTTGCGAGAGGCAGGTCTCCCCGGCAGACTTTGCGCGCTGGCGCAGTGAGGGGCCGGCGGGGAGAATGAGAGCAAGACTGCATGACACATCCAGCAATCATCCAGGGCGGCATGGGGGCAGGCGTCTCGAACTGGTTCCTGGCGCGCGCCGTGGCCGAGACCGGACAACTGGGCGTCGTCTCCGGCACCGCCCTCGACGTAATCCTCGCCCGGCGGCTGCAGGACGGTGACCCGGACGGGCACATGCGGCGGGCGCTGAGCTGCTTCCCGGTGCCCAGCCTCGCCCAACGCATAGTGGAAGAGCATTGCATTCCCGGCGGCAGAGCTGCATCTCAGCCGTTTCGGCGGATACCGGCATACGCGGCCGAACCCAGCGTGGAGTCGCAGCAACTGACCGTCGTGGCCAACTTCGTCGAGGTCTTCCTCGCCAAAGAGGGACACGACGGAGTGGTGGGCATCAACTATCTCGAGAAGATCCAGATGCCCAACCTGGCCTCGCTCTATGGCGCCATGTTGGCCGGCGTCGACTATGTGTGCATGGGCGCCGGAGTCCCGCGCGAGATCCCCGGGATCCTGGACCGGTACACCCAGCATCAGCCCGCTTCTCTCAGGCTACTTGTCGAGGGGGCCACGGGTGACGACGACTACCGAATGACCTTCGACCCGACGGAAGTGATCGGCGGCGGGTTGCCGCCTCTGCCGCGCCCCTTGTTCCTCGCCATCATCGCCTCCGCGGTTCTGGCGCAGACGCTTGCCAAGAAGGCAACGGGCAAGGTCGACGGCTTCGTCATCGAGGGGCCCACTGCCGGGGGGCACAACGCCCCGCCGCGCGGGCTGCTGCAACTCAGCGACTCGGGCGAACCGATCTATGGGCCGAAAGACGACGTCGACCTGAAGAAGATCGCCGCCCTCGGTGTGCCCTTCTGGCTCGCCGGCGGCTACGGAGAGCCGCCGGGGTTGGAGAAGGCACTCGCACTGGGCGCGGTGGGCATCCAAGTGGGTACCGCATTCGCCTTGTGCCGGGAGTCCGCCCTGACGCCCGAGACGAAACAGACGCTGATTGGCGCCCTCCGCAACGGAGAGAGCGAGGTGTTCACCGACCCAGTCGCCTCACCCACGGGATTCCCGTTCAAGGTGGCGCGTCTGGAGGGGTCTCTCTCTCCGAGCGCGAAGTCTACGAGAACCGGAAGCGGGTGTGCGACCTCGGGTACCTGCGACATGTCTACCGCAAGCCCGAGGGCTCACTGGGCTACCGCTGTCCGGCCGAGCCCGTCAACGCCTACGAGCGCAAAGGCGGCAAAGCGGAGCAGACGCTCGGCCGTAAGTGCCTGTGCAACGGTCTGCTGGCCAACATCGGGATCCCTCAGTGCCACGCCTCTGGCTACGTGGAGAAGATGCTGCTGACCGCGGGGGACGACCTGAAGAAGCTGTCGCCGCTGGTGGAGCAGTCGGGCGACTCCTACTCGGCCAGGGATGTTGTCAAGTACCTGCTGGGGTCTGGCTGACAACGGGCTGACGCCACGCACTCGCCGAGCGCCGCTGCTCGGCTGTTCGCTCACAGTAGTGGGTCGGAGGCTGGCTCTCGGCAGGCCCGGTCCGCTCTACTCCGCGACGTACTCAACCACAAGCTGCGGCCCCTTCCCGCCTTCGCGGGCGTAGTAGTTGGCGCCGTCGGTGGAGGTGGGCTCGAGGACGAGGCTGAGTTCCTTCCTGCCGGTCAGGTCTACCTTCAACTCGCGTTCCTCAAGTGTGTCCCGGCCGACACGGCCGAGGGTGCCGACTACGGTCCCGGGCTTGGGCCGGTTGGCGTAGGTGAGCGTGTACTCTTCCCACGGTTCGTCGACCAAATGGATCTTCCCCGAGTCGCCGCTCTCGGAGGCTTCGGAGGGAGCGGTGTGGATCAGCAGTTTGACGGAGACGACCTTCCCCGGCACCTGGAGCGGAAAGCGGAGGTAGCCGATGTTGTGGCTATTGTCGCCCATGGCCGCTCCGCCGCCATCCACCAACAACGTGGCGAGGTGGCCGAAGTTGGCCGTCGGCTGTCCGGCGCCGGCGTAGCTGTCCTCGGAGGCGTCGATCACCAGGCGCTGGCGCGGGCCGAGGTACTCGAGAGCGGTTGTCCGCTCCGTCTCCGTCGTGCCGTCCTGGCGGATCAACGACAGAGTGACCTGGAGGTTAGCCGGGTTGCCGGGCTGCACGACGGAGGCTTTCAGTTCGAGGGTCAGCTTCGCGTCTTTGGCGAGGTTGACTGGCGTTCCCGCAGGGGTGATGGCAAAGCCGGCCGGCGCGGTCACCTGGAGGGTCCCGACGAAGTCGGCGTCGGTGTTGTTGACCAGCGCGACGGTGCCGCTCTGCTCCTTGTCCACATCGCTGACCAGGAATGAGGGCGCAGCCATGCCGACGGACAAGGTCTGCTCTCGGATCACTTCCAGGGCGTTGAGGAGGGGCATCTGGTTCGGGGCCGGGGTGGTCTCCTTGGGGACCAGCTCGACGGTGAGGTCGCCGTC
>Ga0100391_1005804_pt1 | contig 11368 bp, 5 predicted proteins | sample CryGeymeta201515_FD_81541 | JGI IMG/M metagenome (GOLD analysis project Ga0100391, IMG submission 81541) | Groundwater microbial communities from Crystal Geyser aquifers in Utah, USA - Crystal Geyser metaG 2015-15 | ecosystem: Environmental > Aquatic > Deep subsurface > Groundwater | place: USA...
ATATTATGGATAGACTGGACTACTGGACTAGACTAGTGTGTGGATACAGAGTAAGCATAGGCACACGACCTAATAGAGTATGACCTAACTCCTGAGTCCCACAGTCCACCTGGGCTTAATTTGTGGATTCAAGTCTCAACTGTAAATCTGTCGCGCAATTGTATGCAAACTGCACAATCTGCGTAACTCCAGCTGCCTAAGAACGGCCAATTAGGCAGCACATCGAATGTTTCGATTGACACAAAATAGCTCCCGCATAAGATCGAGTGGCTATTCTCCACGTATAAAGCGTGATGAAGAGCCGGTTGTTTACAGCCACAGCAACTGGCAGTCTCGTTCACCTGTTTGCCTTTTCTGTCCTTTTCCATTTGTTGCACGTGTGATGCTTGCCCTGTACCAGCGCACCGCCGACACCGATCCACTCTGGTCGCGCCGTATCCTCGCATACACAAGCTATACGAGATTCCAGCATTTCTGCAAATAAATCGTTCCTTTCGGCTTCTTCTGGGCATTTTCCTTGGCGTACTCTCTCTTTGTCTTTTTGAAACGTTCGGACTGGTCTTTTGTGATGGAAGTAATGCATGATCCAAGATTGGTTGAGTCGCTACTCCCTTCTGCCATGGCGAACAGATCGCCCCACCCTCAATCGTCTTCGTCTTCTGTTGTGGGGACTCTGTGATGGAAGTAGTGGTTTAGTGGTCTGGTTCAAGCCTGGGTGTGTTGGTAGGTGGTAGCAGAAGAGGGAAGAGGGCGAACTTGTGTTTTTGTTTGATTTTGTCACAAAATGTTACAAACGTGAATTCGCTCTAAGCTACTGGTGTAATAAAGAACCATTTTCTTGGTACTCTCATAATAATATTATTATCGGACTCCAAAAATACAATACAGAGCTCAACATGCTCAAGTAGGGTCTACTTCCTCTAAAAACATATGAATGCAATCAATCCATTCAAATCAAAATGATATTATAAGCGGCTTAACGATCTTGGGGTTTGTCAATATCTAGGAGACCCTTTTGGACAGCAACTTCCCCGGCAGCAACTTCCAGCTTGCTTCTGTCGCTCACGGCTTCTGAAGCGACTACATTCGGAGCGGCAATTAATTCATCCTTCTTGCCGCTATCTTCTGCTTTTTTTTTCTGAAGCAGCTGGATCCGCAGCAAATACACTGGGATTTTTTACGTCAAGGCTTTGGTTGGGCGTTTTGGAGCTATCGCTTATGCTCGAAGTCTTGTCGCCAGGATCTTTTAATGGTTCGGTCTTTCGTTCTTTCGTTGTCCCTCTTCAGGTTCGACTTGCTTAGCCTCGGTGGCACGGTCAGTGGGTGACTCGTTTTTCTGTCCCTGATTGGCGTCCATTGTTTCGCCATATTTCACTTTTCCGGTATCCTTTGAATCGGAGGTCTTAGTTGTAGATTCCAACTCACCTTGGCTTGTACTAGTCACCACTTCGGTTTTTTCACAGCTGGTAGGGAGGGTCGCACCGGCCTTTTCATTGGCCGCCGATGCAATTAAGAGAACATTGGATAAATTGCTTGTCTCCTGGCTTTGAGGAGCAGAAACTGTGTTTCTTGTATTCCCTTGCGTCCCCGAAGATACCACAGGGGCTGCTCCTAGTTTCGCGAGAGAGCTCAACGTCGTGATTGGCGGTGCTCTTTCCTTGGAAGGAGCTGCGTTTGTCGCTGACTTGAGTGGTTCAGTGACCGCTGAAGCCGGTTGACCTTTGGCTTCCTCCGTCTTCGCCACGGACTGAACTATCGGAAACAGTGCTGGTGGTGCCGATGCCAATAATTGGGTTGCAGTCCCGGCAGTATTCGTTTGACACTGTGACGACGATTGTTCGGAGGGAGCCACAGGTGCTTGAGCAGTAATGGCTTCAGCGACCGGAATTGCGGGGGCTTCTGAGTTTTTTCCGTCGCCCTCTTCTCCTGGTTTTGTGATGCTTTGCCTGAGGGCCGACAAGTTTTTCTTCCCTAGACCTCTCCCTCTAGCAATAATTTGGTTAGGATTCCCTCTCTTAAGCAGTGATGGCTGTGCCCCAGTCTGAGCAGGCACAGGCTCAGAATTCTCGCCGCCGCCCGTCCTTACCACAGCAGGTGCAGGTGCAGATGAAGCTGGATTGGTTGCTGGACTGTCATTCTTCGGCTTCGCCAAAACTGCTTCTGTTGTACTGTTAGCAGTTGGTGCTGTTTCAAGTGTATCCGTTGCTGGAGGTTTGGTCGCTGGAACAGCTGCTCTTGCCATAAGGGCTGCCAGATTCTTGGCCCCTCTTCCCAACCCAAGATTTTTGCCTCCACGTCGGACAACCGGTGCAATCGGTCTCGTCGTTGTTCTTTCTACATTCGGAACTGGCTTCGGTACAGTGAAGTCTTCCTTCTTCGCAGCAGTGGCATCCTGGTGGCTTGGTTGTCCCTCCATTGGCTTATAAGTGGTAGCACTTTTGGCCGCGAGACGCTTCGCCCTCAATTCATTTTGCTTCTCTGAGGATGCCACTGTTATGCTGCAGGTCAAAAAACTGTGAATCTCGTCAAAGGCCGCACCCCTCATGGCAAGGCTGGCGTCTGGTGGCGAAAGGATGCAGCGTTCAATTGCAAGCCGTGAAGCAGTACCGCCCAAGGCATCCATTGGGTTCCTTTTCATAGTCGAGGCTACAAGAGTTATATCTTCGACAGAAATGCATTTGTCGCCTTCGGTGGTCACGCTTGCCTTCGCCGGTGATTCCTTCTTGTCTAGTTTACTCAGGCAGTCTGCTATCGACACCAGCGCGCCCTTGCCTTTGCATAGGACTCGATCCAAGTGTGGTTTCGGTGGTATCATGAGCTTCTGACGAGCTTCCTTGGATTGGATGGTTCTCCCAGCAATCGACTTCGTATATTCCTTTAGCGCTAAAACACAAAGCCACACGGCCCTCTCAGAAACATTCATGCCTTCATCCTCAACAATCTGCCGGATAAAAGGATCAGCAACCAGCGCACCGGGCAGACGTGAAGATGGCAGTGCCTTGTCCTCTGTCTCTGATATTTTCGTTGGAACAGCCTCAGTATTCTTCGAAAACAACGAAGCGTAAGGTATTGATTCGGTCGCATGTCCCTTTTTAATAGCACATTTCTCGAGCTGCGGCTTTTTCGGCAATAAAGCGGACCTGCTTGACTTCTTTGGCTCTGGATGGTTCGTACCGTTTGGATAAATGACTTTTATCTTGCTTCGCATAGACAGCGGCAGAACATCTGACACCTCGCTTAAGGGAACAGTTTTCTGCATACTCCGATCAATCAAGGCTACAGATACAACATCGAGTCCATTATTTGCAACGATACTGTGAGTGAAATCTAAGAGGTGCAGCCACAAAGAAGCACTTGAAACACTTACCCAATATCAACCTGTTGTGTAGCTTTCTTAGCTTTTTTGTTTTTAAAAAGGCCTTCACTGCACCACGAAGCTTGGCCAATCTTGTATCATCCTGGTTACCCGCTACAATCAAAGACATCGCACCCCAGTACTCTCCGAACATTTTTTCAAATCCGCGACCCCTGTGCACCAAGCCGCCGGTGGAAAATAATAACATTTTGATTTTGTCAAGGTTGCATCGTTTTAAGTTGACCTGTGGAAGCGGTTCAAGCGGCACTTCTGCCACCTCTGATTCATCCGGAATATCTTTATCTTGTGATGTGAAATGAGTCAAAGGCTGTCCAACGTAAATTTCGGAGGTCACTACTCGCGACTTTTCTGATAGAGGCGCGTTTTCATCAATACTTGACCTCGAGCCATTGTCACTAGAATGAAGAGCTCTTTTTTGCGCTGCTGACGTCTCAAGGCTTTGTACGCCCATCGGAGAACGTCCAGTGGAGTTTACCCTGCTAGAATTCTCGGCATTGCTACTTTCGTTCCTTTCAGGCGTCGATATTTCTGTGAGTTGTTCCTTGAGACTCATCACATTTGGCTGAGCATCACTGGTCTCCTTCTTCCGCGAGGAAACAGCCTCATCTGAATCTACTTCCTTGCCTTCTCTGGCACCTCCACCATCCTGAGATACAGCTAACGGAGCATTTACAGATGGCGACATAGGCGCCGTCATTCCTAGTGTTTTAGAGTTTGCGACTCCATTCGCAGCAAGATCAATGATTCCTGATTTCTTTTGTGCGTCAATATTTCCTGCTGATGGGCTCACATCACTTGAGAGATGTGACGTAAGCTCAGGATTACATGGTACTATCGAGCCAACCACAGAGGGCCCATGTTCAGTCCCGAGTGTCGAGACTTTCGAAATCGATTGTAGATGAGAATCGCCCAGGTTTTCACCATCCGACTTTCCTGGTGCCAAGGACTGAACTTGAGTACTCGTGCTGCCATTTAAATCACCAAATTTCAGCGTTGCAACTGCATCGACGATTGTTCCGGTCGCCGCCTTTTTATCTTGCTCGGGGCCGGACGAACTCGTTGCTAGGCTACTCGTAATGTCTCGGTCCGTCTTTGATTTGATCCCCTCATCAAGCTCAAGAGGACTGGTCTCACTGCTGCTCTCAGGAATCTTTCGTGCTGACATATCTTCAATGTGAGTGTCGCTTCCATCGACAGGTCCCTGTTTCTGTTCAACGTGATTCTTTGCGAAAGTGTAGGTACTATTATTTGTTCCAGCGGAGTCTAACTGTCCATCAGTGCCGCCAGCACCTAGATTCGCATTCGTCGTTGGAATATCCTTTGAAGGAGAAGCAGCTTGGTCCTCTGCTTGCTGCTTCTCGGTGGGGAATTTGTTACCTTTAGCTGCGTTGCTTTTCTCCGAAAGCGTCGAAGGAACTGCTCGGTCCTCGGCAGCAGATTCATCTGGAACTCTGCCAACAGTGCTATCGCTGCTGCCACCTTTTAAGGAAGCTTCAGTTTCACGCACACATAATTCTATCGTATCATTTCCAGTCTCTTCTTCGGTCAGTTTGACGGTAACGGCTTCGACAGCAGCAGTAGTAATGCCCCCCAGGCCCTCGATCGCGATGTAAGGATCCACTTCCGCCACCTTCTCACTCGCTGATTCCTCCTTCTTAGTACTTTCTTTGTTCGCGCCTCCTGCTGGTAAGGCTTCCTTCATTTCTTCGTCTTGAACGATATAGCCGGCTTTGATTTCAACTGGGTCTCGCTTTGGTGACTTTCCCATGGGATCAATATCGATATCCTTCGGGTCTTTCGAGCGAGGGCCACTGCTTTGACTTTCAAAAGAGTCCCCCTTTCCTTTTGTATCGTTTGATATTACAACAGTTTCTTTGTCTGATCTTTTCTCCACTACCCCAGCTGACCCCTGCTTCTCATGCACGACATCATCATTGCTCATGGCTTGTCGCCCAGCAGTCTTGACTGGCTCGACTTGATCCTGGTCACCTACGCCATCACTTTCATTATCTTTTGTCGTTTCGTTTGCAGGCAGATGCTCTGGTGGGTCTTCCTTTTTGTCCTTTGTCGCAGAATCGCCTTCGTCGGATTCTTTTTTATTCTGCTGAGCAGGTGAGGCTTCCAACTCTGACTCGACAATGACAGGCACTTTTTTTGTGTTTGAAGCTCCTGACCTTCGAGAACGACGAGATCTTCCGGCAGATTCTTTGCTACTTGCCGCGGATACGTCGGAATCAGATTCGTGATTTTCTTCATTGGAGGAACCCCCTTCACTGCCTCGTTTCTGTCTGGTTCGTTTCCTTCGAGTAGTCTGTTGTACCTCGTCCCTGTCAGAAGTCTGGTTGGTAGCCCCCATTTTCGATCTGCTCATTGTTTTCTTGGTCCTTTTGTGTCGTTCATAACTCTTTCTGCCAGTTGGAGCATTCGCGTCGTCGTTGCTGCGTGAGCTGCTTTCATCTCCCTCGTCCGACTCGTTCCCAGGTCCCTTGGAATCAGTGTCACCTCTAGATGTCCCCTCTTCGTTCCCCGAACTTGTAGCCTGTTTGGCATCTTCGTCTTCACTGTCGTCCTTTGTTTGTCCTCCAATGCGACGTGTTCGTGGCCGTTTGCTGGCTTGAGACTCATCCTCGGAGGTCTTGGCACCACGCTTGCCTCTCCTCGGAGGCGGCACTCTCTTGATATTACTCTCGTCTTCCGTTCCTGACTGGGTTCGGGAACTCCGTCGTGTTGCCGGTTTGCCTCTTGTTGTTTTACTTTTTGATCCTTCCTTTTTCGCCTTTGCCCCTTGTACCTTCTTGGCCAAATCTATAATAGGCTTGTCGTCATCAGCAGAATCTAGACTATCATCGTCACCCTCGGCTTCATTGTCATTGTCCCCTTCCTTTTTTCCCGATCCTTCATCGTTACCTTCTCCGTCTTTTAATTTCTCGTCATCATTGTCATCATGTCCATTATCGTCGCTTTCGTCCTCCGATTCAGAAGCTGTTTCTCTCTTTTTGGACCCTTGTCTGGTGCTACTAACAATACTACTGGCACTATTTGTCTTCGTCATCCCACCACCGGTGAACTTGTTCGTTGGTTTCCGTGCTCGCCTCGATCGCCGTGTTGCCGTAACTTCCTTGTCAACGGCCTTCGCATCGTCTTCAGATGGTTCCTCTTCGTCGGTGTTGTTGGTCGAGTTCGCAGCGGAGGAAGTGGCATCGTCGGCAGCCATCTTGTTGCTGCGAGTTGCAGCTCTACGTGGACGTCCACGTGGCATGGTTAACTTATCTTAACTATCCTACAGAAAGTAGAATTATGCTCTTCGAAGTAGAGCAGGGTGTTAATCAAAAATGAGTGAGTTAAACGCTCACAAAATTCAAATACCCAAAATGCCAGGTCTTTAAAGACAGTCGAGCTCCTTGATATCAAAACCTACCAGGACACCAGCGCTAATGTTGGCCACCTCTGAGCTTCCCTAAGATTGTCACTTAGAATATTCTAGATGCAATAGAGCAAGATTATCGTGTGGAGCAATATAAACCGGAGGGTGGAAGGTACTTGGATGTTGTTATTTGTTATTGTTTAATTAGATTGAAGCCGCATCTCCTACTTCTATTAGCTTGTCAGACGCACAATGCCTCCAAGATATCATCGCCTACTACTGCAGTAGTTAGTACGCAGTACTACTCTACAACTCGCTTTGCGCTCGAGTAGGAGTAGACTAATAGCAACTGTCAGTTGACGATACTCTAAGTACTACTAAGTAGTAGTGTAGAGAGTATAATTTTGGAGGAAAGAACAAACACACTCTGGTAGTAGACTAGCTACAGCAACCTTTTGATGCGCCCTGCAGAGATAAAACAATCACGGTAGGGTCCAGTAGTAGTAGCTAGCTTATTGACGGCACTTGGTATCGATTACCGAGTACGTGTAGGTACGGTCTGCAACAAATCGCTGAGGCCATCTTGCATACTCGTCGGATGCTGGAAGAGAAACGTGCCGGCTACCAAGATGTCGGCCCCGGCTTTGATTACTGCGGCAGCAGTCTTACTATTGATGCCTCCATCAACAAGAATGTCAAAGTCAACTGCCTGTTGTGATCTCCATCGTCTCAGTTCTTCAATTTTCGTCAACACTTTGGTTTGAAACGTTTGTCCGCCAAAACCTGGTTCGACGGCGAGGATGTCCACTAGATCAATCAATCCCGTTTGCAGGAGCGGATAAACGCCGTCCAGGTCAGTGCCAGGATTGATTGATATGCCACATTGCATACCACTTGCTTGTGCCTCTTTCGAAAGTTGAATGGCGCGGTATAATGCCATTGCGTTCTGCTCTGAAACGGCGTTGCCTCCGTCAAACATGGCTTCCCATTGAAATATGAATCGATTTCCACCTGCTTGAGCCATTGCAGAAACGTAACGTTCCGGTCGATCTACGCAAATGTGCAAATCTAAAATAACTTCCTTGGAACATGATTTGCGAATGTCTTGTACCATTTTGGGTCCAAACGTTAATGCCAAAGGAGAATCAAGAAAAACGCCATCAAAGATGTCTACATGAATCTGGGTAGCACCAGCAGCCACACAACGTTGAATTTCTACCTTCACATCCGCCCAATCCGCCGCTAAAATGGATGGTGAAATGATGACACGTTTATTGGTCCGAGGTGGCGTCGTTGGCGATACACCATCCTCTGAGCCACCTCTCAGAGAAGCAATAGCGTGAGCCACAGGGCGCGCTGCTTCGCTTACTTTCGAGTAGACTTGGCTGTACAGCTTAGCATATCGTTCTTTGACGTGCTGGTTTGGCTCCACGCGTTTGGCTTGTCGTACCATAGCCTTTACAGCACCTTCCACGTCCTTGTGGATGCCAACTCCGACACTGGCTAAAATAGCACATCCGAGGAGGGGTGCATCTTCATTTTCGCACACTATCACGGGCAAACCAGTAACGTCTGCATGCATCTGTAACCACAATGGAGATCGTGTGGCGCCTCCCGCAATTATGATCTCATCCGCTTCATGACCTGCTTTGGCAAGACCATCAATGCAGGCTTTGGTTCCAAAGCAAACACCTTCCAAAAGCGCTCGCCAGATGTGAGCTCTTGTATGTGAAAGAGTCAGTCCCATCAAAGCTCCACGAGCCAATGGATCCGTCATGGGTGTCCTTGACCCCTGAAAGGTCTCCAAAGCCACCAATCCATCGCTTCCTGGTGGCACCTTGGATGCTGCGTCATCCAACTCCTTGTAGGATACTTCATACTTTCCACCATTGTTGCCCTCAAATAGCTCATGTTTCGCCCATCGCACAATGCTTCCCGTAGACGATTGTCCTCCTTCAGCGAAATTCATGCCCTGTAACGGAGCACCGCGATAGGCTCCCCAGGTACCGGGTGCCGTCGATGGTTGGGAAGTAACGACACAATGCAAATGACTTGAACCAGTAATCAAACACAATTGTCCCGGCTCAATACATCCCAAACCAATCATGCCCACAAAGGCGTCGGCACCACCTTGCACTACCGGTACTCCTTCTTTTAAATGCAAGTCACTGGCTGCCTGTGTTGTGAGATGACCCACCACAGCTCCCATGGGCAAACATTTCTGTGGCAGTTTTTCGGCCAAATCTGGTATACCCAATTTATTGTAGAGTGACATGGGCCTTCCAGGATATTTGTTTTGCTGCGGGTCGGCACTACTACTATTACTGTTGTTGTTTCCATCTACGACAGTAATACACTCGTCTCCATTCCAATGCCACCGAGTTGCGGCATTACAAGAACTGGCTACCATTTGTTGTGTGAGTTTGTAATTCATGTAATCTTGATACTCACAAATCACGTGTGCTTGGCTCCAAGTACTATCGAACTCTTCGTCATGAATCCACAGGGCCTTGGGGGTCATCCATTCGGCCGACAATGGCCCTTCACCACCACAATTAACCTCCAGGGCAGGATCACCACGACACGTTCGTAGAATAGTTATCGCTTGTGGTGCCGATCGGGCATCCATCCACAATAAGGCCGGTCGCAGAGGCTGGTAGTTTTGATCCAATGCCACCACAGAACAACACGTGGTATCCATACAAATAGCGCATATTTCATAGTCTTCTTGTTCTTGTTCTTCTTTTTGTTTGGAACTTATAATAATAGATTGTACGGCACGACGAACCGAGTGAACCATGCACGTGTACCAATCTTCTGGATGCTGTTCGGCCCATCCGGGTTTGGGATGGTACGTAACGTACGGAGTGGCACATGCTTGACCAACAATACGTCCATCCAGTGCATCAAAACAACAAGCTCGAATCGATTCTGTTCCTCCATCGATACCAATGACCAGTTTTCTTTTTAATTTTGATGATAACGTAGGACTCGAGGAGCCGATACTGCTGCTGGTGGTGCTGGTGGTGGTGGAAGAGGCTGTGACAACGACGAGTTGGTTGCTGCGACTAGTAAGAAAAATGAGAAGATACAACCACGAATCTTTCATACGATGGAAAGCGATCATGAGATGACCTTTTCCGCATGAATTACAGTAACAAGGTTGAGTTGTTGTGCGGCTGTCAATGAGAATAAGGAGAGTGTTGTAAATTGACAAGCTATATTTTATAGTAGTAACGTCAAACAATAGTAATCATGATCACAATTTTCTCTTGCTTGATTGATAATTTTCGTTTTTGTTGAATTTTGGATTTTTTTTTTGATTCCGATTGTACGTCATTTTTTAATGACACCCGGGCAGTCTCTAAGTTTTGTTTGCACCTCTCCTTCTTGCTCTTTACCGTTTCCACACCGTCACTATTCATTCATAATAAACTGTAGTCTAGTATTTCTTGTCGTGAGAGATCGAACTAAATCCAACAACACGCATTATTTGTTGTTACACTCTTTTGCTGCCCATCATCATCTTCTTCTTCTTCTCATTGTCATTATGCGTGGTACGTTGATTGTTTTATGCGTGTGAAACGAAGGGAATGGATTGAATGTTGGTGAAATACGAAAAATAATGGCATTGGATGTATTTTTCTCTTCGTAGAAACTCTACGAGACTCTACCTGGTGAAAAAAAATATCAAAATCCATCTCCTGCTACGAGAGACGGTTGCTACTGCTGACTGCTGCTCCCCTTCTCACCATACCAATAATTACTCACGTTACGTTTCTTTCTTGTCTCGTACTCTCTTTTTTCAGAATGCATTTCCCTTCATCTTGGTCAGGCCGGTATCCAAGCCGGAAACTCTTGCTGGGAACTTTATTGTTTAGAACACGGTATCCAATCGGATGGATCTATGAGGAGCGATCACAAGAATGGCATCATCGATGATTCCTTTAATACCTTCTTTTCCGAAACGAACAATGGCAAACACGTGCCCCGAGCGGTTATGATTGATCTGGAATCGACCGTCTGTGACGAACTCCGTACCGGCGAAAAACGTCATCTCTACCATCCGGAACAAATCATCAGTGGACGAGAAGATGCCGCTAATAACTATGCTCGTGGACATTACACCGTTGGGAAAGAAATTGTTGACACTGTCTTGGATCGCATCCGCAAGTTAGCAGACAGCTGTACCGGATTGCAAGGTTTTTTGGTCTTTCATGCCACCGGTGGTGGAACCGGATCGGGACTCGGCTCTCTCTTATTGGAACGGTTGAGCGTCGACTACGGACGCAAGAGCAAGCTCAGTTTTGCCATTAGTCCATCTCCTCAAGTGTCGACTGGTACGTTACTGTATGCTATTCATTTTTCAGTTTTACCTTTTTTGCCAAAGTAAGTGATTTAAGAGTACTGATATATACATCTTTCTTTTCCAACCACAGCCGTTGTGGAGCCATACAATAGTGTCTTGTCGACGCACGCTCTCTTGGAGCACACCGACTGTACCTTTTGCCTTGACGTAAGTATAACACTTTGGTTTTATTTGTCCCTCCCCCCCCCCCCTCGTCACTCCTAATCCACACCCTCCCAATAATTGCTACCTCCTTCGAATGCACACGACCAACCTACTC
>Ga0100391_1005811_pt1 | contig 11365 bp, 9 predicted proteins | sample CryGeymeta201515_FD_81541 | JGI IMG/M metagenome (GOLD analysis project Ga0100391, IMG submission 81541) | Groundwater microbial communities from Crystal Geyser aquifers in Utah, USA - Crystal Geyser metaG 2015-15 | ecosystem: Environmental > Aquatic > Deep subsurface > Groundwater | place: USA...
ATACATGCTTTGGACGACCAAACCGTAGTTTACCAAAACAGTCTCTTATATTGCGACAGTTTAAAGCATCACAACGTTAAATATAATTTTGTTGAACTAGAAAAAGGAGGTCATGGTTTTGGTCTTAATTTTAATAAAACAGGTATAAATTGGACCATTGAATTAGAAAGTTGGCTAAAAACACAAACAGATTTATTTGTAAACTAGTTAATTTATTTCTGTAATAATTTTTTTAAAACCTACTATAAATAGAATTAATTTATAATTTTTGAAATCAATTAAATTAAACATAAGTATTTTAATTTTTTAGTTCTTGTAGTAAAGTTATTCAAAAACAAGAAGTAAAAGTAAAGCCAAATATCCTTTTTATAGCGGTATATGATTTAAGACCTGAGCTCAATTTTTATGGAGCAAATCATATAAAATCTCCAAATTTAGATACATTGGCAGTAACCAGTTTAGTCTTTAATAAGGCGTATCGTAATATTCCTGTTTATGGTGCTTCTAGAGCCAGTTTGCCAACAGGTATTAGTCCAACCCGAAATCGGTTAATAGATTATTCAACTTTAAAAGATAATGATTATCCAGAGGCAATTTCACTGCCAATGTTGCTATAGCAAAATGGATATAAAACTATTTCTAATGGTAAAATATATCATCACAAAAATGACGATGCAAAGGCTTGGGATGAAATCTGGGTACCTGATGTTTTGTGGCAATATGCGTTAAAGGAAAATCAAAATATACGAAGTAAAACCAAACGCGAAATGCCTTTTGAATCTGCAGATGTTCACGATTCTGTATATGTTGATGGAAAACTAGCATTGAAAGTAATTCGAGATTTAAAGAAATTGAATCAATCAAAAGAGCCTTTTTTCTTAACAATGGGTGTTTCCAAACCTCATTTGCCATTTTGTGCCCCCAAAAAATATTGGGATTTATATGACTGAGAAAACATACAATTACCCATAAGTTATGTGCAACCAAAACCTACACCTAATCGGGCATTTCATAATTTTGGGGAATTGCGTAATTATGAAAAAATCCCAAAAAAAGGTGATGTATCAGAAAATCTACCCAAAGGATTAATTCATGGTTATTATGTTAGCGTTAGTTATATTGACACTCAAATAGAGTTAGTTTTAGATAAGTTAGATGAGTTAGGTTTGGCTGAAAACACCATAGTTGTATTGTTGGGAGATCATGGTTGGAATATAGAAGATCATAAACTTTGGTCTAAACACGTTACGTTTAAAACGGCTTTAAGAACTCCTATTATAATAAAAGTTCCAGGAAAAACCAATGGTGAAAAATCAAATTATATTACAGAATTTATAGACATTTATTCTACATTATGTGAATTAGCAGGTATAGAAATTCCTAAAACTGTTGAAGGAAAAAGTTTCGTTCCAATTATCAAGGGTAAAAAAAGTAATAAAAAATAGGCAGTAAGTAAGTTTAAAGACGCAGTTACATTAATTAAAGGAGATTTATTTTATACAGAATGGACAGATGATAAAGGTGTTGCTTATGCAAGAATGCTTTTTGATCATAAAACAGATCTGCTAGAAATCAACAATTTAGCAGAACAGCCAACATATCAAAAGTTGGTAAAAATTATCTAAAGAATTGAGAAAAAAATGGGGCAAGGATTTCCTGGACTAAATTCCATTTTTAGAACAGCAGAAGCATTAAAAAAGCAATGGTTTTATAAGATGCCTAAAGAGATTGTCTGTCAATAAAATTAAAAGGAACTTTATACTTTCCTTTTTCTTTATTCAAAATCATGGTGGCTGCAGTTATCCCCATAACTTTAAAATCGGTTGAAATCACCGTAATTCCTAACAATTCTTTTAATGGAGTATCATTGTATGAAATAATTCCAATATCCTCACCAAGTTTAAATTCATCTTCCCTAATTTGTTTTACCAAATTTACCAAATCAGATTCCTCTATAGTGATGAATAAATCACCTTTTTTCAAAATCATATCGTCATAAATTTTCTCCATAATTTCGAAATCTAATTTGTGTTCTACACAAAATTTACGAAAACCATGCAATATTCTTCTTGGGTAGGGATACACTAATTTTTCAGGATACACAAGGATGATTTTTTTGTACTTTTTAATTTTTGACAAAGCTTCAATCAACGCATTGTAAATATCATTTTCAAAATCTTGATAAATTTCGACAAAGTTTCCACCAATTTCTGGTTTGATATTATCCAAAAGTATCAATTTTTCTCTTGGAATTTTTTTGACAGCGCTGATTACATTTTCTGTATAACTTACATGTTTCAAGTCTTTATTTTTAAAATGAAGCATCATTACAAAATAATCATACGTTGATTTGTATTTATCCAATAAATTCAAAAACAAACTTTCATCACAATGATAAATATGTAAGTCAGTATAAGAATTTGGCCCAATAGAATCAATAAAATGATTGTAGGTTTTTAATTTATAGGAACTCAACTTATTAACTAAAAATAAAATATTAACCTTAGAAATAAGCTTGGTACGTGTAATATAATATCCTTTTCCGCGAATTGAGGTAATGATATTTCGCTCTTTTAAAATACTATAAGCCTTTTCGACAGTATCTCTAGAAAGATAAAATTCTTCACTAAACATATTGATAGACGGTATTTTTTGGTCTATTTTCAGGTTTCCTGCAGAAATATTTTCAATAATAGAATCAATAATCTGTTGGTATTTTGGCACCCTCGAATCTTCATCTATTTTTATAAGCTTCATTAATTTCATAAATACGCAGTGTAAAATTTTTTTACTAAAAAAGTTCTTTAAGAATATAAATTTACAAAAACTTATTCTTATTAAAATGATTTTTATACAATTCATTTTGATAATTATAAATCAGAATTTTAATTTTTTAAGAATTATTGATAATATGAGAATAATTGTAAATAATTAGTATTTTTATTGCACAAAAAAATTGAAATAGTATAAAAATTAATTTTATAAATACTTATATATCAATTATATAGTTGGTTTTAATTGCTAGTGAAAATGGTTTTAAAGTGCATCAGCCTTTTTTTACCTCATAGTACAGGATACAATAGTTTTAGTTGACTACTATTTTTGAACTAAATATTTATTCCAAACAATTAATAAAAAGAAAATGACAAAAACTTTTAAATATGTAGATTATTTATGGGATGAGCAAAAGGCAACATCTTTAGGAGATAATCAGGTAGATTTGTTTTTATATCGTTCTAATATTTTAGGAGCGGATTTAAGAATTACAAATTATTGTGGTGGAAACACTAGTTGTAAAACCATAGAAATTGATCCCTTGACTAATGAGAAAGTTGAAATTATGTGGGTGAAGGGTTCAGGAGGTGATATTGGAACATTAACACGCTCAGGAATTGCAGGTTTATATACAAAACGTTTAAGAGATTTAAAAAATGTCTATCAAGGGCTGCATGATGAAGATAGAATGGTAGGTCTTTTCAATCACTGTATTTACGATTTAGATAGCAAAGCACCTTCTATTGATACACCATTGCACGGACTATTACCATTTGCGCACATAGATCATTTGCATCCTGATGCGTTGATTGCAGTGGCTGCTGCTCAAGATAGTGAAAAGGTAACCAAAGAAATATGGGGAGACACCATGGGTTGGGTTCCTTGGCAACGTCCAGGATTTGACTTAGGATTACAACTTGAAAAATGTTTGGCAGACAATCCCGGAATTCGTGGAATCATTTTAGGTAGCCACGGATTGTTTACTTGGGGCGATACGTCTTATGAGTGTTATATGAATAGTTTAGAGGTTATAGAAATGGCTTCTAAATATATTGAGAAAAAAATCAAAGAAAAAGGGAGTGTTTTTGGTGGACAAAAAATAACAAGTTTGCCAAAAGAAGAACGTTTGGAAAAAGCAGCTCAAATCATGCCTTTGCTTCGTGGTTTGTGTTCATCAGAAAACAGAATGATTGGTCATTTTTCTGATACGGATGTAGTCATGGAATACATCAACTGCAACGATTTAGAGCGTTTGGCTCCAATGGGAACTTCATGTCCTGATCATTTTTTACGCACCAAAATTCAGCCTTTGGTTTTAAAATTGGATAAAAATGAAGACTTGTCAGATGCTGCTGCTGTGTTGCAAAAACTACAACCTGCTTTTGAAGCCTATAGAAAAGAATATGCAAATTACTACAATACGTGCAAAAAAGCAAACAGTCCTGCAATGCGCGATGCAAATCCTGTAATTATCATTTATCCAGGAGTGGGGATGTTTAGTTTCTCAAAAGACAAGCAGACAACTCGTGTAGCTAATGAATTTTATATCAATGCCATCAACGTAATGAGAGGTGCTGAAGCGATTTCAGCATATACTTCTTTACCAAGACAAGAGGCTTTTGATATTGAATATTGGTTACTTGAAGAAGCGAAATTACAACGCATGCCAAAAGAAAAAGCACTATCCAGAAAAGTGGCGTTAGTAACGGGTGCAGGTGGTGGCATTGGAAAAGCAATTGCTGATAAATTGGCTGCTGAAGGTGCTAATGTCGTATTGACAGATATCAATGAAGAAAGTTTAATCAAAGCAAACGCTACTTATAAAAGAGATATTTCAATCTATGCCATTTGCGATGTAACCAATACGGATTCTATTGCAGATGCTTACAAAAAAGCAATTATTGAATTTGGAGGTGTTGATATCATTGTGCACAGTGCAGGCTTAGCAATTTCAAAACCTTTGGAAGAAACTACCGATAAAGATTGGAACATCTTACAAAATATACTAGTAAAAGGGCAATTTGATTTGGCAAAACAAGCTACAGAAATCATGCGTAAACAAGGTTTGGGAGGCGATTTTATCTCTATTGCAAGTAAAAACGGATTGGTGGCAGGGCCTAACAATGTAGCGTATGGTACTGCAAAAGCATCACAACAACACATGGTTCGTTTATTGGCGGCTGAATTGGCAAAAGATAAAATAAGAGTAAATACCGTAAATCCTGACGGAGTTATTGTAGGTAGCAAAATTTGGGAAGGTGCTTGGGCTGAAGGTAGAGCAAAAGCCAACGGAATTACGGTTGATGAATTGCCCGCTTTTTATGCAAAAAGAAATTTATTAAACGAAATTATTACTCCAAATGATATTGCCAATGGCGTATTTTCGTTAGTAGGTATTTTAGATAAATCTACAGGAAACATCATCAATGTTGATGGTGGAATGGCAAACGCATTTGTAAGATAAAAGAAATAGTAGTTGCATCAAATAATCTCATACAGTTTGTAAAAACGTGGGTATTATTTTATTTTGAATATAACAATGAAAATACAAAAAGAACAAATCTTAGAGTGTAATAAAAATGGATTGAAAAGTCACCAAGAAAACGTTGATTTTTTAGCCAATAAACTAAGCAATCAAGGACTCAATGTGTCAACAATCATTTCTAAAATTGCTGATTTTCAAGTAGCAATACCAAGTTGGGCTTTAGGAGCAGGAGGTACTCGATTTGGTCGTTTTTCTTTTTATGGAGAACCTTCTAATTTGCAACAAAAAATAGAGGATATTGGCGTTTTACATAGTTTAACACAAACTGCTGGGGCAGTTTCTTTGCACATTCCTTGGGATATTCCTTCTGATTATGCAGCGATTAAAGAACATGCCAACGCATTAAACATCAAATTTGATTCTGTAAATTCAAATACGTTTCAAGATCAAAAAAGCGCAAAAGAAAGTTACAAATATGGCTCTTTAAGTAATGTTTCTAAAGCGGTAAGAGAACAAGCCATTCAGCATAATTTAGACGTAATCAACATCGGAAATAATTTGGGCTCAAAAAGTTTAACAGTTTGGTTGGCAGATGGATCTTGTTCTCCAGGGCAAAATAATTTTCAAACAGCCTTACAAAACACACAAGACAGTTTGCAAAGTATTTACAAAGGCTTGCCAAACAATTGGAGCATGCTTATCGAATACAAGCCTTATGAACCTAATTTTTATAGTACTGTAATTCAAGATTGGGGAACCTCATTTATGTTGGCAAACGAATGTGGGGAAAAAGCGTTTACTTTGGTTGATTTAGGACATCATTTGCCAAATAGCAATATCGAGCAAATTGTTTCTATATTAATGCTGAAAGGAAAATTGGGTGGTTTTCACTTCAATGATAGCAAATATGGTGATGACGATTTAACGGTTGGAAGTATAAAACCCTATGCATTGTTTTTAATTTTTAATGAATTGGTGTATGGCATGCAAAACAATCCACAAAATCCTGATTTAGCTTGGATGATTGATGCAAGTCACAACGTAAAAGATCCGTTAGAAGACTTAATTCAATCGTTAGAAGCTATCCAAGAAGCCTATGCAAAAGCGTTGTTGGTTGATCAAAATGCTCTAAAAGATGCCCAATTAGAAAACGACGTCGTATTGTGTCAAGAAATTTTACAAGGCGCTTACAGAACCGATGTTAGACCACTTCTTGCTGAAGCTCGACTTATAAGTGGAGGTGTTTTAAACCCAATACAGGCATTTAGAAAGCTAAATGTAAGAGCTCAGCTAATCAAAGAAAGAGGAAAAAATACAGTAGCTACTGGACTTTAATCGATGCAAGATGAAAAAAAAAGTAACGGCAGTTTTTGATATCGGTAAAACAAACAAAAAGTTTTTTTTAGTTGATGAAGATTACAAAGAGGTGTATAGAGAATATACTTCTTTCGAAGAAATTCAGGATGAAGATGGCTATCCAACTGAAAATATTGTGGCGCTTCAAACTTGGCTAAAAGAAGTCTTTTATCGAGTTTTAGAAAATGAGGATTTTAGCATCAAAGCAATCAACTTTTCAACCTATGGAGCAAGCTTTGTTCATATTGATCAAAATGGTGAAGTCCTAACACCGCTTTATAATTATACCAAACAAATTGATAAAAAGTTAGTTTCGGAATTTTATGAAAAATACAGTCCAGAACTAGAATTGACAAGAACTTCTGGTTCTCCAAAATCAGGATTGTTAAATTCTGGCATGCAACTGTATTGGATTAAACATACCAAGCCCGAAGTTTTCAAAAGAATCAAATATTCAATGCACTTGCCTCAGTACTTAAGTTATGTTTTTACAGGAATCCCAGTAAGCGAATATACAAGCATTGGCTGCCATACTTCTCTTTGGAATTATGAAACCAAAGATTATCAAGATTGGGTGTACAAAGAAGAAATTCACAAAATTTTACCTCCTATTGTTTCTACAGAAACCAGTATCAATATGAATTATAACGGCAAAAGAATCAAAGTGGGTGTAGGCATTCACGACAGCTCTTCTGCATTGTTACCTTATGTTCGCAGTATAAAAAAACCTTTTGTATTGGTATCTACAGGTACCTGGTCTATTGCATTGAATCCGTTTTCAAACATGCCATTAACAACCGAAGAAACCAAAAACGGATGCATTAACTACATGAGAATCAATGGCAAACCAGTAAAATCCTCGCGCTTATTTTTGGGTAATGAATACAAATTACAGGTGCAAGAGTTAACGAAAAAATTCAATGTCGATGAAAATTATCATAAAAATATCGATTTTGATTATGATACTTATTTTGAAATTGTAAAAGAATTCAAATATTGTTTTCGTTGGAAATCTTTTTCGGATGCAAACATGCCCGAAAAAACACATTTTTTATACCATACTTTTGATCATGCCTATCATCAATTAATGATTGAATTGGTGCAACTTCAAGTAAAAAGCATCAAACAAATTGCTAGTATTCAAGAAATTGATAGGTTGTATGTGGATGGCGGTTTTACAGACAATGATTTGTACATCAAATTATTATCCTATTATTTGCGAGGAATGAAATTGAGAACTACAGAGGCTTCTTTAGGCTCTGCTTTGGGTGCTGCCATCGCAATTTCAGATGCTAAATTAAATTCAAAATTTTTAAAAAAGAACTATGCACTCAAAAAGCATGTTCCTTTTATAGTAAGTTAACATGTCAAAAAATATACAATTAATTCATCCAAGGAATCAGATTACCGAAATCATTGACCGTATTTACAAACGTGGAATGACCACTACATCAGGAGGAAATATTTCGATAATTGATGAAAATGGCGATATTTGGGTAACACCTTCAGCAGTTGATAAAGGGTCATTAAGAGCATCAGATATTGTTTGTGTAAAAAAAGATGGAAACGTTATTGGTAAACACAAACCTTCTTCTGAGTTTCCTTTTCACAAAGCAATTTACGAAGCAAGACCCGATATCAAATCAGTCATTCACGCACATCCGCCTGCATTGGTTTCGTTTAGCATTGTGCGTCAAATACCAAATACAAATATCATTTCGCAAGCAAAACACGTTTGTGGTCCTATTGGATATGCAGCGTATAGATTGCCAGGGAGTCAAGATTTAGGAGATGTAATTGCTGACGAGTTTAAAAAAGGCTACAAAGCAATCATCATGGAAAACCATGGAACGGTTTTAGGCGGTAGCAATTTAACAGATGCTTTTGAACGTTTTGAAGCCTTGGAATTTTGTGCAAGAACTATTTTATATGGCTCACAAATTGGCAAACCAACGTATTTAACAGGTGCTCAAATAGATGCTTTCGAAGCACAATCTGTGGGAGTTTTGCCAGAAATGCAGCACAGTGATTTTCCTCCAGATGAGGTTGAAAAACGCCTAGAAATTTGTAAAATAGTACAACGTTCTTGCCAACAAGGTTTGATGATAGGTTCGTATGGAACCGTTTCTATGCGATGGAAAAACAACGACTTTTTAATTACTCCCACAGGAAAAAATCGGTGGAATTTAGACGTTGATGATATTGTTCAAATCAAAGATGGCAAGCGCGAAGCAGGTAAATTGCCTAGTAGAGCTACTTGGATGCACCAAGAAATATACAAACGCAATCCAAAAGTAAACTCGATCATCATGACACAATCTCCGTATTTGATGGCTTTCGGAGTAACCAAATCGTATCTGAATGTAAGAACAATTCCCGAGAGTTGGATTTTTTTACAAGACATCCATATGGTAAAATACGGATTGCATTTCAGGGAAAATAATAATATCGAAATTACTGAAAATTGCGCAACTGCACTCATCATCGAAAATGATTCTATAATCATAACAGGAGACCAACTTTTGCAAACCTTTGATTATTTAGAAGTAGCTGAGTTTAGTGCAAAATCCATTGTATTAAGCAATTCATTGGGTGAAATGGTGCCTATTAATGACGAACAAGTAGAAGACTTAAGAAAGAAATTTTTATCATAAAAAACGATGGCATTAAAATTTGACACTCGATACCCATCCATAGACGATTTAAGGAACAAAGCACAAAAGAAAATTCCGAAATTTGCTTTTGAATACCTAGATGGTGGCTGCAATGAAGATGTAAACTTAATTAGAAATACTTCCGAATTAAGAGAGGTACAACTAAAACCGAATTACTTAAGAAAACACCATGGTTCGTCGTTAAAAACAACCTTATTTGGGGTGGAATATGATGCGCCATTCGGAATTGCACCTGTAGGTCTTCAGGGATTAATGTGGCCAAATTCTCCAGAAATTTTAGCAAAAGCGGCTTTCGAACACAACATTCCGTTTATTTTAAGCACCGTAACAACCACAAGTATTGAACGTGCCAGCGAATTAACCGAAGGCAAAGCTTGGTTTCAATTATACCATCCAACAGAAGATAGATTGCGAGATGATATCATACGTAGAGCTGCTGCTGCTGAATGTCCTGTATTGGTTATTTTGTGTGATGTACCCAGTTTTGGATTCAGACCTCGTGATATTAGAAATGGCTTAGCCATGCCACCAAAAATGAACGTGTCTAATATTTTACAGGCTTTTGGCAGACCTCATTGGAGTTTGCAAACACTCAAACATGGCATTCCTAATTTTGCAAATTTACTACCTTATATGCCCAAAGATTTAGATTTAAATCAATTAGGCAAGTTTATGAACGATACTTTCTCTGGACGTTTAAACGAAGAGAAAATCAAACCCATTCGCGATATGTGGAAAGGAAAATTAGTCCTTAAAGGCGTTGCTTCTGAATACGATGCAGAAGAAGCTATAAAGTTGGGTATTGATGGCATTATTGTTTCTAATCATGGTGGTCGTCAGTTAGATGCAGGGCAATCTACCATCAAACCACTATCAATAATTGCAGAAAAATACGGTGACCAAATTGAAGTAATGATGGATAGTGGCTTACGCTCAGGACCTGATGTTGCAAGAGCCATGGCCAGTGGCGCAAAATTTACGTTCATGGGACGCTCATTCATGTATGGGGTGGCAGCACTTGGACAAAAAGGAGGTGACCACACTATTTCTTTGCTAAAAACAGAATTACAACAAGTGATGGAGCAATTGTGTTGTGAAAAAACAACCGATTTTCCAAATCATTTAATTCGATAATTTTACAGTCTTACAGTACAGGATGCACTGCTAAAAATAGTAGGTTATTTTCGTACACATCAATAATACCAAAAAAACGATACATATGACACAATATCATCATGAGGAGGACATTTTGCAAGCAGAAGCAGGTGGTGAATTTGAAAGAACTCCTGTACCAAAATCAAAACTAAAAGGTTGGAAAAGTTTCATTGGAATGTATGCAGGAGAGCATGCAGCAGGTACAGAGTTCATGATTGGCCCACTGTTTTTAACTGCAGGAGTTAGTGCTTTTGACTTGATTATTGGGCTGCTCCTTGGAAATTTATTAGCTGTTTTGAGTTGGCGTTTTTTAACGGCAGAAATTGCTATTAAAAACCGATTGACCTTATATTTTCAACTCGAAAAAATTTGTGGTAAAAAACTAGTTACGGGCTACAACTTAGCTAATGGAATTTTATTTTGCTTTTTAGCAGGCTCTATGATTACGGTTTCTGCCACGGCTGTTGGGATTCCTTTTGATATGCCCATGCCAAAATTAACAGATACGTTACCTAATGGAATTACGTGGATCGTAATTGTTATACTAATTGGTGCAGTCATTTCAATCATTGCGGCTAGAGGGTATGATACCGTTTCTAAAGCGGCTGATTGGATGAGTCCTTTTATTGTAGTTGCTTTTTTAGCTTGTGGTATTGTAGCCATCAATCAATTGGGAGTGACTAGTTTTGCAGAGTTTTGGAGCATTTGGGGAGAGGGCTCTGAGCCTTTTCCGGGTCAGATAAAATTCACATTTTGGCATGTAGTAATTTGGTCTTGGTTTGCAAACGGAGCCATGCATATTGGAATGTCCGATTTATCAGTTTTCAGATTTGCCAAAGAGGCCAAAGCAGGTTGGGCAACAGCTGCAGGAATGTATGTAGGGCATTATATGGCTTGGATTGCAGCAGCACTCTTATAT
>Ga0100391_1005820_pt1 | contig 11349 bp, 10 predicted proteins | sample CryGeymeta201515_FD_81541 | JGI IMG/M metagenome (GOLD analysis project Ga0100391, IMG submission 81541) | Groundwater microbial communities from Crystal Geyser aquifers in Utah, USA - Crystal Geyser metaG 2015-15 | ecosystem: Environmental > Aquatic > Deep subsurface > Groundwater | place: USA...
ATACGAGAATACGTGAACTTATTGCTCCTAAAAGGTGCTATTGGTAAGGAAAATGCCGGCACCTGCCCCGTACGTGGGCATAGTAATGTACAAGGAGATAGAAGCGTGGGAATTATGCATTTTGTAGACGAAGATCTTAATGAACGCATTAAAGAACATTTGGGATTTGATCCGCCAACTAAAAAAGGGATCGATGTGGTGGAATCTATGGAGGCTATGCACACCGGAAAAGCCAGTGTTTTTATTGCATTGGGAGGTAATTTCTTAATGGCAGCTTCAGATACAGATTATACTGCACAAGCACTTAACAATTGTAAAATGACGGTACAAATAAGTACCAAGTTAAACCGCTCTCACTTAGTTACTGGGAAAATAGCACTCATCTTGCCCACATTTGGAAGGTCAGAAAAAGATGAGAAAAATGGAAACTCCCGTTTCTTAACTATGGAAAGCAGTATGGGACGAATAAGACAATCTAAGGGGATTTTAAAACCTGCATCTAGCAGTATCATGAGCGAACCAGAAATTGTAGGGAATCTAGGTCATACCTTCTTTAAGGGAGATCATTCTGTAGCCTGGAAAGCAATGGGAGAAGACTACGAACTTATTCGTGAGAAAATAGATCTGGTAGCTAAAGGATTTGAGAAAACGAGTGAGCAATCTAAAGGTTTTGGATATTACCTTCCTAACAATTCGCGACACAGAGATTTTAGTATGCTCCCTAATGGAAAAGCACAAATCACTATAAATAAACTTCCAGATCATCAGCTACAGGAAGATGAATTAATGTTGATGACGATTAGAAGTCATGACCAGTTTAATACCACTATTTATGGGCTGGACGATAGGTATCGCGGAGTGTATAATGAGCGCCGCGTACTATTTATGAATGCTAAGGATATGGCGAATCGAAAATTGAAGCAATTTGAAATTGTTAATTTAACTAGCACCTACGATGGCAAGAAAAGGACCGCATACAAATTTAAAGTGCTGTCTTATAAAATCCCAGCTGGAAACGTTGCAGCATATTTTCCAGAAACCAATCCTTTAGTTCCTTACAACCATTTTGCGGAGCGAAGCAATACGCCAATAAGCAAGTCTGTAAAGATCCGCATTGAAAAAGAGAATTAATATACACAGAAGATCTTAATTGAAAATAATCAAAATCTATAAGTGGCCGTTATCAGAGAATTCAAAGAAAAATTACGGCCTCTAATATCGGTTAACTGCAAATAGCGAATATTGTCGAAAATGTGTAATTTTAGTATAAAGGGGGAAAATGGTGAATCCGCTAAGTCCGTGTTTTTATTCTCGAAACTTGCGATTAATTTTAGCAGTTTTAGTCAAGCTCACATAAATCGTACAAAGTGACGCAACTATTTTGTGTATTTTCATTTTATAAAGTTGTCATTCCCAATTCAGTTTTAAAACATGCTATAACATGTATTATCACAAATACACTAACATCTAGTAAAAAGTATTATTTTAGTCAATAAGCAAGAAATAATTTAGCCGAATTTATAAAATTTATAAACAAGCTTTTTGTGTTAATCAAGACCGGTAGCAATCACTAAAAACAAAATTATGCAAAAAACAAAGTTATTTATTTTTTCAATTTTAATATCTACATTATTGTTTTCTTGTGGAGATGACTACGAAAAAGTCTCAAAATCAGAATTTATTAAAAAAGTGCTTCCGAAAAATGACATAAATAAGGTGGTAGTTGAGAATAATGATAAATTATTCATATATACAAATGAAAACAAGCCCTATTCAATCGAAGACTTATCACCAAATACTATAGAAGATTTTCTAAATGAACTTAAGTCAAAAAATGAAAATATGTATGTAGAATACGGAACTAAATCAAATAGTTTTTCTATTAAATTAATGATGTTTCAACTTTTTTCACTTATAATTCCATTTTTATTTCTAGCCCATATTATACTATTATGGATATCACTTAGAAGAATAATAAAATCTGAAATTGATAATATGGAAAAAATGGTTTACACTATTATTTCACTATTTTTTCCTTTTTTTGGTTCTATAATTTATCTAACAACTAAAAAGCGTTGATTTTATTAACAATAGCGATAATCGGTTAAATTGCAAATAAGTTGGCAATCCAGTGAAAGGCATTATTTTAGATGCCATGTAAAAATCAAAAAAGAGGCTAAGTCCCGATAGCTATCGGGAATGCGCCTACTCCACACTTTTGACTTAACCAAGACCGTTGTGAGAAAGCTTAAATGAAAAAACTATGATAGAATTATTCTGGTCACTACTAAATATTACTATACTATTTTTCTTTTTATATCTCATTGTAGGATTTTTATTTAAGGGGAAAAAGATATTTGATAGTAGATTTAAAAAATTATCGACAGCAATATTTATTTTAGGTGTTATCCAAATAGTTTCAGCCAACGACTCCAGTAAATTTGACAATACTATAAATATTGATAATAAACATAATCAGAAAAATTCTACATATACGAGTAAACTGATTTTAGAAGATAATTTGACCATGAATATCAATTTATCGATTATCTATTCGAATGAGAATGAAGTTTTAACTCCCATAAAAGCAACGAGTTATTTAACTGGTCTTGTAAATGGATATGATTGGAAATTAAAATCCACTAATACATCAAGTAAAACTAAAGACGAAATAAGGAATTACAATGCTTCTGGGATTTTGGAGTGGAAAATTTTTGGAATAAAAATTTATAGCCAAGAAAAATCCTTTACTGGAAGAATTCAACAATAAGCCCGCTCACAACTGTTATTCAGTAAAAAGCTTGTATTCTTTATAAATGTTCTTTTAGTCATTTAGCTAGAAAAAGTTTAGCCCACTTTATTAATTATATATCCGCTTTTAGTTTTAACCAAGATCGTTGTGTGTTAACTGAAAAACGAACAGAAATTAAAATATGGGATTTTTAAATAGATTATTTGGGAAAAAAGATTCGCCAATTCTCAAAGAATTTTCAGAAGAAGAATGCAAAAAGGATTATGAACTGAAATCTCAGGCACTTGAATATGTTTTTGGAAAAATGCACAACATTGTTGGACATGCAATAATCCCTTTTAATGTTGGTGGTACGGTCGATATGTATTACTTCCCGAACCACATAAAAGAAACTGGATTTGCGACAATGGAATTATTAGCTCCAGATGGTAATGGCCAAAAGAAAAATAAATTTGGAACATATGAATTAGTTGCGTTCAAAAAATACTATCATAACATAGGTGAAGATACTCAAACATCATTCAATATAATAGAAAGAAAAGCCTGTGAGTTTTTAACAGCCATTGGAATGTTTTCTTCAGAAGCTATTTTAAATCCAAAGGAAACTATAGAAGTTCCTAGTGGAAAAAATGAAAAAACACTTTTATGGTTTTTGACTTATATAACCCAGATGGAAAGAAATTTAAAATTGGGGATAGAGAACATCATTTGTTACTTTGTATGCAAATATTCAAAAGTGAAATGGACTATGCAAGACAGAATGGAAGTGACGAATTATTTAAAATATTAAAAGAAAAAGGCGTTTATCCATATAGTGATTTAGATAGAGAACCAGTAATTTAAATGGATACACACAACACCGTGTGAAATTAAATGTGGATCTCTAGTTCTAGGAAAATCTTACAGATTTCCATCTATTTCGTTGCATTTTTAGTAAGTTAGTTGATTACACATAAACGTTGGGCTACATATAATTCTACATCTATTGAAAAATAGCTGTTTTGATAAAATTTAAAAATTATGAACATGAAAATAAAATCCTTTTTTTTAATTCTTACAGTTTTTATTTTTTCTTGTAAGAATGAGAATAAAACAAATGATTTGCAAAATTCCCAGAATAGTGAAATCGTTAAAGAAGAAAAAAAGGTAACTAAGGAAGAAGTATCTAACCCAGATAATGCTAAAATTATTGAACAACTTCAAGGAAAATGGAAAGAAAATGAATATCCATTTCGTACAGCTGAATTTAAAAATTCAACGGTTAAATTTATAGAAGAAGGAATTCCAAACGAACCAGAATTTGAGAAATTTGAAATTTCACAAAATTGTCAATTTGATAATAGTAATATTCAAGATCTTAAATTAACTGATATTATTTTAATCTTACCTGAAAAAAAATTCTGTCAAAAATTAGCTGTTTCTAAAGACACACTAATTCTTAGTGGATATTCAACCAATTCTAGTAAAGAATATAAGATTACTTATCTCAAAAGATAATTATTATACGTACCACAAGATACCTTGCACAACATCGATTTTAGGGAATACACTGGGATTTAGTTGAAAGTAATATTTTATTCATGGAGACATAAAATAGCAACTCTACTTTATCACATTTATAAAACCGCTTCTCGCGTTGATCAAGACCGTTAGGGCACATAAAAAAAATGTACTAACCTGAAATAGGTTGATTAAAAATTAAAACTTTTAGCCACAGACCTTATGAAAGAATAAAATGAACACACTTAACTTTGTACATTAGAATAGAAATGTAGCTTTTCATTCCTACGAAAAGGACAAACAATATTTAGAACTTTAAACCATTTAAACTGTCGAAAATTGAATCAATTTGGTCAACCTATTTCAGTAATATAGATTTGGTCATGACTAGCCGTGCTTTTAGTTTTTGCGACTAGCGCTACAAGTTTTCTTTGGCTCTTTCAATAGCTATATGAATTTCTTCAACAACAAAATCGCTTTCTATAATTGAAAAAACTTCATTTTTTTCAAAATCTTTCCGAAGAGATTTCCCAATTCCAGAAATTATAACTTTTATTTTTCGAGCCTTGTATGTTTTTATTATTTCCTTGATGCTCTGGTATCCTGTAGCATCTATTAATGGGACATAGCGCATTCTTATAATAATTACTTTGGGCTGTACCTGCGTATTGGTAATGGTTTCCTGAAACTGTCTGGCTGCTCCAAAAAATAATGGTCCATTAATTTCATATAAAATAACTCCTTCGGGTATTTCCAGAAGTTCTTCATCAAAAAGATGCTCGCCATTTCCGTTTTCAGAAGAAAAATCCTGAATATTTACAGATTCACTCATTCGTTTCATAAACATAAAACTGGATAACACGATCCCAATTTCTATGGCAATTACCAAATCAAAAATAACAGTAAGAAAAAAAGTGGTGAGTAAAATAATAATATCCATTCTGTTGCCTTTTAGAATAGATCTGAATTGTTTCCATTCACTCATATGATATGCCACAACAATTAAAACTCCCGCCAGACATGGCATAGGAATTAATTTGGCATATGGTGCAAATAGGAGCATTATAGCTAGTAACACCAAGGAATGAACAATTCCGGCAATTGGTGTCCTTCCACCATTTTTAACATTGGTAGCAGTCCGTGCAATGGCTCCCGTTGCAGGAATTCCTCCAAAGAGCGATGACATTATGTTTGCAGCTCCTTGTGCCACTAATTCCATATTTGAGCGGTGCTTTCCTCCTATCATTGAGTCTGAAACCACAGCAGAAAGCAATGACTCTATACTTCCCAATATTGCAATGGCAAATGCTGGCTGAATAAGTGCTTGAATAGTCTTAAAGTCAACATTTGGAATATGAGGAAATCCTAATTTATTTGGAATATTCCCAAAATTACTTTCAATGGTATCTACCGGAATGTCAAATAAAAAAACAACAATCGTAGATAAAACTATTGCAACGATAGATCCTGGGATCTTTTTTATAATTTTTTGAAAATAAAGCGTAATAATAATTGTTGCTATTGCAATACTAATTGCATACCAATTAATTTTGTGGAAATTGCTAAAATAAACGGCCCATTTGTCAATAAAATTAGCAGGTACGTTCGCAATATGAAGTCCAAAAAAGTCATTGATTTGAGAGGAGAAAATAATGAGCGCAATCCCACTTGTAAATCCTACAATTAGTGAATATGGAATGTATTTTAGTAAATTTCCAAGCTTTGCCAATCCAAATCCAATTATAATAAAGCCCGCCATAAAAGTAGCGATGGTCAACCCATCTGTCCCGTATTCTTGAACAATACCGTAAACAATTACAATGAACGCTCCTGTTGGCCCTCCAATTTGAACCCTACTTCCTCCAAAAGTTGAAATAATTATTCCTGCTATTATTGCCGTAAAGATTCCTTTTTCTGGAGATACACCTGAAGCAATGGCGAAAGCTATAGCCAACGGTAAAGCAACAATACCCACAATTAACCCCGAAAGAATATCTTTTGTCAAAGTTTCTTTTGAAATCCCTTGTTTTAAAAGAGAAAATAATTTTGGTATGAATTCTTTACTCATTTGTTTATTCGTTTACTATTCAATGAAATAATGAAACCTAACGTTTATCCTGCTTTACCATTTAGTGGTATAATCTATACTAGTGTTTAATAAAACAGCTCGTGCAACGCGCATCAACGGAATTTGGAGTGCGAAACTAAAAATTATGATTAATGGGTAAAGAAATTTGAAAAAGTCATTAAGACTGTCCAACGAAAACCCCAATATGATTAAGGGAACAAAAATGATAAGTACAATAGGATAACTAACCCACAAAGCAGCGGTATAAAACCCTGGTTCCAATTTAAAATCTTGTTCACAATTAGGACATTTATCCGGCATTTCCAAAATTCTGGAGAACACTAATAAACCAGGATTATTGAATAAATTTCCAATCTGGCAGCGTGGGCATTTTAATTTTAAAACACTGTAAAGCTTTGTTCCCTTTTTCATGAAGTTTTAAAATTGCTATTCCTGAAGTATCGATTAGTAATTTGGATTATACATATAATCTTTAATGGATTGCTTCAAATTTTTAGGTTTTTCATTTCTAGCAATTCCTAATTGATATGCTTTTTCAGCAACTGCAAATGCAATCTCTAAAGAAATATTTCTAATTTCATTTAAACGTGGATACAAGGAACCATCTTTTATATTCTTGTCACTCACCATTTCAGCAAGTGTTTTAGCGGCAGTTAAAAATAACTCATCTGATATTTTTGATGCATTGGCAATTATGGCTCCTAAACCCATTCCTGGAAACACATATGCATTGTTACCCTGTCCAGGATGAAACTCTTTATCATTTAATTGAACCATATCAAACGGACTTCCGCTAGCAAAAACAGCTTTCCCATGACTCCAAGTATAGGCCTGCTCTGCTGTACATTCTGCCCTTGAGGTGGGATTAGACAAAGCAAAAATAACAGGGCGTTCGTTAACCTCACTCATCACCTCAATTGCTTCTTTAGTAAATGCACCGAAGGCGCCAGTTGCTCCAATTAACACATGAGGTTTAACTGCTTTAATCGATTCTATAAAATTGAGGGGTTTGTGCTGATGTGCATAAGGTAAATTATGTGGCATTAAATGGTTCTATTCGACTCCACTAGTCCATTAATATCAATAAACCATAAACGCTCTAATGCTTCTTGTTTAGTCAATCCTTCATTTACTAATGCTAAAACTAAAAGGTCGGCTATTCCCGTTGCTGCAGATCCTGCACCTAAAAACATAATTCGCAAATCTGAAAAAGGAATTTTCGTTATGCGAGTAGTTGCATATAAACCTGCTAATGCTACTGCTGCAGTTCCTTGAATATCGTCGTTAAAACAAAGAACTTTTTCTTTGTAAATATTCAATAAAGCGTATGCATTCGGGGTCAAAAAGTCTTCAAATTGAATGAGCGCCTTTGGATATTTTTCTTGAACCGCCATTACAAATTCGTCTACTAGCTCCAAATAATCTTTTCCCTCCAATCGTTCTTTGGGATATCCCAAATACATAATATCTTCTCGTATTTCTTTATTATTTGTACCAACATCTAACATAACAGGCAGGCATTGGCTAGGTTGAATGCCTGCACAAGCCGTATATAAAGCTAACTTACCTATTGAAATTCCCATCCCGTTCGCTCCCAGATCTCCCAATCCCAGTATGCGTTGCCCATCAGTTATTACTATAATCCGGATATCTTTTTCTGGCCAATTTTCTAGAATTTTTAATATTTCGCCCTTATCATCAGGAGTGATATAAAATCCTTTAGATCGCCTAAAAATATGTGAAAATTCTATACAAGCCTCTCCTACAGTTGGGGTATAAACTATAGGCATTATTTCTTCTATATAGTCACTAACAATTCTATAATACAACTTTTCATTTCGGTCTTGTAGCGCCGACAACATTATATAACGCTCAATGTTTGAATTTTTACGACGCAAACCTTCCATTACCCTTTTTACCTGAATGTCCTGACCAACAATGGAATATGGCAACAAACCTCTTAACCCTAATTCTTCTCTTTCATGTTTTGAAAAAGCCAAGGATTTGCTTATTCTTCCATCATATAAAACTTCGAAACTTTTTTTATTTAAAATCATTTCCTGAATATTCGTTTACATATTATCAACAATAGCATTCCCAAATTCCGAACATGTAAGTAAGGATGCCCCTTCAATGAAACGCTCAAAATAAGAGGTCACATTTTTATTACGAATTGCTCCGTTTAGTCCTTTAATTGCAATCACCCCCGTTTTCTCAATAAATGGAATTATTGGTTTATTTGGGGAAATGTAGCTTTCCATTAATAAGACTAATTTTACTTTTATTCATAATGAAAATTCGGTTAAACTGATTACAAACTTACAACATATGTTATTTAAAAACATAACATTTGTTATGTTTTTATCTGATATTTATTATATATTTGAAGAATGAAAAATTTCTATTCGCAATTTGATTTTCAAAGTGAACTGCTATTCGAAGCATTAACTGTTGAAGAAAAAAAAATAGTTTATAATTCTATGGAGCCCTTATTTATAAAAAAGGGGAGCCTTCTGTTTTATGAAGAAGGAATCCCTACGGGAATTTTTCAGATCAAGAAAGGAAAAGCAAAAAAATTTAAACCCGGTTTTTCCGGTACAGAACAAATCTTTTATATCTATACAAGCGAAGATGTTTTAGGGTATCACGCGTTGTTTGGAGAAGAGCGCTATCAAGATTCCTGTGAAGCATTGGAAGATTTGGAAGTCAATTTTATAGCTAAAGATGTTTTTTTTCAGTTATTAAAAGATATTCCAACCCTGCAACGAACTTTTATAAAAAACATTGGCCATGAATTTGGGGTTCTTGCCAATATTATCACTGTACTTGCCCAAAAAAATCTAAATGCTCGATTGGCTATTAATTTGCTCATTTTACAAAAGAGATTCCAAAAACATGACAAAACAAGCGGTATAGATTTAACACGAGAAGATTTAGCGAATATTATAGGTACTTCACCAGAAAGTTTGGGAAGAAGCCTCAAACAGTTCAAGGATGAAGGCATCATTGAAATTGATAAAAGAGTGATCTTTATAAAGAATAAAGATTTAATATTTAAACTTTTAAATATTGAGTTGAGCTAGTAACACCTAAAACTATATTTGATTACAAGTAAATATTAATCTGTAATTTCAATTCAATTAATTGCTAAATGCCAGACAAAATTGCAATTAGCAAAATCTGGCTCCAAAGCCAAAAACTGTAAAGGAGTATTTCTTTTCCAACATTGAAAACAAATAGGTCTAAGTATTAAAACCAAATAACCCTTATAAATTTTGGGTGTGTTTTTAACCGAAAATCTCGAGAGAGAGGATACAGTACTTTTCAAATAAAAGACCGTTGGAATACATGGTCCTAAAATCGAAATCTTTGTAAAGAAACCAAAATGGACAACTATAAAAAAGATAGTTTAACGCTTAAAGGCGCTGTGGCTCTTGGCACAGGAGTGATGATTGGAGCGGGGATTTTTGCACTATTAGGTCAGGTAGCAGAATTGTCAGGAACATGGTTTCCGTATATTTTTATTATTGGTGCCATTATTTCAGGTTTTAGTGCCTACTCTTATATAAAAGTCTCCAATGCTTATCCTTCCGCAGGAGGTATCTCCATGATACTAATGAAAGCCTACGGTAAAACAACTATAACCGCAGCTGCTGCTGTTCTCATGGCACTTTCCATGATCATTAATGAAAGCTTAGTCGCAAGAACTTTTGGATCTTATACTTTACAACTTTTTGATGTGGAAAAGAATTCCTTGTTGGTACCGGTCTTGGGTGTCTCCTTATTAATTATAGCATACATTATTAATGTATCGGGAAATAAAGTTATTGGGAAAACTTCTCAATTTATGGCTTTCATAAAAATCTTAGGTATAATTGTATTTGCTATTGGAGGTTTATGGGCTGCACACTTCACTATAGCCCATCTGCTTCCTGTTACCGCCAATACAACTAATCCTTCCGCTGCGAGCTATATTGGGGCTATTGCCCTCTCTATTTTGGCATTTAAAGGATTTACAACAATAACCAATAGTGGAGGTGAAATCACCAAACCGCACAAAAATGTAGGTAGGTCAATCATTATTTCATTAATTATTTGTACAATCGTCTATTTCTTAGTTGCCATTGCTGTTAATGCCAATCTAACGATCCCTGAAATAGTTAAAGCAAAAGATTACTCTTTAGCAGAAGCCGCAAGACCTGCTTTTGGAAATTTTGGGCTATATTTTACTGTCGGAATAGCCATTGTAGCTACAATTTCTGGAGTAATTGCTAGTATTTTCGCTGTATCACGTATGACCGCAATGCTAACAGAGATGAAGCTTATACCGCAAGGCCATTTTGGAATGTCAGGTAGCGTACAAAAACACATGTTGATCTATATTGTTGTCATTGCAATTACCTTAACCATTTTCTTTGATTTATCACGTATTGCTTCAATTGGAGCAATTTTCTACCTAGTTATGGACATGATTGTTCATTGGGGAGTTTTTAAACATTTAAGAAATGATGTGAATGCCAATGGGATAATACTGATATCTGCACTATTGCTTGATCTAATTGTATTGATCGCATTTTTATGGGTTAAAGCTAATACAGACATCTTCGTGGTTGTAGTTTCTTTCATTGGAATTGCGCTGGTTTTTGCCGGAGAAAAATGGTTTTTACATTGGAAAGAAAATGATTAGGGAACTAGAATTAAAGCTCGACACCCTAGCATCGATTAAACGCAAATAGTGGATGTTCCCATAAATTGTGTTATTTTAACCATGTATAAACGCCCTAAGAATACAAGAAAACGCATCTACTCCACCCTGCTTACCTTACCAAGAACTTTGAAAATAATTTAATGTAGATTGGAAATAAAATTTTATAATAATTTTACGCAACCCTTTACAATTATTCCGGTCATTAAGGTATAACCAAACATACAGAAATCATGAAATATCTTCTATTTTTTATTTTAACTTCCGTTTTTTTAATGTCTTCATGCTCGAAGAAAGATGATA
>Ga0100391_1005834_pt1 | contig 11333 bp, 9 predicted proteins | sample CryGeymeta201515_FD_81541 | JGI IMG/M metagenome (GOLD analysis project Ga0100391, IMG submission 81541) | Groundwater microbial communities from Crystal Geyser aquifers in Utah, USA - Crystal Geyser metaG 2015-15 | ecosystem: Environmental > Aquatic > Deep subsurface > Groundwater | place: USA...
ATACCTTTGATGATTGGTCCTTGGCAATGGGTTATTATTGGTCTAGCAATTCTTTTATTGTTCGGTGGCAAAAAAATCCCTGAATTAATGAAGGGGTTGGGTAGCGGAATTAAAGAATTTAAAGACGCTAGTAAAGAGGAGTCTACTGACAAAAAAGAAAAAGAATAAGCCCTTTTAAAAAGACATAAAAAAAGCCAACTCATAGAAAGTTGGCTTTTTTATTAGTTGATTTTTATGGATTTTATGATGGCCTCGAGTTCAAAAATATAATCGCGCTTATCTAAGGACGGTGCGTAAACATAACCGTCTGCAATTAAATACCTATTATTTACTTTATCTTCAATGGCATAGGTTATAAACGGCCCAGCCATGGTAAATCCCTGCATTTCCCATAATCCTCTTACTTCAATAGCGGGTTTATTGTCTATTATAGTTTCAAACATTGACGGTGCATAGGCATCTTCAACAGCCATATATATATTATCTTCACCAGGAATTTTAGTTTTAGTGGTCTCATTACGCATCTTTACCATTGTTACTACCGTACTGTCTCCTTTTGCAATTGTATTTAGGGGCACTTCGTAAAACATCAATTCTATGGTTTTGGAATTACTAAGATTTTTACGTATCCAGAAAAAATCTTCAGAAGCCTTACTAATTCTATAAGCTGAAGGAATATTTACAGTAAAACCCAACTTGCTCTCCATTGCCTCGTCATCTAGCAAAGACAATTTAATACGTCTCTGCTTTTCCTTTACCTCTTCCTTATTAAAAGCATCTATGATTTTATCTTTATTTGCTTCTAATTGGTCAATAATATCTTGATTCGTTTTACCTCCTACCACGGCAACTGTTTGAGGCTTAGCAAAAGCTTCATTAACAATTTTAAGAGAAGGTTCTGTGGTTCCCTTTTCAATTTTTAGGATGATTCTGCTCCGTGTTGCAAAATCGTTAAACACCTGTGGTGGAATTTGTCGCATGCTAAACAATGGTTCGTCTAACGGTAAGCCTGTTAATGGTGCTGCAAAAATATTTCTTATAGTTTCGCCAACATTGGCCTCCCACAACTGATTATCAATAACTACAGAAATAGTATTTAAATTTCCGTTAGAAGCTGGCAAGTATTTTTGATTGTCTTCTTTCTTTTCTTCGCCACAAGACAGTAGCATCAAAGACAAGACTACAGTGAATAAAGCTCTCATAAGTATAAGTTTTTGTTGGTTAACTATTCCGAAACGATTAAGGTCATCCCTATTATTAGTTTATTGCTACTAATATCGTTCCAATCTTTAATATTTTGAACAGAAACTCCAGAAAATTTTTGAGAAATGGTCCAGAGTGAATCTCCAGACTTCACTTTATAGGTCTGTTTTCCATCAGCATTGACTACTTTTTTAGGCGTTGATGAAGAAGCGGGTGCTATGTGATTTCTGGGATAAATCGTAAGACGCTGTCCTATTTTTAGGTCATTGCTTCTCATGCCGTTCCATTGTTTTATTTGACTGACCCTAACGCCATAACTTCGAGCAATTTTACCAAGATAGTCTCCGCTTCTTACCCGATACGTAATTTTAGTATCATCATTAATAAGCTCTGGTAATGGTTTTTCCCGCTCGTTAAATTGCGCTGCTGCGTAGTTATAAATGAGATTTTCATTGGCAGTAAAAACTCCAACAGCATGTCTTGGCAATCTTAAAACATAGGTTTTTCCTTCAATTTTAGGAATTATATCTAAGCGGTAGGCCGGATTTAAAAACTGTAATTCTTCAATATTTACACCTGTAGTTTCAGAAACATGATCTAAAGAAATCATCTGCTTAATGTGAATGGTATCTGTTTCAATATGTTGAAACAAGGGACGCTCAGGTTTAAAACCGTGTTCGTTGGCATATTCAAAAATATACATGGTGGCCAAAAATGCCGGCACATAACCAGCGGTTTCTCGCGGTAAATTCTGACGGATATTCCAGTAATTTTTATAACCTCCCGATCGTCTGATGGCTTTATTTACATTTCCAGGTCCGGAATTGTAGGCCGCTAATGCCAAATCCCAATCGCCAAATATGCTGTATAGTCTTCCCAAATACTGTGCGGCAGCTGTTGTTGATTTTATAGGATCGCTACGTTCGTCTACATAACTACTTACATCTAAGTCGTGCTCTTTTCCTGTTGCATACATAAATTGCCACAAACCAGTTGCTCCAACGCGAGAGCGCGCTCTTGGTTTTAAGGCCGATTCAACAATAGCTAGATACTTCATTTCTAGTGGAATATCGTAATTATCAAATTCTTGCTCAAACATGGGGAAGTAAAAATGACTTAAACCCATTAATCGCTCTAAAGTAGACCTTCTATACTTTAGGTATCTCTTAATGACGCTCTCTAGAGATGGATTGTATTCTACATTAAAAGGCGTTCTAGCATTTAGGCGCTCTAAGCGTGCTTTTAGGGTGTCTGTTGGAAGCTCAGGATAATCAACTGGCTCGTAGTCTAGCTCTGCAACCGACTTATAAATAGTGTCGAAAAGTGAATTGCTATACAGCTCTTCGAGCCATTTTTTATCGAGTTCTGCTGCTTCTGAAAGATCTTGAAGACTTTTAATTCCTAACGAATCATCAATAGCTTGAATGATCTTTTGCGAATTCAAAAGTTTTCCATCTAAGACGGAATCTTTGGTGCTAACAACTTTAGATTTTTTTGCAATACCGTCCCCTTTAGATTGCGAATATCCATTGAACACAAGCGTGCAAAAGCAGGCCAATAAAAATAGCTTTGTTGTCATATAGTTCACAAAATTAGTCTGAAAGATTCAACCTTATTAAATAACGTTGGAGCTCCCAAAATAGTATTTTTTAAGGATGTCAAGCCATAGTTAGCCCAATTTTCAAAATGCGACGAATCGCAGATAAAAAATAGACCAATTGTTAAAGAGGCTAAATGTGCCTCCTTACGGCAAGATTAGTCTAAAATAGCAGCAATACCAGGTAGAGTTTTACCTTCTAAACTCTCTAACATTGCACCACCTCCTGTACTGACGTAGCTCACTTTGTCTTCAAAACCAAATTGTTTCACAGCAGAAACAGAATCACCACCACCTACTAAAGAAAAGGCTCCGTTTTTAGTGGCATTTGCAATGGAATTTCCTAAAGCGATAGTTCCTTTTGCAAAATTTTCCATCTCAAAAACACCTAAAGGCCCATTCCAAAGTATGGTTTTACATTGGTTTACCACCTTATCAAATAATTCTAAAGATTTTGGTCCGGCGTCTAACCCTTGCCAGCCGTCAGGAATGTGTTTTACATCAACCACCTTTGTATTGGCATCGTTACTAAAGGCATCAGCTGCAACAACATCTACTGGTAAGTGAATTTTAACACCTTTGGCAACAGCTTGTTTTAAAATATCTAGAGCCAATTCCATTTTGTCATCTTCACAAATAGAATCTCCAATGCTTCCCCCTTGAGCTTTTACAAAAGTAAAGGTCATGCCTCCCCCAATGATTAAGTGATCAACCTTATCTAAAATATTTTCAATTACGGTAATTTTAGAGGATACTTTTGCACCACCAAGAACCGCTAAAACAGGCTTTTCACCATCTTCTAATACTTTTTTGATGCTTTCAATTTCTTGGGCTAGTAGATGTCCGAAGCATTTTGCATTAGGGAAAAATTCAGCTACAATGGTTGTAGAAGCATGCGCTCTATGCGCAGTTCCGAAGGCATCGTTGACATAAATATCACCTAATTTAGATAATTGTTTAGCAAATCCTTTGTCTCCTTTGGTCTCTTCTTCATGAAAGCGTAAATTTTCGAGTAGTAATATTTCCCCTGGTTGTAGGTCATTTGCCTTTTGTTCAGCCTCTTCACCAACACAATTACTAGAGAATTTCACTTCTACCCCCATGATTTCTTCGATTTTAGGAATAATATGCTTCAAAGAAAATTCGTCTTGCACTCCTTTCGGACGTCCTAAATGCGACATTAAAACACAGCTGCCGCCATCTTCTAAAATTTTTATAATGGTAGGTTTTGCTGAAGCAATTCGAGTGGCATCAGTAACCTCAAATTTTTCGTTTAAGGGCACATTAAAATCAACTCGAATTAATGCTTTTTTATCTTTAAAATTGAAATCGTTTAGTGTCTTCATGGATCTATAGTTATTATGAAAAATTATTTATTCTGTTGAACAAATATAAAGATTAGAAACCTAAATTTTTTATATAGTTTTGCTTTATGCTATTTTCTGAAGTTTTAGGCCAAGAACACATAAAAAATCACCTTACCACAAGCGTTGATAAAGGCCGTATTGCACATGCCCAATTATTTGTTGGTCCTGAAGGCTCTGGCACGCTGCCAATGGCCTTAGCTTATGCACAATACATACTTTGTGGTAATACCAATAATGAAAATACAGGAGGCAATGAATCGTGTAATCTTAAATTTAAGAATTTTTCACATCCCGATTTGCATTTTGCTTTTCCTGTAACCACAAGTGAAAAGGTAAAAAGCAAACCTGTTTCTAATTTTTATCTCGAAGAATGGCGTCAACTTTTAAAACAGCAACCTTACGGCAACCTATTTGATTGGTACAAGATTCTGGGTGTAGACAACAAACAAGGGCAAATTGGTGTTGAAGAAGCCTATGAAATTGTAAAAGCCTTATCCTTAAAATCCTATGAAGGAGGCTATAAAGTGATGTTGATTTGGATGGCCGAAAAAATGAATACTCCATCTGCTAACAAGCTATTAAAGCTCATTGAAGAACCGCCAGAAAAAACGATTTTTATTCTTATTGCTGAAGACGAAGAGCAAATTATTAATACCATAAGATCGCGTTGTCAGATTTTACATTTTCCCCCATTAGCAGAAGATGCCATTACTGAAGCTTTGGTGAAAAACTACCATATTGAAACCGCTGTCGCGACAAAAATTTCTCATCAGGCCAATGGAAATTACAACAAAGCTTGTGATCTTATCTATCAAGATAGCGAAGATATTCAATTTGAACAATGGTTTATTCTCTGGGTGCGTTCAGCATTTAAAGCGAAAGGGAATAAAAGTGCTATTCACGATTTAATCTCATGGAGTGAAGAAATTGCCAAAACCGGACGCGAAACACAAAAGAAATTTTTGAAGTTTTGTCTGGATTATTTTAGACAAGCACTTCTGCTGAACTACAAAGCAAATCAGCTCGTTTATCTAGAGCCAAAATCTGACAGTTTTAAACTCGAAAATTTTGCTCCTTTTGTACATGATTCTAATATCTTAGACATTTCAGAAGAATTGCAAGATGCCATTTACCACATTGAACGCAATGGCAACTCTAAGATTATTTTAACGGATTTATCAATAAAACTTACACGATTACTTCATAAAAAGTCCGCTTTGTAATTTTATTTTTTGTTTTGGGATTTAAATAATAATTGCGACACTGGTATAAACATAAGACCACAAAACAAAATCAAGAAAAAGGCATTTTGTAAACCAAAGGCGTGAGCTAAATAACCAATTAAAGGGGGCCCAATAAAAGTCCCTACAATTGAATAGGTGCCAATGATTGAAATTGCCATACCTGGTGAATATTTTTTAGATCGTCCTGCCAACATATACGTTATAGGAAAAATAGCCGAAACACCCACACCTACCAAACAAAAACCAATAAGTGCCGTCCAAAAATCTGGATAAATAATGGCGATTAAAATGCCAATGGCGATGAATACCGCGCTAAAAACATACATTTTTAGCATTCCTAGTCGGTCTATAATACGGTCTAAGAAAAATCTTGAAATCGCCATACAAACCATAAATAGTAAATATCCAAATGTAAATACCTCCTCTTTTACGACCTCTTTAAAGTAAATACCACTCCAATCAAACATACCACCTTCACAAATAGCAGCGAAAAAAATAAGCAGTCCTAAATATAAAATAGACGGATCTGGTTTACCTATAATCAACTTATTTCCTGAAATTGATTTATCATTTTTTATTGAAAATTTATGAGCAACTAAGGAGACCAAAACTGTAATACCAGAAATAATAATAAAATGGCCTCGCATAGAAACACCATACGCTACCATTACCGTAGAAAATAAGACCCCAACAACACCACCCAAACTCCAAAGTCCGTGAAAAGCACCTATTATTTTCTTATCAAATAATCCCTGTATGGTTATAGACTGGGCATTCATAGCAATATTCAGCACGCGCATTGCTACAGAAAATACAGCCAAAAGTAGAATTAGTACAAACAACGTTTCTGCAAAACTAATACCGATTAAGGCTAAGGAGAATAACAAAAACGAATAGAAAAGCGGATGCCTGGTATCAAATTTAGAAACCAACCAACCTGATGCCACAGTACCAGCTAATGCGGCTAGAGGCATTACCAACAAAACCGTACCTAACTCGGCATCATTTAATTTATAAATTGATTTAATTGTTGGTATACGCGACGCCCAAGAAGCAAAACAGAGTCCTGAAAGAAAAAAATGGGCACTCAAAGCCGTTCTCTGTAGTTGTTTTGTCTTCATATCGCTATTGACCTCATAAAATTAACTAAAACCCAAATTTTAAATGATTTAAACTAAAAAAAGCCAAGCATAAGCTCGGCTTTTCAAATTTTGATCACTACAATTTATTCTTGCGAAGCTGGCTCTTCTTTAGATTCAGATGCATCTGTTTTGCTATCTTTATTTTTGTAGGCCTCGTTGAGTGCCTTAGTTACTTCCTCTGAAATATCATTAGTTTCTTTACCATACACTACGCTTCCTGCCTGATTTTTACCTAAAATAAAAGTGTAGCCATTTTTTTCACCGTAATCCCCAACAAAAGTATTCACTTTTGAAATCACAGAATCCATTTCCTCACTAAACATGCGCTCCATTTGTTGTTGCTCACGTTGCATTTGTTGCTGAACGGGTTGCCACTTTTGCTGAAATATTTGAGATTCCTCTTGTTGCTTTTGGGGAGACATTGAACTTAAACGCATTTGCGTGGTTTGCACTTCCGCTTGATAAACTTGCGCTATACTATCTCTTCGCTGAGCAAAGGTTTTGTTTTTGTTTTCGTACTTTTTTTCGATATCAAGTTTCATTTGATAATCGTTGATGACTTCTCCGTTATCAATAAAAGCGATCTTCTGTTGTTCTTGGCAAGATGCCAATGCGACTATAACGACTAGTCCTAAAATTATTTTTTTCATGTTAAAAATATTCTGTTAGATTTTTTGCAAATGTATAAAAGTTAGGTGATGATTTAAGTAAATTTTCAACTATTCATTATTTCTATGGCCAACTACAAATTAAATTAGTGAAATCTATCAAAAATGACTTAAAATAAAAGCGTTTAATGCAGTTTCTCATTTAATAAGGCCGAGACTTCATACCGCTGGGATATCGTTAAACCATGATTGTAAAATTAAGAATTGTCACTTTTAAGGATGTAAATGTGCGAAGAATATTCTTTTGAGTGCTTCGCTTTGCTATTTGAGCGCCATGCCACCCAAAATGCTCTGAACGGATTCATGTCACCTGATTTATATTTTTCGGATAATAGGCTTACATAATACGAATCGAAAATCATAGGTAAGGTATTTACCAACTTCAAATTTTCTTTTCTAAATAGTTCTGAAATCGAAGTTTTAGAAAAATGCCAAAGATGTCTGGGCACATCAAAAGCTGCCCAAAATTCTTTATAATAGTGCGCATCGTAGCTTTTAAAATTGGGTACAGCAATCACTAAGGTTCCGTTAGGCTTTAAAAGTCTCTTTAACTGAGCAATCTGATTTTCTAAATTTGGTAAATGTTCTAACACATGCCAAAGGGTAATTACATCAAAACTGTTAGGGCTTAGCTTTTCTAATTCCCCAGTATCAAATACGCAATTATTAGTCTTTGAATTTGCAATAGACCTCGCTTTTTCATCGGGTTCAATTCCTGTAATCTTCCAACCGTTCTTCAAGGCGCTAGATAAAAAATCACCTGTACCACAACCAATATCCAAGAGGATTTTAGATTCTGAATCGAATGAATTAATCAATTTCAATTTCCGTTTTAAGGCAATTTGACGAACGGAATGATATACAAATTCAAGAAGATTTCTTTTGGTATCGGTATGCGAAATATAATTTTCACTTTTATAATAATTTGGTAATTTATCTTCTGAAGGTTGTGGAGAGGTTTCCAACATATCCAATTCCTCGTTATAGATTAATTGAAATTTTTCACCAGAAACGGAGTGATCTTTTGTGTTGAGATATGTGGAATTGTTTCTCGTCATTTGTTATAGAATAGTTTTATCGCAAAGTGATCGATACAGCTCATCTTTACACCCCTCAAGTCCCCTCAAGGGGACAATTATCTATAAGCGCATCAATTACTTCTACAATTATTATAGTTGTTTTAATCAAGATTCAATAGTCACTCTTCCCACTGATAGTCATTACACAGATTGTCCCCTAGAGGGGACTTTAGGGGTGTTTTTTAAGACAAACTTTACTGTTCCACGTGGAACATTTAGGTTTTTCGAGGATGAAATTCCTTCCTTCGAAGGAATTATCTACCCAAATACACCAATAAAACCGAAATGTCATTTGGTGAAACACCACTAATTCGGGACGCCTGTGAAATGGTTACAGGTTGAATATCCTTTAACTTTTGTCTCGCCTCCAAACTCATAGATTTCAATTTTGAATAATCGAAACCAGCAGGAATTTTTAGATTTTCTAGTCGGTTTAATTTGTCAGCATTATTCTTTTCTTTTTCAATATATCCAGAATATTTAACCTGAATTTCAGTCTGCTCTATCACTTCTGTATCTAAGTTTTGCTCTTGAATATAACGCTCAACACTTTCAAATTTTCGGACATCATCAATCGTGATATTTGGTCGGGCAAACAACTTAAACATTTTATCCTGTTGTTTTACTGTGGCGGAATTTTTGGATTCTAATACCGGATTAGCCTCTTCCGGCGTTACGCTAGTATCTTTAAAAAACTGCACAAAAGCATCTGATTTAGATTCCTTCTCTTCCATTCGTTTCAATCTTGCCTCCGACGCTAATCCGATCTCATACCCCTTTGGAGTTAATCTGAAGTCGGCATTATCTTGGCGCAACAAGGTTCTGTATTCAGCTCTTGAGGTAAACATTCTATAGGGCTCCTCTGTACCTTTAGTAATGAGATCATCAATTAAAACTCCGATATAGGCTTCGTCTCTTCGCAAGGTAAAGGCATCTTTTTCTTGCACTTTTAAACTGGCATTTATACCTGCCATTAAACCTTGTGAGGCTGCTTCCTCATAGCCAGTAGTACCGTTTATTTGACCGGCAAAATATAAACCTTCAACCAATTTGGTTTCTAAGGTGTGCTTTAATTGTGTCGGAGGAAAATAATCGTATTCAATAGCATAACCTGGCCTAAAGAATTTGACGTTTTCAAATCCTACAACCGAACGCAATGCTTTAAATTGAACATCTTCGGGCAGAGATGTAGAAAAACCATTGACGTAAACTTCGCAAGTTTTCCAGCCTTCAGGCTCTACAAATAATTGATGTCTATCCTTATCGGCAAAACGATTAATCTTATCTTCTATTGACGGACAGTACCTTGGTCCGACACTTTTAATTCGTCCGTTAAACATTGGTGATCTATCGAAGCCCTCACGCAGCAAATCGTGAACCAATTCACTGGTATAAGTCATGTGACAAGAACGCTGTTCTTTTAAGGGCTTGGTAAGGTCTACATACGAAAACTTTTCTGGGTGTTCATCGCCTGGTTGTTCTACCATTTTTGAGAAATCTAGAGACCGACCATCAACTCTTGGGGGTGTACCTGTTTTCATTCTCCCCGATTGAAAACCAAGATTCACCAATTGTTCGGTTATTCCTGTGGCAGCTCTTTCACCTGCTCTACCTCCACCAAAGTTTTTGTCACCGATATGTATTAATCCATTTAAAAATGTGCCATTCGTCAACACCACAGTTTTTGCTTTCACTTCAATACCCAGTGATGTTTTTACACCAACCACTATATGATTTTCCACCAATAAACCCGAAACCATTTCTTGATAAAAATCTAGGTTTGGTGTATTTTCCAATAGCAATCTCCAGTCTTCAGCAAAACGCATACGGTCACTCTGAACTCTTGGACTCCACATGGCGGGCCCTTTGGATTTATTCAACATTTTAAACTGAATGGCAGAAGTATCCGATACAATACCACTATAGCCGCCTAGCGCGTCAATCTCTCTTACAATTTGCCCTTTTGCAATACCACCCATGGCTGGATTGCATGACATCTGAGCAATATTCTGAAGGTTCATTGTTATTAAGAGCGTTTTACTACCCATATTTGCAGCCGCAGCTGCAGCCTCGCTTCCTGCGTGACCAGCTCCAACAACTATAACATCATAAACATCGTTAAACATAATCTTTATACTTCTTGTTCCACGTGGAACATCTAATTCATAATTTAATTTTCAAACCAAAAGCTATTCCCTAAATTTTTCGCGATTCGCTAAGTAGTAATCCTCTTTTGATCGCATTGTTTTCTCGTCCTCTTCCGTCTTATCCTTGTACCCAACAAAATGCAAAATTCCATGAATCATTACCCTTGCCAATTCGTCTTCAAAAAAAACACTGTATTCGGCGGCATTTTCTCTAACGCGATCCACAGAAATATATATCTCTCCATGTAGTTCTTTTCCTACTGAATAATCAAAGCTGATAATATCGGTTAAGGTATCGTGATCTAAAAAATCCAAGTTAATTTTATGCAGATAGTCATCTGAACAAAAGATATAATCAATATCTCCTTCTTTACGCTTTTCTTCAGTAATGCTGTTTGAAATCCAATCTGAAAGTTGTTCTATTCTTTCTAATTGAAAATCGCTTTCGTAGTTAAAATTAATCATCGCTGTTCTTAAAATACTCTTGAATCTTTTTCTTAAAATGATTTTGCAAAGGTAGTGCTTGGCGATTTAAAATTTCAGAAGTATTAAAATATTGTTTGGCGGTGGGAATCTCACTCGGTTTGGACTCGTTAAACTCTTTTGTATTGGTTTCCGACTTTCGTTTTGAATCTTGACCCTGCATAAAAGTCGCGTTCTCTAGCTTCAATAATTGATGTTGTAAATCCATCATTTTTTGTAGCGTCTGATTTGTAAATCCGGTATTCAATAAATCAAGCTCCACATCTTCCATCTGTTTGATTAATTGACCAGCAGATTCGATCTTGCCTTCTTTTACCATTCGATCTTCAAGGGCTTGTCTTAATTGTTGCTGTTGTTGATAAATTTTGAATAATTCACCATTCTGTTCTTCACTTCCACCTTC
>Ga0100391_1005835_pt1 | contig 11332 bp, 6 predicted proteins | sample CryGeymeta201515_FD_81541 | JGI IMG/M metagenome (GOLD analysis project Ga0100391, IMG submission 81541) | Groundwater microbial communities from Crystal Geyser aquifers in Utah, USA - Crystal Geyser metaG 2015-15 | ecosystem: Environmental > Aquatic > Deep subsurface > Groundwater | place: USA...
CGACAGTTAGAACGCGGTCGTCTGATACCCAACGCCAGCCTCGATCTTCATGGGGTAGCTGCCTCACTGGTGGCGGAAAAGATTGCTCATTTTTTGCAGGATGCCCGTTATCAGGGTTGGCAAACCCTGCTGATCGTCACCGGTCGTGGTCTGCATTCACCTGCCGGTCAGACGGCTGTCAGGGATGCGGCAGAAAAGTATCTGCGTCAGCACGCCGGCGAGCAGGTCGCGGAATGGGGTCGGGCCCCACGTCAGTATGGCGGCGAGGGGGCCCTGGCGGTGTTTTTGAAACAATCCCCCCCGGAGAAAAACGCATGAGTTTGCGCCTGAAAGTTGGTCGAAATGCCCTGGCGACAGCGATTGAAGATTTTTTACAGCGCCAGATTCCAGCCGCACCTCGTGCCTATCTGCATCAACTGCTCAAGAAGGGCAAGGTCACTTGTAACGGTGTCCTGCTGACGGCGGGAGATCTGGTCGCGGCCAATGATCTGGTGGTCTTGCCGGAAAGCCGCCGTTTGCGTGAACTCCTCGCATTGTCGCGCTCCTTGCCACCAGCGCCGGAGGTGCTGCTTGACCATCCACAGTTTCTCATCGCCGATAAACCCGCAGGGCTGGCGATTCATGCCGCCCAGGGACACGAAGATGTCAATCTGACCGATGTATTGCAAAAAGCTGCGACGGCGCGCGGCGAGAAATTTCGCATTGCGCCGGTGCAACGTCTTGACCTGGAAACTTCGGGAGTCTGTCTGTTTGGCAAGGGTCGCCAGGCCCTGGGAGAACTGGGGCGGTTGATGATGGACGGGCAATTAAAGAAGCACTATTTAGCCCTGGTGGCGGGACGCTATTCCGGGCCGCAGGAACTTTCATCCCTGGTTGAGGCCAAAGGGAAAATCAAAGAGGCTCATTGTTTGGTCAGGCTGCTGCGTTCCAATGATCAGGCCAGCTTGCTGGAAATCGCATTGCAAACCGGACGGCAGCATCAGATTCGTCAGCAGTTGGCCCAGCAGGGTTACGCAATTTTCGGCGACAACCGTTATCATGGCCCTGCGTTGAAAGGCCTGACGCGGGTTTTTCTGCACAGTGCCCAGCTCAGTTTTTTCAGCCCCTTCGGCGGTGAACCCATTGCGGTCAGCTCTGCTCTGCCCGAGGAATTGCAGGCCGCCCTCTCCGTGGTGCAACTTCCCCTATAACGGGCGCTCGCCCTCATCCTCTTTCGTTTGCGAAGCCGTTTCGGCTTTCACCTTTGCCGCGGTCTTGCGCGGGCGGCCTGCCGGTTTAGGCTTGGTCACGGGCGCTGCTTCATTGGGCGACAAAGTGCCAGCTTCCGGCGACGCGTCAGGGGCCTTTTCGACAGCATCAGGGGCGGGCTTGCGCGGGGCGCGGCGCTGCGGTTTCACCGCACTGGTGGCCGAGGTCGAGGCTGCTTTTTCAGGCGGCGTGGTCTTATCCTGGCGTGCAACCGTTGCTTGCGTAGAAGCTTCGGGCCTGGTTTCCGTCGGGGTCTTTTTCGCCGGGCTGCGCCTGGTGCGCTTGGGTTTTTCTGCACTCGCCACCGGGATTTCTGCTGCCCCAGGGGTCGTGCCGCTTTGAGTCGCAGTTTCCGCGACCGGCGGAACCTCAGGAGTTTGGGCCGCGGTCTTTTTCGCCGGGCTGCGTCTGGTGCGTTTGGGTTTTTCTGGTGTCGCCAGTGGAGTCACATCTGCATTAGCGATGTACGATTGATCGGTGGCCTTGGAGTCACTTTGACTTTCCGTTTTTGCTGTCGGGGCTTTTCTCGCGGAACTGCGCCTCGGGCGGCCTTGAGGTTGAGTGGCGACTTCGGCCTGATTTTCCGGTGGGGCATCCAAGGCTGCTGCAACGGATGTTGCTTCTTCCGGAGAGGGTGTCGTTTGTGGTAGAGCGTCGCCGGCAGATGTTTGGGAAGCTTTCTGGGCCGCTGTTTTACGCCGACCGCGGCGTCTGGGCCTGGTTGAAACTGCTTTTTCTGCAGTATCAGCCGGGTCGTTTGTCGCGACTGCGGGCTGGGGCTCAACCTGTGCCGCGTCGGGCTCGGTGGTTTCTGCGGTCGGGGGGGTCGCAGGGGTTTCGTCGCTGCGTTCCGTGCGCCGCCGCTTCCGGCGCCGCCGCCGCTTACTGCTGGCACTTTCGGCACTGGGCGCCGTTTCCGCACCGCCAAGTTCGGCGGCTACGACCTCTTCGGGTATCTCCGGGCCGGTTAACTCGGCTGCAACGGCGCTCATGGGAGCAGATTCGGGCTCGTCGTCGACTTCTTCCTGTTCGCTGATGGCGGCCAGGGCTTCCTCCATGCCAATCGCATGGGAAACCGGGGCTTCGTCCATTTCGGGTAACCGGGTTTTTTCACGCTTGTGTTGTTCCAGTTCCATGGCCCCAGGCAGGGCTTCGGCGCTGGCAATAATTTCAATTTTCAACGCAAAGCGTTGTTCCAGTTCACTCAGGCTTTGGCGATGCTCATTATGTAAATAATTAGCGACATCAATCGGGACTTCCACCGAGATTCTGCCGATCTGGCCCTTGGAGACACTGGTATGCAGCTGGCGCAAGAGGGCGACGGCCTGAGCTTCGGGTGACTTGACCTTGCCGAGGCCATGGCAGTGGGGGCATTCGAGGTAGGCACCCACCGACAGGGTTGGACGAATGCGCTGGCGCGAAAGCTCCAGCAGACCAAACTGCGTGATTTTGCCGAGGGTGATGCGGGCTTTATCGTCTTTGATGCTGTCGCGCAGGGTGTTTTCAACTTCACGAATCTTTTTCTGGTCGCGCATATCGATGAAATCGATGACGATCAACCCGCCCAGATCGCGCAGGCGCAGCTGGCGACCAATTTCAGCTGCCGCTTCAATGTTGCTGCGCGCGGCCGTAGCTTCAATGCCTTTTTCACCGCCCATGCGCCCCGAATTGACATCAATGGCCACCAGGGCCTCTGTTTGATCAATCACAATGGAGCCACCTGCGGGCAAAAGCACCTTGTTATGGGCCAGAGCCTCAATCTGCTCTTCAATTTGATAGCGGGAAAAGATGGGGCGTTTTTCGCGGTGGAGTTTGACCAACCCCAAAAGCTCGGGCATGACCAGGGCAAAAAAATCGCGCGCCTGTTGGTAAACCTTCTCATCATCAATCAGAACTTCGTCGATATCACTGGAAAAGTAATCGCGAATACTGCGGATAACGATGTCAGATTCCTGGTAGAGTTGCGCCGGGGCCTTGACCTTGTCGCGGCGGGCAAGGATGCCTTTGTAGAGACTGACCAGATAATTGAAGTCGCGTTTGAGTTCGCTCTCTTCCTTACCGATCCCGGCCGTGCGCACGATGTAGCCCATTTCCTGGGGCAGATCGAGCTGGGCCATGGTTTTCTTCAGGGTTTTGCGCTCTTTGTCATCTTGAATCTTGCGCGAAACGCCCTTGGTGTCGCTGTCGGGCATCAGCACCATATAGCGGCCGGGCAGAGAGAGCAGGGTGGTTAAGGCCGCGCCCTTGGTGCCACGTTCGCCTTTGACCACCTGCACCAGAATTTCCTGGCCGCGGTGCAGAATGTCGTTGATGCGTGGCCGATCCTTGCCAATTTTTTTGGTGGGGTAGAGTTGCGGATGAATTTCTCCGAGTTGGAGAAACCCGTGTTTTTCTGCGCCGTAATCAACAAAAGCGGCTTGCAGGCCGGGCTCAACCCGAACCACCACCGCTTTGTAGATATTCCCCCGGGTCTGCTGCTGACCCGCCAGCTCAATATCGAGTTCGCTTAAAATTCCATCGACAACAATCGCAACCCGGTTTTCCTCGGGATGCGATGCGTTAATCAGCATCTTCCTGCTCATGTTTCAACCTTTCGACGCCCGCAGGCCTCATGATCCGCTCAACGCAAAACCGCACCGGTTGCTGCCGGGGTTTGTACGCGGGCTGATCGAACTGTTTGATTCTCCCCTTAAGAGACTGCTCCGAAATGGAGCGCGCCGGCGACCTCAACGCCTGATTGCTGCGGAGGGCGGGCCGGTAAAAATTTGTTTCACTGTGAACGGACTATAGCAGAAGCTTTTGAAAAAGGGAGAAAAATCGTGAAGGGGGGGGGATATTCCACCGATTGCCTATTTTGCTGCTTTGACAAAAAAATCGATCTTGTCAAACCAAGGGCCAGAGGTCAGTTCCTCGGGTTCTTCAGCGAATATTTGATCAGTCGGTACTGCAGAGCATGTCGGGTTATGTGAAGGGACTCAGCGGCTTGCGTTTTGTTCCAACGACAACGATTGAGTGCCTGCAAAATGAGATCGTGTTCCAGTTCTTCAAGACTGATGCCGTCGATTGGCAGCTTGAAGCTGGTGTAGTAGTGCGCAAAGCCGGCCCGAATGCGTTCGGGTAAGTCTTCGATATCCAACAGGTTTGTACGTCTGAAAACCAGCATCTGCTCTAGTAGATTTGCCAGTTCGCGCACATTACCCGGCCAATTATAGTTTTGCAGCGCTTTCAGCAACGCCGCGCTCAGTTGAACATTCGTCGCCTGTTTTTGTTGCAGATAAAATTTGATCAATAGGGGAATATCTTCCGGCCGCGACCGCAAAGGGGGCATATTCAGGGGAACAACCGCCAGCCGAAAATAGAGGTCATCGCGAAAATAACCGGCGGCAACATCTTTTTCGAGATCGCGATTAGTTGCTGCAATCACGCGTACATTAATACCCAAACTGCTTCCTCCAACCGGTTCAATCTCCTGTTCTTGCAGTGCCCTTAAGAGTTTGGGCTGCAGGGCCAGGGGTAATTCACCGATTTCGTCGAGAAACAGGGTGCCGCCGTCGGCAATTTCAAGTTTCCCCGTTTTGTCGCGTGACGCTCCGGTGAAGGCCCCGCGGCGATAGCCAAAAAGTTCACTTTCAAACAGATTTTCAGGAATGGCTGCACAGTTCACGGCAACAAACGGTGCTTCGCGGCGTGCGGATTGCTGGTGGATTTGTCTGGCAATTAATTCTTTGCCGGTGCCACTTTCCCCCTGTAACAGTACCGATACATCGCTGTTGGCAATTTTTGTGACCCGTTGCAGAAGAATCTGGATAACGGGTGATTGGCCAATAATGACGCGCTCTTCTGCTTTGGCTGGGTTGGTCGTTGGATAGCGAACCTTTTTGTTCTGAAAAAAGTTCAAGGCCCGGCGTAGTGTCTGGATCAGAAGATCATGGGGGATCGGCTTCAGCAGGTAATCAAAAGCTCCGGCCTTCATGACATTAACCGCATTTTCAATGCTGCCGTGACCGGTAACCACGATAATCGGAGTGTTTGGCGCTCTGGCGTGAATGTCTGCCAATAATTTAAAGCTGTTGCGTTCCGGCATCATAAGATCGGTAACTACGGCTGCCGGATAGTGCGGCTGAAACAAATTTAGCCCTTCTCGGGGACTGCCCGCGGTCAGGATTTTGAACCCGGCCGTTGCTAGCGCGTAGCCACAGGTGCGGCAGTAATTCAAATCACCATCAATCAGCAGAACAGACACATCCACGCTTAGCTCCCATTGTGATTTCAACGGTTCATACACCAAACTCCTATCAAAACTACTGCCAAGTTGTTTATTTGCGTGCAGTCAAAATTGCAACTGCTGCTAACCCCCTTAAATAAGGCACGAAATTTATTCCCAGGCAAAAATATTTCCAGCCCTCGATGCGAGCGCGCTGGTGCTTTAGGGAATTGTCCGAATTCTTATGGGGTTTTTATGTGTGATATCCGGCAGTTGGTTGTTGAATATTCTACATATTTTAGGCGGGGGCATAATCGGATTGAAATTAACTTACTGAATTTACGTGGTTTTGTTTTTTGGCGCATTGTTTGCTTTCTTTGTATGATCTCAGCCATGAAGATAAACGTTTATAACTCTTTGCCCAACTCACAGACAAAGAAAAGCGCGCCCGATGCTTTGCCGAGGTTTATCAGGTACCAATCTCGTGCAGTCATACCTCTGGCGCGGAAGGAAACTCGGACGGGTGGTGCCTCCGGGTTAGGAATGTGTTATGGGCGTGCCTTTTGAGGCACGCCACCTTTTGGCTATTATGAAAACGGTCTGTTTTTATGTCTTCTCAGCGCCGTGGACACCATCCCTGATCTTCCTGTTCCCCAGGCATTAAACTCTGCCTGTGGTGGCCAGTTTTTTTTGATACCCAAGAAGGCGTCGAATAGTTCGAGGCCAAATCTTCAACCTAAGATGGAGGTAAAAAATGCTTAAAAAACTGAGACTTATGGTCGCCATGCTGACGATCATAGCCGCCGCCGCGCCGTCAATGGCGGCCGAATTCGTCTTTCATGGCGATCTGAACAACCGCTTCAATCTTTATTCGAGCCATGCCAATCTTTATAAGGGCGCCGTACTGGAAAAAGGGGTTGCTGAACAGGGCGGCGCCAAGGGCGCCGTTTTAGGAGACTCGAATAACACCACTTGGGGCGATGCCAAGTACCGCTTTTGGACCGAGGCCAAATCTAACGACGGCAAGATCAAGGGCGTCTTCGCGCTTGAGGTCGGCGCAATTCGCTTCGGCAACAAAGACCAGGGTGGCGCATTTTCGGGCGACGGTAAGAATATCGAGACCCGTTGGCTTTATACCCAGTTCCAGGTGCCAGGCAGTGCGCAGAAATCTCTGCTGACTTTGGGTTTACAGCCCTACAAGGTCAACAAGTTTGTTTGGTCCGAGACTGCTACCGGGGTCAAATATACTACCGATCTCTATGAGCTGGCCTGGATGCGGGGCTATGAACATTTCAATACCTCCGCTGATAATGATCGCAGCTCGGCAGATGGCTTCTCTGCGCGGGTAAATTTGAGGCCAAATGAAAATGTCAAGTTGGGTCTGTTTGCCCTCTATCAGACGCAAGATCCTGACTCTGCAACCCCGGGCAAGGTTGACGCCGCCCAATACGGCATCAAGCAGATGACCGATGTTGAATATGACATTTATACTTTTGGTGTCGACGGTGGGCTGACTTCGGGGAACTTCTTCGTCAATTGGGATGGCATCTACCAGGCGGGTGAACTTGATAATGCTCAGTTTACTGGTTTCACTGCGACCACGACTCAGGATTTTGACCTGAGTGCCTATCTATTGCACGCTGATGTCGGCATAAAAATGGGTGCCAGCAAGCTGACCTTCACCAGCTGGTATGCTTCGGGCGATGATAACGACACGGATAACGATTTGAATGCGTTTATGTCAACCGATGTTGATACCTTTGACAGCATTGTGCTGTTTGAAGGTGGCTATACCGATGACAACTATATGACCGAACGTCCTTACCTGTTCAATAATGGTCTTTTCCTCAACAAACTGGCCTACGATCGTAAGCAGAATGACAAGACCAAATGGGGCCTTGCCGCCCTTTATCTGTTGACCGCCGAAGATTTAAATGGCGAAGATCAAGTTGGAACCGAGTTCGACGCCTATGTGAGCTACCAACTTTATGACAACCTTGAGCTGGCTCTCAATGGTGGCTACCTTATTACCGGCGACTGGTGGAATACGGTAAAAACTGCTAATGCCGACGATAATATTTACCGGATCACCTCGCGCGTGCGCTATCATTTCTAAGCACACGAACCGCTCCAAAGCCTTGCACGCGGGCCAGTCAATTTGGCTGGCCCGCTTTGCATGGTGCGCCCGGCAGGGCGCGTTTTTCTCTTTTACTGGAGATCAGGGATGGCTGCGATGTTGCGTTTGCACCCGAAGTTGATTTTTCTCATTGGTCTTCTGCTGGCGCTTGCGGCGCCAACGATGGCGGGGACGCGTCTGGAACCGCTGATCTCTGAACTCAGCAAAGAATTCTCTCCCCTCAAGGGCTACATCATTATGCCCGTGAATGATGGTTATCTTGTTGATTTAGGCGCCGGAAGTGGGGTGCGTGTCGGCGATCTTTTAACCGTTTTGCAGTCGGGAGCCAAGGTCATCCATCCAATTACCGGTGAAGATCTTGGAACCCTTGATGAGCGACGCGCAGTGCTCAAGGTGACGCAGGTCGAGAGTAAGTTCAGTCATGCGCGCCAAATTTCGGGGGAGCAAAACCTCGCCACGGGCGCGCCCCTCAAGCGTTTTGCCGCTTTAAATGCCGAGTTCGTCGCTGCGGGCGAGGGTGCTTCTGAGTTATTTGAACGCCTGCGCAACGCTGTCCCCGCATTGTTCTGGCAGCAATCAAAGATGTCTTCAACCGAAAACTCCTCAGATCCTTCCCCTGATATTCGGTTTTTTTTCGATGGACAGCGCATTAAAGTCACCGGGCCGGATGAGCTGGTGCTGCGCTCCTATTCTGTCCCTCTGCCACCGCAAGATAAGCACCTGAATGCGCGGGAAAAAACCGATTATCCCGTTGAACTGGTTGACGGTTCGATCCGCTATACACCAAACCGCCCCAGGGTGAAAATTGTAGGCGATATGCACGGCGCAATTTTGATGGCCGATTTTGCTCAAGTTGATGGCAGCTTGCTGCTTGCCGCTACCGATGGCTTAAACCTGTGGGTTTATCGTGTCGGCCAAACGCTGGAACTTCTCGACGAGACGCGCTTTCATGACCGCAAGATCCATGCTTTAAGCTGGTGGCAACCGGAGCCCGGAAAGCTTTTTCTTGCCTTGAGCGGCACGATTGAAGGCTTCCCCAATCAAGGAACCAGCGTCAAAACCACGCCGTTAGGCCGTTTGCTGCGCTTCAAAGACGATAGGCTTGCTCCAGGAGGCTACGCCGATCCCTTGTTTTTTCTTGGAAGCTTCGACCGCGACGGGGATGCGAAAAAAGAATTATTGTTGGGCCAAGAACTCGATCTGGATAATTTTTATGGTCGCGTCCTGGAGCTTCGCCCTACAGGGACAAAGTTGAAAGCTGTGGCCCCGAATGTCGATCTGCCTTATCCTTTTGCGGTTCAGGGAAGCATTTTTGCTCACCTGAATGATTCTGCCCCAAGCCAAACGATAAACATCAACACCGGCGCGTTGACAATTTATCATGGAGCCAAAATTTTTTATCAGGCACGCAAGAGCTTTGGCGGAAGTCTTTCGCAGCTTTCCTATGATCGCAACCCCGAGTCCAAAGAAACACTGTTCGGCCAGGTGCACTTTGAAGTCAACCCGGTTGTTGCCGATGTCGATGGCGATGGGCACAAAGAGATTGTTGCGGTTTCGTCATATCGTCCGCAGTTTTCAATAAATTTTGGCAGTAAACCAACAATAGAGGCCGCGGGGCTCGCCGTTTTGAAATACCAGGAAGGTGGAACCTATAGAAATTCGTTGTGGTTGGAATCTGAATTTCCGATTCAGGGGCTCTATGCTGATGACGAACGCATTTTGTTTATCTCTTCCGATTTGCAAGATCCCGCAGGAACAGATCAGCTCTCACGATTGATGATGCTACCGCTATTTGTTAAATAATTACCTGTGATTCTTCCCACGGAAGCTTTCGTACTGCTCACCCAAGGGGATCTTCAGCCCCTGTAGTAAACCCTGAGGTTTATTGCAGAACTCTTCACCAACCCGCCCATGGGGCGCCATCCCCGAGAGATTCTGTCGGAAGCTCCAGATCCTCCTCCCCTTCCCCCCCTCGGGTTCCGGCGTAAGTTAAAGCCGGGATGACGCGCCTGGAGTCGCCTTCAGGCCTGATAGGTTGCGGCTGAAGCCGCTCCTGCAACAGAGCTGAAGAATGACATTTGTGTAATAATCCTAAAAACGGCTCTTGGAGCCGCGAATATTACGAAAAGACACGAAAAAGCAGCGTATTAAGGCAAAACAGACATTCACCGGACAGGTTGTTTAAACTTTTCACTTAACCATTGCTTTTTCTTCGTAAACTTCGCGGCTTCGTGTGAGTAACGGCTTTTTTTAGGATAATTGTTTCTCAATACCTGTCCTCCTTAAATAAAGAATATTCTACACTTGCACCGCTACTTTACGTCCTTCCTAAGATTAAACTCCTGAAATTCCGAATGAAATTTTTTTGGCATGAATCCTGATAATGTTTTTAAGGCCACGCCTCTTTCTCTCCTTTAACCCTCTAATCATCCGCAGGTTTCGGCGGCACGCTTGTTGCATCCTCAATATGTGAGACATCTATGATAGACTTACGTAATTTCGAAAGCAGAAACGAACTTCGACACCCCGACAACGAAAAGGAGATCACCATGACAAGAATGTTGTGTACTGCCGTTTTGGTCAGTTTTTTCATAGGAGCAACCGCTCTCACCAGCCTTGCGGCTTCCGAGCAGACGTCACATCATCCCGCCGACGCGCAATCTGCATCCTCCTCCCCAGGAATGATGATGCAGGGGGCGGGAATGAATTCCATGCCTTGCATGGTTGTGCCCTCTTCAGAATCCGGAACCCAGATGATGGGCATGATGGGTCAAGGGATGGGCGATATGATGGGCCGCGGCGGATCCGGTATGATGGGCCGCGGCGGATCCGGTATGATGAGCGGAGGCGGCATGCACGGTATGATGAACGGTGGTCAAATGCACAGGATGGAGCAGGGCATGCGGTCTATGCTCTATCTCGATCGTGTCGCAGAACTCGGGCTCTCTGCTGAGCAGATAAGCCGGCTCAAAGCGATTCACCTTGACTGCCGCAAAGAGAATATCCGCACTGCCGCCGAGGCGAAAATAGCCCGGCTGGAAATGTCCGCATTGCTCTCCGCCGACAACTGGACGCTGAAGGACGCTGCGCCTCTGGTGCGTAAGCTGCAGACACTTGAAGGCGATATGCAGGTTCGCCACCTGCAGGCAGTGAGCGATGCTCGCAAGGTATTGACCGTCGAACAGTTGAAGCAGGTGAAGGCAGCTGACAGCGCCGGAAATTTGGAGGGTCTGTTCCAATAAACGTCTTTTTCGAAGAGAAGGTGTAACTCATGCGAGATCCCGTATGCGGTATGGACGTTGCCTTGGACGCCAAAGGGGGAACAACAGAGTGGCAGGGAGAAACCTACAGCTTCTGTTCGGAGAAGTGCCGGAAGAAGTTCACGGCCAATCCTGACGCCTACCTCCATCCGCAGCCGCAGACCGCCGACCCGGCTGAGGCGTCACGGCAATATACCTGTCCGATGCACCCCGAAATTGTTCAGCAGGGGCCGGGCAGCTGCCCCAAGTGTGGCATGGATCTGGAGCCGCTGAGTGCATCCGGCGATGACAGTGAAGAGGAGGAAGCGGCCATCCGCAGTTTGAAGCGCAAGACCATTTTCGCTGGTGTGCTGACCCTGCCGATTATGTTCCTTGCTTTCGACAGCATGATCCCCGGGCTCTCTTTTGAAGGCGTTCTTTCGGTACGGTTGCAGGGCTGGTTGGAGCTGATTCTGGCGACCCCCGTTATCCTCTGGGCGGGCA
>Ga0100391_1005836_pt1 | contig 11331 bp, 7 predicted proteins | sample CryGeymeta201515_FD_81541 | JGI IMG/M metagenome (GOLD analysis project Ga0100391, IMG submission 81541) | Groundwater microbial communities from Crystal Geyser aquifers in Utah, USA - Crystal Geyser metaG 2015-15 | ecosystem: Environmental > Aquatic > Deep subsurface > Groundwater | place: USA...
CTGTTCCGCTTCTATGATCCGTCATCGGGTCAGATTCTGGTTGATGGTCAGGACCTGAAAGCAGTGACCCAGGACTCGCTGCGCGCCCGGCTCGGTCTGGTGCCGCAGGATGTGGTTCTGTTCAATGATACGCTGCGCGCCAACATCCAGTATGGTGATCCAGCGGCCGATGAAGCGGCGCTGATGGAAGCGGCGGAACGCGCGCGTCTGGGCGATTTCATCCGGGACCTGCCAGACGGTCTGGAGACGCGGGTGGGTGAGCGCGGATTGAAACTCTCCGGTGGTGAAAAACAGCGCGTCGGGGTAGCGCGGGCAATATTGAAAAATCCGCGTATTCTCATTCTTGATGAAGCCACCTCTGCACTCGATTCCGAAACCGAGCGCGAAGTCCAGGTGGCGCTGGCAGAAGCGGCGCGGGGACGCACGACGCTGGCGGTTGCGCACCGCCTGTCAACAATTGCCGGGGCGGATCAGATCCTGGTTCTGGACGCCGGCCGGATTGCCGAGCGCGGCACGCATGCGGAGCTGCTCGCCCGCGATGGCCTCTACGCGCAGATGTGGCGGCGTCAGGCCGAAGCCGGTGAGGCAGCGGCAAATCCGGGTCATGAGACCGGTATCAGCCGCACTCCAGCATAGACGGCGCGGCGCATTGCGGGCCTCACGCTGATTTGTTCCGGGGCGCATACTGCGCGGCCGCCGCAATCACACTGACCGAGACCAGGAGGATCAGCGTGGCCCAAAGCAAGCCTCCGGTATCGAGCCCGCCCAGCATCATCCATCCATAGACCGCCGGCCCCAAAGCCGTCGAGACCACCATCAGTGCGGTCAGACCGGAGCGTGCTGTGCCGAGATGGTCCGACCGCACCAGTTCCGCCACCACGGCGGTTCGAAGCGTGCCACTCATGCCCGCCGTTGCCCCCAACAGGCTCATATAGACCGGCGCGGTCCAGGCACCGTCGAACAGCGCTAGGATAGCGGTGCCAAGCGCGAAGGGAATCAGGTGGAGCGGAAACAGGCTGCGCGCCCCGAAGCGGTCGATTGCCGGGCCGGAGCCGATGCCGGTGCCTATCTGCACGAGGCCGAAGAGCGCGAAAGAGGCGGCGAACAGACCCAGTGTCAAGCCCTTGCCCTCCGCAATTGCCGCCTGGTGGAAAATCAATGCCGTCACCGCGAAGGGGGCGGCGCAATAGGCCGGGGCGAGGGCGAGGAAATAGGGTGAACGCCAGAGCGCACGTGCCGTGAGTGTCCCTGCGCGAAGGGTGGTCCCCGCGGCGGGTGCCGGGTCGCCACCGCCCTCGGATTTTGGCCACCGGAAGCTGCGGGCATTGCGCAATAGCCAGACTGTCAGCGGCAGTACAACGAGGCCCGCCACCACACCGGCAGACGCATAAACTGCGCGCCAGCCGAACTCGCCAATCGCCCACACCATCGGCACTGGCAGCACGATCTCGCCGAGCGCGAAGCCGGAAATGACGAGGGCCAGCGCCGCGCCGCGCCGTGCGTTGAAGTGGCGGGCGATGCCGGTCAGCGCGGCATGCGACATCAAACCCTGTCCGCCCATCCGCACCATGCCCAGCCCGATGGCCAAGGGTATCAGACCCCAGGACCCTGCCATAAGCACACATCCCGCTGCGACGAACAGCAAGACAGCAACCGCATATGTCAGCAGATCGACGCGGTCGATAGGCCGTCCGGCCCACACCAGGAGGACGGCACTGGCAATGGTGACGAGCGCATAGATATTGGCGAGGTCAGCATCGGCCAGCGCCAGATCTGCTGTGATTGCGGGCACGAAGAGTGAAATGAAGAAGGTCTGCCCGACACTGGAACCGAAACAAAACAGGGTGCCGAATCCGATCAGTCGCGGATGTTCGCGCATCAGGCTGAGAAAAGACATCGGCAGGGATCCGGAGAGCGGGAAGAAGGCAGATGACCATGCGGTTCGTAGCGAGTGTGTCAATTCGTCCGGGCAGATGGAGGCACCGTCTGCCAGTGATTACTCGGCGGGGGCGGCCTCTATCTTGCCGGGGTCTGTACGGGCGGCGTCTTCATCGGCGATGCCGAAGAAGCGGGCGATCCGCAACGGCACACCCAGAAAGACCGGGGTCAGTATCAGGGTCAGGAGTGTCGCAAAACCAAGCCCCCAGACCACGGCGCTGGACAGCTGCACCCACCATTCCGATGACGGGCCGCCAATGCCGATGACGCCGGTGCCGAAATTGGCATTGATCTGGAAGACCATGGGCAGAAGTCCGAAAATGGTCGTGACGGTGGTCAGCATGACCGGGCGCAAACGCTGGGCAGCGGTGCGGATAATCGCATCATCGACTCCAAAACCGGTTTGCCGCAATCGGTGGAAGGTATCGATCAGCACGATATTGTTGTTCACGACAATGCCGGCCAGCGTCACCACGCCTGTGCCCACAAACAGCACTGAAATGTAGGGGAAAGACAGCTGAATACCGATCATCACGCCGACGACCGAGAGGACGACGGCCTGGAGGGTCAGGAAGACATGCCAGAAATTATTGAACTGCCAGAGCAGGATAACGGCCATCATGAACAATGAGGCGAGCATGGCGACAGCGAAGAATTGTCCCGCTTCAGCGGTCTCTTCATCGGCTCCCCGGAAGCGGATCTCGACTTCGGTGGATATCCGTCCTGCTGCCCGTTCAGCCTCGATCCATGTCCGCAATTCATCCCGCAGCAGGTTGGCGGCATAGCTTTCATCAGCGTTAGCGCGGATTTCTATGACGCGCATGCCATCGCGGCGATTAATGGAATCGACGCGCTGGCCCGCTTCGCGGGTGACAAAGTTGCTCATCGGAACCGAGCCATCCGGAGTGTTCACCCGCAACCGGTCGAGCGCATCAATACCGCGGGATTCTGCCGGGAAGCGCACTCGAATATCAACTTCCTCATCGGCATCATCGGGGCGATAGCGGCCGACAAGGGCGCCATTGGTCACGAGCTGTACGGCAGCCCCGATCTGCGCTACATCGGCCCCGAAGCGTCCGGCCTCCTCGCGATCTACCTGCAACCGCCATTCAAGGCCGGGCAGGGGCAGAGTGTCCTCGATATCGACGAGACCCTGTGTTTCATCCAGCCGGGCACGGACGGCGCGGGCGGCTTCATCCAGTGCGGTGAAATTATTGGACCGCAATTCGACCTGCACATCCTTGCCGACCGGCGGGCCGTTCTCGAACGGGCGCACTTCGGTAACAAGGCCGGGTATATCCGCCACAGCCGCGCGGATATCGGCGAGAATTTCGCGGCCGTCCCGGCGTTGGCCATGGGGATAGAACTCAATGAAGATACGGGCTACGGCGTCAGCGGGTGCACCCGATACACCATCATTGAAACTGCCCGACCGGGCGGAGCTTCCAGCGGTGGTGAAATAACCTCGGATACCGTCGATCTCGTTGAGGCGTTCCTCGACCTGCACGGCAAGCTGATACTGCTCGGCGGGTGACAGATTTCCGCGCGCCCGGACGAAGACATAGACCTGTTCCGGTTCGGTATCGAGGAAGAATTCGGTGCGGTGCGGGGTTGCGCCAAACCATGTAATTGTCCCGGCGACAATGGCGATCGTTATCCCGGTAACGGCCAGCGGACGGTTGATCAGCGAGGCGATCATGCGCGCATACATGCCAGTAAAGCCTGGCAATTCGGTCGGGCGGGCAGCGCTTTCCGCGGACAGCATGGCCAGCGTGCCCGGATCGCCCTTCATCGGCTGCTTGCCAATGACCGACCCCAGAGCCGGCAGGAATATCAGCGCCATGACCAGTGCCGAGGACAGGACAAAAATCAGCGTGGTGGGCAGATAGGCCATGTATTGGCCGGGAATCGTATTCCAGAACAAAAAGGGCAGGAAGGCCGCGAGCGTGGTGCCGGTCGAAGAGACAATCGGCCAGAACATGCGCTTGCCGGCGAGGGCATAGCTTTCGCGCCGCGGCGTGCCTTCAGCCAGTTTCCGGTCGGCATATTCCACCACCACGATGGCACCATCCACCAAAAGGCCGACGGCAAGCACCATGGCGAACATCACCATGAAGTTTACCGAATAGCCAAAAATGCTGAGCAGGAGGAAGGAAAACATGAAGCTGGAGGGGATTGCGATCCCGACCAGAAATGCCGAGCGCAGACCGAGTGCTGCGACGACAATGATCATCACCAGAACGATGGCGAGGATGATGGAGCTGGTCAGGCTGTTGAGCGAATCCTGCACATAGGTGGAGACATCAAGCGAGAAGGCATGCCCGACCGATTCCGGCCAGTTGGTCGATATTCCGGCGACCGCCTCGCGGACCTCGGCTGTCATGCTGATGACATTCGCGCCGGGGCGGCGCACCACCTGCAGCGAGAACGCCGGGCGGCCATTATAGCGCGCAAATCCGTCGCGGTCCTTGAAGGTGCGGCGAACTTCAGCCAGATCTGACAGTGTGACAACGATGTCGCCATTGCGTGCGACCGGCAGATTGAGCGCATCCTGTGCGGTTTCAAACAGGCCGGGGACTTTCACCTGAAAGCGCGCATCACCGGTATCCAGCGCCCCTGCGGCGACCAGCTGGTTGTTGGCCTGAACGGCATTGATGACCTGACCGAAAGTGACGCCGTAGGATTCCAGCCGGGCAGGATCGACCACCACTTCCAGCAATTCATCACGGGTGCCTGCCAGATTAGCTTCCAGAACAGAGGGCAGGGCTTCCAGCTCGTCCTGGAGGCTGCGGGCAAGGCGATAGAGCGCGCGTTCCGGCACATCGCCATAAAGCTGAACCACGATGGCTGGCGCCAGAGCGGCGTTGACCTCTCTCAGAACCGGCTCACGGGCGTCCTCGGGAAATTCACGGCGGGCCAGATCAATGGCTTCCCGGACATCGACAATGGCCTGGTTGGAATCGAAGGTGACATCGAATTCCAGCACCATGGAACCGGCTCCCAGCTGGCCGGTGGTGTTCAACTCTTCCAGTCCCTCGATGGCGCGTAATTCGGTCTCTGCCGGACGCAGGATCAGGCGTTCGGCATCTTCCGGTGACAGGCCTTCCAATGGCACTATGACACCGACAAAGGGGATGGCAATGTCCGGATCCGCCTCTTTCGGCGCAGTGATGTAGGACACCAGCCCGGCCATCAACAGCACGCCGAAAATGACCAGGATCATGCGGACGCGATTGACGGCAAAATCAACGATCGAAGTCATGGCGCTGCCACCGATTCCACGATCGCTCCGTCCTCCACAAAGTCCTGCCCCTGAACGATGACTTTGGCCGGGTCTGGCAGGCCGGACACCCAGCTTCCACCGGGGGCGTCAGACAGCCACTCCACTTCAACGAAGCGCACGCGGTCGTTACTGTCGATGATGCGGACGCCGATATGGCCGTCTTCGTTCAGCGCAAGGACGGTTGTCGGTACCAGATGTGCCCGCCGCGCCGGCAGGGGGATGATGATTTCCGTGGTGATTCCCGAACGCAAGACGCCGTCCGGATTGGAGATTGACAATTCGGTCCGGAATGTCCGGGTGGCCGGGTCGGCCTGGCGGGCAATCCTGCGGATCGTGCCGGATTCAATCTCGCCGGTGATCAGGCGTGCCTGACCTGCCATGCCGGGCTCAAGTGCCCCGACATCACTTTCCGATACCTGGGCGACCGCCAGCAGTGGATCGAGCTCCAGAACAATGCCACAGGATTGTCCAGGGGCAAGATAATCGCCAATCTCTGCTTCGCGGCGGTCAAACCAGCCGCCAAAAGGCGCTCGAATGTAGATGTTGGCCAGTTCCTGTTGCGCCGCCTCCAGACGGGCGCGAGCCCCATCGCGTGCAGCTTCCAGCGCAGAGACGGAGTTCTGCGACCGGTATCCGCGTTCGCTGAGCGTAACTGCGCCATCATATTCCTGCTGGGCAGCGCGCAGATCCGCGCGGGCCTGATCCAGCGCTGCCTGACGCGCATCAACTTCCAGCCGGCACAAGAGATCGCCTTCCTCAACGCGCGCCCCTTCCGGGGCAGGGGCTTCGACAACCCGCCCGCCGGTTTCGGCGCGCACGGAGACTTCGCGCGCGGCCTGTGTGCGTCCACGCAGGACCAGATAGCCGGGCTGGTCTTCGGCAGTAAAAGTTTCATAGACGACACGTGGCGCGCGTGACGGGGCCTGTCCGTCCTGCGCAGCCTGGCCGCTATCGCGATTATTGAAGAGGGTTCCGAAAAGAAAGAAGCTTCCCACCAGAACAATGATGACGAGGGCTGCGATATACCGGCCGTTGAAGCGCATCTTGGATATCCGTCTGATTCGCCCGCAGGCCATATTGCAGCTGCGAGATAGGCTTAATCCGACTCAGAATCGAGAGGCAAGACCGGAATTGACGCGTGTTTTTCGAAATTGATCAGCATTTCTGCGATGTGCGGGGGAAATTGCTGGCTCCCTGGGACGGGCTCGAACCGCCGACCCGGTGATTAACAGTCACCTGCTCTACCAACTGAGCTACCAGGGAAAAGCCTTAGCAATGGGCGGGGGCTATACCATCGGATTTGATCTGGCGGCAAGCCTTGATGCTTCACCAAATGCACAAAGAAAATCGGGAGCCAGTGAGGCTCCCGACAAGGCATTGGGTGGATGGTGGGGTGTCTTCACGGGAAGACAGGTAAACTTTCTCTCAAGAGGGTAAATACGAAGTTAACGGGTTTTCGAAATGGTCGAAAACGATTCAGTCTGTTTGAAAGAGTCTTATCTCTAGGGGATTTTCATGCGTGAATACACAACATATAGTGATTTCTTTCCCTACTACCTACAAGAGCACGCCAGGCTAGAAACGCGATTGTTCCATTATGTGGGGTCTTTTCTGGCCATAGGGGTGCTGGTTTTCGCGCTGGCGCTTCAAAACTGGTGGCTTTTGCTGGCGGTTCCGGTGTCGGGCTATTTTTTCGCCTGGGTCAGCCATGCCTTCATCGAAAAGAACAAGCCGGCGACATTCACCTATCCGTTGTGGTCGCTGCGGGGCGATTATCACATGCTGTTTCTGGCGATGTCGGGAAGACTGAATGGCGCACTGCAGCGCGCCGGTGTGGCACCGCCAGCGGCGGAATGAGCCGGTTTCCCTGGGTCGTATGGATTGAAACGGTTGGAGGCTCCGCCCGGAATCGAACCGGGGTACACGGATTTGCAATCCGCTGCGTCACCACTCCGCCACGGAGCCATCCTGCGGTGAGCGGGGTTTGTAACCGAGCCCATTCGTCCCGGCAACGTGTTCTCGCACGATCGCCGTCATCAGGTGTTGCCGCAGGCTTTCAACGCGCGATATAAGCGCCGCACCTTGGTAAATCAGAGGGGGCCCACGTGCCGGATTTTTCCCGCGAACGCGACGCAATGGTTGATAGCCAGATTCACACGGCGGATGTCACCGACCGCCGTCTTTTGAAAGCCCTGCGCACCTTGCCGCGTCATGCCTTTGTGCCGAAGGGCAAATCGGCTATCGCCTATGCAGATTGCGAAGTCGAAGCGGCTCCCGGCCGCTGGATGATGCGGCCGCGCGATCTGGGCCTGCTGATTCATTGTGCACAGGTGCAGCCGGACGAGCTGGTGCTCAACATTGCCAGCGGCCGCGGCTATGCGGCTGCGGTGTTGTCGCGGATGGCGGAAACGGTTGTCGGCGTCGAAGCCGATGAGACGCTGGTCAGGAAATCATCCGATGCACTCGCCGATGCCGGCTGCGACAATACCGCGATCATTGGTGGCGATCCGGTAAAGGGCGCGCCGGGGCAGGGGCCGTATGACGTGATCTTCGTTGAAGGGGCCGTTTCGGATGTGCCGCGGGCCTGGTTTGACCAGTTGAAGGATGGCGGACGGCTGGCCGTTGTGGTGCGCAAGGGTGCGGTTGGAAAAGCCACGATATTCACCCGGTCCGGCGACAGTATCGGTCATCGTGTCGTGTTTGATTCGACGCCGCGCCTGATCCCCGGTTTCGAGAAAGAGGCCGGTTTCGTCTTCTGATGCGGCAAGACGCCGCTTGAAAACCCGGCTACGTTAATTAAGTGAACGACGTTCACACTGTTGGCTGTGTCCGGATTCTTACAAAGCCGACACTATGCCTGCGGGTATTAACGTATAAACTGCGGCGAAATTCGAGGGACGCACATGTTCACCAGACTTCTCATTTCCGGCGCGATCGCAGCCGCAGTACTGACGTTTCCGGTACAGGCACAGACGCTTGAAGAAACGCTGGAGTTGACCTACCGGTCCAATCCGACGCTGCAAGCGGAACGTGCGGGGGTTCGTGCAGTAGAAGAATCCATTATCCAGGCCCGGTCCGGCTGGCTGCCCAGCGTCTCGGCGTCTGCCAGCATCAGCCATACGACGACGGAAAGCTCCGGTGGTTTTTTCAACCAGTCGAATACGGTGACACCGCAATCCTATCGTATCGATGCCAATCAGGCGATCTGGCGCGGTGGTGAAATCAATGGCGCGATCAGTCAGGCGCAAGCCAATGTTCAGGCATCGCGCGAACAATTGCGGTCCGCCGAGCAGTCCATTCTGCTGCAGGCGGCCACGGCCTATCTGGATGTCCGGCGTGATGTTTCGATCGCTGAAATCCGCCGCAATAATGTCGAAGTGCTACTGGCCCAGCTCGATGCCGCCGAAGACCGGTTCGAAGTGGGTGAAATCACCCGGACAGATGTGTCCCAAGCAGAAGCCCGTCTATCGAGTGCGCGGGCGCAATTCGCTGCCGCCCTGTCGCAACTGGCCGCCAGCCGGGCGCGTTATGCCGCGCTCGTTGGTCAATATCCCGCCACGCTGGCGCTTGAGCCGCCACTGCCGGAACTGCCGGTGACAATCGAAGATGCGCTGGAAATCGCGCTCGACTTCAGCCCCACTCTGCGTGCCGCGGCGTTTACCGAGGATTCGGCCCGCGCGGCCATTCAAGCGGCACGCGGTGCTTACATGCCGGATGTGTCCCTCAATGCCTCCGCCTCGCAAGGCCGCGACCAGCAACGGCCCGGCGACCAGACGGACCGCTACTCGGTGACCGCACAGGTATCAGTTCCGCTCTTCACCGGCGGGCTCAACCGTTCGCGCGTGCGGCAGGCGACCTTCAATGCCGACCAGGCCCGGATGCGGGTGACCGCTGCCCGCCGGCAGGTCACTGAAGTGGTGACCACGGCCTTCAACAATCTGGTTGCCAGCCGGTCGGTGATCGCCTCCAGCCAGCAATCTGTGGAAGCCAATGAAATCGCTCTGGACGGGGTTCAGCAGGAGGCCTTTGTCGGATTGCGCACGACGCTGGATGTTCTCAATGCCGAGCAGGAATTGCTGGACGCCCGCCTGACCCTGGTCAGTGCGGAACGTGATTCGTACGTCGCGGGGCTGACATTGCTGCAGGCCATGGGGCTGCTCACGGCAGAAACGCTGGGCATCACTGGCGAGCCGGAATCCTATGTGAGTGCGACATCTGGCGGTAACGTCGATTGCAAACCTTGGCCTTAATCCGAGGATAACTGGGCTTTACGGCTGGACAGCAGCCCTTTAGACCGAGTTTAATTCGCCCATCAGGGGAAGCGACGGAAGAGGGATCGCCCGCTCATGTCTACAGAAGCTGCAGAAAACGAACCGTCCATGGAAGAAATCCTCGCATCGATCCGCCGGATCATTGACGAGGATGAAGAAGGCGGTGACGCCGGGACGGCTGCCGACACTCCGGCCGAAGATGAACCGGCGGCCGAAACGGCACCGGCGCCGGAACCGGAGCTTGTTGCCGAAGCTCCTTCAGAGCCCGAGCCGGCCCCCGAGCCTGCTGCTAAAGCGCCGGCAGAGCCGGAACCTGAAACGGACGATGAAGTCTTGGAACTCACCGACAAGATTGAAGATATTGGCGGAGGAACGGATCCGCTGGCACTCGATGACGATTTGATGATTATCGATCGTGAGGATGACGCACCGGCACCCGAACCAGAACCAGAACCAGAACCAGAACCTGTGGCCGAAGCGGCACCGGAACCCGAGCCTGCCCCGCAACCGGCGGCCAAGGAAGAGGATTCGCTGGTTGGTGCTCCGGCGGCGACTGCTGCGGCGGGCGCGTTTGATGCGCTGGCTGAAAATCTCCGCGTGGCCTCGGCCGATGGTCTCACCCTTGAAGGGATTGTGCGAGAAATGATGCGTCCGATGCTGAAAGAGTGGCTCGACACGAATTTGTCGCGGGTTGTCGAGGAAAAAGTCGAAGCCGAAATTGAACGGATCGCCCGGCGCCGTTAGGGTCAGGACCTGCTAACTGAAACAGAAAAGAATAGGGCGTCGACGAAACCGTCGGCGCCCTTTATGTATGCGCCGCCATGCTAGAAAAATTAGAAAAAACATTTGAACCGACAGCCGCCGAACCGCGCCTCTATACGCAATGGGAAGATGCCGGAGCCTTCCAGCCGAAGGATGATCCGGACGCGGAAACCTATTCCATCGTCATTCCGCCCCCCAATGTGACAGGCAGCCTGCATATCGGCCATGCGCTGAACAACACACTGCAGGACGTGCTGATCCGCTATCACCGCATGCTGGGCAAGGCGGTGCTGTGGCAGCCGGGCACCGACCATGCCGGGATTGCGACGCAGATGGTGGTCGAGCGCCAGCTCGCCGCGGAAGGCAATATCTCGCGCCGGGATATGGGCCGGGAGGCCTTCATCAAACGGGTCTGGGAATGGAAAGAGGAATCCGGCGGGACCATCCTCAACCAGCTGCGCCGGCTGGGCGCGTCCTGCGACTGGAGCCGCGAACGCTTCACCATGGGCGATCCGAACGACCCCGATGATCAAATGCGAGCCGCTGTAACGAAAGTTTTCGTGGAGCTCCATGAGCAGGGCCTGATCTATCGCGACAAAAGGCTGGTGAACTGGGATCCGCACTTCCAGACGGCGATTTCCGACCTGGAAGTGGAAAACCGCGAAGTTGACGGGCATTTCTGGCGCTTCCGCTATCCGCTGGCCGACGGCTCGACCTACAAATTCCCGATTGCCTTTGATGAGGACGGCAAGGCCACCGCGTGGGAGGAGCGCAACTATATCGTGGTCGCGACCACGCGCCCGGAAACCATGCTCGGCGATACGGCTGTTGCGGTACATCCGGACGATCAACGCTATGCCGGCCTGGTCGGCAAGACGGTGCGCCTGCCCATCGCGGGCGTGGAAATCCCGATCATTGCCGATGAGCATGCCGACCCGGAGCAGGGCTCGGGCGCGGTGAAAATCACCCCGGCGCATGATTTCAATGATTTCATGGTGGGCGAGCGGCAAGGCCTGCCGATGGTCAATCTCTTCGACCGTGAGGCGCGGCTGATCTCCGAAATCACCGATGAAAAAG
>Ga0100391_1005841_pt1 | contig 11321 bp, 10 predicted proteins | sample CryGeymeta201515_FD_81541 | JGI IMG/M metagenome (GOLD analysis project Ga0100391, IMG submission 81541) | Groundwater microbial communities from Crystal Geyser aquifers in Utah, USA - Crystal Geyser metaG 2015-15 | ecosystem: Environmental > Aquatic > Deep subsurface > Groundwater | place: USA...
CATTTTTTTTCGCGGCGGAGTTTTTCTCGCTGGGCGGCCAGTTTTTTTATTTATGCCGGAATTTCAAGCCGTTTGATTTTAGAAAGGCCCAATCCGAAAACTTTATCAAAATCGGGAAGGAGTTGCTTTTTGTCGTTCGCCAAAAGCGATTCGTCTTTTATTGCCTCCCACATTATGGCCAGGGCTTGGGGCGGGTTAAGGTCGTCGTTGATGGCGTCGATAAACTGCCGGCGGTATGTTCCGCCTTTTCCCACAAGTTTCTTTTTTGTTGTGTCGGAAAAAATATTTCGGTAGTCCTCGTATAAATTATTCAGGGCATTTTGAGCGGCCTCCAGGCCCTGCCAGGTGAAATTCAGCTTTGAGCGATAGTGGGAGTTCAGGCAGAAATATCGGAAAGCGAGGGGATTGAGCTTTCTGGTTTTAATATCCTCTATAGTATAGAAATTCTTTTTTGATTTGGACATTTTTTCGCCGTCAACCAGAAGAAAATCATGATGGATCCAAAAACGGACAAATTGTTTTCCGGTGGCCGCCTCTGATTGGGCGATTTCGTTCGGGTGGTGGACCGTTAAGTGGTCGATGCCGCCGGTATGGATGTCGAAAGTGTCGCCTAAATATTTCATGCTCATGGCAGAACATTCAAGGTGCCAACCGGGAAATCCTTCGCCCCATGGTGAGGGCCAGCGCATGGTATGGTTTTTGAAGCGGCCAGTCGCGAAAAACCAAAGAGCAAAATCATAAGGATTTTTTTTGTCTTTATCGACAACAGTTTCTTCTCTGGCGCCAATTTTTTTATCTTCCAGTTTTTGTCCGGTTAATTTTGTGTAATTCGGAAACTTGCCGACATCAAAATAAACTGCTTGTTGCGTCTTATATGTAAAACCTCTTTTTTCCAATTTTTCTATCAGCTTGATTTGTTCTTTGATGTGTTCAGTGGCGCGCGGGGCGACATCTGGCATTAAGACGCCGACTTCTTTTAGTGATTTCCAAAAATAATCTTCAAAAAATCTGGCTAATTCCCAGGCGGTTTTACCCTGCTCTTTGGCGCCTTTTTCGATTTTATCCTCTCCGCCGTCGTTGTCTGAAACCAAATGCCCGACGTCGGTAATGTTCATTACATGCGTAACTTTATAGCCGTTGTAAATAAGGACGCGTTTTAAAACATCGTCGCCGATATATTTTTTGAGGTTACCGATATGAGCGTAATTATAAACGGTCGGGCCGCACGTATAAAGCCCCACCTTCTTGTCTTTCAAGGGTTTAAAAATTTCCTTTTTGCGAGTGAGGGTGTTGTAGAGTTTGAGCATCTGGACTTTTTTATTGTTACGCGCGTTATGAAATTTTCCCCGTCATGTTGAATCCCGAAGATGTCATGCTGCTTGCTTGCAGAAAACTTGTTTTCCACTTGGTTCAGCATCCTGCAGAGATCCCGAAACAAATTCGGGAGGACAAAAAAGTGTTTTATTTAAAGACGATGAATGCTTTTATTATTCCATATTTGAAATCGAGGCACAAGCCCGGTAATACAACTTCGACTGCCCCGCGGTATCGCGGGGCAGAACAAAAAACGTCGAAGTTGATATACCGGGCAAGCATTGACCTCGTTAGAGAATAGATTTATCTGGGTTGGCATGGATTATAAATAATTTTAGTTGCCGAGTAAGGCAATTATACCAGAAATTTCGTAAAAATTCTCTAACGGGGTTGACAAATTTTATTAGATATGATATATACTAAGATAATGTAGTACTTGGACAATAAAAAATAAATTAACTGGTTTTTCCGCCCTGCTTACGCGATGAGGGCGCTTAAAAAAAGTTTATGTGGCCGAAGGCCCCTAACCGGCTCTTTGGGCCGCAAAAAATGAATCGAGCTAAGCTCGATGAAGCCCAGCTTAGCTGGGCGAGAGAGGAATGAGATGAAGTCGGAAAATGCAGGAAAGAAAGAAGTGGGCGCGGCCAAGGCCGTACCCGGCGTTTATCGGGAAGGTCGGCCGACGTTTGTGTGGGAGCGGTCAGTGTTTTACCTGACCAAGGTTGCGCCAGCCGTATCGCGGCCTGAAAATCCCAAAGGCAAAGGCAAGGGGCTCCGCAAAGCCCTGTGGGGGATCGGTGGCGTCGGCATCGCACGGGTTAAGCTGCCCGAGCTGGACCGGAAGGTCCGGCGCGAGATGGTGGATGACGCCCAGGCCGTGATTTCGGCTGAACCCAAGGTCAACGAAAAGATTTTGGCCGAAGGTTTGGCCAAAAAGTACGGCATACCCGCTGTCCACGTTTTGGGGCACTACGGCATTGTGCGGCAGGCTGCCAAGGAATTGGCTGAGGAGCCCGATGCCATCGCCGCCGTGCGCAAACACCTGGAGTTGGGTGGCGAAGTCGTCTCCGATTTCAAGATGCTGGCAGATCGGATCCTGCGCGGGCCGGCTAAACCGGCAGTGACCAAGGGCGCCTTGACGGCTGCTTGCTGGCAGCTGAAAAAAGAAATCGAGCCCTATGTCGAGGCGGCAGCTGACGCCATTGTCCGGAAGTACCTGAAGGATGGCGGTACATTCGCTGAACACGCCAAGGAATTGGGGCCGATGGTGATGAACGCTATGAAGCCTGAAGGCTTCGACTGGCGTGCCATCCAGGCTGCGGCTTTCCGGCTGATCCCCGGCCATAAGGCGGACATCAAGAAGAAGCAGGGTAGCGTGGTGGAGGCCATCCTCCATGGTCGCATGGGTCAGTCGGGCGGCAAGAGCGGCGCCACCATCGGCGACGCTCTGAAATTTCAGGCCGAAGGCAAACCCGGGCGGGATCGTCCCCGCAAAGGTGGCCATGACCACCGGCGCGATAAGGGCGATGACGAAGGCCGGGGCCGCGGCAAACGCCGCTAATTAACCCTTAGGGGGGTCTCAACGACCCCCCTGTTTTTTATTCCGAAATTTTTACGAATACGTTTTTAATTTCAATATAGGATTTTTAATACAGAGAGAAAGGTTCTCCTCGGGAGAACCGTTCTCTATGCCTATGGGGTTGACGATAGAATTTATCGGATTATAATAGAATTAGCACTCGTTGATAGGGAGTGCTAATTATTAAGATGGAAACGCGTCAACAAGAAATTCTTAATCTGGTCATCAAAGAATATAGTGAAACAGCCGAGCCGGTGGGGTCGCAGATTTTGGTTGAAAAATATAAATTAGACATCAGTCCGGCGCCTGTCCGGATGGAGATGGTGGAATTGAGCAAAGGGGGGTATCTGAACCAGCCGTATACTTCAGCCGGTCGGGTGCCGACCGATAAGGCTTACAGATTTTTTGTTGATCAATTGCCCCCAGGACAATCTTTCAGGCAATGAGTTTAAAACATTACTGGAGGTGATAGAGGAATTAAATCAGGACGGCTTAGGCGTTCCAAGGTTAGTTCGGGACACGGCCAGAACGATTTCTTTCGTTTCAAGCGGCGTTGGTATTTGCGGGTCATTGGATGAAGACGATTTTTTCAGCGCCGGTTTACCTAATCTTTTAAGGGAGCCGGAATTCGCGCATCACAATGATTCTTTTAAATCGCTGGAAATCTTTGACCATTTGGATCGGGAAATCAAAAATATTTTTAACGAGATAGAAAAAGATGTGCAGGTGTTTATTGGCAGAGAAAGCGGGGATAAAAGATTTAATGATTTTAGCCTAGTTGTTTCCCGTTGCGAGAATAAACGCATTAAGAGGGGAGTTGTTGGAGTTTTGGGACCAAAGCGCATGGATTATGAAAAAAATATTCAATTAGTTAGTTACGCTAAAAAATTAATAAAAGAATTGTAAAAGAAAAAAATATGAGCGACGAAGAAAAAAACGAGCGGCAAAGTGTTTATGAAAATGAGCCAGAAGAAAATGAGCCCGAGCAGACGGATTTTGAATTGGACGAGACGGGGGGCGCAAATCAGATTCGCGACAAGATAAAAAAATTAAAAGAGAAGCTAATAAAGTGCGGCGGGGAGAAGCAGGAATATCTAACGGGTTGGCAGAGGGCGCAGGCGGATTTTATCAACTACCGGAAGCGGCAAGAAGAACAAATGGGAGAGTGGTTGAAGATGGCGGAGGTTGGGTTGGTCACAGAATTACTGCTCGTTTTGGATACTTTGGATGCTGTGAAAAATAATCTACACTCCATGCTCAATGTTCAAGTAGAGGAAGTTGATTCAATACGAAAACAGTTGATGGATATTTTAAGCAAGCGCGGGTTGGAAGAAATAAAAGCAGTCGGAGAAAAGTTTAGCCCGGAATTTCATGAGGCGATAGAGCAGGTGGAGGCTGGCGAAGAAGAGGGGGTTATAACAGAAGAGGCGCAAAAAGGATATTTATTGAATGGGAGGGTTATCAGAACAAGCAAGGTGAAGGTTGCTAAATAAAAGTAAATTATTTAAAATTCACCTAGTTCACCTAATTCACCTAGTTCACCTAATTCACCTAATTCACCTAATAAAAGGCCCAATAACCAAATTCTTAAATATTTTATTCGGCATTAAATATTTTAATTTTTATTAGATGAATTACCGCCCTTCGGGTGGTCGCCCGTAGGGTGAGAAATTAGAAAATTATAATTTGTTTCGAAATTCGAGTTTCGAAATTCGAATTTTTTAAAACTTATGTCTAAAATTATTGGTATTGATCTGGGAACATCTAATTCCGCGGCGGCGGTGGTTGAGGCCGGAAAACCGATTATTATTCCATCGGCCGAAGGAACCACGGTAGGCGGTAAGGCTTTTCCCTCATACGTGGCTTTTACCAAAGAGGGCGAGCTTTTGATTGGCGAGCCAGCCAGAAGGCAGGCCGTGACTAATCCGGAACGAACAATAACCGCCATTAAGCGGAAAATGGGCACTGATTATAAGGTAAAAATAAATGACCCTTCGACGGGTTCGACGGGCTCACCGCAAGCGGGCTCAGGGCAAGTTAAAGAATATACTCCTCAACAAATCTCCGCTTTTATTTTGCAAAAAATTAAGCGTGATGCCGAAGCGTATTTGGGCGACCGAATAGAAAAAGCCGTGATTACGGTGCCAGCCTATTTTAACGACGCGCAGCGCCAGGCAACTAAAGACGCCGGCGCTATCGCCGGTTTGGAGGTTATCAGAATCATTAATGAGCCGACGGCTGCCGCTTTGGCTTATGGTGTTGATAAAACCGGCAAAGAAGAGAAAATTCTGGTTTTTGATTTCGGCGGCGGAACACTTGATTGCACGATCATGGATTTTGGCGAAGGGGTTTTCGAAGTTTTGTCGACATCCGGCGATACGGAACTGGGCGGAACGGACATGGATGAGGTTTTGGTTAATTTTATTCTGGGCGAGTTCAAAAAAGACAGCGGTATTGATGTATCAAAAGACAAGATGGCCATGACCCGTTTAAAAGAAGCGGCGGAAAAAGCTAAAATTGAATTAAGCTCGACCCTGGAAACCGATATTAATTTGCCTTTTATAACTGCTGACGCAGCTGGTCCGAAGCATCTGATGACGAAAATTACGCGCGCGAAACTCGAAGAATTAGTCGGTCCGATAGTCGAAAAGTGCCGGGGTCCGTTGGAACAGGCGATCTCGGATGCTAAGCTGGCTCCCGGCGGCATAACCAAGATAATTTTAGTCGGCGGGCCGACTCGGATGCCGATCGTGCAGAAATTCGTGGAGGATTACATTGTCCAGAAGGCGGAGCGCGGCGTTGATCCGATGGAATGCGTGGCGATGGGGGCGGCAATTCAGGCGGCAGTTTTGTCGGGAGAAATGAAAGAAGTTTTATTGTTGGATGTTACGCCGTTAACTTTGGGTATTGAAACGATGGGTGGAGTTATGACTCCGTTGATCGAAAGAAATACGACAATCCCGGCTTCTAAAACTCAGATATTTTCCACTGCCTCAGACAGTCAGCCATCGGTTGAAATTCATGTGCTTCAGGGCGAGCGTCCGATGGCGCCGGATAACCGAACTCTGGGCCGGTTTATTCTGGACGGAATTCCACCGGCGCCGCGCGGCGTGCCTCAAGTCGAGGTTATCTTTGATATCGATGCCAACGGAATTTTGAAAGTAACCGCGAAAGATAAAGCGACCAGCCGAACTCAAAACATAACCATTAAAGATACTTCGGCTTTGTCGAAAGAAGATATTGAGCGGATGAGGCAAGAAGCCGAGGCGCATGCTGTTGACGACAGGAAAAAGAAAGAGCTGATTGAAATCCGTAATCAGGCTGATACTTTGATTTACAGCGCGGAGAAAAGTTTGAAAGATCTGGGGGATAAAGTCTCGGCTGATATCAAAAAGACGGTTGAGGAAAAAATTTCCGCGATTAAGAAAGTTAAAGATAGCGACGACCAGGCGGCAATCAAGAGCGCAATGGACGATTTGTCTTCAGAGATCCAGAAAATTGGAGCTCAGATGTATCAGCAGACGCAGGAGAACAAAAAAGAAGTAACTGACGAGCCGGAAGTCGAGAGTGATGATAGTGGCAAAAAAGATGACAAAGGGCCGATTGAGGGAGAAGTTGAGGAAAAGTAGTATTTAGTATAGAGTTAAAGTATCAAGTGGTAAGTGTCGACTGGGCGAGGACGATGTAAATTGTTTTTCGCTTAATACGTTATACTTAATACTTGATACTTTTTATTTATGGCAAAAGAATATTACGAAATTTTGGGCGTGGCGCGCGACGCCTCGGACGACGAAATCAAAAAAGCGTATCGCCGCTTAGCACAGCAGTATCATCCGGACAAAGAAGGGGGCAACGCGGAAAAATTTAAAGAGATTAACGAGGCTTATCAGGTTTTGTCCGATAAACAAAAGCGCGCTCAATACGACCAGTTCGGAACGACTTTTGAGCAGGCGCAGGCCCGCGGGGGTTTTGGTGGTTTTAGCGACTTCCGCGATTTCAACGGCTTTACCGATAACCACGACGGCGGTTTCGGCGATCTTGGAGATATCTTTTCTGATTTGTTTGGCGGGCGCGCGCAACGCGCCTCAAGCCACGCTCAGCGTGGCGCTGATATCAGTATCGGCGTGGAAATTTCTTTGGAAGAGGCAGCCACCGGCATTGATAAAGAATTGGAAATTTATAAATCTGTTACTTGTTCCAAATGCGAGGGGCAGGGCGGGGAGCCGGGGAGTAAGACCGAAGAATGTTCTGCTTGTCATGGAACCGGGAGCGTGACCAAAATCAGACGGGCCGGATTTCTCAGTTTTTCCCAGGCTGGAACTTGTTCTTCTTGCCGGGGTTTGGGCAAAAAACCGAGCCAGCCCTGTTCGCGTTGCGGCGGCGACGGAGTCATTAAAGAAAGACAGAAGATTCGGGTGAAAATTCCGGCCGGCATCGAAAACGAACAGATCATTAAATTATCCGGCTATGGCGAAGCCGCGCCTTTCGGCAATCGCGCTGGCGATCTATATGTCAATGTTCATATCAAGCCTCATCAATATTTTAAACGCCGGGGCGATGACTTGTATTATGATTTAGTTATCCACTTCACTCAGGCGACTCTAGGAGATAAAATAAAAGTGCCGACCATTGAGAAAGAAGTAATTTTGAAAATTCCGGCCGGCATAGACTCCGGACAGTTTATCCGTTTGCGGGGTCGCGGCCTGCCGCGTTTCGGCGGTCGCGGGAGGGGAGACATGATAGTTCGGGTCCAGATTAAAACCCCGAAAAAACTTTCAAAAAAAGCGAGGGGATTACTGGAGGAGCTAAAAAACGAGCTCTGAAAAAATTAATTTAATCAATCTATTTAATTGTGAGCGGGACGCTCACGCAAGCTACGCTTAATAGGAACTTTTCTAAAGTGTTGTCCACATCTAATCAATTAACCGCCTCCATGGGTTCCGTTACTTTTTCCTGGGACCTGCTTATTCTCCTTATTTGTATTAGCGCGATTTTTTCGTACGGTTTGACTTCGGGGCGAGGCCGGATGGTGTCGCTTATTTTAAGTACTTATTTTTCTCTGGTTTTGATTAGTTTCTTTCCCTGGGCGGCGGCAAGTAGCTGGCTTGGCAATAAAGGATTACTATCGCCAAGCTTTAAAGCGTTTTTATTTTTAGCCATTGCGGTGGCAATTTCTTTTTTAATGCCGCGTTCTTTTTTGGGATCGGGCCTCGGAGGAAAAAGGGTGGGGCGAGGATCCTGGTTTTATATGATTCTTTTTAGTCTTTGCGAAGCAGGAATTTTGGTCGCCGTTGTTCTGTCGTTTTTGCCCCAGAAAATAATGGCAGATCTAAATCCGTTGATCGGGCAATTTTTCGTCGGTGCGGTACCGCAATTTTTCTGGATTTTACTGCCCATGTTAGTTTTGGTTTTATTGAAACCGGGGCGGACAGAATTGTAGATTTAAAAAAGGTCGAATTTGCCGGATTTTTTGGAAGGAAAATATATGTATTCACAAAAAAGAGAAAGTTTACCAGATGGCCAATCGGGCGGTTCAGCGGCTGAAAAATATCCGAATTCTGCCGATGAGCTCAGGACGGAGCTTTTATCTTTAACGGCTATTATTAAGTCTCGGGACAAAAGCGGCGGAGACGCAAATAGCTCTGGGTTTATTGATAGGCGCATTGATCAGCTCTTAGAAGAAACTCTCAATTTGTTTGATTCGAGTAATTTATACGCGCAAGCCAGCATTGTTCATAATTGGAAAGAGGGCCTTCAGATGTTTAGAACTTTGGCCGAGGCGGCGGAAGGGCAAAAAGCGGAGAAGAAAGGAAGAAGAGATTCTTAATATTTTCGATGCGCAACAGTTTATATTAAGAGGCGCCAGTCAGGCGTCTCTTTTGTAACGTAAAATTCGTAGCCAATCATTCTTTATTATTTTGGTTGGAGGTGATTCAGCTCTTCTAAGAACTGATTGGTTTCTTGGGCGGCTTCAGGGTGGGTAGTCAGAAGTTTGCTGGCTATTTCTCTGGCTTTGTCTATTTGCCCCATTTCTTTGTAAAGGGCGGCTAGATTAATGGCGGTATTCAAGTCATCCGGCTTTTGATTCAATAGCGCATTATAGAATTGGGCGGCACGCTCATAATCTTTTGTTCTAGTGTAGAGCTGAGCCAGGAGCAGTATGCTGCTTTGATTTGTTCCGTAGCTGTAATTCATAGACAGCGCTTTCTCGGTATTTGTCTTGGCCAACTCCATGTTGCCGGCGTAAAAATAAGAGACGCCCAGATACCAGAAGGCCGGTGAGAGCTGAGGCGCCAGACGGGTAATTTGTTGGCCGGCCTCAATAGCTCGTTGGTAGTCGCCAGCGATGAGGCGGTTGATAATCAGTTTGTAGTAGGCTTGCGGAAGATTAGGATACAAGGCAACTAGTTTTTCCGCCATATTCTCACTCTTATCGAGGTATGATTTATCCTGTTGGGCCAGGTAATTATAAACATCGTCTATGTAGAGATAATACTCGACAAATAGAGGCATTTCCTGGATTCCCTGTTCCAGCTGGTTGGCGGTGAATTTAAGGCCGTCTATTTTTGTCTGAGAAGAGTATTGGGTTGAATCGACTGTTCCCAAAATGACTTGGGTCAGTGTTTTTCGCGTTTCCGGGTTGGTGAGGGTGTGATAATTTATTGATTTTTCGAAAGTATCCATGGCCAGCTTAAAGGTTTGGTCGGTCGCGTTCTGGGCGCCTAAAATTTGTTGGGCTTTTATTGAGTTTTGCGAAGCCAGAAGCGGTTTAACGTTCCCAGTCCAGAGGAAGATAATAATTACTAAAATTAAGGGCCAGACTAAATATTTTAGCGCTTGTCCGCCTTTTACTTCAGCTGGTCTTTGGTTGGGTTTTATCGCCTGCCCGCCGAGGGCAAAATTTATCAGGCCGAGCGACAAGAAAAACATCAGATATGAGATCGGCATGTCAAAAAGAAGCAGGTTTTGAATGAAATAAGCGCCAAGAAGAGCAATTAAAATTAAGGCCAAGGCGGGCGAGTCTTTGATCTTCCACCAAAGGAGGAGGGCGGCGGCAACGAAAATCGAAAGATAGGCGAGTAGTCCGAGAATTCCATTCATGACCAAAACATCCACTAGCCGGTTGTGGGCCCGGTCGAAAGTTTCTCCACTGTAGTAGAAGAAGACGGGGTCAAGGTGCTTGTTGAAGGCAACGTAATAATTTTCCGGCCCCCAGCCTAAAAGTGGTTTTTCCAGGAAAGCATCAAGGCCGATTTTCCACGAAACTAATCGAATTTTTCCGGTACCGACCTCAAACGAAAGATCGGTAAGGCGATATAGCAAAGGCTCGGTTTTTACAAAATTTGTGTTACGGGCCAGGAATAAGGCGCCACCGGCCAAAACGAGCAAAAGAAGAAAGGCAAGAATAAATTTTTTAACGCGATTCCTTGGACCGAAAAGCAGAATTCCAACCGAAAAAATGACAGCCCCCGCGATTAAGCCGAAGATGGCGCCACGGGTATAGGAGAGGAATAGGATAATTGTTTCAAAAATTATGAGGCCGGAATACCAGCTTCGGGCGCCGGTATTTTTTGTCTGAAGAAGGAGGAAGGCGGAAAAAAAGATATTAAAAAGTAAATAGGTGGCCAGAAAAGCAGCATTGCCAAGCGGTCCGGTTACCCGGTTTCCGTAGGGCGTATAAAAAAGTCCGAATTTTTGGCCGAGAGCGTATAGACTGACGATAAAGCTGATGATAATGGAGGCGTTGAGGACATAGAGCCAAGACTGTTTACCCTTGAAAGTCGCGCTGACAAGAAAAAAGAGGGCAAAGAAGTGGAACAAATTGAACAAGCCGTCCATTCTTTCTTGTTTGGACCAAAAGCTATAATGTTGATCAACGCCGAAAATGGTGCTGAGAACGAGAACCAGAAAAAACGTGATTAAGGTCCAGGCGAGCAAGTTGAGGCGCGGCAGGTATTCAAACTGGCCGGTGCGTTGGCGGTTAGTGTACAAAAGGTATAGATAACAAATAAGAGCCAATTCGATCAATATCTGGAAAGCGATCGCCTTGCCAAAGACATACGGGAAAAGCGTTGAAGAGCTGATAAGCAGTGGCGTAAACATCGCCAGAATGATCAGCCATTTGATGGCGCCTGATAAAAAATTTTCGGTGTCAATTTTGTTCATTGGTGGCTTAGATTTGTTTTCAATCCGCGCAAAACCACGATTTTAGTCGTGGGCGGAGCGGAGTGAAAAGAACTTGTTCATATTTGAGCCCGCAGGCGAAAAGAACTTGTTCATATTTGAGCCCGCAGGCGAAAAGAACTTGTTCATATTAAATATTCCCGCTGAGTATGTTTTTGGTTCGCAGTCTCTAGGGATTGTATAACAAATTCTCTTGCCAGACAAGCGTTTAATATATATCATATATAATGTTAACGATTGACCG